>Ga0181520_10010381_pt1 | contig 12522 bp, 11 predicted proteins | sample PEATcosm2014_Bin_29_FD_132451 | JGI IMG/M metagenome (GOLD analysis project Ga0181520, IMG submission 132451) | Peatland microbial communities from MTU Mesocosm Facility, Houghton, MI, USA - PEATcosm2014_Bin02_30_metaG | ecosystem: Environmental > Terrestrial > Soil > Wetlands > Peat | place...
CGGTGTTGAAGGCTACATGTATCCAAACGAAATCACGCTCTATTGGAGCGTACTGATCGTTCTCTACCCTTTCATAACGGGACTGGTTGCGGGCGCTTTCATCCTGGCGTCGCTCGAGCGAGTCTTCCGCGTGGAGGCTGTCAAGCCCACCTACAGGCTGGCGCTGCTGACGGCCCTGGCTTTCCTACTGGTTGCGCCCCTGCCGCTGGTTTTGCATCTGGGCCACCCGCTCCGCTCGCCAGAGATGTACTTCACACCGCACAGCACCTCGGCCATGGCCATGTTCGGCTATGTCTACCTCTGGTACCTGATGGCAGTGCTGGTGCTCGAGATATGGCTCGACTACCGGCGCGAGATCGTGCTTCTGTCGCAGTCCAGCAAGGGCCTGCTGCGCCTTGTCTACCGCGTGATGACGCTCGGCTCGTCCAACATCAGCGAACGCTCTCTGGCTATCGACGAGCGGGTCGGTTGGATCGTCACGCTGGTCGGCATTCCCTCCGCTTTCATGCTGCACGGATACGTCGGCTTCATCTTCGGCTCTATCAAGGCCAATCCCTGGTGGTCCTCGCCGTTGATGCCGGTGGTCTTCATTTTCTCGGCGATGGTGTCAGGCATTGCCGGGGTCATGCTGCTCTACATGGCGCTGACCAGTCTGCGCAAACAGAAGATCGATATGCGCTGCGTGGATGCCATTGCGATGTACATGTTCTATATCTACATCATCGACTTCAGCCTGGAGATGCTCGACCTGGTGCACCGCATCTACGAGGCCAACGAGTCCTTCCGCAGCCTGAACTTCATGGTCCACACCAAGCTCTACTTCTCGCAGATCGTTCTCCAGATATGCCTGGGCACGGTCACACCGCTGGTTCTGCTGTTCCTGACGCAGGTGGTGAAACTGCCTGAGATCGCCCGCAAGTACATGTACGTCATCTCCGGAAGTCTGGCCCTGATCGGTGTTCTTGCCATGCGCTGGAATGTGGTAATTGGCGGACAATTGTTCTCCAAGAGTTTTCTCGGATACACGACCTACAAGATGGCGCTGGCCACTCGCGAAGGCCTGCTGGTCGCAATCGCTCTAACCATTCTTCCGCTGTTATTTCTTTCGGTGCTGATAAAGCTTCTTCCTCCGTGGGCTGCAACAACCGAAGATGAAATCGTGGCAGTAGAGTAAAACGGGACTGGCTTGATGTAGAAGGAATGCTGCCCGTCAGGTGGAATTCATGGACGATCATTCCGATCCCCTGGATCTGCTGACCAAGCGTCTGGAAGCACTGGAACGGCGCGTCTGCGCGCTGGAGCATCCTTCAGAGACGCCCAACACGACCGTGGTTCGTCCACCTGAGACGGCGCAGGATGTCGAACGGCCTCCATCTGCGCTGGCCGGCGGTGCTTTTTCCGTGTTCGGCAAAGCCATGATCGGCATAGCTGGGGCTTACCTGCTGCGCGCCGTGGCCGAATCCACTTCGTTTCCCAAACCGTTGATTGCTGCCCTTGCCATCGCATATGCAATGCTGTGGCTAATATGCGCCGCACGCACACGCGCGTATTTTTCAACCATCACCTATGCCAGCACGTCGGCTTTGATTCTGGCTCCCATGCTGTGGGAACTCACTCTGAGTTTCAAGGTGCTAACCGCGGTGGAAAGCGCCGCCGTATTGAGCGCATTTGCAGGCACTGCATCTGCCCTGGCATGGAAACGCAATCTCGCATCGATCTTCTGGATCGCCAATGTTACAGCGGCCACGGTTGCCTTTGCATTGTCGATTGCGACGCGTGAAATGACGCCATTCATCGCGGCCCTCCTGCTGATGGTTCTTCTCAACGAGTACGCGGCGTTTCGCGGCCATGAGCAGAGCGTGAGACCGTTGGTGGCTGTCGTCGCCGATTTGGCAATCGGCGCGCAATTTTACATTTACGCCAGTCCGCAGAACGAGCGCACGGATTACCCTTTGCTCGGAACAGTGGCACTACTTGTTCCTTCTCTCACACTCTTCCTCGTATACGGGACAAGCGTGGCCCTCAAGACAGTGTTCTTTCAAAGGAAGATTAGTGCATTCGAAACGCTTCAGGCTACAGTTGCATTCTTGCTTTTTGCTTGCAGTGTGCTCACCTGCGCACGACAGAGTGGAGCAATCGTCTTGGGGGCCATTTGCCTGCTCCTTTCCGCCGTGAGTTATGCGACCGTCATTGGAATTTTTTGTCGCGCTCCGGAACGTCGCAATGAGCGAGTCATTGGCACCTGGAGCGCAGCACTTTTTCTGGCAGGGAGCTTGTTGTGCCTGCCGACGTCGTCAGCGTCCCTATGCTTGGCCGTGGCCGCGATTGTGGCCACGCTTCTGGCAGTTCACTTGAACCATCCGCTTCTTCAGTTCCATGGCGCGGTATATCTGATAGCGGCCGCAGTTGCATCCGGCTTGCTCATTTCTGCTTTCCAGGCGCTCGTGGGAGCACTACCCGGTGCGCCAGCTTGGAGCGCGTATGTTGTAACGGTGAGCGCGGTTTTCTGTTACGCGGCGCGGAAGCCTTGCCGAGGAGAAGTGATCTTCGAGAAGAAGTTACTCGATTTTGTCTCGGCACTTCTGGCGGTCAGCGCTCTGGCGGCGTTTCTGGTAGCAGGTCTAGTGTCTCTGGTCGCATTGGAAGTAACTCCCGCAACCCACCACATCGCTCTTATCCGCACGCTGACGATCTGCGCGACAGTTCTCACGCTAGCCTTTAGCGGTTCGCGCTGGCGGCGGATTGAGCTAACGCGCATTGGCTACGCCGCGCTGGTATTGGTCGCGGTAAAGCTGATACTCGAAGACCTACGCCTCGGGCACTTGGAATTCACCGCGGCTTCGATCTTCCTCTTCGCAATTACGTTGATCGCAGTACCCCGTGTGCGTATCCCCGAGCGGCATCTAGGTCTCTGACCTCGTGATTTCGCACTTTAGGGTTCGCGGTTTCCCACCCTTTCGCCAAGAAAAAGGCGAAAGGATGGGGCACGGTACTGGTACAAGAACAAACAGTCAGCGACCTAGAAACACAGAAATAAAGCCGACATTGTTGATAGCCCGAAGCACTTATCGAGCTGGTCTCCAGGCAGCTTTCGAGTCCTGATCTAATCGTTGCTTATTGGGAGACTGCACCAATTACCGGTCCTGGGACAGACCAGTCAAGCCAAATGAGATACGGAGCCATCCCAACCTCGGCCTGCTACCCTTTTATTGGGCCCTCCCGGCCCCAATCACAGTCAAGGAGCAAGCCCGTGCCGCGCATCTGTGTGGACATGGATGAGGTCATGGCGGATACACTCGCCGAGCACCTCCGCCGCTACAACCAGACCTTTGACGAAGAGGTCACCACCAGCGATCTGGCCGGTAAAGGTCTGTGGGAGGTTGCGCCCCTTGACCGCCAACAGCAGCTTCGAGCCTTCCTCGACGCCGAGGACTTCTTTGAAGACCTGGCTCTTTTGCCCGGCGCTCAAGAGGTGCTTGAGCAGCTCTCAGCGCGCTTTGAGATTTATATCGCCACTCAGGCCATGGCCGTCCCCAACTCACTCGGCCCCAAATACCGCTGGCTACAGCGCCACTTCCCCTTCATACCGCCGAGCCACTACGTTTTTTGCGGCAACAAATCCATTTTGCGCGCCGACTATCTCATCGACGACCAGCCGAGAAACCTGCTGCGATTCGAGGGCCAGGGCCTGCTCTACACAGCCCCCCACAACCTAACAGCCACGGGATTTCTTCGCGTGAACAACTGGCAGGAGGTTGCCGAGTACTTTTCGACGCAGGGGTCTTGATGGGTCAAAATTCTTGAGCTGCTTCCAATTTATTTTCAGGCTATAGATTGTGTCAGGGCACGACTTTAGTCGTGCCCTGACACATTTTTCTATCTCATGGAATTTTGCAAGTGATTCTCTTTATGATCTCTATTCATCCTTTTTTTCGTTGCGCGCCTTTACCTTGAACCAGATCGGCGTGCCTTGGAAGCCAAAGGCTTCGCGGATCTGGTTTTCGAGGAAGCGCTCGAAGGAAAAATGCAGCTTGATCTCGCGGTCGGTGAAAAGCACGAAGGTCGGCGGGGCCACTGCGGCCTGCGTCATATAGAAGATACGAATGCGCTTGGCCATCGGCACCGGCGCGCGCTGGAAGTCGATCTTGTCGAGGAAGCGATTCATCTGCCCGGTCGAGACGCGCTTGCGACGCTCGGCAGCCACGGCTACGACCTCGTGCAGCACGCGAAGCATCTTTTTTGCGTCAGGGCCTGTGCCTTCGAGCGCGGAGAGAAAGACTACCGGCGCATAGTTCAGGTATTTCAGCACCGTGCGCAACTGCTGCTCGAAGATTTCACGATCGGCGGGCGGCTTGCCGTCTGTGCGCCCAGTCGTCACCACGTCCCACTTGTTGACCACGATGATCACGCTGCGCCCGCTTTCGTGGGCATAGCCACCAATCGTGGCGTCAGCGGCGGTAACACCGTCTACCGCGTCGATCACCAGTAGCGCCACGTCCGCAGCCTCAAGATGCCGCCGCGCCATGACGACGCTCATCTTTTCAGCCATCAGGTGCGTCTTGCCTTTGCGCCGGATGCCGGCGGTATCGACAAATCGCAACTGCTGGCCTTCAAACTCCACCACCTCGTCTACCGCATCGCGCGTTGTGCCTGCAATGGGCGAGACAATGGCACGGCTCGTTCCGGTCAGAGCGTTGAGTAGGGTGGATTTGCCGACGTTCGGACGCCCGATGATGGCGACCGAAGTCTCGTTTGGCGCAAATTCGCCGTGCGTGCGGTGCAGGGGATGAGCTAACTCGTCTTCGGCATCTGGAGGGACGGGACCACCCTCAGAGATTTCGGCCTCTTCGGCTACGGCGTCCTGTTGGGCGGCCAACACTTCTTCGTCGGTCGGCACCGCCTCCGGCGTCGGCGGAATTGCCTCGGAGATCGCCTCAAGCAGATCGCCGATTCCCAGCCCATGCTCGGAGCTGACGGGGAACACGTTGCGAATGCCCAACTGGCGGAAGTTCTCCGCTGCCAGCGCCATAGCCTCGCCCTCGACCTTGTTGACCGCCAGAAAAACCGGCTTGCCACCACGATGCAAGAGGCGCACAAGGTCGTAATCGGGACTGGCCAGCTCGGTCCGCGCATCCACCACCAGCACCAGGGCATCGGCCTCTTCCAGCGCCACCTTGGCCTGGCTGTAGATCTCGGTGGGGATCAGATCTGGGTCGTCGGGGACAATGCCTCCTGTGTCCACTACGCGGAACTCACGCCCCGCCCACTCATATTCGCCATAGATGCGGTCGCGCGTAATCCCCGGCTCATCGCCGACGATCGAGCGGCGGCTCTTGGTGAGGCGGTTAAAGAGCGTAGATTTTCCCACATTGGGCCGGCCCACAATGGCCACCAATGGAAGCAGGTGCGCGTGCGGTTTCGACGGCGCAATCGACTTGTGATACTTCGACAAAACTGATCTCCAATTCCTTAACTGGCAGCGAAAAACCGTATCAATATCAGTCCGGGATCAATCCCAGATCCGCTTCACTCCATACAAATCAAATACCATGTCGCGGCTCAGCAATGGGATCTTCAGATCCAGCGCCTGCGCGGCCAGCAATCTGTCAAAAGGGTCACGATGGTGCGATGGAAGACGCGCTCCGCGAATCACATGGTGAATCGTGGTCTCCAGCATCGTATACCCTCCTTGGGCCAAAAGACTCTCAAAGTTGTCCAGAACATATGTCGCATCCAGCTTGCCGAGAGCGCTCTTGATGGCCATCTCCCACGGAGTGACGATGGAAACCAGCAAGGTTGCGGAGCTATTTTCACAGATGCTCTGGACGGGAGCTGGAATTGCTTTCGGTGAATTCAAAATGCAAAGGAAGGTGTGCGTGTCGAGCAGATAGGTCATTTTTCTTTGGACTCAGAGGCCGGCGGCGGCAAAGGCGCATCCAGCATCCACCCCCAGCCACTCTCAGCCAACTCCTTATCTGTCATCGGATCGAATGCGTCCTCGTCCCAGCGAATCTTTCCCTCAAATGCGCCCATCAGGCGGAAGGGGAGCTTAAGCTCAGGGGGTTCGTTGATTGGCACAACTCGCGCCACGGGCGTTTTTCCGCGCATCACGACGACCTCTTGCCCCGCCTCTGCTTCTTTGAGCAGCCGCGAGAAATGGGTCTTCGCCTGGTGGACGGTGTAGGCCATGGACTAAGCATACTTAGTCCACAGTGCAATGTCAACGGGGAATGGCGGAGATGGCAGTATCGCCAGATGAGATTTTGCTTATGCGTCTGGCTCTGTCTTGGCGGTCTAGTTGCTATCCGATTATCTCGGGAGACAAAGCAATGAGCGGCAGTGCTGGATACACCAGCCCCAATCCAGTCAATCCCTACAACGCCGCATCGGAGAAGACAGCCGGTGCGCGGCGTTCCTCTCCGATGCGAAGGAAGCTCGTCAAGCACTCTACAGGCACTCAAGCCTGGGCGAGCGTTGACCAGACTCCGATCATTGGCCAATGGATGAGTGGTGCGCACGATCAGTCCACCAAAGACAGGCACCCCACAGGTGGCGCGGTCAGGAACTAAATTTAAGGCCAAACGACGACTAGAGCAATTTCGGGAATTGGGTGAACCGGAATTTGGTGAGTATCCCACCCATTCCGCAGAAAACGCGGAATGGATGGGTCAGCGAAATCTACTGTAAATCCGCAAATGCACTAAAAGCTCCGCGTTTGCGGTTTGCTATTCACAATGCGGCCCAAGACTGCTTACACTGTTCCAATTCCCAGTGCGTTGGAGGTCGTTCCATGCCTAAATTCGTGATTGAACGCGAGATTCCGGGAGCCGGTTCGATGTCGGCCGTTGAGTTGCAGGGTGTCGCAGAAAAGTCCTGTAGCGTCTTGAGAAATCTCGGGCCGCAGATTCAGTGGCTGCAAAGCTATGTAACCGACAACAAGATTTACTGCATCTACATCGCACCGAACGAAGAGTTGGTGCGTGAACACGCTCGTATGGGTGGCTTCCCCGCCAATAGCGTCGCTCAGGTACGCAGGATCATCGATCCGACGACGGCTGAGAACGCATAGGCTAGGCTCGGCGTGCCGGGCGCAAACTATGATGAGGTTAGCGCCCGGTCCCGATGCCTGCCACCGACAACCCAACCCGCGCTCTGCCCACGCTGCACGAGTTCTTCGCGCCCGGCGGCATTCTGGCGCAGTCGCCGCTGCCCTACGAGTACCGCCCCGGCCAGCTTGAGATGGCCAAGGCTGTCGAGCGTGCGCTTCAAGAGCGCCGCCACCTGATCGTCGAGGCCGGCACAGGCACAGGCAAGACGCTTGCCTATCTGCTGCCAGCCCTGCGCACCGGTCAGCGCGTCATCATCTCCACCGGCACCAAAGCTCTGCAAGACCAGCTTTACTTTCGCGATGTTCCTTTTCTCGAGACGCTGATCGGCAACTTGCACGTCTGCTATATGAAGGGCCGCGCCAACTACCTCTGCCGCCACAAGTTGGCCGCGCTCCGCAATCAGCCCATTCTCTCTGGCCTTGAGGAGATCGACCAATACCGCCAGATCGCAGAGTGGGAGCAGACGACTGAGACCGGCGACCGCTCAGAGATTGCCGGCCTGCCCGAGTCGAGCGCACTCTGGCAAAAGCTCGACGCCCGTGCCGAGGCTTGCCTGGGGACGACTTGCCCTGACTATCGACGCTGTTTTATTACCGAAATGCGGCGCAAGGCTCTCGAATCGGACATCATTATCGTCAACCACCATCTGTTTTTCGCGGACCTCTCTGTGAAGCGCGAGGCTGGCGGCGCACCCGACGCTGGAATTCTTCCCGAGGCCGCTGCCGTGGTCTTTGACGAGGCGCACGAGTTAGAGGATATAGCTTCGAGTTACTTCGGGCTCTCGGTGAGTAATCTTCGCTTTGAGGAGTTGGCGCGCGACACTGACGCGCTCCTGCGCGGCAAGGACGGCGCCGAAAAGCTGCCCGCCGTCACGCAGCAATTGAGAGACAGAGCACGAATGTTTTTTGCCGGCTTACCCATGGCTGGCGATGGCCGACAGCCTTTCACTGAGCGAGAGGAGTTTCTGGAGATTTCGGGCGACCTTTACATGGCTGTGCGCGCAACGCTGCAGCGCATGGAAGCCGAAATGGACGGAATGAAGAGCGTCGACGAGGCGCCGGGGCTTAGGAAGCGTGTAACTCGCCTGCGCTCGGAACTTGAGTTTCTGCTGGAATCGAATGCCAGCAACACGGTCTATTGGATGGAGAGGAGAATTTCGGCGGCTGGAGCACCCGGCCAAAGGTCCGCTGGACGCGGTGCGTCGCGGACGACCTTCCTGCAAGCTACACCTATCGATGTCTCCGAGTTACTCTCCGAGTTAGTTTTCGACCAGATACCTACTGTTGTGATGACCTCGGCTACGCTCACCGTGCAGGGGGGATTTGAGCACATCCGCAAGCGCCTGGGGTTAAGCGAAGCACGCGAGTTAGTCGTGCCGTCGCATTTTCGCTATAGTGACCAGGCGCTGCTCTATCTGCCGCCGGAGATGCCAGATCCGCGCGATCCGGAGTTTCCCGAGGCAGCGGCACGCTGCATTGAACGCGTCCTGACGATAACTCGCGGTCGTGCATTCTGCCTCTTCACGAGTTATGCCCAGATGCGCGACTTATACGAGCGTCTGATGCCGGTTCTGGATTTCCCCATCTTCCTGCATGGCACGGCGCCGCGAAAAACTCTATTGGAGCAATTCCGCGCAACGCCGAATGCCGTGCTCTTCGGCACGTCGAGCTTCTGGCAGGGCGTGGACGTGCAAGGCGAAGCGTTGAGTTGCGTGATTATTGATCGCCTGCCCTTTGCCGTGCCCAGCGATCCGGTGGTTGCGGCGCGCATGAAAGCGATCGAGGACTCTGGAGGCAAACCGTTTTTCGACTATCAGGTTCCCTCGGCTGTGCTCACTCTTAAGCAGGGCTTCGGCCGCCTGATTCGCTCGCTTGAAGATCGCGGCGTGTTAGTGCTCCTCGACTCGCGCGTTTCCACAAAGCGATACGGCCAGACCTTTCTTGCAAGCCTCCCGCCCTACAGAATGACGGCGACGATCACGGATGTGGACGCATTCTTTGCGGACAACGGAAAGTGAAGCCGTCAAAATTGCGCAGTCAGGCTGAAGGACACTGAACGCCCTCGGCCCGTCAGTGGCTTGATCTGGCTCATCCACATACTGGCCATGAAGTCGTCGAAGTTCACACCCCCTAGCGGCAGTTCATAGTTTTTGTTCAGCAGGTTTTCGGCGACCGCATTGGCCCGTAGGTGTCCATGCCGGTAGCCAGCATGAAGATTAAAGAGTGTGTACCCCGGCGTTTCTTGCTCAAAGCGGTGAAGGTCCACATTGGACTTGCGATCGACACCCTGAATTCCGATTCCGCCTGTAACTCCCTTCAGTTCTTCGTCAATGGTCGCGCGCAGATTTAACGGCATCATCTGATAGAGCGGAGTTGATGAATCCAAACGCTCGCCGTGAAGCCATCCGCCTACCGCGCTAACTTGCCCGCGCCCAAAGGAACCGTCATTCCAGAGTGTGCCGCTGGCCGAAAGATCGCCCCCGTAGATGCGTGCGTTGTGGTTGGCAAAGCGCAATTGGGCAAAGTTACTCATGCCGTACATTTTGGTCCAAAGAGTGTCAAAATCGACATAACTTTCGATGTAAGTCATGTAAGGCGTGAGCTTAACCTGTAACGCCTTGCGCGATGGGTCGTGCCAAGCTGCTGTACCGCTGACTGTATTCGCAATCTCCGGCTTGAGATTGACGTTTCCCACGTAATAATTGCCGTCGCCAAACCAGCCGATCATGCCACTGGCCATCATATTGGTTGACCAGGCGTAACGCTCGTAGAGATTGGGTGTGCGCGTCTTGCGTGCAAATGCAAACTCAAAGGTGCTGCCTCTGTTCGGCTCATAGCGAGCCATTCCGGTGGCATCCAGATTCACATCCGTTTTGGCGCGCTGGGACGCGTTGAATGCCGAGGCATCGGCGCCATACATCATTGCTGAGTAACCTTGAACCGGGCCGGCATTCGTCCAGACTGTATCAGTGCGAACTCCGAAGAGCGTGGTCCATCGCTGATTCCACTTACTCGCAACTTCGCCGAAGATGCCCATCTGGATTCTATGGCCGTTATTGATATTGACGAAGGCATCAGGGCCCATCATCGGCGCCATACCGGCGACGGCGGGCCAGTTGTCGTCAAGATTGAAGCGATGAAACTCGTTGCCTGCGCGGAAAGTGTGCTGGTCGAAGAGCGGAAGCTCAATTTTAATGGAATATCCCAAGTCCGTTCCGTGTGTATTCATAGGCATCCACATGGGCATAGGAAAGGTTGACTTATCCTTGCCGACATTCATCTCGTGCCTGACACCCTGCCAAAATCCACGCGTATCGAGCAACCCACGACTGAGATTTCTCTTGTAATGCAAATTAAGAGACTCGCCGTAATTTCCCACTAAGTCCATCTGCGCGTTAGGAAAGCCCTCGTACGGGGTGTGGTGCAGTCCTGCTTGCAACACGAACAGATTGCCTGCTCCCTGCGCGGCGAGAGTTATAGCGTGATCCGTGGTTTGCGCGTAAGTGGAAGTTACTTTGCGTCCGTTGCCGTCGCGATAATTGCTGCTGTTGGCCCACGAACCGCTATACCCCGCGCCGAAGTTATGGCCCGCAATCCATTGTGAGATAAAGCCTCCGTAACTTTGGCCGTTGCTGCGATAAAAGCCTGAATCGTATCCACTGGCGTTGATAGTCTCGCCTGGTTTAGCGAAGACCGGCTCGGGCGAGTCGGCAGAGATCGTCCCTGCTATGCTATCTCCTCCCATGCTGACAGGCGCGATGCCTGCCATGATGTTCAATCTGGTGGCATGAGCCGGATTGAGATAGGAGAGAGGCGGGTTCATGTGATTAGGACAGGAAGATGAAACGGATATGCCATCAACGATTAGCCTGGTTCGTTCGTCTCCCAAGCCATGAAGCAGCGGAATAGAGGCAAGCTCTCCATTTTCGCGCAGGCTCACGCCGGGCATGTTTCCCACTAACTCCGCTGTATTGCGGCTTTGCGCATGATCGCGGGCATCGAGATCAAGCTGCCCTTCGGCGCCGATTTCTGTCGCTGGAGTTACCTCGACCACGGTATGGACGCTGGCGATTTTCAGCGTCACATTGGCGGTGGTGTCTGTGCCGGCGGCTACGGCAAGATTTTGTACGACGGCAGAGTCAAAGCCGATGGCAGTCACTGTCAATTGATAGCGTCCCGCAGAGAGGTTATTGAAGACAAAGCGACCAGCCAGGTTGGTTGCGACGGATTTTCGGAATTTGGAGACGACATTTGTGACTTCAACTTTCGCTCCCGGAACGACCGCGCCGGTTGGGTCAGTCAGCACTCCGGCGACGCGGCCTGTGCTCACTCTGACATGGGAATCTGGTTGGGCATGGATCAAGTGCGCAGGCCACGATAGGCAGACGACCGGCAGCAAAGCCAGCAAGAGCTTAGCTTTCATGACTACTCCTTTTGCAGAGAGGACGCGAAGTGTCAGGACGGAGTGGGACGTGCCCATCCCATCCGCAATGCACCACGGATTGTCAGGCGAAAGGAGCTGGAGGGCCGCGCTTTTGATGGCCGCGCAGAGACAGGTTCCCGAAGTGGTCCTCGCTCTGCGGCGCGCACGAGTGGTGGGAGGCTGCGTAAGCATCGAACGCGTGGGCGGCTTCCGGCTTGAAGATGGGGGAATAAGCCGTGCAGGCGATGGCAGGACAGCAGGGACATTTTGCTGCGATTGATGCAACGCCGGACTGCTTGCCGGATTGCTGTCCCATCCCGGGCATCATGCAGTGATGCTTGCCGCCTCTACGGCAGCAGGCGGGAAGGTTCGCTTCGGCATCAGAGGCCAGTAGGGGCGCCGTCAGCGTCCAGCCGAAGATGAGTACCAGCGCAAGTGCAATCGTGCGGCGCATTTCCGTATCGGACAATAGTATGCGCCTCCGGTTCCGCTTTGCACAAGATCAAATACCTCTCAGACTCACGACCCTGCGCGTAGAATCTCAACAGGCTTTGAGGCTCTTCGTCGTTTTACAAAATCATGTCCCGCAATTTCTACATTCTGGCGGGTACGCTGCTCCTTTTCGCGTTGCTCTCGGCGGCGATGTCGATGGCGCCTTCGAGCTTTCAACCCGGCCTGCCTGCCAACGCCTCTCTCTGGCGGACGGTTGCGCTGATTCTGCTGCTTGCAGGCCTCGCAGCGGCGCTGATTGGCGTATTGAGCCACCTCTTCGAGCAGGTGGACCGGCGCAGCGAAGAGGCGCGGCGAACTGCTCGACGGAAGCGGGGCGACACGAGACACTGAGTTTGGAATTGCGGTCGCGGTTCGAGCTACCCCCCCCTAGCCCCAAAAACAAAGACGCGGCGAGAGTGGGGCACCCGCCGGTCCAGACTAAAGATAGCCGCTAAAATAGAAGCAGGGGCGCATCCCCTCACAGAATCGAGCTGATACC
>Ga0181520_10010382_pt1 | contig 12522 bp, 8 predicted proteins | sample PEATcosm2014_Bin_29_FD_132451 | JGI IMG/M metagenome (GOLD analysis project Ga0181520, IMG submission 132451) | Peatland microbial communities from MTU Mesocosm Facility, Houghton, MI, USA - PEATcosm2014_Bin02_30_metaG | ecosystem: Environmental > Terrestrial > Soil > Wetlands > Peat | place...
AGGCGGTTGACCTCGTTGACCTTGAAGGTGTCGTCCTCCGCGGGGCCCGAGATGATCAGCGGCGTGCGCGCCTCGTCGATGAGGATGGAGTCTATCTCGTCGACGATGCAGTAGTTGTGCCCTCGCTGTACTTTCCCCTCCGGGCTCCAGGTCATGTTGTCGCGGAGGTAGTCGAAGCCGAACTCGTTGTTGGTGCCGTAGGTTATATCGCAGGCGTATTCCCTGCGCCTGATATCGTTGTCCATGTTCGAGAGGATGACGCCGACCGAGAGGCCGAGGTAGCGATGCACCCTTCCCATCCACTGCGAATCGCGCTCGGCGAGGTAGTCGTTGACCGTCACGATGTGGACGCCGTCGCCGGAGAGGGCGTTGAGATAGGCGGCGCCGACCGAGGACAGGGTCTTCCCCTCGCCGGTCTTCATCTCCACGATCTTGCCCTGGTGGAGCACGATGCCGCCCAGGATCTGGACGTCGAAGGGGCGTTCGCCGAGGACCCTCCTGGCCGCCTCGCGGACGAGGGCGAAGGCCTCGGGCAGGAGCTGGTCGAGTGTCTCGCCCGCCTTGTACCTGGCCTTGAGCTTCTCGGTTTCCTCGGGGAACTGCTCGGGCCTCAGGGAAATAGCCCAGGACTCCTTCGCGTTTACCGTGTGCAGGACCGGAAGGAGGGCCTTTACGTCGCGCTCCTTCTTGGTGCCGAAAAGCAAGGCGAGAATGTTAAAACCCATAGCGATTACAATACCTAGATAGAAGAATCGGGGTCAAGGCTACTCCCCGAAACCGCCTCCCGTGATGATGGGAAAGGAGTGGGCGCCGGACCAGAGATAATCCGTCGGATCCAGGTATCGCCGGCCCATGATGACCTCGTAGTGGGTGTGCGGCGCCGTCGATACGCCCGAGTTGCCGAGGATCCCGATTCCCTGTCCCTGCTTTACCGACTGGCCGCTGTGTACGAGTATCCTTTCCATGTGCCCATAGCGCGTCATGTAGCCGTAGGCGTGCGCGATGACGACGCAGCGGCCGTAGCCTCCCTCGATGCCGGAGAAGACGACCTTGCCGTCGCCGGTCGCCACCAGGAGGTCGCCCGAACGGTAGGTAGAGCAATCGATCCCGGTATGGAAATAGCTTTGGCCCGTGAAGGGGTTGGGATTCGTGCCGAAGGTGGTCGAGATGTGTCCTATGCCGCCGGCGATCGGCCAGATGGCGGGGACGGTCTCCTTGATCGAGCTCATCTGGCCGAGCATCGAGCCGTATTCCGCGATTACGGGCGCCGACTGGTAGAGCAGGGCCCGTATCGCCGCCATGGATTGAGCCTCGGCCTGGCGCCTGGGGAACAGAGTCGAAATGGCCAGCGGCTTGGAGGCCTTGGCCGCGTCGAGCGGAGCGTCCTTGGCCAGGATCGGACCGAGGGCCGATTGGAAGTCTTGATAGGCCTCCGTCAGGCGGCTCGTCTGAGCCTTTAGGGCGGCGAGCTCGTCCTGAGCCTTGATGAGCTCGGCGTTGGAGGCCATCGCCCTGGCCCTTGCGCCGCCGAGACTCGTAGTAAAGGCGAAGGCCATGACGATGATCGCCGCGACGAGCATGGCCGTGCCCGCCAGACCGAAGAGCGAAATGCGGATGCCTCTAGGCGGCTCTTCGCTGTGCGCGACCATCAGGATGGAGACGCTCTGACTGCCCCCGCGGATGAACCGCGCCCAGAGCGCGAGGGAGCGCCGGCTCCCCCGCAGGACCGAGGCTGAGACTTCCTTGTAGACTTCGCGTTCAGCGCTCTTGTATCGCTGCAGCAGGGACGGCATATTCGGCTTCCATCATGGGGCTCATTCCCCATAATCTAACTAGTACGAGCCGTCCATGTAAAGGCCGCGGCGTTGACATGTCCCTGTGGAGGGGCGTAAAACCTATCTATGACTCCATCCGTCTCCTTGCGCCGCGGGCACGCCGCCGCGGCTCTCCATCTCGCGACCTGCATTGTCGCGGCGCTTTTATTCGCATCGTGCGCCGCGGGCGAGAAGCCCAGCGTCGCCGTTAAGCGCGAGCAGCTCTTCACCCTCGGCTACGGGCCGGCCGAGGATCAGCTCGACCTTTTCCAAATCGACGGGAGCAGGGCTTCCCTCAAGACCTGCCTGACCATGACCGAGGGCATATTCTACATATCAAACGGCGCCGGCGCGAAGGTCGTCAGGTATTCCTCTTTCGGCGATCCTCTCTCCATGATCTACAACCCCGACAAGGCTTCCGAGCCGGTAGTGCTCAAGGCCGTCCCCGCCGAGGGCGAGGCGGGCGATTCGGCGTCGTCCGCAGATCCCGAAGGGCTCGGCAGGAAGGCGGTACCCTATCCGTTCAGGGCAGTCGGCGAGATAGCCGTCGACGCGAAGCAGTCCATCTACGTCGAGGATCGCCTGCCTCCCGAGCGCCGCGTGGAGGACAAGGAGTCCGGCGCCCTCCTCGACCATGTCGTGCTGAGATTCGACAAGGATGGCCGGCTCATCTACTATCTCGGCCAGGAAGGCATCGGAGGAACACCCTTTCCCTATATCCTGGGCCTCTATGCGATGCCATCCGACGACTGCGTCGTCGTCTCCATGACCCAGTCGGGCTGGCTCGTCCACTGGTTCGACAAGAGCGGCGTCCTCGTGAGCTCCCTCAAGCTGAGGCGCGACGAACTCCCGATGCCCGACAAGGAGGAGGGGCTCACGGCGTCGCTCGACAAGATCGTCCCCGACCTCAGCGGAAGGAACCTCCTCCTCAAGGTCGATTACTACAGGGGGGCCGTCGATCCGGCGACCAAGGCGCCGGCGGGCGTCGAGTTCGCGAGCTCCTGGACATACCGCATGGACCTGAGCGACGGCAGGTACGTCGACCGATGGCAGATCCGAGCGATCGAGAAGACGGCGAAGGGAGCCGACGGGCAGAGCGTCAAATACTCGCGCGTGCCGGCATTCCTCGGCGCCGCCGGAAGGGCCTTGTTCTTCATCTACGCCGACGACGACGGGAAGACCTATATTTCCACGTTCGACAGGATTACGCGCGAGGTGGACCGCTACAGCATAGATATCGCGGCGGACGAGCTTTACTATAACACCTTCTATCTGTCGCGCGAGGGCGTGCTCTGCGCCGTGCTCTGCACGAAGTACGAGGCGAGGATAGCCTGGTGGCGATTCGACAAGCTTATCGGCGCGGACGGAGGCTTGGTGAAATGAGGCTACTCATCGCCTGTTCCGAGGCCGCGCGCCTCGACGCGGAGACGACGGCCCGCGCGGCCATGCCGTCCCTCCTTCTCATGGAGGATGCCTCGCTCAGGCTCTGGGACGCCCTGGTGCCCTTGGCCGAGGCGCGCGGGGCGGGTCGCTCGAGCGGCCTGGTCGCCATCTGCGGCTCGGGCAACAACGGGGGCGACGCTCTGGCCCTGCTCCGGCACGCGCGCTTCTCGGGCGCGCGCAGGGTCGCCGCCATCCTCGCCGGCAGGATGGGCGAGCTCGCCTCCTTCCATGCGTCCTCGCTCAAGGCCCTCGGCGTGCCGGTCCTCGATTGGAACGGAGACAGGCGGCTCTGCGAGCGGGAACTCGACGAAGCCTCGCTCATCGTCGACGGCCTTTCGGGCACGGGTCTTTCGGGTCGCCTGCGCGAGGAACTCGCTCCGCTGCTGGAGGCGCTCCGCTCGCGCGCGCCGATCGCCTCGATCGATCTTCCCTCGGGATTGTCCGACTCCTTCGAAGAGGGCTTCCCGGTCATTTCCGCCGCATGGACGCTGTCGATCGAGCCGCGCAAGGCCTGCCTGTATTTCCCGTCGGCGAGGGAGTCCTGCGGGGAGATACTTCCCGTCGAGGGAATCTTCCCAAAGGACGCCGTCGTCGCAGCGCGCGCGGAGCTCCTCGACGGAGGCGACCTGGCCGGCCTGGCGCCCCTGCCGCCGGATTCCGCGTACAAGGGCGAGCGGGGCAGAGTGGCGGTCTTCGCTGGCTCCGTCGGCGCGAGCGGAGCGGCCGTCCTCGCCTCGAAGTCCTGCCTCGCGGCCGGGGCCGGCATAGCCGCCCTCTTCGCGTCCCGCGAGCTCTACCCTACCGTCGCTCCGATGCTCGAAGCGGTAATGGTCAAGCCCGAGCCGGAGGACGGCGCGTTCGACGCGGGGAGATGGCACGCGATCCTCGTCGGTCCCGGCTGGGGCAGGGGCCAATCGCGTCTTAAACGCCTCGCGGCCCTCCTGGGTTCCGGCCTGCCCGCGGTCCTCGACGCCGACGCGATTCTCCTGTATCGCGAGCTGGTCGATTCCGGCTTCTCCGCCTCGGCTCCGATCATCCTGACGCCGCATCCCGGAGAATTCGCCGCCTTGACGGACATCGGGCCCGAGCGTTCCCTCTCCAACCCGGCGGCGGTGCTTCCCGAAGCGGCGCAGGCAATGAAAGCGGTGATCGTCCTTAAATCGCAGGCGACCTGGATAGCCTCACCGAGCGGCGAGCTCGCGGTCTGGGACGGGATGGAGAGCGGCCTCGGCACCGCGGGATCGGGCGACGTCCTGGCGGGCCTCGCAGCGGGGCTCCTTGCCCGTTCCGCGGCCGGGAAAGGCGCCGACGCCTTTTCCGCAGCCCGAGCCGCCGTCGTCGCCCACGGCCTCGCGGGACGGGCCGCCAGGAGCGAGCGCGGATGGTTCGAGGCCGGGGCTCTCGTCGAGGAAGCGGCCAGGATCCTAGGTCGGAAGGCCTCGGATCGAGAGGGTTCCGCCCGGAGAGTTTCGTCTTGACCGCCCCGCGTCCATCATCTACAGTGGCCGCACGACGATGGAACGGTCAGTAGCGGGAATTCTGATCCACGACGGCAAAGCCTTTATCGCGAAAAGGGGCCCGATAGGCAGCTTCAGCGGATGCTGGGAATTCCCCGGCGGTAAGGTCGAGCCGGGCGAGAGCGATGAAGAGGCTCTGGCACGGGAATTCGACGAGGAATTCGGCATCGCCATACGCGCGAGGAGGCTTCTCGGCGAAGCCCGCTTCCCCCATCGAGGCAAGGAGAGGATTCTCGCCGCCTGGCTGATCGAGCTCGAGCCATTCCACAAGCCGAAGCTGCTCGAACACGAAGAGGTGGCTTGGGCCGGAGCCGTCGAGCTGGAATCGCTCCTCCTCGTGGATTCCGACAGGAAGCTCCTCGAATTCATACTGCCGCTCGTGGGCAGCTGAAGCGGCCTCGGCCCGAAGGATCCGAATATCCCGTCGAGTACGGAAGGGACTAGGCGCAGGCCCCTTGCTTTTTGCCCGTCCCCTACGAATATTGGCGGGGAACGGCAAATACGTCGTAAGGAAACAGTATTTTACCGTAACCGGTTTTGCCGAAGGCGGCCCCGCCCGTCGAAAGACCGGGAAACCCGCAGCGAAGCGTCCGCCACCCGAAAGGAAGCTCCCGTTGGATTCAGTCCTTCCCAATCGAATCGCCTTCCTGGGGGGCTTCGTGCCTCGGCTTTGCGGAATCGCGACCTTTACGCACGATTTATGCGAGGCGGTGGCGGAGGCGGCTCCGGAGTCCGAATGCTATTCGGGGGCGGTCAACGATCGAATCGAGGGATACGATTATCCCGAGCGCGTGCGTTTCGAGTTGGAGCAGAAAGATCTGGCCTCCTATCGGCGCGCCGCGGATTACCTGAATTTCAATAATGCGGACGTGCTCTGCGTCCAGCACGAGTTCGGCATCTACGGGGGCCCTGCCGGAAGCCACCTGCTCGCCCTGCTCAAAGAAGTCCGGATGCCCGTCGTGACGACGCTGCACACCGTCCTGCGCGATCCGAACGCGGACCAGAAGATGGTCATGGATGAGCTGATCCGGCGCTCCGATCGGGTGGTCGTGATGGCCCGCAAGGGGGCGGACATCCTGCGCGACACCTATGGAGCGGCGAGCGCCAAGATAGACATCATACCGCACGGCATTCCCGACATGCCTTTCATCGATTCCAGTTTCTATAAGGCGCAGTTCGGGGTCGAAGGACGGAGCGTATTGCTGACCTTCGGGCTCCTCGGGCCGGGCAAGGGCATCGAATTCGCCATCGAGGCCCTGCCGCGGATCATGCTGCGGCATCCGGACATAGTATACCTCGTGCTCGGCGCGACCCATCCCCATCTCGTCGCCCGCGATGGGGAGAGCTATCGCCTGAGCCTCGAGCGGCTGGCCGAGAGCCGGGGCGTCAAGGACCACGTCATATTCTACAACCGCTTCGTTTCGCTGGAGGACCTGAAGGAGTTCATCGGGGCGACCGACATCTACCTCACTCCCTACCTCAATGAAGAGCAGATCACCTCGGGCACGCTGGCCTACGTCTTCGGCGCCGGCAAGGCGGTCGTCTCCACCCCCTACTGGCATGCGCAGGAACTGCTCGCCGACGGACGCGGCGTACTGGTCCCCTTCCGCGACTCGCGGGCCCTGGCCGAGGGAGTCTGCGATTTCCTCGACAATCCCGCGCGCCTCTTGGCGACGCGCGAAGAGGCCTATCGCCGAGGGCGCGAAATGATATGGCCAGCCGTCGCCCGACGCTTCCTCCAGTCCTTCCAGCGCGCCCGGACGGACCGGCGGGCGGCTCCCCGCGCGGCCTTCGCCGAATGGACCCTCGCCAGCCGGCCCTACGACCTGCCTCCCCTGCGGCTCGACCACGTCGTTCGGATGAGCGACGGCACGGGCATCATCCAGCACGCGGTCTTCAACGTGCCGAATCTGCAGGAGGGCTATTGCACCGACGACAACGCTCGCGCGTTCATCTTGTGCAACCTCCTGGATGAGCTCGGGGGCAGGCCCCCGGATGAGAACCTCGACGGCCTGGCCACCTGCTATCTCGCCTTCCTCTACGCCGCGATGAACCGCGAAACCGGCCGGTTCAGGAATTTCATGAGCCACGGGCGTCAGTGGCTGGAGGACTCGGGCAGCGAGGACAGTCACGCGCGGGCGCTCTGGGCCGCGGGTACCGGCGCGGGACGCTCTCGGAACGAAGGCCACCGCAAGCTGTCCGCGATGCTGTTCGAGCGGGGATCGACCGTGGTGGATTCCTTCTCCTCGCCGCGCGCCTGGGCCTTCACCCTCCTCGGGGTCGACGAATACCTGCGCCGCTTCCCCGAGCATGCAGGCGTGAAAGCGCTGCGCGAGCGGCTGACGCGGAAGCTCATCGGATTGTGGAAGGACTGCGCGACCGAGAATTGGCCCTGGTTCGAGAAGATCGCCGCCTACGACAACGCGCGCCTCTGCCAGGCCCTCATCCTTGCCGGCCAATCCATGCCCTCGCCCGAGGCGCTGGAGATCGGCCTCCGGTCCCTGCGCTGGCTCGCCTCCCTGCAGGTGACCCAGGCCGGCGATTTCCGGCCTATCGGCAGCAACGGCTTCTACGAGAGGGGCGGGGCCCGCGCCGACTTCGACCAGCAGCCGGTGGAGGCCCAGGCGATGGTCTCCGCGAGCCTCGAAGCCTATCGCGCCACGCAGGACGCGTCATGGTCGCGGGAGGCGAAGCGCGCCTTCGAGTGGTTCCTCGGACGCAACGACCTCGGCTTGGCCTTGTATGACTCAACGACGGGCGGCTGCAGCGATGGACTGCACGAGGACCGCATCAACGAGAACCAGGGAGCGGAATCGACGCTCGCCTTCCACCTTTCCCTAGCCGAGATGAGCTACGCCGAGCATGCGATCGCGCATCCGCCGAGCCGAAACGAAAGAGGTCCCTCAGATGAACTCGATCCGCCTCCGTCGTCATGACGCGACCCTCTTTCCCGAGAGCGCCCGCGTCATAATCCGTCCCTTCATTCCCTCCAGCGCCCAGCGCGTCACCACGATCCTCGGGCGAGTCTTCGCGCTGAGCGAGGAGGAGGTAGAGCGCGACCTCGGCGCCTTGCTCGTCGAATTCGACTCCCGGCACATCGACATAGAATCGAAGCTGCTCGGGAATTTCGAGAGGATCAGCGCCGACGTCTTCACTCAGCGTCCGATTTCCCGCTCGCGCAGGCTCCTCATCGGCGCCCATTTTTCCGGGGAATACGCCCTCGAATCCGCCGCGCTGTTCAACCCCTCCATCGTCCCCCATCCGAGCCAGGAGGGAGTGCCCGAGGGGGGCCTGCGGTTCATAATGAGCCTGCGCGCCACCGGCGAAGGACACGTCTCCTCCATCGAGTTCCGAACCGGCCTCGTCGCGTCCGACGGCGCCCTCGCCCTCGATCCCGTCTCCCGCTTCGTGAACATGCCCGAGATAGATCCCAACCCCAGCTACACGAAGAGGCTGTTCGCGGTCAAGCTGCACGAGATGGGGTTCGACAACGTCCATACCTCCGCCGTCATGGAGACGCTCTCCGAGAGCTTCGCGCGTAGCGACCTCAACAAAAGCCTGCTCCGGATCAGGCGAGAGAACATGCCTGTCGCGCGGGACCTCGAGGCCACCCTTCGATGCATACAATGGCTGGCCGACTCGAATTACGAGATCCATTTCCCGCCGGAGCTTTCCATGAGCGAGCGCATAATCTTCCCGGTATCGGCCAACGAGAGCAACGGGATCGAGGACGCGCGCTTCGTCCGCCTGATGGAAAGCGACGGATCGGCGATGTACTACGCCACCTACACCGCCTACGACGGCCATTCCATCCTCCCGCAGCTGATAGAAACGCAGGACTTCCTCCACTTCCGCGTGCTGACCATGAGCGGCAGCGCCGTGCAGAACAAGGGCATGGCCCTGTTCCCGCGACGGATCGACGGAAGCTACGCGATGCTGTCGCGCCAGGACGACGAGAACCTGTTCATCATGTTCTCGGACAACCCGCATTACTGGAGCGACTCTCGCCTCCTCCTGCGCCCCGCCGAATCCTGGGAAGCGGTGAAGATCGGCAACTGCGGATCGCCCGTCGAGACCGAGGCCGGTTGGCTGGTGTTCACCCACGGCGTCGGGCCGATGCGCAAGTATTGCATCGGCGCCGTCCTCCTCGACCTGAACGACCCCACGAAGGTCATCGGCCGATTGCGCGAGCCTCTGCTCGCGCCCGAGGGCTCGGGGAGGGAAGGCTACGTGCCGAACGTCGTCTATAGCTGCGGCTCGCTTCTCCACGGCCGCGAGATAATCCTTCCCTACGCGATGAGCGACAGGGCTTCCGCCATCGTCAGCCTGTCGCTGGATGACCTGCTCGGCGCCTTGCGGGGCGGGGGAAATTGAAAAGCCCTCCCCGCCGGAATGAACGACCTCGCGGCCGCGGCGGGGTATGAGTCCCGCTTGCGAATCAATCCTCCTCCTCGTCGAAGAGGTCCAGCTCCGGCTTGTCCTCCCCATCGTCGCCGACCGCCGTCCCCAGGAGGATCTCCACCTTGCCTTGGATCCTGTCGAGATCGCGCTCGAGGCCTTTGGAAAGCTTTACGCCCTCCTCGAATACCGCCACCGCCTCCTCGAGGGGGAGCTCGGGCTCCTTGATGCGCTCGGCCAGCTCTTCGAGGCGCTCGAGCCTCTCTTCGAATTTCCTCATGCGCGTACCTCCAGGGTCCTGGCGGTCGCCCCGCCCTTCGAGAAGGTGATCTCGAGGTCTTCGCCCGCGGCGACGACGGACGCGTCCCGGATCGCGGGACCGGCTTCGGCGCCCGCCGGGGAGGCGCGACGGACCACGGCGAATCCCCGCGCGAGGACGGCCTTCGGGCTGGTCGCCGCGAGGTCCCTCGAAGCCAGCTCGACGCGGCGCGAGCGCGCGGCCAGGGCCGCCGTCATGCCTCGGCCGAGCTCCTCCCTCGCCTCGTCCAGGCGCCGCGCGGAGGGCATGAATATGCGCATCAGGCGCGCCTCCACGGCTCCGGGCTCGAAGCGGCCGACGAGTAGGCGGGCCCTGTCGATCCGCGACCGTATCGCCGTCTCGAGCTCGGACGCGAACTGCCCGACCTCGCGCTTGAGGGCGGCCCGGCTTTCCGATACGAGCTCGGCGGCGGCGCTCGGCGTCGGAGCGCGGAGGTCGGCGGCGAAGTCCGAGAGGGCCCAGTCGATCTCGTGGCCGACGGCGCTTATCACGGGAACGCGCGACTCGGCTATCGCGCGGACGACGAGCTCGTCGGAGAAGGGAAGCAGGTCCTCGAGCGAGCCGCCGCCCCGCGCGACGATGATGACGTCGCCGAGGGACATGCGGTTGGCCGCGTCGATCTGCAGCGCGATCTGCCTGGCCGCCTCGTCTCCCTGGACCGCGGCGGGCAGGACGATCACGTCCATCCCGGAGTTGCGTCGCCGCAGGACGTTGAGGATGTCGCGTATCGCCGCTCCGGTGGGCGACGTGACCACGGCCACCCGCGAGGGGAAGCGCGGCAGGGCGCGCTTCCGAGCGTCGTCGAAGAGCCCCTCGGCGGCGAGGGCGCGCTTGCGCTCCTCGAGCATGGCGAGGATGTCGCCCTCGCCGGCCCGCTCGAGCCTCTCGACTATCATCTGGTACTGTCCCCTCGCGGCGTAGACGGTGATGCTGCCGCGTGCGCGGACGAGCGTCCCGTCCGCCGGCTCGAAGCCGAGGGCCTTGGACCGGTAGCGGAACATCACCGCCTGGAGCACGGCACCCCTGTCCTTGAGGCTGAAATAGAGGTGGCCGGAACTCGCCGGGCGGCAATTGCTTATCTCGCCCTCGACGAGGACCGGAGGGAGGGAGCCCTCGAGGAGCTCCTTGACGAGAGCGGTGAGCGCGGAGACGCTCAGCGGCCTTTCCGTTCCTTCGATCACGCCGCTACGATACGCCAAGCGCGGACCGATGGCAACCACCGACGGCCCTGGCGCAAGAGGGGCCGCGCGGACTACTATGTACGCATGGATCCACGCGAGCTCCCCGTCTATCAGCAGAAGGAGCGCATCCTCGAAGCAATGAAAGACCACCAGGTCATCGTCGTCGAGAGCCCGACGGGCTCGGGCAAGACCACCCAGCTGCCGGTCATACTCCACGAGGCGGGCTATTCCAGGAACGGCCTCATCGGCGTGACTCAGCCCCGGCGCATCGCCGCGCTCTCGGTGTCCGACTTCATCGCGAGGCAGCTCGGCGTCAAGGTCTCCGGCCTGGTAGGCTACAAGATGCGCTTCGAGGACAGGACCAGCGACGCCACCGCCATCAAGATAATGACGGACGGGATCCTGCTCCAGGAGATGAAGCTCGACCCCGCGCTGTCGCGATACGGGGCGATCATGGTGGACGAGGCCCACGAGAGGAGCCTCAATATAGATTTCATCCTCGGCCTCTTGAAGCGCGTCCTCGAGTCGAGGCCCGAGTTCAAAGTCATCGTCTCCTCGGCGACGATAAACGCGGAGGTGTTTTCCGAATACTTCGGCGAATGCCCCATCGTCAAGATCGAGACGCCGATGTTCCCCGTGACCCTCGTCTACGACCCGCCCCTGCCCGATGGCGAGCAGCCGGACGTACGCGGCGGTTCGGACGACGCGATGCAGGCGAAGATCGAGCAGATCGTGTCGCGCATCGTATCGGAGAGGAGGGAAGGCGACATACTGATCTTCCTTCCCGGCGAGAAGGCGATCAAGGAGTGCATGAAGCGCCTCGCCTTCGGCCCGAGCGGCGGGAGGCTCCATCTCATTCCCCTCTACGCCCGGCTCGGGAAGGACGAGCAGGAGAGAGTCTTCGAGAAGGCTCCCCTGTTCAAGACCAAGGTCGTCATCTCGACCAACATCGCCGAGACGAGCGTCACGATCGACGGGATCACCAGCGTGATAGACTCCGGGCTGGCGAAGCTCAACTACTACAATCCCAAGACCTTCACCTCGAGCCTCATCGAGACTCCGACGTCCAAGGCCTCGTCCAACCAGCGCAAGGGGAGGGCGGGTCGGACGCGCCCGGGAATCTGCTATCGCCTCTATTCGCGGGCGGACTTCGAGAACAGGTCCCTCTTCACGACCGAGGAGATCTACCGCACCGACCTCACCGAAGTGCTGCTCCGGATGGCGGAGCTCGGGATCGCCGAGTTCGAGCGCTTCGAGTTCATATCGGCGCCCTCGAAGTCGGGCATAGCGGGCGCCATCGACGCCCTCAGCCTCCTGGACGCACTCAACCCGGACCGAAGCCTCACCAACGTAGGCGCGATGATGTGCGCCTTCCCCCTCCTGCCGCGCCACTCGCGCATCATCGTCGAGGCGATCCTCTCCTATCCCGACGTGATCGACGAGGTCCTGATCGCCGCCAGCTTCCTGTCGACCATGAGCCCCTATATCCTGCCGCCCGGCGAGGAGATGGAGGCGAGGCGCGCCCACCACGCGTTCCGCGATCCCGCCGGAGACTTCATCTCCTACCTCAAGATGTTCGCCGCCTTCAAGGCCGCGCGGGACCCGGGACGATGGTGCGAGAGGAACTACCTCGACGAGCGCACCATGCTCGAGATAGTCCGGATCAAGGAGCAGCTCGAGCTGATCGTTTCCGGATTGGGCATGCCCATCTCGGGCGGCGGAAGCGCCGACGACTATCTCTGCTGCGTGGGCAGGGGCCTCATCCAGTTCGTCTGCGTCAGGCAGGACAGAGGGCTCTTCCGCTCCCTCACCGCCGAGAAAGTGCAGATACATCCCGGCTCCGTGATGTA
>Ga0181520_10010383_pt1 | contig 12521 bp, 12 predicted proteins | sample PEATcosm2014_Bin_29_FD_132451 | JGI IMG/M metagenome (GOLD analysis project Ga0181520, IMG submission 132451) | Peatland microbial communities from MTU Mesocosm Facility, Houghton, MI, USA - PEATcosm2014_Bin02_30_metaG | ecosystem: Environmental > Terrestrial > Soil > Wetlands > Peat | place...
ATCATGAATTCGAGAAAGCGCGCTTCTACTCAGACGAGGAGCGGAAAGAGCGTGAGTCTCTGCGCGGATTGCGCGACAAATACCACCTCGACGACTCGGCCAGCGGCATCGTCGGCCGCGAAGACATCGAGGACGTGGTCAGCCGCTGGACCGGCGTGCCTGTAACCAGCATCAAGGAAGAAGAGACGCAAAAACTTCTGCGCGTGGAAGAGGAACTGCACAAGCGCATTATCAGCCAGGAAAAGGCAATCAGCGCGCTGGCTCGGGCCATTCGACGGTCGAGGGCGGGTTTGAAATCGCCTAACCGGCCGATTGGTAGCTTCCTGTTCCTCGGACCAACCGGCGTGGGCAAGACGGAGATGGCGCGGACACTGGCCCAATTCTTATTTGGCTCAGATAAAGCGCTCATACGCTTCGATATGTCTGAGTACATGGAGAAACATTCCGTCTCGAAGCTCATCGGTTCGCCTCCGGGCTACGTGGGCTACGAGGAGGGCGGCCAGTTGACCGAGCGCGTCAAGCGTTCGCCTTATTCGGTTGTCCTGCTTGATGAAATCGAGAAGGCACACCCTGATGTCTTCAACATTCTGCTTCAGGTTTTTGAAGACGGCCAGTTGACCGATGGTTTGGGCAACACGGTCGATTTCAAGAACGTGATCCTCATCATGACCTCGAACATCGGCGCGCGCCATCTGCAGAAGAAGCAGGGGCTCGGCTTCGCCAGCGACCGCGAGGACATTGTCAGCGACAAGGTGGAGGAGCTTGTAAAGGGCGAGGTGAAGAAGACCTTCAACCCCGAATTCCTCAACCGCCTGGACGAGATCATCCTCTTCCAGTCACTATCCGACGGCGACCTGATTCAGATTGTCGATCTGCTGGTGCAGAGTCTGAACGCCAACCTGGCTCAGAAGGCCATCACGATTTCGGTCACCGACGAAGCCAAGAAGTGGATTCTCGATAAAACTCTCATTGACCGCAGCTACGGCGCGCGTCCGTTGCGCCGCGCGCTGCAACGCTACGTCGAAGACCCGTTGAGCGAAGCCCTGATTTCCGGTCAAATCACTGCCCGGCCAGCCTTCCTCGAGGTCTATCTCGACGCAAACCAACTCTTCTATCGCCCCATCACCGCCGACGAAACATCAACAGAAGAAAAGCCCGCCGGCGTATTGCTTTTCAGCAACTGAAGCAGTTCAACCTGTTGCGAACGGAAAAGCCCTCTGCCTTTTGGCGGGGGGCTTTTTGTTGGCACGAGCACGGGGTAGAGCGTGCGATCCCACCCTTTTCGCAAAGAACGCGAAAAGGATGTGGCACCTGGCGATGGCGCTTGATGTGGCGCGGGACTTGTCGAGGGAGTCTGGAATGCGGGTATAGGTTTGGTTGCTTGGGGTTCTTGCCTTGAAATAAAACCTGCTTTTTGTTCCTAAAAATCAATGAACGTGGCGTGAACCGCGAGATCAACGGCGGATGAACCGCCGGAAAGTGCATTCGACGTTAACGGTTGCAGCAATCGGCACCCTGTATGATCAGACTGCGGGCGAGGTTGAGAATGCCGGTGTCGCGACAAACCGAGAAAGACGCTAACCCTGCGGAATCGATACCGAATGCCGTGCTGATTCGTGAGCAATTGCGGCGCCTGCTATCACACTCTCTATTCAGGCATAGCAAGCGCTACCCCGTGTTACTAGCGTACACAGTTGAACAAACACTGCTTGGCAACGCCGCCGAGCTCAAGGAACGGATCATTGGTGTCGAGGCTTTTGGACGCGAGCCAAGCTATGATGTGAACCTTGATCCAGTCGTTCGCACAACAGCGGCTGAGGTTCGCAAGAGACTCAGCCAGTACTATTACAACCCCGATCATGCAGAGGAATTAGTCATCGAACTTCCGGTGGGCGCCTATGTTCCATGTTTCAAAGAGCCTACTATCTCGCGAATAGGCCTAAATCAAGAGCAGAATCCAGAGCCATCTTTTCAAGATCCTGTTGACCCGGGGGCCTCATTGGTGAGTGCGGGACGGCCATATTCAAGGTTCACCATACGCCATTGGGTTATAGCTGCAATTGCACTGTGTTGCGCCGTGTTTGCCGGTTTTGTGGTGGCACACGTCAAGCTTCCGAGTCATCCGTCAAGCATGGAACGGTTTTGGGGCCCCTTTACATCAACCACAAGCAGAGTGACATTCTGCCTGGGCCAACCCGTCGATTCTGTTGATCGTACGCGCGCGCAATCAGACGCTAAGCTCCTCAACAGCGACTCAGAAGGCGCGCCCCTTATCGGCAGCCTTGATGTGTCCGATGTGACTGCTCTGGCAAGGTCTCTTGTTCCGCTGATTTCGAAAAAGGGCTCATTCCGTATCGTCTCCGACTCGGATGTTGGTTTTACGCAGCTACGCGAAGGCCCATTTGTGCTCATCGGAGCATTTGATAATGTTTGGACTATGCGAATCACCCAGGACCTGCCATTCGGGTTTGAGTACGATTCGCACAGCCGGAGGCTTGTAGATCGCAAGAGCGCTCAAAAGAGATTCTGGGCGTCGGAATGGCAAGTTCCCAATACAAAACTGGCAAAGGATTATGCCATTGTCGGTCGAATTCATGACGATGTTACCGGCCAGCCGGTGATTATATTGGGCGGAATCCTCCCGGAAGGGACGTTAGCAGCGGGCGAAGTCGTTTCCAACCCCACCTACTTGGATGCGATGCTTCAAAGGGCTCCGAAAAACTGGGACCAGCTCAACCTTGAAGCCATCATAGAAACAAATGTCATTGACGGTCATCCGGGCCCTCCGACCGTGATTGCCATCAGGACCTGGTAAGAGTCATCTTCCCCCGCGTATGATGTATCATACATTCCTCGAAACAACCGCCTCTGCTGGCTCTATCTGGCTATAAAGAAAGCTGTTAGTTAGCCGATGCGGGGTTTGCTGCACGATGCACCTTTTCGGCAAATCAAGACTCGCATATCCTTCACCTACTGAGGCTTTCAAAGCATCAGCCAGTGCTAAGAAGGAGATTCTATGAAACGGATTTTGCAGCTTGGTCTGTTGTTGACGCTTTCATCCATTCCTCTGTTTGGAGCGAAGAATTCCTATGTATTTCTAATACCCGCGGACGCCCGCGTTGGTAACGTTCAATTGCCAAAGGGGCATTGCAGCGTGACGTGGTCAGAAAAATCGGGATCAGCGGTGCAATTGACCATCAAAACGGAAGACAAAAAGACGGTGACCATAGATGCTCGCGAGGTTGAGGGGAAGTCGGGCTATACCGGTGTAGTGACGTTCGTCGGTAACGGCATCACTTATCTGGAAGAGTTCGATACTGCAAACGCGAGATTCATTGTGCAGAACCCGCCGGCCGACCAAAAGTAATTCCCAGTCCTCGGAAGGACTCAGATCTCGAATGACGCCGACGCCCGTTTTGCTGGTTTGCGGTGCCTGTGAGATCGCAGAGCGAGCGAGCTTTGTTGTGCACGGTGCCCGGATCGCTACGTCTTGAGTGACCTGCCTGCCCCCCTTCCCACCCGGGAAAGGGGGTTCTTTTTCCGGACGGGTGGCTGTAAGGAGAACTCAGGCGCACCGGCACGTTTGACGCGAGAGTGTTTCCTGGCATGGAGAGTGGCCATCTTCACCTCTTCTAGATACAAGGTGAAGTGCGAAGAGAATCATCGTGCGTAGAACTGAAAGAGCGAACGATCATAAGCGATTCAAGGAGCTCAGTGCTCTGGCACAGACCAACTCGCTGGGCATGGCAGACCAACTTGAGTTGAGAGAGCATTTGAAGATTTGTGATTTGTGCCGGAGAATCCACGATCAATATGCCGCGATTGGCTCTGAGGGCATGGCTTTCCTAACGGGACGCTATGCACTGAGTGAGGAAGCCGAGAGGTGGGATAATCGCGAGGCACGGCAGAGGCTGTTCACTTCAATCCAAGATAACAAAGCGCACAAAATCCAAGCATAGTTCGCAAGACAGAAGGTCGTTGATTGCGGACTGTCTGACCGCATATGGCTTTTTCGCGGATATTGGTTGCCTTAGCAATCCGGATAAGAGGCTCCTGGATTTGACGCTGCGTATCGTTCAGAATGACAAGCCACTTTGGCGCGGTGGTCAACTGAGGAACTCGGCGATGGCGGAGACTACGGTTTGCTGCTCGTCTTCGCGGAGTTCGGGGAAGATGGGCAGGGCGAGGACTTCGCGGGCGGCGCGCTCGGCTTCAGGGAAGCTGCCTTCTCGGTATCCAAGACTCTGCAACGCCGTTTGCAGATGAAGCGGGACAGGGTAGTAGATCTCAGAGCCGATTTTGCGTTCGGTGAGGAACTGGCGCAGGCCGTCGCGGCGCGTGGTGCGGATGACATATTGATGCCAGACGTGACGGGTGCCGGGAACCTCGTGGGGCAGGACAACGCCGTGGATCGGATAAGGGCCGGCCTCGACCAATCCTGCGGCGTGAAAGAGCGCGTGATAACGGCGGGCGACGGTACGGCGGAGCTGATTCCAGCCGTCGATGTACTTGAGCTTGACGGCGAGGATGGCGCCCTGGAAGCCGTCCATGCGCGTGTTCCAGCCAATTTCATCGTGGTAGTAGCGGCGGCGCATTCCGTGCTGGCGCAACATGCGGGCGCGCTCTGCTACGTCGTCGGAGTTGGTGGTGACCATGCCGGCGTCACCGGCTGCGCTGAGATTCTTGGTGGGATAAAAGCTGAAGGCGGCGGCATCGCCTAATGCCCCGGCACGCACGCCCTGCCACTCGGCCCCCCAGGCCTGCGCGGCGTCTTCAATGAGCTTGAGGTTGCGCTCTTTTGCTATGCGTGCGAAGGCGGTGAAATCGGCACACTGGCCGTAAAGGTGGACGGGAAGAATGGCGCGGAGGCCTGCGCCCTGAGGCCTGTCGAAGATTTTCTCGACGGCGACAGGACTGAGGTTGAATGTGGCGGGTTCGATGTCGGCGAGGATCGGCTTGGCCCCTGCGCGGAGGATGGCGCTGACGGAGGCGAAGAAGCTGAAAGGGGTGGTGAGGACGGTGTGGCCGGGGCCGATGCCGGCGGCGGCCAGCGCGAGCCAGAGGGCGTCAGTGCCTGAGGAGCAGCCGATGGCGTGGGCCACGCTCAATTGCGCTTGAGCGGCACGCTCGAAGACGGCAACCTGCTCACCCAAAATGAATTGGCGGGTTTCGAGGACATTGCCGAGCGCCTCAAGGAGTTCGCGGTGGAGCGGCTGGTACTGGCGCTTGAGGTCGAGCATGGGGACCGGCTGGGCGGTTGAGGCGGGATTCGGAGGCGAAATAGGCTCGGTTTTCACACTAATATGCTAGCAGCATCGTGGGTTGGCGAGTCTCAAAAATAGGCGGCTTGGGGACTGGACCGCATCGATTCCCAGATCCAAAATATGGAACCTGGAGCACCTGGCAATTTCGTGCATCAACTGTGAAGTACACATTTGTACCACGGGAGGATCTATGCCGAACTCATAGACATTGCTAGCTCAGGCCTACTCTGCCTTCAATCGTCGGGATATCGACAGCGTCCTGGCGCTCATGAGTGAGAACGTAAACTGGCCAAGGGCATCGGAAGGCGGACGTGCCATCGGGAAGCAAGAGATTCGGTCCTACTGGACCCGTCAGTGGAAGGAGTTCGATCCTCACGTAGAACCGCTTGAGGTGATCGAGCATGAAGGCGGCATTACCGAGGTCAAAGTTCATCAGCTCGTGAAAAGCCTTGAGGGCGATGTCCTTTCTGATAGCGTGGTGAGGCACTTCTTTACCATCGAGAACGGACTCATCGAGCGCATGGACCTCAAGGAAGGCGAAGCGAGCTTAGAGCCAGCCCAATCTGCAGCGTTCTCCCAAAGCTAGCATATATGGGGATCTGCAACTGTTACCTTAGCGGGAACCATGTGGCGACCGCCGTTCCCATCCAAGTCGTTGCCGAATCATGCGGTCTCGGTACTAGAGTACCTGGCCATGTCGTTTTTCAAGTCCAAAAAGCGGGATACTGGAGGGGCCTGCGGCATGGATTCCCAGGTCCCAAAAACGGGACCTGTGCCACCCGGCGAAGCGCAGTGTAAATGAAAATAGAACCAAGGAGGGTTGAAATGATTAGCAAAGCCCTATATTGTTGACACATTGTTGAATGTGCGGCTCAGGAGCTTCCCGGGGCCGCGGAAGTCGATTTGTATGAGCAAGAGCTTTTCAATTGCATCCAAACCCCCAAGAGAAAGCAGGAGATCGGCATATGGAGAACAAGCCGGCACAAAATATTCAGGATACGTACCTGAACACGGTCCGCAAGGATAAAACCCCTATTACGATTTACTTGGTCAGTGGGGTGAAGCTGACAGGGAAGATCCGGTCCTTCGACAAATATTCCGTGCTGTTGGAAAACAATAGCCAGGAGCAGCTGATCTTCAAGCACGCCATTTCGACCGTGGTGAGTAACCGGAGCGTGCTTCACAGCGATCATCGGCCGGCAGCTGCGTTCCCCGAGGCCGGCCCGGTTGCTGCAACGCCAATATCCGCGGTTCCCTCGATTGGGGAGCAGCGATAGCAGGCGGGAAGCGGTCAGCGGTGGCCGTTAAGGCAAGCAGGACAGGCTTGCGGCCTTCCACTCCGGCAACAAGCATTCGAGGCCGGGATGGAATCCCGGAGCGGGCGGTTTTGGTGGGGGTAGACCATGGGGTCCGCTCCTACAGCAACCACGCAGCCCAGGCGGGCGCGCGGCAGGCGGCGTTGCGGGCGGTGCCGGTCAGCGCGGAATTTCTACTCGATGAAAATGCAGGCGGCGATGCTGAGGGCGCGGCAGTTTCCGCGGCCAGAGTGGCAGCTTCGCGTTCGTCAACGGAGCTGGACGCGGAAGAGTCTCTTGCAGAATTTCGCGAGCTGGTGGCGAGCGCAGGCGGCGTGGTGGCTGCAGAGCTGCTGCAGCGGAGGGCGCGGCCCGATCCAGCCACACTGATTGGCTCCGGCAAGGTGGAAGAGATTGCCGGAATTGCCGCGTCGGTTGAGGCCGACCTGGTGCTCTTTGACCACGACCTGACGCCGACACAATTGCGCAACCTGGAAGCCGCGCTTCCGTGCCGCGTGCTGGACCGGACGCAATTGATTTTGGACATCTTTGCGCGCCACGCACGGACGCGCGAAGGTCAGTTGCAGGTGGAACTGGCGCAGCTGGAGTACATGCTGCCGAGGCTGAGCGGCAAGGGCAAAGCGATGTCGCAGTTGGGCGGCGGCATCGGCACGCGAGGCCCGGGCGAAACCAAGCTGGAAACCGATCGGCGGCAGATCAACCGGCGCATTGACCACTTGAAAATTGAGCTGAACGCGGTGCGCAGCGTGCGCAAGCAGCAGCGCCAGCGGCGCGAGTCCGTGCCGGTGCCGACGGTGGCGCTGGTGGGCTACACCAACGCCGGCAAGAGCACGCTCTTCAATCAACTGACCGGCGCAGAGGTTTTGCAGTCGCCGAAGATGTTTGCCACGCTCGACCCGAAATTGCGCGCGATTGAGCTGCCCAGCCGCCGCAAGGTTCTGTTGTCCGATACGGTTGGCTTTATCCGCAATTTGCCGCACACTCTGGTGACCAGCTTTCGCGCGACGCTGGAAGAGGTGGCGCAGGCCGAGGTGTTGCTGCACATTCGCGACGCCGCTTCCACTTATGGCGCGGAGCAAAAGTCGCAGGTTGAGAAGGTTCTGGGAGAGCTGGAATCTCTCGGCAAGCCGCGCATCGAAGTGCTGAACAAGATTGACCTTCTGAGCGAAGACGAGCGGCGGGGGCTGCTGGAGCGGACTGAGGCCGGAGGCGAGGTGGCTGTTTCGGCGCGCACAGGCGAAGGAATGGACGCGCTGCTCAAGGCTATTGATCGCGCACTGCACTCCGACCCGCTGATCGATGCGGAATTGCGCGTTCCGCAAAACGAGGGAGCGGTTCTGGCGGCGATTGAAGCGGGGATGATGGTGCATAGCCGAGAGTACGAGGAAAACGTGGTTCGACTTACCGTCAGCGGTCCGGCCTCGTTGGTGGGGAGGCTGCGCAAGTACCGGTTGCGCGAAGATTAGCCGGTTTTTCATGTGTGCGTTTCGCGTACTCGCCTATCATTTTTTCAGGAGTTCGTATGAACCCGGTTCCCGCCAGTACCGACCGCGCCATTACTACCCTTTCAAGCCGTGAGGTATATCGCAACCACTGGATGCGAGTGCGCGAGGATGAGATTTTGCGCTCGAACGGCGTGCGGGGCGTCTACGGCGTGGTTGAGAAGGACGATTCAGCGATCATTTTGCCCATCGACAAGGGGCGCGTATGGCTGGTGGAACAATTTCGCTACACCATCCAGGAGCGGGCGCTGGAGTTGCCACAGGGCGGCTGGGAGATGGAAGTGGAGCATCCCGAAGAGTTGGCTCGCGGCGAACTGAAAGAGGAGACCGGGCTGGAAGCGGCAGAGATGACGCGCCTGGGAACGTTGTGGATTGCCTACGGGTATACGCGCCAGAAGCAGCACGTTTTTTTGGCTACCGGGCTGACCGAGACCGGGAGAGAGCCGGACGCCGAGGAGCATGACATGGTGGTGAGCTCCTTTTCAATTGAAGAGTTCGAAGAGATGATGCGCAACGGCGAAATCCGAGACGATTGCACGCTGGCCGCGTGGGGGCTTTATCTGCTGTGGAAGGCGAAGCAGGGATGACGCAGGCGGGTTAGCCGAGTCTCCGGTGATGGATCAGCGATCTGAACTTAAAACCTGCTCATAGCGATAGGATGCGATGAGCGGGGTACAGCTTCTCAAGACTCAGCCTGGCTTTTCGCGGCAGTTAAGCGGACCACCTGCCTTGAGTTTCCGCACTCGGTTACCTTCGTGGTCGCTGCTTTTCGGATATTGATCGAATAATCAACTTGCCACGACCCTTTGTGACGAAGGGGGGATCAGCTTGGGCCTCGGCGGCATCAAGCAACTCCCGAACCTCCGGCTTGGTTAAAGCAGCTTTGCCATCGAGTCTCACGAATCGATTCTGATTCCCGCTGCCTTGCAAGATACCGTGCGGATCAGGCAGTGTGGCGCCGTGGTAGAAGTTGAGCCCTAGTCCTTTGGAGTTTGCCGCAAGCGAGGCTACGCAATCGGAGGGCCGCTCTGTTGTGCAATAGCCGATCACGAAGAAGTTATAGTTGTCGTACACTAATTCGTTTGCTGTCGGGAACCGCTTGCGCATTACGGACCTGCATTGGCGAATCAGCTTACCCATAGTGGGATCAAATTTGGCGACAAAGCCCTCTAGCTGCTGTTCGGGGGTCTCAGACATGCATTGCATGTTACTGCGCTTTCCCTCGCCCTTCAAGACAATTGACTGACAACAACACGAATTCGTAAGTTGCGAACGGCAAGGGGCGTCCGCTTTCTGGGAGCCGAGTCTTCCGTGGTTTCGGCTGACCCTTCTGTGTTGCTGGTTCATCCACACCATCCGGTGCCCGACCTGAAAATCTCGATCAAACGGTGCGGTAAAGCGCACAAAATGCAACAGGCGGGCCGCAAATCAGGAAATGCCCGAATGGTCGCCGACTCGTCCCCAACGTGATTGAGTGCACGCTAAGTCCGAGTTACCGGTCAGCCGGCCGCGACCGTAAGTTCACCTCTTATCCGGTTGCGGACGAGCGGATTCCTTGGGCCCGGCGCCTGTCCACCGCGAAGATTTGCATTTATCCCTCTACCGGGGAGTCCGGACCTTCGGCGGCAGCAGCCAAAGCACAGCAACGATCCCGATCAGCGCCAGAGAGGCGGCAGGCCGGTAGTAGGCCACGGGAACAGCTGCGAGATAAAGCGAAACGGACGCTATCTGCTTGCCCCAACTTGCGTGCGGGGGCGTCGCACTCTGCGATCGTACCTGTATCCACAGCGCCATGTATCCGAGCCCCGGAAGGATGCTGACTGCAGCGTAGAGTGCGGTCGTGAACGACGACAGCCCCTTGACGCTGATCCAGTCAGTCGCAAACGGAAACAGCGAAAGGCAAAAGAGAAACACCAGGTTGGCCCACAAAATACCGTGGCTGACGGCCTCCACCTCATCGACGAGATAGTGGTGGTTCACCCAGTAAATTCCGATCTGCACGAAGGTGAGCAGGTAAAGGAAGATGGTGGGCAAAACCACGAGCAGACCGGCTAAGCCGTCTGGCACAGGCACCTTCAATTCCAGCACCATAATGGTGATGATGACCGCTATGACACCGTCGGAGAACGCCTCTAGACGTGCCGGACTTAGGCCTTTCCTGCTCATTCTGATTCCAACTTAGCACGGGGATCGGTTCTCCATCCCCAAAATCTGCATCAGAACTGAGTTGCCCGTAATCCGTCAGGAACCCCGCAAAGTACCAGTTGAGAATTCGATCCGCGCTTTGGTTGAACTTGAGTCCAACAGCATTCCAAGCGACAGTCCCGTCGAGCGGAACGACTCATCCAACGTCCTCGCAAATATTCGGAACTCTCATGCATTGGCTAGCGTATGGACATGCAGGAGAAATCATGAAACTAATCGGTCTTGTTTCAATCGCCATGCTGAGCGTGTGCGCTTTGGCGCACGGACAATCTTCTGACAAGCCCCTTGCCAGCTCCGATGCGCAGAGGTCTTTCGACCTGATGAAGACTCTGGCGGGGAGTTGGAAAGGTCCGATAACAACGGACAATCCCGCATGGTCCACGGACCAGCTGATGCAGCTTTCCATTCGCGTTGCATCGCACGGAAACGCATTGATTCACGAGTTGAATACTGGTGGTCCAGAGGTCACAGTGTTCTATCTCGACGGTGATCGCCTCTCGCTGATGCACTATTGCGATTTCGGCAACAGGCCGCATTTAGTGGCTCGGCCCTCAGCGGATGGGAAGACGGTGGAGTTTGATCTGGTGGATGCCCCCGGCAGCAATCAGGTGGGGCATGTGACCCACGCCGTGTTCACCATGATCGACGCGGACCATCACACTGAAGACTGGACGTTCACGTTGGCAGACGGCAAGCCTGTGCACGGCCATTTGGATTTTAAGCGCGTGCAGTAGTGTCTCAATCGCGAATCGTCCGAGGGTTAAAACCCCCTATATTCACGGCCCTTCGCCACGACTGAAGCCCGACCCCATCGACGAAGACCTGTCGATGGGGACCCCGGTCAACCACCCCATCGATGAAGACCTGTCGATGGGGCCCCCGGTGAAGCCGTGACCAAACGCAAAGCGGATTTAGGAAATACTCCCTATAAAACTACTTTGTAAATGTTGCCCTCATTGTCCACGGCTACGCCATCCGTCATGATCGTGTCGAAGACAAACTCCACCTGGATCACGGTCCCATGATCTCCTATCGCGTTAGCCTGCTTCATCCGCTTCCCTAAAACCTTAGCCAAAAAATATCCCTGTCCGTAGACGGCATCCCAAGCGAAGGCCAGATTGGGTTGTGGCGGGTAAGAAGCGGAAGTTCCAAGTGGCTTGGAGTTGACGAAAGACGGTGTCGCCATGACCCACGTTCCCTTGAATGACTCTCCGCCCGAATGGGCCATGGTGAACTTCCCGGAATTCGCTCCGGTGAACTTAGCGACAAATGCCGGAGGCGGCGCAAGCGCAGCCAGCGGCCCCTGAACCGGATAAAGATTTTGACCAAAGGCAGGGTTGCATCCCGCGCTGATGCAAACACTCAGCAGGAAAAGAGCAAACTTCGTATTCATCGGTGAGCCTCTATGGGTTAGAAACCGGAACCGCCCATAAAGTTTCTCCGTCGGTCGAGATTTATCTTCGCTCTTCGATGGGGATATAAGGCGCGGGCACTGGACTAACTTATCCTGCTGCACTCGCCGAGTCTCCTACCAGACAATCTTGTAAATGTTGCCCCTGTTGTCGACCGCCACGCCAGAGTAGTTGTCTACAGACTCTACCTGGAGCACAGTTCCATGATCTCCAGAAAATACACCTTGAGCTATTTTGTTGCCCAGGACATGCGACACATAATACCCCGATCCTTTAACAGCATCCCACGCGAAGGCGAGATTTGGCTGTGGCGGATAGCTCTCCGGCGCGCCGGGTGCTTTGGTGACGGGAGAAGTCGCATTCACAACCGCACACTTTCCGCTGAGTATTTCACCATTGGCAACTGTCCAAGACTTCAGCAGCGTAAAATTCGTCCGCATCGAAAACATCGGTCTGCTGATCTTGCCGGAGAATACTGGCGCAGGCGTCTGTATTGCTAATGGACCGGAAATGGGATAGAGTTTTTGTCCGAATGCGGGAGTACATCCCGCGATCATGCAAACACTTAACAGGGCAAGAAAGAATTTCGTTCTCATGGGTGAGCCTCTATGGGATAGAAACCGGAACCGCCCATAAAGTTTCTCCGTCGGTCGAGATTTATCTGCGCTCTTCGATGGGGATGTAAGGCGCGGGATAGGGCGGTGCGATGTATTCGGCGCGGGGACGGATGAGGCGGTCGTCGTCCAACTGCTCGATGACGTGCGCGGCCCATCCGGCGATGCGGCTGATGGCGAAGATGGGCGTGTAGAGGTCAATGTCGAT
>Ga0181520_10010384_pt1 | contig 12521 bp, 7 predicted proteins | sample PEATcosm2014_Bin_29_FD_132451 | JGI IMG/M metagenome (GOLD analysis project Ga0181520, IMG submission 132451) | Peatland microbial communities from MTU Mesocosm Facility, Houghton, MI, USA - PEATcosm2014_Bin02_30_metaG | ecosystem: Environmental > Terrestrial > Soil > Wetlands > Peat | place...
AACCTGAAACCCGCCGTCCTCCCATTTCTCCATCCGAACACGATGACCTTGTGACTCGTCCACGGACAGGAGGAGGTTTCTGCCTGCCATGACGCGAATGACTATTCCCATTAATCGTTGTTTTCCCGTTTCGTCGTCCCCGATGGCCGCAGGAGGCATTTGCATGGACGGTGGTTTTGCCCCGCAGGTTTCGCGCGTTCTGAGAATACCCCGACATGGTTTCGACGAGTTGTTCCTGACTGCACCGGGTTCCGCCCCCACCAATCTCGATGAGGCGCTGGCAGAGCTCCAGGACTTCGAGGGGGGAGAGGTCGCGGTCGTCAACATCGACGTTTTCGGCCACGATCAGCCCCTGAACGGAAACGGCGCATCCCGGCAGTGCGCGCTGCAGGAGAAATGGCCCGTCACCTGGGTCAAAGGCGGCGATGATACGGGCCACCACCTCGGCGGGCTGCACCTGCACGGCATCTCAGGCGTCCCCACCCGTGCGGTCAGCATCGACGGCCGCGTCGTGGGCACGGTTGCCGAGACGCCGTTCGCGACTGAGGTCATGCTCGGCGGAGTGCGGGCGGCTTCGCCTGCAGACCCGCGCCCCCAGCAGGCGCGCGAGACCTTCGAGAAGATGGAGGCCGCGCTCGCGCTTGTCGGCATGGACTTCAGCAATGTCGTCCGCACCTGGCTGTTCCTGGACGATATTCTCGCCTGGTACAATGACTTCAACAAGGTGCGGACCGGATTCTTCCACGAGCGCCGGGTCTTCGACGGCATGGTGCCGGCCAGCACCGGCATCGGCGGCAGCAATCCTGCCGGAACCGCGATGATCACCGGCGTCTATGCGATAAAGCCGAAGACCCCGGAGGTGAGGGCCTTCGCGATCCCGTCGCCGCTGCAGTGTCCGGCCCTCGAATACGGCAGTTCCTTCAGCCGCGCGGTGGAAGTGGACATGCCCGACCATCGCCGGGTCTTCATATCCGGCACCGCGAGCATCAGCCCCGACGGCAAGACGCAGCACGTGGGTAACACAGACCTGCAGGTAGCGCGCACGTGCGAGGTTGTGTATGCGATTCTAGAATCTCGCGGCATGGACTGGGAAGACGTGACCCGGGCGACGGCCTACGTGCGCCACCCCGAGGATTTCGGCGCTCTGGCCCGCCACTGCGCCGCCGCCGGCATTCCGGCCCTGCCCGTGGTCATCGCGAACAACACAATCTGCCGCGACGACCTCCTCTTCGAGATTGAAGTCGATGCAGTGAAGGTCGCATAGTCCGCAAGCAAATCCGGCAACGTTGCCGTTGGCCGTCGCCGTTGTCGTTTGCCGTTGTCGTTTGCCGTTGTCGTTTGCCGTTGTCGTTTGCCGTTGTCGTTCCCCCCTCCCTATGAGGGAGGGGGGCAGGGGGGTAGGAAGCCGTTCCCCCCTGCTTGCGGAGAGGGGCCCAGGGTGAGGTCCGCCGCCCCTACCCGCCGTCATACACCTTCTTCCCCTCCCTCACCGCCTCCCGGTTCCTCATCTCCACCTGCCGCCGCATTGCATACTTCTCTTCACGCTTCTGATCCAGCGGGCCCGGCTCGAAGGTCGCGCCGTCGCCACGGGGCTGCTTCGCGAGCATCTGCGCGCCCGACACGATCAGCGCCACCGCCTCGCGAAAGGCGTCGCTGTGCGGATCGAGCTTCGCCAGGCAGGGGCTGACCTCGGGCCGCTCGAAGCTGATCTGCGGGCCGGGGTTCACGTTGAAGCCCAGGAAGCTGAGCAGCGGCGCCCCTGTCAGTTGCTCCAGCCGCTTCACCTGCGCGTCGGTGAGGGGCGATCTGCCCCCCGGATTGTCGGGGTAGGCGCTGGCGTAGGTCGGGTAGTAGGGCGCGTTGAGGTCGATCCAGGTGATGATGCGGTCGAGGCTCTCGGCATCGAGATTGACATCGTGGTGCCCCGCGCGGAGGACCTCGACGATCTTGCTTGCGTGCGACCCCCACGATTTCGCCTGCTGAACCTGCGCCGGTCCGGCTCCGACATCATGGATGTAGCCCTTGCGCCACAGTTCGTTGTACGAGGCATTGAAGATCAGGTCCCGGTCGCCGCTGAGCACGAGCTTCTGCCCTGCGGGCTTGCCGTAATCGTGGCAGCTCGCGCAGTTGCGGTCGAACACCGGCTGCACTTCCTGCGTGTAGCTGAACAGGCGCGGCGCGCCGTGCCAGCCGTCGAGTCTCGCGGGCGTCCGGCGTAGCGCCGAGGGTATGCGCACGGGCGGCGCGGTCCTGCGGTCCTCGTGGCAGCCGACGCAGCCCTGCCACTCGCCCGACTGCACGATGGTGCCGCTGCGCATCGACTGGACCATCATCCCGTCCTTGTCGAGCAGTTGGAAGTACACATACGTGTCCGACGGCACCGCCACACAGGCCGACCCGTCCTCGGCCACCGGCACCGTCCCCAGGATGCGCTTGTTGTTGAAGTCATGCCAGTTCATCGCGGCGCTCTCGCTGCCCTGGCCGTTCCAGTTGGGGTAGGTCCACTGGCGCTTCTCCGGCGATTCGACCACCCGCAGGTACTTGACCTCGCCGCGCTCCACGCCGGCCATGTGCGTGCCCAGGTACACGTCCGCGATGTAGAAGTACCCCTCCTTGTTCTGGAAGTCCCTTCGCGTCGGGATCGTCGCCGGTCGCGGCTTCGGCGCGAGCGGCCTCGGGTCGAAGCACCCCGGCGGCTCGGTGATGAGCGGGATCTCGTTGCCGAAGACATCCAGCAGGTAGATGCCCATCTGTTCGCCATTGCCGACCATGCGCGAGCACAGGAAGTACTTGCCCGCCCCGGCTCCGGTGGCAGGGTCGCTCAGCGGATACGGGTCTTCGTACTTGGGGTACACACGGGAGTAAGTGTCGAAATCGCCCACGCCGAACAGGTCAACGGCCTTCGTCGGCCAGGTCCGCACCACGGCCTCTTTCTGGTCAAGTCCCTGCCGCCGGTCGAGGATCGCAATCGCCCCCCAGGGCCGGTCGTGGCATGAGCCGAAGGTGCAGACCACCCTCTCCGAACCGGGGATCACCTTCGCGTCCAGCACAGCCCCCGGCGAGGGCTTGTTGTTGCCCCAGTAGACCGCGTGATCCGTCCCGTCGGGGTTCACGGTCCACAGGCCCTGCGCATCGCCGAAGTCGCGGTCCACATACTCCCAGCGGTCGTACAGCACGCGCCCGTCGGGCATCAGCGACCCATGCTCCTCCATCAGCGTGCTCTTGCCGATCTGCACGACGTTCGCACCGTCGCCGTCCATGTGGTACAGGTTCGCCATGATGTGCCGATTGCACATGCAATACTTCGGCTCGCGGGTTCCCGAGAAGATTATCGTGTCATCCGGCATATAGATCGGGTCGATGTCCGTCACGCCCGGAGCCGAGGTAAGCTGCTTCAGCCCCGACCCGTCGGCATTGACCTCCCAGAGATGGTAGTCCTCATTGATGTTCCGCCGCATCGAGAAGATGATCTTTTGTCCGGTGAAATACACATCCGGGTCGCGGACAATCCCCTGGGGCGCATCGACGAGCGTCCTAACCTGACCGCTCTTGGCAAAGTCGATGACCTTGAGCGCCCCCGGCCCTCGGAAGCTGCCGGTGTTGATCTCGTTCGTCTGGAACATCGTCTCTGTATTATGGTGATCGGGCACATACTGCGCACGGCTTACATATAGAAGCGGTTGCCCACTGACAAGAGGATTAGCGATCAGCGCCTCTTTTTGCAGCGCCGCGAAGTCCGCCTTCGCCCGCCTCAGCGCCGCCTTGTCGGTTGCCTGCAGGCGCTTTTCGATTTCGCCCAGCCGCGTCAGGAAGTCCCCGGCTTTCGGGTACCGCTCTCCGAACGTCGCGCTCAGGTCCGAGATCGCCGCCCGCAGGGTCGCCGGGTTGCCCGGCGAGGGCATGTTCGCCGATTTGAGCTGATCGAGCACCGACTCGTAGCTGGCGAAGTTGCGCTGCGTGGCCTCCGGGTCGATCGTGCCCGCCGCCGTGAAGTCATCGAAGGTTACGTGTCCCCACCCGCCGGTGTTGCCGTCCACCACGCGCAGGTAGACCTCCTTGCCGACGAGTTCCGGCAGGCGCCACTGCACCCGCTGCATCGTCTCGGTGTTCTTGCCGCGCCCCTGGGCGATTTCGAGGCCGTCGAGCGTGCATATCGCCACATAAGTGTCCGGGTGGTCCCCGCCGCCAACCAGGAACGACATGTCCGGCCCGGCCAGCCGGAACACAGGCGACTGCACGACCCCGGTGAAGCCGTCATTGGGGGTGCCGTCCGCCTGCTCGAGCGTGGAGAGGAAGTATTTGCCCTGTTTGTTGTAGATCTCGCCCGTGTTGTGGAACCGGGCGCGGTCGCAAACCAGCATCCCGAAGCTCCCCTCGACGACTTTCCAGCCCTGCAAATCGCCGGTCTCGAAGTCGAAACGGACGACGTTCCCCTGCCCAAGAACGGCGGATACTGACAGAACCAGCATCGCCATAGACAATGCAACACATAGACGAACGTGCCTCATAGACGCGCTCCCTGGTGAACAACACGGATTCGGGTCAAGATTCGCGCCGAACGCGCCCGAAACCTGCGTCGCTCCGGCACGGAGATCGACATCGACGCTCTTAGGTGGGCGGAGGAGTAGGAGAGGGTGCCCGGCGCTGAGTTGAAGGGAAAAGGCATGGGAACAGGATGGGCAGGATTTGGAGGATGACGGCAACGACGTCGTTCATCCTCTAGATCCTGCCCATCCTGTTATACTATGCCGTCCGTCGTCTTATTACCCCGCTTTAACCTTCACCGGCACATAGATCGCCACCGGCGCGTCCGGCGCGGCGCTTCCGGTCTGGTAGTATTCCCACGCCGCGGCCGCGCCGTCGTACTCGTAGCCGCTCGCAGGCAGCCATTCGCCCATGATGGCCATCCAGGTCTGGCTGATCTCCGCCATCGTGCAGTCGAACACCGCATACTGCGCGGCGGGCACTTTGCGCAGGACTACGCCCTCGATTGGGTCGGTCCCGGGGGCCACATACACCCCGGCCACGAAGTCCATGATCTGCCCCTCGCCCGTCCAGAAGAAGACGCCATAATAGGCCTCGTCCGCTCGTAGGGCCACAAGCTGCGTATCGAGCTTCATGTAGCGGTTGGCCCAGATGCTGCGGTAGTCCAGTTCCATCGGATTGCCAGTCACCTGCACCCCCATGACCAGAAACGCATCATAGCTGACCATCTTCGGTTCCATTGCTTTCCTCCTTGGTGTGAGTCGATGGTTTAAGAGTGCGGTGGAACGGTTACGCGGTAGAGGGCCTTCCCTCTGGCCGCCAGGAACTCCAGCGTTCCGTCGGGGCGGAAGGAGGGGCTGCCCTCGACGATCATGTCGTACTCCCTGGTTTCCCGGCCATCCATGACTACCAGCCATCGGGCCGGTTTCGGGATCACGTGTCCGCCGCCTGCCTGCTTCGATGCCGCGCCGCCTCTCATCGCGGCGTAGGCGACATGCTTCGAGTCCGAACTGAAGACGGGCCACCCGATCATATCGTATCGCCGTCCCTTTTGACCGTCTACGACGGCCATCTGCTGCTTTCCGTTCCTTACGACATACGCCAGGCGCTTGCCGTCGGGGCTGAATTTCGGGGAGTTGGCCACCCCATCGTAGAACGCCCCCACTTGACCATCCAGGGCCACCGCCTGCCTGTTCCCCTCGAACACGACGCACGCAACGCGGGCCGGGTCGGGGCTGAACGTGCACATTTGCACTCTCCCATACCACGGCCCTTCCTGGCCATCGACGATCACGCGCGCTTTGTCGCCCTTCGTGGCGACACCGGCCACGTGTCGGCGGTCCAGGGAGATGGTGAGTGTGCCGACTTGGTCATACTCCGACCCCTCGTGACCGTCTACCACCAGCATCTGCTTGTCGCCCCGGCGCGCGATGTAGGTCACATGCTTATCATCCGCGTCAAAGGTGATCATATCCGCTATCATCACCATATCGTAGGTCGGGCCCTCGACGCCGTCGATCACCGCGTGCCATTTCTGCCCGGTGGCGGCGGTGTACGCGACATGCTTGCCGTCGGGGCTGAACACCGCAGCCCACGTCGCGTGGTCGTAGCGGGGCCCCTCCTGACCGTCCACGACGACGAAGGCCTTGTTCCCCGTCCAGGCGATGTAAGCCATACGCTTCCCGTCGGGACTGAACGAAACGGGGGTCTCGACGTGGCCGCCGTCGTACTCCGCAAGCTGCTTGCCATCCGCTACTACGATCTCCTTGCCGCCCCTCATGCCCTGATACCCCCAGCGGCTGCCGTCGGCGCTGAAGGAGACGCCGCCACGGTCGATGCTGTCGTAGGCGGGCCCCTCCCACCCGTCGATCACCGCCACCTGTTTGCCGCCTTTCATCGCGACGTAGCCCACATGCTTACCGCCTGTGGTGGGCTGGGGATTGCTCATTTCGTACTCTGGCACAGTGCGGATGTCGTCGTAGGGCTGCTCGGCCCGGCCGTCGACCGCCACGAACCATCTCCCGCCTGCCCTGGCGACACAGATGACGCGGCTGCCGTCGTCGCTGAAGCGCGGCTCGCCCCGGAAGCTGTCGCACCACGGGCCTTCGCGGCCGTCGATCACGGCGACTTGCCGGCCGCCGCGGCTGGCGAGGTACGCCATGTGGGTGCCGTCGGTGTTCCACTTTACCCCCCAGATATTATCGTACTCCGGCCCGATTTGCCCATCGACCAGCGCGGCTACCCCTTGCCGCCCGCGCACCACTGCCGCCACATGCCGCCCGTGCAAGTCGGAGACGGGCTGTGTGACGAGGTCGGTCCACACGCCCAGCTTCTCCTCGTGGACATGCACCCTGTTCCCGGCGCAGCCACCGATGGCTATCGCCGCGAACGCTACCCCGGCGAGCAGTTGCAGCGTGGTTCGTGTCATCGGCCATGCGCCTCCCGTTTACGGCTTCGCGATCGCTTCAACCTTTACGACCACATCGCCCTTCGAGTCTTCCTTGATGATCGGGTCCAGGATTGGGGCGCCATTATCATCGACGCCGTCGGGGCCGATGCTGTAGATCAGCAGTGCATGGCCGGCAGGCAGCGACTTCAGCGGGCCATTGCCGAAGGGATCATCAGGCACCTTCGGCAGATAGCCGGGCACGAGGTTGGCGAGTTCCCCCGGCATCCGCCCGCGCTCCAAGGCGAAGGTTTGCGCCGCCAGCCGGGCCAGCCGCAGTTGGGATGCGGCGCGGCACTGCGCGTCCTTGAACCAGACGCGAGACCAGACGGGCATCAGAATCGACACGAACGGATCGTCGGACCGGATCGGTTTCATCCGTGCGGCGTAGGGCTGCTTCGCGGCCTCGCGCAGTTGTGCGTAGTAATCGCCAAGGGCCTGCCAGGAATCGGCCCAGTTCAGGGTGCGAAGCTTGGCCGCCGCCCCGTTGGGGTCGTCGGTGATGCCACCCAGGGCCGCCGCCGGGTCCGGCATCGCAGCGATCTGCTTGAAGGCCAGCCGCCCGGCACGGTCCTCACCGTCGATGATCTCGACGATGGGCACACGCTTCGTCTCGATGGCCTGCAGGCGCACGAGGGCGGCCTTGGACGCGGCCGCGTCAAGCTGTGGGATCGCCTGATCGAACTGCCTGGCCCCGATGGCCTCGCAGGCGATGCTTACGAGGTAGCCGATCAAGGTGCGGTGAGTGGCCGCGCCCTGGGCCATCTCGATGCAGTCCAGGGCGCTGTTGGCTGCGGCGGCGAAGTCGCCCTTGTCCCGGTACGCCGCCGATTCCATCGCGAACAGGCGAGCCACGGCGCGCCACTTAGCGAGGAACGGGAAGATGTCGTCTGCGCCTTTTGGCGGCGGGATGCGGCATTCCTGGGTCATCGCCTGGCGACAGAGCTTGAGAACGTCGGCGTACAGGGCGACGCGTTGGTCGAGGGGGAGTTCCGGCGGCCCCTCGCCCCAGCCCAGGGGGTCGGCAGGCCCGCCGGCAAAGGTGGGCGCTGCACCCGCCGGCAATGGGAACGGCGGGCCGGTCGCGGGCCACGGAGGACCCGCCTTGGCCTCACCGGCAGCAGCAGGCGGGGCAGCGCCGCCAGGGGGCTGCGGCATCCTGCCCAGGCCGTGCGCCTTGTCGATCTCGTCTTTCAGCGCGAAGGCCTTGAGGTAGGTGTCGAAGCCGTTCGGGTTGGGGAGGACGACGGCAGGGGGCTGCCAGGCCTCCCAGGGCTTGAGAGGAGCCGGGGGTGGGGCGGGCTGAGCGATGACTACGGCGGTACAAAGCAGTGCGGCGAGAGCGATGAGGTCCCGCATGAGCGTCTCCCCTCGATGACTACTGTAACCTGTCTGAAGTCTTCCCCGCAGATGAACACCGCGCGACCGAAGGGGTTCCGACGCCGGTCACTCCCAACCCCAGTTCCCCCAAAGCAATGCCTCGCCTGGCCCGAGGCGAACCGTCAGGCTAATGCCCTTGTGGTCGGGCCGTGACGCCACAGGCCCTGGTCGCGGGTCGTCGGCGTTCCGGCTGAGGATGCGGCTCAGAGCCGCCGACCCCGGCGATGCGCCCGCTTCGCCGACCGCCTGCGCGGACAGTTCGATGGTCACGGACCGGGTTTCGGGACTGTCGTTGTGGGCCGCGAGCAGCAGACGCCCACCGCCTCCCCAGGCCGATGCCGTCACGCCGGCCTCCTCGGGCAGGACGCGGATGTCGTGGCTGCCGACCAGCGGCGGCAACGCCATCGCCTGGGCCGAAAACGCGTTGACCGTCGTCCAATCGGAGCGGAAGCCGCTGCCGATGCACGCACCGAGGCTTAGCGCCTCAAGATACTCCTGCGCCATGTCGGCGCGGGCAGGGAAGAAGGACCAGCTCATCGCTTTGCCTACTCCGCGGACGAAAAAGTCCAGCGCTCCTTGATCGCGGCGCACGCCGTACTCCGCCGCCCCATTGCTTACCCAGCCGGGGCGGGCTTCCCACGCGCCGACATCGGCCGCTGTGATACTGGGCTGGAACGTCATTGGCGCAGCAGGGAGCGCCGGACCGTCCGGTGTGGCGCTGAAGCGGATGTAGTCCACCCACAGGTGCGCCTCCGCCGCCCCCGACTGCATCCCGAAGGCGAGGCCCTTGACCTCCTCGACGTTCGGCAGACCGCGCATGTCGAAGGTCGCCACGTGCCACTCGCCGTCTGCGATGAGCTGACTGCAGGCAATGGCCGGGCCCTCCTTGCCCACGATCTCCTGCGAGGGGTAGACGACGTAGCGGTCGGTCTTGGTGTCGAGGCCGACAGCGCGGTAGCGCATCTGCACGTACCGGGCGGATCGGGTCGGCAGGCCGCGAATCCGGGCCGCATAGTCGCGGGGGTACTCGAAGCTGATGACGGTTGTGCCGATGGCCTTGGCGGCCTCGTAGTCGAGTTCGGTCTTCCCGGAGGCGAACCCGCCTTCGGCGAGGACCGCGTCGGAGAACATCTGCGAGGGCGTTCCGAGAGCTTCGTTGGAGATCGTGCGCATCTGGGGGTACTTCGCGTGCAGCCACGACCAGAGGTCGGCCTGGGCGCGCAACATGCCGTCGCCGTTCGGCGTCCTCGGCGCGGCCCGGGAGTAGCCCCACGTGTGGCCGGCCCCCCACCCCATGTCCCAGGCGATGCCGGCCGGCTGGTAGTAGTCCATACACGCCTTCAGGCGGCTCTCATACCAGGCCCGGAAGGCGTCATTGCCGAAGTCAGCACAGCTTTGCTGCAGTGTGTGGAAGCCGACCTGCGCCGCAGCCGCGTCGGGCACCGGGTAGTCGCCCCACGCCTGGCGGCTGCCGTTCTCATCGCGGCCGGCCCAGTCGCGCAGCGGCGGCCGGTCATCGTGAAGGCCTTGTTCGGCCAGGAACTGGCGGCAGTACAGCAGCGGGAACATCCCATTGTGTCGCTCCCAGGCGATCTCGTCGCGGACCTGGGGCGCGGAGAAGTGACTCCACCATTCCGTGTACCACGAGCCTTCGGTGGGGTAGGTCTCATCCCACGAGTCCCACCCCTGGAACCACAAAGCCGCCACATGGCACTCGCGCCACTCGTCGAGGGTCTTGGCCTCACTGACCTGTGGCTGTGACAGCCGCCCCATGCCCTGGCCGAGGTTGCCCACGGGAAGCGGTCGCGCGTGTCGCTTGCCGTCCCACGGAAACAAGTCGCGCACTAGAGGATCGGAGCTGAAGGCTGACCGTAGATACCACGACAACACGTCCCGGTACTTGGTCGCGGGCTTGTCGAAGCGCTTGAGGACGAGGTCGAAATCCACCCGCTGGCCCATCTCGAGCCGCTTGGGCCGAAGCGAGAGGCCGGGCACGCCTGGCACGATGGCATTGGGGCTGAGGACTGCGAAGCGCCCCACGTCGGGGGAGCCCCACAGCACGAAAGCTCGGCTGCTCTCCAGGACGCCGAAGGGGTAGAACGCGGATTGTGGCGCATCGGTCGGCGACGTGGCATCGCTGGCATCTGCGGCGAAGCGCAAGAGCGCCCGGCCATCGGGCGGGAGTTGCAGGTACGGCAGGCGAGGGATGAACTGCCGCTGCCATGCGGCCGGCTCGAAGGGGCAGTGCACGAGGATCTCGGTCGGTTGGGTCTGAGCCCTGGTGGCAGACAGCGTGAGTCTCAGGCGCAAAGCGTCGTGCCAGGAGGTGACCTTCAGCGATGCCGTCAGCAGCCCGTCGCCGGTGGCCTGCGAGGCGAGGCCGTCTTTGGACCGCGTCCATCCCGCAGTGCCGCCGTCCCATTTCTCGTGGCCCACGCTGCGCCAGTTCACGGCCAGACGATCAGGTTGAGCGCTGATGAACTGCAGCGCGGCGCGCACCGACGGGTTCGCCTGCTTTGCCAGCCAGTCCGCCAGGCCCGGCTCGGCGGATGCCGGCTCGCCGGTCGTCGCCAACAAGAGACAGCCAGGCGCAAGCATCACCAGGAGGGTGCGTAGCATCCTTTGGGGTCACCTCGGGCCGCATCGACCAGGAGCTCATGTGTCCAACAGCCGACAGGCGCGTGATCGAGCCGGACCGTAGTCGCTCGGGGCGGAACTTCGCTGCCGAGCACACAAGGCCCTTTGCGGCCAATGCCGATCACCGGCATCCACAGACGATGCGGCGTGCCCGATGTCATCAGGCACGCCGCGGAATGTGGCTTGCATCATCGAAGATATGGCCCCGTGGGGCTATTGGGCCATACTGGGGCACTTGAGCGAGGTCTTCTCCCCGTTGCGCGCGACGATCAGCGAGCACGGGGCGAGCTTCGCCTCATGGCTTCGCGTCATGGCCTCCTGCAGGTCTCTGGGGCACGAGACGCGCTGGCCGTTCGCTTCCAGGATGACGTCCCTGGGCTGCAATCCCAGCTTCGCAGCGTTTCCGCCGGAGTTCACTTCCAGCACGCCGATGCCCGGCCCCCACGGACCGGCGACCTGGCCGTGAACTACCGTGATGCCCAGCTTATCCTGCAGTTGCGTCACCGGGCACTCATCAGCCGAGTTGAGGGCCTCCGTCGCCGGCACGCCGCTGATGAGCTTCACTGCGCCGGGCGTCCACTCCACGCTCAGTCCGAGGGCCTCGGCAGTCTGCCGCAGCGGCACGTACGCCACATCATTGCGCAGACGTGGGCAGAGATCCCAACTCGCCGGGGTCGTGACACCGTGGTTCGACAGCTTAACGATGTGGCTGCCGAGGTCGAGGTCAATCGCCCTCTTACCCAGATAGGCATTGACCGACCGGCTGCCGTCCCAGGCCACATCGGCCCCGGCCAGGCCGAAGATACGGGCCGGCACCAGGAGCGTGTTCTCGACCTCCACCGCATCAAGCGGGTAGAGTTTGCCGCCGATGTCCAAAGTTACCTTCTGGGGCGCGCCGCACGTGAATCGCGGGCCGGTGTATTGCCCGCCGGTCTCGCTCCAGTACGCATCGGGCTGCGAGGGCGTGTACCGGGCCCCCTGCACAATCGAGCAACACGGGCCATAAGCCTTATCCGGACCCATCGAGCCGCCGTTCCCTGCGCCGACGGCCGGCGCCGCCCTCCATATCACCACGCCGACAGCCAAAGCCACCACCGCTACGGAAAGCATGATCTTGAATCTGGTAGCCATCTCCCATCACCTCCACCGCTCTATGCCTCACCTGGGGCCGCCGCATTGAGCTGGCCCTCTTGGTATGGCGGGTCATACCTTCTCTATACCGCACCTTCCGGCCCGCCAAACCGCCCGGCAGCGCAATACCGGCTCTTCCTGGCGGATCTACCCTCCCGCGACCGCGCAATGCCGGAAACGGCATCGACATGGCCCCCCGAAGTGTCGTTGCCTGACGTTACATTACTGCGCCGCTTTGACAACTGGAGGGCGAGACGTTCGGAGTCTTGTCAGAGGCTGACCATATCCCAAGATGAGGGACGAACGGCATTGAACCACGGAGACAGTAGAGTAAGGAGCAGGACCGCAGGGCACGGGCCTGCTCCTCCTCATCGAACCGGACTTGCAGATTTCCCGCATCCGGCTCACCGACAGTCTGTCAATGCTCAGCTCTCGCAGAGAG
>Ga0181520_10010386_pt1 | contig 12518 bp, 13 predicted proteins | sample PEATcosm2014_Bin_29_FD_132451 | JGI IMG/M metagenome (GOLD analysis project Ga0181520, IMG submission 132451) | Peatland microbial communities from MTU Mesocosm Facility, Houghton, MI, USA - PEATcosm2014_Bin02_30_metaG | ecosystem: Environmental > Terrestrial > Soil > Wetlands > Peat | place...
CGGCTCCGTCAAAGTGGACAAGCTGATGTACATCGAGCGCTATTCGCACGTAATGCACATCGTCAGCTCGATCGAAGGCCGTCTGCGCCCCGATCTGACCGCCATCGACGCACTGCGCGCCTGCTTCCCAGCCGGGACACTGAGCGGTGCACCCAAGGTCCGCGCCATGGAGATCATCGAAGAACTGGAGCCCGCCCGCCGAGGCACCTATGGCGGCACAGTCATGTACGCCGACTTCAGCGGCAACCTGGATAGCTGCATCGCCATCCGGTCGATGCTGGCCATCGGCGGCAAAGGTTACGTGCAGTCCGGCGCGGGCATCGTGGCCGATTCGGTGCCGGAGCTGGAGCACCAGGAAGCCATCAACAAGGCCTCGGCGGTGATTCGGGCCATTGAGCGGGCCAGAGAACTGTAAGAGTGGAGGGGAGAGTTCCTGTCAAAGCGCCGCAGCGGCTAGGATACCTTCCCGAAAAACCTGAAAGCTGCGAGATCGGTTTCTTGCGATATCCATATGAGGAGCCACACTGCGCGCCAACTCGATCTTGCGAAGGCCTGATTCGAAGTATCCTGCTCGTTGAAATATGCGCTCCAACGCTTCCCAGGTTCCGCCCGCGACGGCGTCGGGATCGCGGTATTCCTGTTTGCTTGGGATTGTGGGAGGCACTTTCGGATAGACTTGACGGACAGCTTCCCAATCTCCGAAAAACCAGGATTCCAATTCTTCAATCACGATCCGATTCATGACCTGAAACCGCGCATTTTCCGGAACAGCGGTCTTGGTTGTCATTCCAGCTTGCATTGCAATTTCTTCCATTTGCCGTTTCAGGTCCTGGCAATTCTCTCTATCCCTGTCCAAGAGCACCAGAAGCATCCAGTTTTCCGGCAGCCACAGTTTGAATCCCCGCAGTCGCGACAAAAGATTTCGAAGCATATCCTGCTTGCCCTGAAACCGGATAATCTGAAAATCGCGTTGAGGCAAGAGCTTGGGAAGGAGAGCACCCAATGCAGCTTCCACCGACTCTTCTTCAACAAAAACGATGAGTCTTTCCAGCATTATCCCCGCCCCCGCTTGGACGGCCGTGGACCACCCTGATTCGTAAGCGGATCACCAACACCGAAGAATCCCTCCATCCACAAATCGCCCAGCTTTCCCCCCTGTTCAATCTGCTCCGGGATGCCTTGAAGTTCGCTGGCCAACAGTGCTTGTGTAAACCCAAGATCGTCCCGATACAGAATTCGAACTTCTTTCGGTTTCATAGCATTGAGAAGAAATGGAGAATGGCTTGTAATCAACAACTGCGAAGTTTCCGACGCCTGCCGGCAGACTTCTGCCAATTCAGGCAAGAGACGCGGGTGAAGAAAGTTCTCCGGCTCTTCAATTCCAATGAAGTGTGGCGGCTCCGGATCAAAGAGAACTGTCAAATAGGACAGCATCTTCATTGTTCCGTCCGATGCAAACTTGGCGAGGATGGGCTGGTCGAAAGGCGCGTCCTTGATCTGCAAAAGAAGATTGCCATTCGGCATTGGCTCACTTATGACCTTTTCGAGGCGCGGAACACGCTGACGCAAGACCTGAAATATATGCTCCAAGCGATCGGGGTGCTGTTCCTTCAGGTACTGAATCACATTCGGAAGGTTATCCCCGCTCTTGCTCAGTCGTTCTTGCGGTCCGGATTCTGGCTGCTCGCGCGTCTTTTCGACCGACAAGTAAGACACATACCAATCTGCAATGAATTCACGCAGCGCCGCAACGCGAGGATGGTCGGAGAGCTGACCGAGCGTATTGACTGCAATCAAGTCAGGTGAACGCAGAGATGTCTTTCCTCGTTTAGCTTGTACGTCCGGCTCTTCTCCGCTGACAGCATCTCCTTCACCTAAGCGGAAATCCAGAAATTTGAAGGGATTGCCATACTGCTGCCTGCGCCACCGCAACGACTCCTCAACTACGACCGGCCCCTTAGAGCCTTCATCGATTGCCAAAGCATAGGTGATGACCGGACTTCCGGGGCGTTCTCTGTATTTCAATTGGAATTGGATCGGCCCATCAGCCCCGCGGCTTTTGAGTTCTTTGCTTCTTCCTCGACGGTCCCATGCGTGTCGCAGACCAGATTGAAAGCACTCCGACAGAAAGTTGAAAACATCAAATACTGTGGATTTTCCGCTGCCGTTCGGCCCTAATAACACCGTCATCGGTGTCAGGTCTTTGAACTCCACGTCGCGCAATGCCCGGTAGTTCTGGACTCTCAGCGATTCGATGCGCGGGATTCCTGCAGCCAAAGATACACTTTTTTTAATCATCTGAACCTTCCATTCATCTTTCTCAGAATACTCCGCATTTGTCTAATGTTTCTATGACTTGCAAGCAAAAGGAATCGACTTCCAAAACAACATCCGCAGCATTGAGCCGCCTAGTTGGTCATCGCTCGCACCATCCAAGAAAGCATGAATCGGAAGAAAACTCGCACACAAACAACGAGCCCGCGCTCTTCCATTTACCGACAGAGCGAACGTAAAGCTATGTTTTCTTCACTCCGCGCCGAAGATGTGCTTGAAGAAGCGGCCCACGCGGGTGAAGAAGCTGGGCTTCTTTTCGGCTGCGGCTGGGGAGGCGGGTGGCTTCGCATCGGTGGCTGACCCTGCCGCCGGAGCCGCACTGGCTGGTTGCTGTGCGTGGTCGGGGCTGTTATAGACCATTGGCTCGCTGGCTGGCGCGTCAGCCCCGTGCAACTGCGCTGCTCCGGCAGCCGGTTTCGCCAGGGGCGCCAGGCCTTCGCTCTGGGCCAGGGGGAACTCGTTGGGCTGGGTCACCGCGGGCGGGCAGCCGCAGGGCTCTTTCTCGTTGTCCACCACGTCGTGGAGGCTGCCGTGCTGGAACATGACGCGCTGGCCCGCCTGTACGCGATAGGCTCCGCCGTCGAAGACGCTGGAGACCAGCACATAGGGGGCATCCAGTTCGGCGTTTGCCGCCGGCGATGCTCCGCCGCCGGTCCGAGCGTTGTCCACGCAGGTGTCGCCGTGCTGGCCCAGCCGCACGCGTACCTCGGCCGCGCCAGGGCCCCCAATGAGGATGCGGAAATCGGGCGTGAGCAGGATGTCGGAGTTGCGGCCCGTGGCGAAGCTGGCCTCCATGGCGCCGTGCTCCATGGCGATGAGCAGGCCGGGCGTCTCGCCGGCGGGAACGCTGGAATCGGCAGCCAACTTGACGGTGGTGGAGGCGCAAACCCGCAGAATCCCGCGATGGGGCAGAATGACCTGCGTGGTCTCGCCGCCGGAGGTGACGGTGCCGCTGACGGCGATGATGGCCTTGCCCTGCGAGACCTCGAGCGCGCCTGTCACACGGGCTCCCTGGTCGGGATGCTGGCTATCGAGTGGCACCACGGCGATGGGACCGGCGTCTGTGGCGGGTGCCTGGGCACGGAGATTCGGGACGGTGGCGAGGCACAGCGAAAAGAGGACAACGTCGCACAACAATCGTCTTGGAGCAGTTCGCACGGTCACATTGCCAGGAAGTTGCGGATCATCTGCAATCCGCCTTCGGTCAGGACGCTTTCGGGATGGAACTGCACGCCTTCAATGGGCAGAGTGCGATGGCGCAGTCCCATGATGACCGAGCCGTCTCCGTCGGGCGCAGGGGTGCGGGCCGTGACCATCAGATCGGCCGGCAGCGTCTCTTCGGCCACAATCAGAGAGTGGTAGCGGGTGCAGGTCAGCGGCGTATCGAGCCCGGCAAAGATGCCCTTGCCGTCGTGCGACACAGAGCTGGTCTTGCCGTGCATCAGGTGTTGCGCGCGGACCACATCGCCGCCGAAGGCTTCGCCAATGGCTTGATGGCCCAGGCACACGCCGAAGATCGGCGTCTTGCCCGCCATGTGCCGGATCAACGGCACCAGGATGCCGGCCTCGCTCGGAGTGCAGGGGCCGGGGGAAAGCAGGATGCGCTCCGGCTTGAGCGCCTCGACTTCTTCCACGGTCAGTTCGTCGTTGCGATGGACCTCGACCTCGGCACCCAGCTCTCCCAGGTACTGGACAAGGTTGTAGGTAAACGAATCGTAGTTATCCAGAACAAAGACCATGATTGACTTCAGCCTACCACCTGCGGTGGGGCCACTGCTCGCTACTCGCTCGCTTGAGTTTTGTGCCGGTTGCCCTTGGGGCGCCACTTTCCTGGCTTGTGGCAGAACAGGACGGACTCCGCCGCCTCCCCGCTCTTTGATATAGTGTTCTCGCATGGCTTGGAGGCCCCTATGAGAGTGCTGGCCGGAATCGCTTTGCTTGCTCTGTTTGGATCTGCGCTCACGGCGCAACAGCCCCAGACCGCTGCGCCGGATCGGCGCGATGGCGGCGTGTCGACCGTGACCATGCGCGACGGCGGCGTAGACCAGGTGCTGCAGAGCATCTACATCCCGCCCCTGCAAAATGCCCCTTTCACCGCGATTGTGCACACCCAATGGATCAGGCCCCTGCCGGAGGGCGGCACCTATACGCTGGTGAACCAGCGCCGCATTGCCCGCGACATGCTGGGCCGCATCTACGAAGAGCGATGGCTGCTGGTGCCCAAGAACGGCCCTTACAAGTCGCAGATGAACGTGATCCAGGTGGCCGATCCGGTGGCCCATACCTTGTATAACTGCTTCACGCTGCGCGAGCCGCACCGCTGCACGCTGGAGACGTTCAGAGACACCGTCAACGCGGTGTACAAGCCGGCCATCGGCGCCAGCGGCCCCCTGCCCAACAATGCCGGATACCGCACCCACGAGGATCTGGGCGCACAGGCCCTGGCGGGCGTTGAGACCGTCGGCACCCGCGATTCGGTTACTTACAATGAGGGCGTCTACGGCAACGACCGCCCCTTCACCGTGAAACGCGAGTTCTGGTATGCGCCCTCGCTGGGCATCAACCTGCATTCGGAAATCTCCGACCCAAACTTCGGCAAACAGGTTTTCACGCTCAGCGACGTCAGCTTGTCGGAGCCGGATCCCATTCTGTTTGCGCCGCCGGAGGGCTTCGATGTGCTGGATCGGCGCAAGGCAGCGTCCCCGCAGCCGCAGCCGGAATAGCGGGCTGCATGGCGGCCTGCATGGATTGAGGCGTTCGCTTCGTTATACTTCGGGCATGAGTGTGGTGGTTCATTTCCTGATTCAGGGTCGAGTGCAAGGGGTAGGGTATCGCTGGTTTGTTCACCGGGAGGCCAGTGAACTGAACCTGCGCGGCTGGGTGCGCAATACCGAAGAGGGCGAGGTTGAGGTAGTGGCCAGCGGCGACGACGGCGACCTGGCCGAGTTGCGCGCCAGCCTGAAACGCGGCCCCCGCGGCAGCCGCGTCGACCGCGTGGTGGAGCACTACCTGGCCCCGAGCGAAGCCGAAGGCCTGGATGCGTTCCGCATCGAAGGGGCGTGGTAGAAGAACAGGGGTTAGGGATCAGGGGTTAGGGGTTCGTTGCCCGATGGCGTTGTGCTCTCCCGCCCTTTCCGCAAAAGACGCGGAATAGACGGGGCACCCAGCAGCCGTGGCGGGTCCGGCCTAAGAAACTATCGCCTGAACTTCCTCCGCGACGGCTGTTGATGTTCACTAGTCCCTATTCCCTATTCCCTCACCCCTGGTCCCTGCCCTCCGTTCCTCTATAATCTTTGAGGAAGACGAACCGCATTTCCGCCTGTTCCCTTCCCGCAAAAACATGCAAGCCTCTTGCATTCAGGAAGGAATAGAGCCATGCCCGAAACCGTCAAGCCGATCGATGTGGAAGCCCTGAAGGCGCTGGTGCGCACCGTACCCGACTTTCCCAAGCCGGGTATCCTTTTTTACGACATCACCACGCTGCTGAAAGACAAAGTCGGCTTTGCCAAGCTGATCGACGCGCTGGCTGCGCATTACATCGGACACAAGATCGACCTGGTGCTGGGCATCGAGGCGCGCGGCTTCATCTTCGGACCGGCGCTGGCCTATCGCCTGAATGCCGGATTTGTGCCGGTGCGCAAGCCGCGCAAGCTGCCTGCTCCCGTGGCCCGCGTGACCTACGACCTGGAGTACGGCACCGACACCCTTGAGATTCATCTGGACGCGATCGCTCCCGGGCAGCGCGTAGTGCTGGTGGACGATCTGCTGGCCACCGGCGGCACCATGGAAGCCACCATCAAGCTGGTGAAGCAGTTGGGCGGCGAGATCGCCGGACTGGCCTTCGCCGTGGAGCTGGACTTCCTGAAGGGCCGCGACCGCTTTACCGAATACGACGTGTTCAGCCTGCTGCACTACGACGAATAACCACCACCTGCGGTGGGGCTAACTCGGCCTCCGGCCGCCTCCAGCTTGAGCTGGAGACTTTCCCAGGTCCCCAAAAGCGAGGGACCTGGGGCACCCAGCCCTATTCCCTATTCGCTAGTCCCTGTTCCCTGTTCCCTGCCTTTAGAAACATCCGCCCTGCGCGGTGGCGGGGATGGCCGCAAAGAACGTCGTCCCATCCGTTTCGTCGCTGGTGACCCAGACATAGCCGCCATGAATCAGCGCCACCCGCTTGGCCACCGATAGGCCGATTCCCGTTCCCGGAGCGCGGTTGGAATAGGTGGACGACCGGTAGTAGCGATCGAAGATGCGCTCGCGGTCGGCCATAGGGATCACCGGGCCGAAGCTGTGCACGGAGAAGATGGCTTCCTTGTTCTCGTTCACCACGCGGATGGTGACGGTGGTGCCGAAGATCGAGTACTTGCAGGCATTATCGATGTATTGAGTGAGAAGCATGACCATCAACTGGCGGTCGCAGCATAGCACCAGTTCCTCATCCTTGATATCGATGGAGACCTTCATGCTGGCCAGCCGGTCGCGGAGACTCTCGACCACCTCTTCAATCAGCGATCCCACCCCGACCGGTGAGGCCTGAATCGTCACCTCTCCCGCATCCAGCCGCGCCGTAGTCAGCAGCCGTGTGGTCAGCTCGCTCAGTACCCCGGTCTGTTCGTCGATGAGAGCCACTAGTTCGGCCTGTCCGGGAGACAGGCGGCCCATCTCGCCTAGGCCGGTCGAGGCCGCGCGGATGGCTGTCAAGGGGGTCTTGTAGGCGTGCGCCAGGCTGTCGAGCACGGTGGCTCGCAGTTGTTCGGTGCGGCGTTCGGTCTCGATGCGGCTTTCGTTCGCGAAGGCCCGGTAGCGGTCGAAGGTGAGGGCGATCAGGGAGGCAATGGCATTGTTGGTCAGGGGGCTGGTTTCTCCGCGCACCACGAGGCTGCCAATGGGGACCGTTCCGAGACGGACCACGCGGCGACCCAGACCAGTGGCGGGGTCGTCGTCGGAGGTCTCGAAATAGTAGACATTCTGCGCCAGCTCCTGTGGCTCCACGCTCCACACACCGGCCTGGTAGACGTCGTGCAGGTCGGCATCGAAGACAGCCACTGCTTCCAACTGAAAAATCTCGTGAACCAGTTCGACGAGTTGCGGTCCCGGCTCCTGGTGCAGGTTCATTTGCAGGGTGCGCCGGGTGAACTCGTAGAGGTCGTGCATCTGCCCGCCCCAGCTCTCAGCTTCCTTGGCGTTGTCTGTTACCCGGGACGAGAGTCGGCTAACCACCAGCGCCACCACCACGAACACCAGCAGCGTGACGGAATTGACCGGATCAACTGCCGGATTCCAGGGAGACTGACGACTGGTGAAGTAGCTGTGGACCACGACCGCGGAGAGCGACACGATGAGCGACTGCCAGAATCCGCACAACAGGGCGATGGGGATAACGATCAGCAGGTAGAGCAACACCACCACCGGGAGCAGCCAGCCGGACCAGTGCGCGAAAGCAGCAGTTAACACCACCGCCAGGATGCCCAGAGCGCACTCCAGGGCAAACAAGAGGAAACGCTGACCGGATACCTGCGTTCGGTTCGCGCCGAAGGAAAAACGGATTGGAGTCGTGCTCCCCGCCAATGGGTCACCACCTCTCGATTGCATTTGGGCAAAGGGAGAAAGCCCTCGACCGGACGATATTGAGACTAGCATCACGGTTGGCAGGGTCGCGAATTGAGCGAGCACGGAACCGCCGGTTCTCAATTTCCCATCTGGTAAACGTCCTACCGCCCCACACCCGACAATTTCCTATAGAGTTAAAGCATCCCCCCAATGGAGTTCACCAGACGATGGGCTATCACGACAGCTTGGAAGCCGGCTCTCAACTCGACTCCTACCGCATCGAGGCGCCTGTGGCGCGCAGCGGTATGGCGTCGATCTATCGGGCCACCGACATCCGCGACAACCGTGTCGTGGCCCTCAAGATCCCGCATCCCGATCTGGAAGCCGACCCCATCCTCTTCGATCGCTTTCAGCGCGAGGCGGGCATTGGCGAAAAGCTCGACCATGCCAAGATCATGCGTGTTTACGGCGGCGAAAAGCGCTCGCGCATTTACATGGTGATGGAGTGGTGCGAAGGCCGCCTGCTGCGCCAGATCATGGATGAGGGCACGCTGCCGGAGGAGCGCGCGATCCATATCGTGATTGGCGTTCTCGATGCTCTGGAGTACATCCACGCCAACGGCGTTGTGCATCGCGACCTGAAGCCGGAAAATATCATGGTGGATGGCGACGACAACATCAAGCTCATCGACTTCGGCATTGCCAGCGATGCGGCGGCGCGGCGGCTGACCTATGCCAATTTCACCGCGACGCTGGGCACGCCCAACTACATTTCGCCGGAGCAGGTGAAGGGCAAGCGCGGCGACGGGCGATCGGACATCTACGCCATGGGCGTGATTCTTTACGAAATGCTGACCGGAAAGCTGCCCTTCACCGGGCCCACGCCGATCGCGGCCATGAACGACCGGCTGCTGAACCATCCCATGCCGCCGCGGGTGGCCAATCCCGCGATTTCTCCGCAACTGCAGGAGATTTTGTACCGCGCCCTGGAGCGCGATCCCAGGAATCGCTATGCCAAGGCTCATGAATTCGCATCGGATCTCGCGCACCCCGAACAGGTGGGTGTGGAAGATCGCGAAGAGCTGCGCGACTGGCAGAAACGCAAATCGCAAACCTCGCGCAAGATTCTTTACTACGGCGGCCTGGCCCTGATTCCAGTGGTAATCCTGCTACTGATGTTTCTAGCGGCCCATCACAAGTAGAAGCGGGCGGCCCATCGAAATCTTGATGGGTTCTTTATGTCCATTCCAATAACATTGCTGTGCGTGTCCACCTAATTCTTCCGTCAAAATCAAAAGGAGATTCATGTCAAAGTACAAGCTCGAATACATCTGGCTCGATGGTAAATTGCCAATTCCTGAGCTCCGCGGCAAGACTCAGCTCAAGGATTTCGCCACACCCCCTACCCTTGCAGATCTCCCTCTTTGGGGCTTTGACGGCAGTTCGACGATGCAAGCCGAAGGCAGCAAGTCCGACTGCATCCTGAAGCCGGTGGCCCTGTATCCCGATGGCGCCCGCAAGGACGGCTACCTGGTTCTTTGCGAAGTCATGCATCCGGACGGCACCCCGAACTCCACCAACATGCGCGCGACGATCGAGAACGATCCCGACCTGTGGCTGGGCTTCGAGCAGGAATATTTCCTTTATAAAGAAGGTCGTCCGCTGGGCTTCCCCAAGGACGGACTGCCGAGCGTTCCGCAGGGTCCCTACTATTGCGGCGTGGGCTACAAGTACATGGGCAGCATCGCCCGCCAGATCGTCGAGGAGCACCTCGATCTCTGCCTCTATGCCGGCATCAACCACGAAGGCATCAATGCGGAAGTGGCCAAGGGCCAGTGGGAATTCCAGATCTTCGGCAAGGGCTCCGCAAAGGCCGCCGACGACCTTTGGATGGCTCGCTACCTGATGTACAGGCTGTGCGAGAAGTACGAAGTGGACCTGGTTCTGCACTGCAAGCCGATCAAGGGCGACTGGAACGGCTCCGGCATGCATAGCAACTTCTCCACCAAGTACATTCGCGAAGTGGGCGGCAAGGAGTATCTCGAGGCCCTCATGGCTGCCTTCGAGAAGTACATTCCCGAGCACATCGCCGTGTATGGCCCGGACAACCACCTGCGCCTGACCGGTCTGCACGAGACCCAATCCATCGACAAGTTCAGCTACGGCCTGTCGGATCGCGGCGCGTCGGTTCGCCTGCCTGTAAACTTCGTCCGCGACGGCTACAAGGGCTATCTGGAAGATCGCCGTCCGAACTCCGAGGCCGATCCCTACCAGATCGTCTCCCGCATCCTGAAGACCATCAACACCGTGCCCAAGCCGTAGTTTGGGTCACCGCTACACGCAGCAAGGGCGGAAGGTTCCCGAGAGCCTTCCGCCCTTGCTGCGTTCTGGCGTGGGAGTCGGGAACGCTTGCGATGGAGTAGAATCCAGGCAACCAAAGGACTTCTCTCGATGAGCCGAACGCAAACGCCGGGATCGTGGTGGGACGGAAGCGCGGAGGGATGCCAGCGCTTGGCGCCGTGGCCGGCCGTCGTAGACGTAGCGTTACGACCCATGAGAGCTCCCGGGAACAGATGCGCAACTTGCCGCTACGACGAAGACAAAGTACCTTTACGACGTCACTCGACAATGCCGAGAACACGGCCATTTGCAACGCCAATGACAGCCACCAGCCCCACTGCGGACACCTCGCATTGCGGTTGCGATGCGACCGGTGTCAGTACGACGGCGCCCACAGCATTTGCATCGGGAACTGTTTCAAGCCCCGAGTCGTTTTTACCGGCAAAGAACGTGATGCCGAATCCGGGAATGACTACTTCGGAGCTAGGTACTTCGCAAGTTCAATGGGACGTTGGCTCAGTCCTGATTGGAGCGCCAGGTACGAACCGGTTCCGTACGCTAAGCTCGATGACCCGCAGACGCTGAATCTATATGCGTACGTTGGGAATAATCCGCTCACGCGCGCGGACGCAGATGGGCACGTTGCACCGGGCGGAACGGGGGGATGCACAGGTACAAAGTGCAGCAATGGAAAGTCGGACGGCTCTGCAGGGAAGCAAATTCAGCAAACGATTAAGGACCATCCAGTTGCGACGGCAGTCGTCGTGGCTGTCGCTCAGACAACCCTAGCCGTTCTCACCGACGGCGGGTCGGTGGCAGTTGAGGCTGCAGTAGACACGATTGAGACTGAGTCTGTTGAAATGACCGCCACAATCAGCGAAGAAACGGCGACGACGGCTGAGGGGTCGTCGAGTGCTCGGTTTGTTGCGGATGATAAAGGGACGATTGTTGATACCGAATCCACGCCAGCTGGTAGCTATAAGCAGCCAGGCGGCGGTCGGACCGATATTTTGCAGAAAGGTGACCATGGGGCTGGATTCAGCCATACTCACGATCCAATTGTCAACACAAACCCAAGAACTGGAGAATCATTTGTCAATGGCCTTCAAAAACCGGGCCGCCCTGTATCTGCCCAAGATGTTGAGAACATTCAATCCGGCGCTGCGCCGCAACGCACAGACCCATTAGGGAGGTGAGATTATGGCCGATAAGAAGGTGAGGATTTTGCTCCCATTCGATGTGTTACCGCTTGCCAGGGACGCAAAGATTGTTTCACTTCGATGGGATCTGATCCCATGGTCTCTTGTATTGGATTGCGATGTCCCAGCGAAAGCGGGCGCCGAGACCCCATTGATTCGACGGGCATGGATCATTTTCGTGGGAATGAGCGAGATTTCCTGGTCCATGAAATCCGCGCGGCTTCCGAACGGTGTGATTGGTACAGATGCCTTGATTGCATCGGAGCGAGTGATGGGTTTCTGCGAATACGAGCTGCCAATACTCACTCCGACTTTTTTGGCTGAGGATGGCATCAGCGGTAACCCGCATAACAAGATACTCATAAGGGCGACTGGAATAGTAGGAGCCATTTCGGTTTCGGAGGCTGTGTTCGATGAGTTTGGGCCCAATCGGCAACAAAGAGAATCGCTTGCGACAGAGGAGGATTTTTTACAAGCGATTAGCGCGGCGGCGGCCACGGTCTCGGTGACTGGTGATGACAATGCGACGATGGGTATGTGACTACGACGCAAGCTGCCGCATGCGCAACCACTCTGTTTTTTTCGGTATCACGTTCTACCGGCAAAGAACGTGACGCCGAATCAGGCAACGACTACTTCGGGGCAAGGTACTACAGCAGCGCAATTGGGCGGTTCGGGTCGCCGGACTGGAGTGAAGCTCCAGACACCATTCCTTACGGCAATTTGGCGGGTGGCCCAGGTGCCGGGTTGTGAATTAACCCCCAAAAGCTGGGTGCCCCAGGTGCCTCGCTTTTGGGCACCTGGGAGACCACGAACCCCCATGAGCCATTTCCAAGAGCCCCAGCCGTCCTCCGGGGCGGCTTGCTTGCCTCTGGGACTTCCTCCCGCATCCTCAGCACAGCCGGCAAAAACCCGCGCTGCTTCGCATCGGGTTTACTTCGACACTCCACCCCTGAAAGGGAGCTGCCGAGCGGCGGGTGGCCCAGGTGCCCGGGATGAAAAGTGAGAATCACCACTGAATTGGGTGCCCCAGGTGCCTCGCTTTTGGGCACCTGGGAGAGCATGGGTCTTGTCAGGCCGGTTCTTCTCTTCCTC
>Ga0181520_10010387_pt1 | contig 12517 bp, 10 predicted proteins | sample PEATcosm2014_Bin_29_FD_132451 | JGI IMG/M metagenome (GOLD analysis project Ga0181520, IMG submission 132451) | Peatland microbial communities from MTU Mesocosm Facility, Houghton, MI, USA - PEATcosm2014_Bin02_30_metaG | ecosystem: Environmental > Terrestrial > Soil > Wetlands > Peat | place...
CGTGGTAAGTTTCGCGACGGCCGGAATCTGTGGCATGCTGGCAAATCAGGCTGGCAATAGCGACTACGCGGCAGCCCCGACGGTGGGGCATACCTGGGTGGTTGCGAAGGAAGCTCAGACCATCACCTTCACGAATCCCGGCACGCAGAAGGTTGGAGCAGTGATTCCCTTGGGTGCGACGGCGAGTTCCGGGCTGACGGTGAGCTACACCTCCACGAATACGTCGGTATGTACGATTTCCGGTGGCAATGCGACCATGGTCGCTACCGGAATTTGCGGCGTCGATGCAAAACAGGCTGGCAATGCCGACTACAATGCAGCTCCTGTGGTCGGGCACTCCTGGACAGTGGTGGCGAACTAACAAGCAACGCTAAAGTTTGTGGCCCAGGGCAACCCCGGGCCACAAGCCAAGGCGAACCCTCTGCAGTACGCCTGGCAGCCTCGGCCAGGAATCTGTACCAGGCGCGGATGGCGCGCAGCCTGAGAGCCTGGCAGCGCGGAGTGATGCAACACGGCTTTGATGTTTGCGCCGCCGCCGCATTTGTTAAAAGAGAAAGCAACGAGTGTCAGCTTGCCGAAGGACTCCTCCGCAAATGGTTCCCCCACCCAGTCCCGGCGAGGCTACGCGACGATTGCTGCGGGTCATAGGAGACCGGGTTTAGGGAGGTAATAGCTACCGCAGAGGAACATTTTATGCATGAACTTGCGCATCACAGGCATGCAACAGCCTTGTTTACAGGGGCTTGGTGCAGAATATCGTGGCAGCAAAAATGCAAGGACTGAGACATTGGGTTTGCACCGAGATCAAGCTTAGGAGACCGGTTGGAGGTAGAGAGGATGCGATGATGATGTCAAAACTTCAACAAAGTAATCATGGAATGAACGAGAGAATCGCGTCGCGTTTCGCGATGCAGGTTCCAGTGGAGCTCCTCCTCGATAACGGTAGCCTGTTTCCTGTGCTCACCCGGGACATAAGCGCGAGTGGAATTTTCATCAGCGTGAATAAGAGTCTCCAGTTGCAAGACGACCTGCGCTTCCTGATCACGTTTCCCAAAGAGATTACCACGTCTTGCAAACTACTAACGTTGTGCGATGGAGTGGTTGTCCGGCGAGAGCCGAAGGAAGGTTCAGAGGGTTTGGCTATAAAGATCACAAGGTGCCATTTTCTTAACTTCTCTTAGTCCGGAGCTTGGAGGGCCGGGCCATGGAGACGTCAGGGTGTGCCACCAGGGTGGCGCACCCGATTTGGGCTCAGGCTTCCGCACTTCCCCCAGGAGTGAAAACATTTTCCTAGTGCTAGCCCTGATTTTATCCCGGGGAGCTCTTCGATCGAAATAACGTCCGCTTGTCACTCGTCACCCGGGCAGGGAAATGTGCGGGATGAGCCACTGCGCTTGGAGCCGTATCTGATTGCAAGCCATCTATCTGAAACAAAATGCGATGGATCCTTTGTTTGTACCCTTTCGACGGCTGACTTTTTGGAGGGAATTCTGGTCGTGGGCGATTCTCTGGCTTTGGCATTGAATGTGCTGAATGGAGGTGTACGAACGCCCACTCCGGTCATCTGCGGGGGTAAGGCAAGGGCGATCCAAGATTTCCACAGGGTTGCAATGGGACTCAGAGGGCGAAGCTATGGCTAGGTTGCGCGAAAAAAGATTAGGTTCAGCAGAGCGGCCTGGAACATTTTCACCGGAGCAGGCCCGGTGGTATGCCATACAGACGCGCGCACGCCACGAAAAGCGGATTGGGAGCGAGCTTCAGCAGAAGGGAATCCATGCCTTTGTCCCGACGTTGCGCCAAGTCCACTCGTGGAGCGATCGAACAAAAACTGTCGAGGTACCTCTCTTTTCCTGTTACGTGTTCGTCAACCTGCTGGCTTCCGCGGAACAGAGACTCGAAGTACTCAAGACCACGGGCGTGTTTCAGTTTGTCCGCGTCAACGGCAATCCGGCTCCGATTCCCGATTCTCAGATTGAGGGCATACAGACGGTCCTTGCCAACAACTTCCCGGTTACGACCAGTGACTTTATCCGGATTGGTCAACGAGTGAGAATTCGCGGTGGTTCCCTCGACGGGGTCGAGGGAATTCTGAGTGCAAGAAAAGGCGCCCATGCACTCGTCATCTCGGTGGATCTGATCCAGCAATCAGTCGAGGTCACTGTCGACGGATACGCCATCGAGACGGTATAACTGCACTCGCAGATTTGGTTTACGAGAACACTTGCTGCCGTCAGCAATTCACTATGGGAACCCGAGCACGATCAGCCTGCTGTCGTGGATCGATTGCCTAGCCAGGAATCACCTGCCCCCGCATTCCATTTTCGCCGTCGCTGCTCGATTACCAAGACTCACGACTGACGCGACGACAGCCAACTCATCAAGGCGTCCCCTTCTTGGTCGCCAGTCGCTAGTTCTGTAACCAGTTCATCGGATTTTCCGACAGAGAGACCCTTATGTGCGGCATAGCTGGCTTTGTTAATCTCGATGGCCTCCCGGCGGATCCCGCTGTCCTGGAGAAAATGATCCGCACGCTGCACTACCGCGGACCGGACGGGACCGGCGCACATTTGGATGGACCGCTGGGCCTGGCTCACAACCGGCTCAGCATCATCGACATCGGCGGCGGTCATCAGCCGATGGAATGTGACGACGGCTCCCTTTGGATAAGCTTTAACGGCGAGATCTTCAACTTTGTCGAGTTGCGCGCGGACTTGGAGAAGAAAGGGCACAGATTCAGAACGCATTCGGATACCGAGGTTATTCTCAAGGCATATCAACAATACGGGGTTGAGTGCGTTCACTACTTGAACGGCCAATGGGCTTTTGCCATCTGGGACGCCAGCAATCATCGCCTCTTCCTCTCCCGGGACCGGCTAGGTGTCAGACCCCTGTTTCATGCAGTGTTCGGTAACACATTTCTCTTTGGCTCCGAGGTCAAAGCTCTACTTGCGCACCCCGAGGCCGATGCCAAATTGAACCTGGAGGCGCTTCGTCAGGTCTTCACGTTTTGGTTTCCGATTCCGCCGGAAACAATCTTCAAGAATGTTCACGAACTGCCTCCCGCCCATTCCCTGATCGTCGAGAACGGAAAGATCCACCTTCAGCGCTATTGGCAACTTGACTACTCCCGCGTTGGGACCGACGCATCCCCAGCAGCCGAGAAGCGATACCTGGAGGAATTCAACGAATTGCTGCTTGATGCAACCCGGATTCGCTTGCGAGCCGATGTCCCAGTAGGGGCGTACTTGAGCGGCGGACTGGACTCGTCGATCATTGCCGCTTTGGCTAAGCAGTGCGTGCAGTCATCGCTCTGCACGTTTTCCATTGCGTTCGACGATCCCGCATTAGATGAGAGCGTTTATCAGCGGGAAGTTGTGAATGCGCTGGGAACTCAGCACCAGATGATCCGCTGCTCTTCGTCCGACATCAGCGCGGTGTTTCCAGACGTCATTATGCACACCGAGCGGCCCGTAATCCGAACCGCCCCGGCCCCGATGTATTTGCTGTCGAAGCTGGTTCGCGACAGGGGATTCAAAGTGGTCCTGACCGGCGAAGGTTCGGATGAATTTCTCGGCGGTTACGACATCTACAAGGAAGCGAAGATCCGGGCTTTCTGGGCCGCCCAGATCGGCTCCGAGTGGCGGCCAAATCTGCTCAGGCGATTGTATCCGTACCTTGCCGGAATGCAGAAACAGTCACCGGCTTACCTCCGGGCGTTCTTCCACGTAGAGCACGACAGTGTCGCCAATCCGTACTTCTCGCACCTGCCGCGGTGGGATGTTACCAGCAAAACACAGGCGTTCTTCTCCCAGGATGTACGCTCGGAACTGAACGGCCGTGATGCATATGCAGGTCTAAAAGCAAACATTCCCGACGACTTTGCAGGGTGGGGAACATTTGCCCGGGCGCAGTACCTTGAGGCAGCTTTCCTGCTGCCCAACTACCTTCTGTCATCGCAAGGTGACCGGGTGGCGATGGCACACTCGGTTGAAGGCCGATATCCTTTCCTGGATTACAGGATCGTGGAGTTTTCAACCAGGCTGCCGATCTGCCTGAAGATGAAGGTGCTGCGCGAGAAATATCTTCTGAAGAAAGCGTTCGGAGACTTGGTGCCTGCGGCAGTCCTGCAGAGGCCGAAGCAACCCTATCGCGCGCCCGACGTGGCCAGTTTTTTCGATCGCAGTACGGGCAGGGCCAGGCACGACTATGTTGACGAGTTGCTTTCCCCTGACCGCGTCCGGGCCGACGGCGTCTTCGATGCCAACGCAGTGCAGCGCCTGGTTAACAAGGCACGGGCTGGAAATGTCACGAGCTTCGCAGAAAACGCCGCCCTCGTCGGCATTCTTTCCACCCAGATTTTGATTGAGAAGTTCATCTCACACCAGCAGGAGCCAATCTCGTATGGAGCAAATTGGGCAGCGAGTTCGCCAGTTCATTATTGATAACTTTGTCTTCGGAGATGCCAGCCATCTGGCGGACGAGGACTCCTTCCTGGACAACGGGTTGATCGATTCCATGGGAATCCTGACCCTCGTTGTGTTCGTTGAAAAAACCTACGATATTGCCGTGCAGGATGAGGAAATTGTTCCAAGCAATTGGGATTCCGTGAATCGCATTGCGAACTTCATCGGGAGCAAGCTGGCCAATAAAGAGACGGCAGTAAAGGTGCTGGCGAATAAATGTTTGTGAGTTCCATTGACCGGCTGGCTACGCTATTTTTCTTCCATCCGGCCAGTCGAACTGTGCGTGAACGGAGCCGCAGGCGAATTCCCATTCTGATGTATCACAGTATCTCGGAAGGCGACGGCAAGGGTTCCGACTCGTACTACCTGACACGTTGCTCCCCGGCACGCTTTGCCGAGCACATGGAGTTCCTGCACCAGAATGGCTATCGCACTCTCAGCCTGAGTGCCGCGGCTTATTCGCTGCAATGCGGCGAGGAAGTCCTTCCGCCGGCGGCCGTAATTACTTTTGACGATGGCTATCGCGACTTCTTAACGGACGCGTTTCCTATCTTGAACCGTTACGGCTTCACCGCCACGGTCTTCCTGCCGACGGGGCTCATCGGAAACGCCTCAGCCATGAGTTTCAAGGGCAAGAAGTGTTTGACCTGGGATGAGGCGAGGGAACTGCACCGGGCGGGAGTCGATTTCGGATCGCACACGGTCTCCCATCCCCAACTCAGGAATTTGGATACGGCCGGGCTCACCTACGAATTGCGGAAATCAAAGGTAACGCTGGAGGATGAACTAGGATGTTGCGCGGATTCGTTCTGCTATCCCTACGCTTTTCCCGAACAGGACTTTTCGTTCCGCAAGAAACTCACAGGGCTCTTGCAGGAGTGCGGCTATGTTCGGGGAGTTTCAACGATTCTGGGCTTGGCTAGTTCGCGCGACGACAGGTTTCTCCTGCGGCGATTGCCCGTCTCCTCGCGCGACGACTCCCGCTTCCTGCAAGCAAAGCTCGAGGGTGGATACGATTGGCTCCACGCCTTTCAATACGCGGCAAAATTGATGCGAGCATAGAGGACATGGCCGACAACTACATCGTGATCTCTCCCGCCAAGGATGAAGAGGCATACATTGAACGGACCATCGCGTCCATGGCGCGACAAACGGTCCGCCCGTCCAAGTGGTTTATTGTCGACGATGGTTCGATTGACCGTACCCCCGCGATCATCGCCGCCGGCGCCGAACGGCATGACTGGATCATCCCGGTCAAAACAAGTCGCCCGGCGCTGGGAAGAGGGGGGCGTGGCCGGAAACTCGGCTCCGCCGAAATAAGAGCGTTTCAAGCAGGATACGAGATGGCCAAGGCTGATAAACCGGACTTTCTGGTCAAGCTCGATACGGATCTGGATTTACCGGAAGACTACTTTGAGCGGCTACTCGAACGCTTCCGGGCGGACGAGCGGCTCGGCATCGCCTCAGGCGTTTACCTGGAACTGCACGAAGGGAATTGGCAATGTGTGGAGATGCCGGACTATCACGCCGCCGGTGCCAGCAAGATGATCCGGCGCCGGTGCTTCGAAGACATTGGCGGATTCCCTTTGTTCCCGGGCTGGGACACGGCGGACGAGATCAAAGCGCAAGCAAGAGGCTGGCACACCAGGCACTTCGACGACATTCAATTTCTGCATCTGCGGCCGGAAGGCTCAGCCAAAGGCCGATTGAAGACGCATATCCTTCACGGAGAAGCGTACTACGCTTACAACGGAGGAGGCGCTTTCCTCTCGCTGAAGTTTTTGCATCGGCTGTTCTTTGGAAAGCCTCCCGTCCTGGGAGCCATTCTGCTGCTGTTCGGCTACCTTCGCGCTTCCGTGCTGCAACGCCCGCGACTGGTAAGTGACTGGGAAGCGAAACGCTACCGCTCCCTGCTTCGCGAACGCATGCGTGAGCGAGTGGGGCTGCGGTTCAACCTGGAAGAATCCAAAACCAACATACGGCGGCAAACCTGATGTGCGGAATTTGCGGAGTTTTCGAATTCAAGGGTGTTCCCGTCCAGCCCGAACTCGTGGCCAGGATGAGCTCCGCCATGCACCATCGCGGTCCCGATGGTGATGGTGCCTACGTTCACGGCGAAGTCGGCTTGGGACATCGACGCTTGAGTATTATTGATCTCGCCGGCGGAGCGCAGCCGATCTCCAACGAAGACGACAGCCTGCAGATTATCTTCAACGGAGAAATCTACAACTTTCTCGAACTGCGCGAACAACTGGTGAAGCAGGGGCACATCTTCAAGACCCACTCCGATACGGAGGTAATCCTGCATGCCTACGAGGAGTGGGGTCTCGATTGCGTGCAGAATCTCAACGGAATCTTTGCCTTTGCAATCTGGGACTCCCGGCAGAAACGGCTGGTCATGGCCCGGGATCATCTGGGCGTCAAGCCGCTCTACTACATTGTCCTCGGGGACCGGCTGTTGTTCGCCTCTGAGATCAAGGCGTTGCTTCAGGACCCTGATTGCCCGCGCGAGGTGAATCTGTCCGGTCTCGGGCAGTTGTTCACGCTTCGCTACGTGCCGTCGCCAGAGACTATGTTCAGCGGGATAAAGAAACTTCCACCTGCGCACATGATGGTGGTAACAAGCCGGGGCATCGACATCCAGCGGTACTGGAAGTGGAAGCCGAAATTCCGCGAGGTGGACGATGAACAGACCCTGGTAGAAATCTACCAGGATCTGGTTGAAGACGCGGTGAAGCTTCAAATGCGGAGCGACGTACCCGTCGGGCTGTTCCTCAGCTCGGGCGTTGATTCTGGTGCATTGCTTGCGCTGATGGGCAAGTACGCCGGCGGGCCGGTACACACGTTCACCATCGGATTCGAGGATGGCGAACGCTCCAACGAGACGGATGATGCGCGCGAGCTCGCTACCCGCTTTGGCGCCAATCACACCGAAAGAATCATCACCGCCAAGGACTACGAGGACTACTACGAGCGTTACCTGTGGGACCTGGAAGAACCGGTAGGGAACGAGACAGCCGCCGCCTTCTACTTTGTCAGCCAACTGGCCAGTGAGCAGGTAAAAGTTGCCCTCACGGGGCAAGGCGCCGATGAGCCCTGGGCTGGTTATCACCGGTATATCGGCGCCAAACTGTCGGGCATCTATAGCAGCTTGCCTCGCGGCCTGTCCGAGGGTGTCATCCGTCCGTTGATCACGCGTTTTGCAAAAGACGAAAAACTCCGCCGCGGGGTGGTTGCGCTAAGCGAGCCGGATATGTTGACCCGCCTGGTCAAGGTCTACTCGTTTTACAGCGCGGAGATGAAGTCACGCCTATTTCAGCCCTGGATACTCGAGCACATTTCTCCCGACGGTTTGGAAGCAAGGCGGTCACTACGGCGGTTGCAGGAGGAAGTTGCGGAGTTTGACCCGATGACCCAGATGATCTATGTGGATACCCGGGCAAATTTACCGGACGACCTGCTGATGGTTGGCGACAAGACCTCCATGGCAAATTCGCTTGAAGCAAGGGTTCCTTTTCTGGATTACCGTCTGGTCGAATTCGCCGAGAGCTTGCCGCCCCGATTCAAACTCCGGGGCTTGCAACGGAAGTACCTTCACAAGCGGGCGATGGAAAAGTGGCTTCCCCGGGAAGTCGTCTATAGAAAAAAGAAGGGATTTGCGAATCCGGTGGACTCCTGGCTTCGCCAGCAGATGCAGCGGTTTGTGGCAGATTGCCTGCTCAACCCCCACGCTGCCGTGCACCGATACTTTGACCAGGAGTACATCCGCGAGATCGTTGCGGACCACCAGGCCGGCCGCCAGAACTATCTGAGGCACATCTACCTGTTGATCTCATTCGAACTCTGGCACCAGAAGTTTATCTCCTCGTAGCGGATCGCAAACATGGCGCTCGTACCGGACCTCTCGATCATCATCATCAACTGGAACTCCGTCGGTTTCCTGCGGAAATGCCTGGCAAGCATCGATGCAAACACGAAGAAGAAAAGCTTCGAAGTGATCGTAATCGACAATGCCTCCGGCGATGGTTGCGGCGATATGCTGCAAACGGAATTCCCGCAGGTGCGTTTTGTGCAGAGCACGACGAACCTGGGTTTTGCCGCGGCCAACAATCTCGGCGTTCAGCATTCATCCGGCAAGTACCTGTTGTTTCTGAACCCAGACACCGAACTGGCCGGCCCAGCCATCGCCCGCATGATGGAGTTCCTGGAGGCGCATGCCGACGCCGGAGTCGTTGGCGCCAAATTGCTGAACTCAGATCTTTCGATCCAGACGAGTTGCATTCAAAACTTTCCCACGGTTCTGAACCGGGTCATTGACGCAGAACTTCTGCGCAGACTCTTCCCGAAGTTACCCTTCTGGGGCACGCGGCCGCTGTTGAAGGCTTCCGACACTACGGCGCAGGTGGAGGTAATCTCCGGGGCGTGCCAGATGATCCGGCGCGAACTTTTTGATCAGGTGGGCAGGTTTGACGCCAGCTATTTCATGTACGCCGAGGATGCCGATCTTTGCCTGAGGACACACCGGTCGAAATTCAGAAACTATTACGTCGGCAGCGCGGTCGTAATCCATCATGGCGGCCAGAGTTCAGGCGCGGTCAGCGGAGGAAACTTCTCCGCCATCATGATGCGGGAGTCGCTGCACAGTTTTTTCCGCCAGAATTACGGCAGGATCCACGCCTTTGCCTATCGCTCAGCGATGGCGCTGTCCGCCATTTTCCGCCTGATCTTGTTGGCAGGAGCCGCACTCACGACGCTCGGTTTGGTCCGGCGCAACGTCTTGCTCCGCGCAATAGCGAAATGGACAAGTATTTTCCGCTGGACAATCGGACTCGAGATGGCCAGCCACAGTTGAGGTACAACGGATTCCCGCTAGTTCAGTATTACTGCAAAGGCCGAACCACTCTCTAACCCACCAATGGACACTGCGCATTTTTCGGATACGTCATTCCTCGTGAGCCCCCTGGGGCTCGTCGCCACGGTGGCGATGGGCATCCTGCTTCTGCTTGTGCCCCGGCGATACACGTTCATCCCCATCGTCATGCTGACTTGTTACATGCCGATGGGGCAGACGCTCATGGTCGGCAGCTTTCATTTCACGATGCTCCGAATTTTGCTATTGTTCGGATGGGCTCGCGTCATTTTGCGGAGTGAACTTCATCCCATCCTATGGAACAGGATTGACCTGGCAATTCTCGCATGGATATTGGTGAAGTTTTCTACCTACCTGGTGCTCTGGCAGACGGGCGACGCTCTCGTGTACGCCCTCGGGTTTGTCTACAACGCACTCGGATTCTACTTCCTCTTCCGCATGCTTCTGAGGAGCCCGGAGGACATCGTCCAGGTATACAAAATCACAGCCGTGTTGATTGTGCCGCTCGCAGTACTAATGATGCTGGAAAAGCTTAGCGGGCGGAATGCATTTGCTGTATTTGGCGGTGTGTTGCCGGTTACAGTAGTCCGCGAAGGCGTATTGCGCTGCTCAGGACCGTTTGCCCATCCAATTCTGGCCGGGACCTTTGGCGCGACACTGCTGCCATTCTTTGTAATCGTATGGCAAAAAGGTGTCGCTCGTAAGTTGATCGCGTCCGCGGGAATCGCATCCGCCCTGGTCATCACTCTCACTTCCGGATCGAGCGGACCTGTGCTTGCCGCGGTCGGCTCGATTGCGGCACTCTGCATGTGGCCAATACGGAATCACATGAAAGAAATTCGTTGGGCGACCGGGACGCTTTTGGTCGCGCTGCAACTGGTGATGAAGGTGCCGGTCTGGTTTCTTCTGGCACGGGTCGATGTCTTTTCCGGATCGACGGGTTACCATCGCGCGTACCTGATCGACCGGGCGTTCGCAAACCTCGGCGATTGGTGGCTGATAGGGACAAAGTCCACCGCGGGTTGGGCAGATATCGACCAGGGCCTGTTTGATGTGACCAATCAATATCTGGTCGAAGGCGCAAACGGCGGTCTCATCACGATGCTACTGTTCATCGGCATATTAGTATGCGGGTTCCGCTATGTCGGGCTGTCCGTACGAAAGGCATCGAAGAACGAAGAGCCCTTCATCCTACTCTCAATTTGGGCTTTAGGAGCCGCGCTCTTTGCCCATTTGGTAACCTACATCAGCGTCTCCTATTTTGATCAAAACATCATCAATTGGTACTTACTCCTGGCCATGATTGCGACGGCAGCGGATAAGCTTGTCCTGGCCCCGGCGTTAAGCGAAGCAACGGCGACGGACCACTGGACTGACATGCCGAGAGCCGCTTTCGCATCTCTTAAGCCACTGACGCCACATCGGGTCCCGTGGATGCAGGCCTCAGAGAGACTGCATGGAAAGTTTCCCCGATGAACGGAATTGACAAACCGGCGTGTCCTGTTGCGTCGATTCGTACCAAACGCTGAGAGGTAAGGCAACTCATGCTTCCGCAAACAGAGTTCAGCGAACTCGTACCATCTCAAACGAATTCAGCATCGCCCTGCGGCGAAACGCACCAGCAAGGCGCGGTGACCGTGAGCATCCTGCGAACCTTGCCTGAACTTGAGTCCATTCGGAATACCTGGACGCGTTGGCAGCGCCACCCGAACTCGGACATTGACTTCTACTTGAAGGTTCTCGCAATGCGGCCAGGCAGCCGCCCGCACGTGATTGTGCTCTATCGCGACGGGCGTCCGGAGGCGATGCTTATTGGCAGAGTTTGCGATGAGCAGATTGAGTGCAGAATTGGATACAAGGTGCTGTGGCGTCCGCGAAAGCGGCACCTTACCTTTATCTACAGCGGACAGCTGGGAAACTTTTCTTCAGAAAACTGCAAAGTGTTTATCCAGGAGATAAAAGATTCCCTGCGACGCGACGAAGCCGTTGTAGCGTGGCTGCACTTTATTCGGGAAGGTTCACCGCTTTGCGAATTGGCTCAACACGCTTCCAGTCCTTTTTGCCGCGACTACTCGCCCTCTGTGCAAGTACATAGAAGCACCACACTTCAAGATTCGGTTGAGGCGTTCTATCAGGTATTGTCCCCTAAAGTCCGGAAGAATCAGAAGTGGCAGGCCAGAAAGATATTGGAGCACTTCGGGGGTAACGTGACCATTCGTTGCTTCCGCGAAAACATCGAACTTGATTGCATGTTCCGGGATGTGGAGGAGGTCGCGAAGAAGACCTACCAGCGCGGTATGGGAGTCGGATTTCAGTCAAACCAGGAGATGCGGGAGCATTTCGAACTCCAAGCCGGAAACGGATGGCTGCGAGCCTATGTTTTGTACCTAGAATCCACGCCTGCGGCCTTTTGGATCGGTGATGTCTACCAGCAGACCTTCTATAGCCACTTTATGGGTTACGACCCAGTGTTTGCCAAGCACTCGCCAGGTATGTATCTGATCATGCAGACCGTTGAGAGTTTTTGCGCGGAGGGAAAGGTTCGGCAGATCGACTGGGGACTTGGCGATGCACAGTACAAGGATGTATTGGGAACTTCCGAATGGATGGAAGCGTCCTTTTACCTGTTTGCCCCTACAGTTAGCGGACTCACGTTGAACCTTCTGCGCACCCCCGCCGCACTCGTTGACGACCTGGCAAAGAGCGCCCTCGCACATTCAAGTTTGCTAAGCAGGATCAAGAAATCGTGGCGAGGGAGCCTCCGTAAAGGCAATGGCTAGATTCTCGTGACCGGCCCCGGCACTGTCCGTTCTTTTCCCAGTTCAGTCCTGTCAGTGTTTGAAGGATTAAAAATTGACGGACAGCTAGCGACCTTTGTCGAAAGCTTTGTACTCAAAGGCGCCGCGATCCCAAGTACCGTCCGCGCCGCGTGTCAAGCCTTCCATGTCTTTGCTGTTTCCTGGCAATGCCTGTTTCGTATTGATACCAGCAGAAGTTCCTGACTTGAGCTGAAAGTCATAAGTGCTCGCGTTTACAAACGGATTCGTGGAGACTACCCGCCTGGTCGTGCTTGTATCGTTCGAGGCGCTGCCGTCGGGAATCTGGAAGTATCCGTTGTACGCCCAGGTAGTCGAGGTCAGTGACGCTCCACTGTACCGAGTCGTGCCCGTGTGGATGATGTTCA
>Ga0181520_10010389_pt1 | contig 12516 bp, 6 predicted proteins | sample PEATcosm2014_Bin_29_FD_132451 | JGI IMG/M metagenome (GOLD analysis project Ga0181520, IMG submission 132451) | Peatland microbial communities from MTU Mesocosm Facility, Houghton, MI, USA - PEATcosm2014_Bin02_30_metaG | ecosystem: Environmental > Terrestrial > Soil > Wetlands > Peat | place...
ATCGCAGCGCCAGGCCCGGAGAAAAACTGGCCTTCCGATTCCTGTCCACCACATCGCCCAGCAGAGAACGCCAGTGGAACGGTCGCGACAACGGCATTGTGACCTGGGAGAAGGTTCGCAACGGAAAGATACTGGGGGACGTGCGGAAGTCCGCGATCAGCGAGATCAAAGCCTTCCTGAAGAGCTGCGGCGCCATAGTGCCGAAGGCCGTGCGCAAACCGTTCGTCGAAGCCGTCTCAGGCGGTGACGATCAGTTCGCCGAGGTGGTCGATACCTTCGAGTGGTCCATGGGCTCGGGCGACCACAAGGAAATCCAGGCCGAGATCCTTCAGTCACTCGACAGGTCCCACCTCTCCCAGAGCCAGGGAGGGTCGACCAGGGTCTACCGGGACCTGTTCGCGTTCGTGTTCCATCTCCTCTCAGAGCCGGATCCGAAGACGCTGACGCAGGAGCTGTTATCCAGCGAGATCCGGGTGACCGAAGAGGAATTGCTTGCCGCGTCTCGATTCCGCGACTGGATCGATAGAGTCGATTGGACGCTTGCCCGTCATGATCGCGAGATCAAAGAGCTCCAGCTGCATTTACCGGTCGAACGGGCCAAGACTTTCTACGAGCCAAAGACCTCAGCCGAGTACAAGAGCAGGAACAGCCCTCTCTTCGACTTTGACCAGACGCTTCGCGGCAGGCGTACCAGGGTCGCCGAGCTGGATGCCTTTCTCAATGACTCGGTCCAGAAGATCGCGGTGCTCCCAGGCAGGGGCGGCATCGGCAAAACCAAGCTGATGCGGGCTTGGTCTGAGCGGAAGGACGGGTGGCAGATCCTCTGGGCGAGCCAGCACGGAGTGTGGCACGAGGGCAGCATCAACGAGATTCCGCCAACGAACACGCTGCTCATCGTTGATGATGCTCATCTCTACGACGATCTCGGCAAGATTATCAGCGTCGTGAGCAGCCGAACCGGTACGGGACAACTCAAGCTGCTCATCGGCACACGGCCGAGTGGGGTCGCCCCTATCGACAGTATTCTCACACGACTGGCAAACAGCGCCAGTGTTGTGCGGTTCAAGAAGCTCTCGATCATCAGTCTGCCCGCGACCGTAGAGCTTGCGAAGGAGGTCCTTGGTCCGAACCATGAAGGCCAGGCGGAGAAACTCGCGGAAGTATCCAAGGATACGCCGCTGATCACTGTGGTTGGAGGCAAGCTGATCGCCCGTGGCGAGATCACTCCTGATCTGCTCGTCAACCATGAAGATTTTCGGGCGGAGGTCTTCAACAAGTTTCTTGAAGAGCGAACCGGCGAGCTACCGTCCAGCGGACGCCCGAACAGCGTATTGCTAGGCCTGGTCGCAGCTCTGCAGCCGGTCGATCCCGACAAGGAAGATTTTGTCGCAAAGGCTGCGGTCTTTCTCTCTCTACGTCCCGACCAGATACACGACGGCCTCGACTTCCTTGAAGGACGGGAGGTTCTCGTTCGCGTGGGAGGCAAGCTTCGCATCGTTCCCGACCTCTTCGCGGATTACCTCCTGGAACTGGCGTCCATCTATCCCGACGGCAGGCCGAAGGGGTATGCGGATGCCGTCTTTGCGCTCTTTGAATCGACCCACCTCGTCAACCTGCTGCGGAACTTTGGGGAACTGGAATGGAGATTCACGCGGGATGGCAAAGACTCCCGGCTGATGAACGAGATCTGGTCTTTGATCCTGAAGCGGTTCCAGGGGCAGGATGCCGCCGATCGCCGGCATTTACTCCGAACCGCGCAACAGGTCGCGGTATTCCAACCCGTTCACGTCCATAAGCTGATCAAGATCGCGATGGACGAGCCCGCGGCATCGATGAAGAAGTTTGGCGTCTTCCGTTCGACCCAGATACATATCCTTGCCCAGATTCCTGCCTTGCTTGGGGTCACGATCTACACCGAAAAGGTCTCGGCGGATGCTTTTGCCAGACTCTGGAATCTGGCGCATCACGAGTCCACCGATGTGAGCGGGCCTGCCCAGCGAACCCTCGAATCCGCCATCGGGTATCAGAAAGACAAGTACACGCTTTACAACGAACGGTTCCTTGGATTCGTCGAAAAACTCTCTGAAACAGCCAGTTCCTACGACGGTGACTTCACGCCATTCAATCTGGTGACTCAGGTCCTTGTGCATGAGTACGAGATCTCGGAGTGGAGGAATGGATACTTCACGTTCACCAAGGCTCCCGTACCTTACGAGATTACGAAGAGCCTGCGCGCGCGTGCGCTCAGGGTCATCGATCGCGCCACATATTCGCCAGATGTGCGAACGGCGGTCTCCGCTGTGCGCTCCTTCATGTCCGTGCTCGGCGTCTTCCAGCCGAACTTTCGCCCGGTCATCACTCCAGAGGAACAGGCCTGGCAGGACAGGGAGCGCCTGGCAGCCCTGGCCATGCTCCGGCAAAGGCTCAGTGGCGGCAATGTGTCCCTGCCGCTGGCCTGGAAGATCCACAGAATCCTTCGCGCGGTCGAACAGAACCAAGGCCAGTCGGCACACGTGCGGGCTGCGGCGGCTGATCTTCACGTAAGTCTTCCTCTCCCCGATCTCTTTGAGCTGTTCGATATCCTCTGCACCAACGAATACGAGGACGCCGACGGCGATCTGCCTTCGCAGCAGCGGCGCGACCGCCAGACCGCAGCGATTGCCGCCCTTCAGGAGAGATTTCCGAATGGAGAGGAGCAGGTCGAAACGATCGAACAACTCTTCAAACAGATAGCTGTGTCAGGTATCTCCCTCAAGTCCGGGGATTCGGTCATGACCCAGATGAGCCGATCAAGAGCGTTCCTCGAAGCACTCTCCGAGTTCGCCTTGAAGAATCCGCGGTCGATTGTTGCTGGGAATGTTGGAATCGCGATCGACAGCTGGCGACACCTTGACCGCGCCCAGTTCGCACGGTACGGCGGCCTCTTCGCCCGGTCGGAGAGCATTCGTACCGCCGCGTCGGTTGCCTCGGGCGTTTCTCAGGGCGCCTGGCAGGAGTTGCTCACCCGCGAGGATCTCGAGATCCTCACGATCCTCGCAAACCGAAGTGAACCCGCAGTGCTCCACGCGGCCATATGGGGTCTGAAGAGGCTGACCAAGGTCGCTGCATTTCGACCGGCTGCGCTCGATCTGATCGCAGGAATGAAGATCAACGGGCATCAGTACTTGGCGCAGGAGTACATCGAGATCTTCGGCCACCACGGTTTGTCGGCTGCGATGCTGACGCCCACGCAGGTTGAGAATATCTTCACCAATCTTGTCGAAGTGGAGCGATTTAGGGATCACTCCATTGATGGCCTCCTGACCAGCGTCTGCGGCGTCGCTCCCATGGCGATCGTCTCGTTTCTTGAGGCGCGTATCGTTCGGGCCGTCGCGCTGGAGCAACAGGGAGTCGACAACGACTACGAACCGATCCCTACTCACGCCTCGTGGTCCGTGCTCAGAGCTACTCGGAACAACGAAGACTATAGCGATGCTCTGGCGGCGTTCGTCGATCTCATGAAGCGCTACCCACGCTACGAGGATCGACTCTCAGTCATCTTTTGGCGCATGGCGGATGTTTGGCCACCCCTGGAGGAGACGGGCACGGCAACCTTTGCCGCGCTAGATCGTCTGCTTCATACTTCCGAGTCCAAGGATGCACTCATCGTCGTCCGATCGCTTGAAGATGCGCCGCTGGGACTGACCATTCACCATCCGATGTTTGCACTCCACATTCTTTGGACATGTGCTGCCTTTGGTGAAGATATCAAGGACGCGGCGATGAATCGTCTCGTCAGCAATTGCTTTGCATCGGGTGGAGTCAGCGCAGTGCAGCCAGGAGTACCCATTCTCGTGCGCTCCGGACTTGCAGAGCCCTGGCAGAAGACAGTGGCAGAGTTGCTCTCGAACTGTGAGCCGGGCACCCTGGCCTTCGAACTCTTCAAGAGAATCTCGGACGCCGCCCAGCCTGTGTACCATACGTTGGATTTGAACGACCCGTCTGAAGAAACCGATGAGCCCGAAGAAGAATGACACCACAGCGCATGGATTACAACGAGAACAACGCTAATAGAGGGCGAACGGAGAGACGAAGGTGACAATGGTCGCTGAAACCGCGAAAAAGATAATGACTGACGCCCACAACCGGATCGTCCACTTTCACAACGAGCGCGATCAGGCAGCGGCGGGCCGGCGACCGAAGAACTTCGTGCTATATCACTACACCACGGCCGATGGGTTGAAGGGCATCGTCGAGAACGACGAACTCTGGGCGACCTCGGCCTACTATCTCAATGATTCGACCGAGATCATGTATGGATATCAGCTGATCGACGAGGCTCTGGAAGTGTGGCGAAAAAAAGCGAATCCACGGGAAGACTCTATGGCCGGCGGACTGGTGTATACGCTGCAAAGACAATTTGGCCACGACTACCTCAAACGCAACATCATCACCCCGATCTATCTCACCTGTTTCTGTGAAGAAGACAATCTTCTCAGCCAGTGGCGCGCCTACGGCCAGTCGGGCGGATATAGCGTCGGCTTCCGCGTTCTATCGGAAGGGATTGTCTATGGCTTAAAGCCGGAACCCAGCGTTTACAGCGCCCGTTGCGTCAAGGTGGAGTACGACCGCGGAGAGCAACTCCGCCGCATAGTCGAGCTCCTTGATTTCCTGGTGCCGATCACGGACGACCCGCAGGTGACTGAGGCGATTCGAAGTCTCGACAACCTCTCTTCCTTCGGTTTTGGGTGGCTCTCCGGAACGATCTCGGAGATCCTGATGGATGAAAGCGTAGCGTTCAAGAACCCGGCCTTCGCGGTTGAGAAGGAGTGGAGACTGGTGGTCCGCAGCCGTGAACTGCTGAAGCAAGGCACCGATGATGGCGATCACACCAAACTCCCGATCCGCTTTCGAGCCGCCAGGGGACAACTCACACCCTACGTGAGACTGATTCCGTCGGGGACTGCCTTTCCGGTAACCGGCGAGGGCAAGAAGCTACCGATCGAGAGCGTCCATTGCGGACCGGTAGGTGATCGAGTCTCCACGTGGATGGCCGTCCGCATGCTGCTCGATCGTTACGACTACAAAGCGGCACGGATTCATCGCTCGGAGATTCCGCTTGCATTCTGACGGTGTCTGTTTCAGCAGTCTTTCGGCGGGAGATATTTCATACGATTGCCGTTGTCACTTTCCCACGGCGGATGCGCCGAGTCTTCTTAGGTTCTGATGGAGAATCGATCTCACATCGCTTGTCGATCTATTCCAGATGCCCGCGAGATGATCTAGAGCACGGCTGGTGTCCCAAGGATATAGGGGGCGGCCTTCTTGTTGTGCGAAGGGCCCATCACTTTCGGTAAGAACGCGATCGAGGGGCATCATGGCGACTTGCTCTCTGGATTTCGCCGAGGACAACATTGCTGGGCCGATGCTGAACCAGCATCCGAGATCGATGGCGTCGTGCAATTCCATTTTAGTGCCGGTGAACCAGTGAAGAATCGGAACACCAGCCGAGGGATAGACTCGGAGGCTCCCCAAGACTTCTGATGCGGCCCTGCGACTGTGGATGGAAAGAATCCTGCCACCGTAACGGGAGCACTGTTCTAGAACCTCGTGAAAAACATCCAGCTGGTCATTCCAGAACGGCTTGCACTCGCGACTGCCATCCAGACCAACCTCACCGATGTACTGAGTTTTGCCGATCAGCTCCCGGAACAGCGAAAGCTCTTGCTTTCGTTGCTGTGCAAGTTGCGGATGCAGGCCCAACGCGGTCCGGATACGGGGGAAGCCGGACGCGAGTGCGGAAGTGCGGTCCCAGGCCGACGGCGATGTTGTCACCGAAAGCACGTAGACTCCGAGTTCACTGCAACGTCGAACGACGGAATCTGGGTCGGGATAGAGATCGAGGTGCGCATGAAAATCGATCATTTCACCTTCAGTTTCAACATCAGAGCTTCCAGTTCCCGCAACCCGCGTCCCGCGACCTCTCGGAGGGGGTCTTTGTTCCTCACCAACGCTGAACTGAGCGTCGCGCCGAGCCAACGATGCACGCCAACCGCTTTACTCTCCCCGATCGCCATCATCACAGACCTTACGTCATCGAAGCCCGCATATTCAGGCTCATCACGTCCCAGGTCGTCGAACCGGTAAACGGTCGCGTCCGCACCCCTCCATTTCTCGAACGCCGCCCGTCGAACGAGGCAAGGGACGCATCGGCCGCAATGTTGGTACGAGTAAGTCTTGAATCGTCCGCAACTTGTCGATAGCGCCGCGTACTTTTCAAGGAGCACCTGGTCCGTGCAGTCCCGAAGCATCTCGCCCTTGGTCATGGCCTCATATGGATTGGTGATATTCACCCGGAGGCCGAGTGCTGCGAGCAACGAACGGAAGTGAGCGAAAACAACTGGATGGGTCGTGCGGGTGCTCAAGCTCCCCACCCGGGCCGGGGTGAGTGGTGGATTCAGAGCGATGAACCCGTTCTCGCACACATACAGATCGACGGTTTGCCCGTCGCGGTAGCCAGCCGTCGAGGTTGCCGCCAGCACACCATACGCGAGGTACATCAATGAGCGGCTGCGCTGCGAGGCCGGAGTTTCCGCATTTGGAATGTCTGCCGCGTGTGGCAGCTGCAGATGCTTCTTAACGCCGGGCACGCCGTTCGCGAAGGTCTCTTGCTTCGCGCCGTCCCCTCGTACAATGTGACTAACTGCAATCAGCTTCTTCCCGGTACTGCCACGATCGATTGCTCCAATGAGGCTGTCGAGGCCGCCCGAGAGAAGCACTGTAGCGTCGACTTGCAGAGCTTTGGCTTTGGGGTGCGGTTCCGGCGTGAGACCACCCCCGAGGAAGGACACCGTCCAGAGGTCAGTTGTCAAGAAGCGGAGGAGTTGTTCTACTCTCTCCTTGTAACCGGACCACAACTCAGGATCGGAGACGGCAACATACAGGTCGAAGGTTCGGGTCCAACCATCCGGGCTTGTCGTACGATGGCCAGCCAGATCGGCGGCAAAGACACTGAGGGCCAATGAAACGAGATCCCACGCGAGTGATACCGGCGCGAGGCGAGCCCTTCGGACGGTAGCTGGAACGCCATTGCCAATCGCACCTTTATTCGGGTCATTCGTCGTGCCGAAAAGGACGACAGATAGATCACTCTGCTCTTGCGCGAAGTCATACGGCTCCGGAGCACACACAATTCTCATTGGGTATAACCCTCGAACACCTCAAATGTCTCATGAATTGCATCGCGGACCACTGCTGCAACCCGGCTCTTGGATAAGGACTGACCTTTTGACTTCAAATTCCGAAAGGCCTCTGCAACCGTCTCCCGGATGTAGTCCCGAATCTCCTTCAAGCGACTCAAGCCCGCCGATGCTGACGGCGCATTCTCGATCACATGGGTTCCGAGGTCTAGGTTGAAGCGGCCATAGATGTCGGCTGCCACAAAGACTTCGACTGCATGTTCCTTCTGCTGATCGGTTAAGTTCAGGAGATCCGCATCTGGATATTTCTCCAGAGTGTCCGAAAGCGCATCCCGAATCGCCGCTCGACTTGACTCGGAATCTTGCGTACCGTCAACAGGCCTAACGGCATCTGTGACGGCATCCATAATGTCATCGGCCGACCGTCCAGCAAGCATTGCAGGATCGAGTAGTGCCCCTGGTGCTTGGAGTGGATTTCCTGGAATTCCGGAGACCGCGGAAAACAGCGTTTCGGAATTCCGGATGGTTCCCCCCATGCGGTGGGTCGCCGTGCTGCTCCCGTCATACCCACGCGAGACGTAGTACCGCATACCCCTACGCATGGCTTGGCGATCACTGTTTCGTGCAAATGATCGCAGGTTCATCCGCGCGGCGCTGAACCTGCCTGTTGGTGCTAGCCGGTTCTTGTCGTTGATTGGAGGTGCCACAGGCGTGTTTGCCTCGCTTTCGCCAGCAGCTCCAGCGAGATCCAGAACGTCAATGGGACGTGGGGCAGATGCAAGTTCCTCATCGGGGGGCGCCTCAGCGGTCGAATCGCTTGGAGTCTCGCTGGGGACGTCTGGAACCCACGGCGGCACCATGGGTACATTTGACGGTGAACCTTTGCTGGAGGACGACGTGCCCATTATTTCTTCTCCATTCGACGCGCGATCGCGCTTTTTACCTGCTTTGTCACTTCTTCGTCACTCTGCCACTTGGAAAAAACCACAGCAGACCACTGTTCTCCACTGATCTTGGGAACAATGCTGGCCTTAATCTGGGAGGCTGGCCGGTCCTTCAAGAACGTCGCCAGCTTTCTTCCAAAGGACGTATCTACTCGGGCCACCGTCATGCATGCCGTCAAGATACTTGGTACACCCCACTCTTGTTCCTCCCGAGCCAATTCCAACAGCTTGTCGAGGATGACACCCAGACTGCGTACATCGATCTCCGCGATCTTTTCCTTGAGCGAATCTCCCATGTCGGGATGCTCTATCAACGCCGATAAGACGTCGGATGCTGCCTGCGAAAGCCGATTCTCCGGCAACACCAGCGGGGCATGCTCGCGACTGACGTATAGGGCGCCTCGCAGGTCCTTGTCGCTGAGCATTGGATCGAGCGAAAGCCAGTCGCGCAGGAACCTGTCGTCCCACGGCTTGCCGAACTCAACCTTGTCGGACTTGCGTACCTCTGCTTCCATCGATGCGAGGATCGTTGGATGACCCTGGGCATCTTCAGTCACGGAGTGTATCAGTACCTCGTAAGCATCCGTTGAACCGCACCGTTCGAACAAGAGCAACTTCGTGAGCACCGCCTCATCGACCGCCACGCCCTGCGCCTTCGCCAAAGACAGCCGGAGGGAAATTGCGTTCAAGAAGCGCTTGATGAGACGCGGGTTTCCGGCGATGTCCTTGGCGCTCGTCATCAGCACCGCCAAGCGGTCTGCCGTGTCGAGCTGCGACTCCAACCCGTCTGGCCACCCCGTCCTGAGACTCTTCACAAATTGCGCGTCAACACGCTCGCCCTTCCAGGTGCGACCGAGCCGCTCGCAGATATTTAGTCGAAGATCCTCTTTTTCCTTGCTGTCCAGCCTACTCGCTTCGACGTAGAGCAACATCATGTATGCCCGTACCTCTTGGACTCCAAGCTGGGGAACACGAATTGGAACCTGAATAAGCTTGTCGAAATAGTTGGTGACGAGAGAGTCGTCCACACCTTGGAAATGACGCTTTACGGCGTGCTTGATCATCGCCTCGTCGGCGGCGATGACGAACGCCGTGTGGTCCATGAAGAGCAGAAGACGGATGGCTTCAAGAGTCGAGATAGCTGTCTCAGGCAGACACCGATCCAGATCGTCGATCAAGACGACAAGCGTAACGTCCATCTCACGCAACGCATCCTCGAGCGCGTTACGAAGCCCCTGTATCTCCTTCGGTGGCGTTTCGCTCTCCGCCGCTTTCAGCCACGAATCTTCGTTCTCTCGATCTTTTGTCTCCTTCTCCGGCTTCCTGGATTGCTCCTTGTCGTTGTTTTTGCCCTGCACGCCACCGAAGGCCCCCCCAAACAATGCCAGCAGTCCGAGTCCCGGGTGTGTCGCGTGTGCCGCTGCAAGCGTCATGGCCGCTTGCCCAGCCAGCTTCGCGGCTCGGAACCAGTTCACCCGTCTCGCGAACTCAGTGACCTTATCGCAAGCGGTCTTCCGAGCGTCAGCTTCTCGTTGCAGTGTCTGTGCGACGGTCTCCAAAAGCGCCGCCCGCGCGTCGTCGTATCCCTGGTAGAGCCACGCGTTGAACTCCACAAACACGAACGTGTTCTGGTCCGACAGCACGCCCTTCGGCTTGCTCTTGTCCAGCATGAGCTCGTTGCGAATGAGCTTGATTAGCGAGGACTTCCCAACACCCCAGGCACCCGAAACCCCAATGGAAACAGGATTCGGCTGGACTTGCCGGATCATCGTCGCAGCGGTCTTCGCGACACCACTGAAGTTAAGAAAATCGACGTCAGTTTCGTTGTCTGTCCACATGAGGTTCCCTCCGAGCAGCGAAAGAATCAGTCCTACAGATTCCGCGCGGACTATCAGCTTTTCAATAGGGAAACCGGCTGCGTCGTGCTCAGGGAGCCTGTTGAGGTGTGTTTAGATTCTGGAGTTGCTCCTCGGGATTGTCAATCGTTCATTTTGGAGCTGAATGTTGAGGCTGAGTGGGTGGCCCATCTGCGCTGGTACTCCTTTCTATTGCGCTGGAGAGAATCAGTACAAGTTGGCCGGTATTTACGAGTTTGACGCCCCCCGGAGTCGAAGCCTAATCCCGGTTCCGGCAAGCAGGTCGGCGTGCTCGCTGAGTGACCTGGCGATTTGCACTATCATCGAGAATCCTACTTAGCGACATCCCGTATACCTATCCGGTTTGACAGTGGTGCGAAAGTGGTAGAGGCACGGGGGATGCACTTATAGAATGGAGAGGTAGAGCACTCGCAGGGACCCCGGATGTCTCAGCAAGTTCAGCCCGAAGAGTATTACAAGAAGCTCATCGAGCATGCGAACAAGCTCGCGCTCAAGAAGCCTGACCTGAACCTTCTGCGAAACCACCCGATGGGCGAGTACTCGATCATGGCGCAGGCCCTTGAGACGCTCCTGCAGGAGCGCAATGCAAAACGCCTTCTGGTCCTGCCGGATCTCACCGCTTTTTCAAACGACGCCCTTGGAGTATTTTCCGATTACTCTGGCGAAGACCATTCCGCACGCTACTTGACTTACTCTGTGTTGGTTTGCGGTTATCGGTACACTGGTGCCTTTAGTGACAGGATGAAGCGCGTTAGGGAGACATACAAGCTTGGCGACAAGGAGATTGCCTACAAGGACTTTAGGATGGGGCAAATCCAGGCGTCATTGGGTGACTATTTGGATGCGGCCAATTGGCTGCCGGGGTTTCTATGCACTATGGCCATCGATAAACGCATTCCTACGCTTTTTGGCCCGCTCAACGACCCATCAGTTCCCGATATGCTAGTGAAAATTCTCGTGAATATGGGGCTCGGCGGGCGTAAGCCGCGCGAGGTCGAAAAGCTGCTTCGCATCGTTCACATGGTCGCTTACCTGATCGCCTTGCTAGGCGTGGACGGGCAAAAGATCTTCTGGATGAGCGACCATGATGCAACCTGTGCGAATCCTAAGCAGCATGAATCTATGATGGCGGTGCTGCAACGGGTCCTCGCGATCTATTCACGCCCCGGTGTGACCTACCCTTTGCTCGGTGGGGCTCTGCCGTTCAAGCCGCGAAGCGTCGTAATGAACGATCTGCTCAGTCTTCCCGATGTTGTCGCTGGCTCTATTGCACAGTACCTCACGAAGAGCGTGACGGAACGGAAAGAGGACCTCGTCCTCAAGCTAGGAGCGGGAAAAGTTGTCACCTTCCTTGCGGGCGACGGCGTCGGCCTGAAAAAGGCTGTGTTCCTCATTCGTTTTAACAGCGAGGGTAAGATCGAGTTTGCCACGATGGACTTTTCGCTGGTCAACCCTCCCGAACGAACCTTCATCCCGATCTACGACTGAGGTCCGTTAATAAGTGTTATCTGGACAGGTCACAATCGACGATCGATATCAAAAAGTCGCCAGCGTTCATCAAAGTGTCCAAACAAAAACTCAATTTGTGTGAACAGGCCGATGCACTCAATGAGTGACCAGACAATTCGCAACGACTGAATTCACCATAGGAAATCCCGCCGCCGCCGTATGGCCACGCTCAGCTACCAGGCATTCATTCTGGTGGCAGACCAACGGGGCGATTCTGCGGAAAAGCCGCCGGGATGGAAGGCGCCCCGCTCTCAATCACTCGCAACCACTCGCAAACTTCTGCCTATACGCGCCGGAGGAACAATAGACCGGCGTGAAGCCGAGAATCCAGCGGAAGAAGTTGTAGGCGAGGCTGACTGACGCGCCTACGGGGGGTTGAGCAGGTCGATGCCCTGGTTGTGTACGTTTCCGACCTTGGGGTTCGCCGGGTGGATCTGAAGCGTGGTCTCGGGGAATGGACGGAGCAGGTGGGTGGGCGGCCGCTCGGTCTCGCCACGATCAAGCCACTGATCGTACTCGGGAGGCATCAGGATAGCAGGCATGCGATCGTGAATGGTGCTCATCGCGGCGCTGGCCTTCACGGTGATGATAGAGAAGCTCTGCAACCAGTCGCCAGCCGGATTCTTCCAGGCGTCCCACAAGCCAGCGAGGGCATACAGCGGCTCGTCCAGTAGAGTGAAGCGGAAGGGCACTTTGTCGGGTTTGCGCCACTCGTAGTAGCCGGAGACGGGCACGAGGCACCGGCGCTTGTGCAGTGGGACGCGCCAGAGATCGCTCTTGGTGAGATTCTCGCTCCTGGCGTTGAAGGTGACGCGTGTAGGATCCGGTCCGGTCGAGCCGAAGCCGACCAGGCCCCAGCGCATGCCGACCAACTCGCGGGCTTCAGTGTCGCGGCCCTGACGGATGACGGGCTGGGTGGTACCGGGTGCGATGTTGTAGCCGGGCGGGAACGGCTCATCGGTTGCCGCCGGGGAATGAAAGTGGTCAACGATCGCCTGCTTGTCGGAG
>Ga0181520_10010390_pt1 | contig 12516 bp, 8 predicted proteins | sample PEATcosm2014_Bin_29_FD_132451 | JGI IMG/M metagenome (GOLD analysis project Ga0181520, IMG submission 132451) | Peatland microbial communities from MTU Mesocosm Facility, Houghton, MI, USA - PEATcosm2014_Bin02_30_metaG | ecosystem: Environmental > Terrestrial > Soil > Wetlands > Peat | place...
AGCAGGGACTGGTTCAGGTCGTCGGAGCGGAAACTCTTTCCCATAAACAACATTTTAAGAAAGGTCGGGCATCAATAAAATACCTTTCTTGATGCCCAGAATCTATTCCCGACACACTCCTAGCCAGGCCCCCGATAGCGCCGATAGCGAGAAGACTCCGTTGGATCAGGTGATTGAATTCTGCAAGCGTGGAATGGCGCAAGACCTGGTGAAGGACTACATTGAGTCGCCAGACTTTCTTAGCGATTCCAAATCGTCCGGATACAAGTTCAACTTTGGCAAAGATCCGCTGCGCCTGAGCGACGCGTGCGGAGCCAATGCCGCAGCGTATCAGCGTCTGATCCGCGCGCGCTTCAGTCCGGCTACGGCCCCCAAACCGGCGGCGAAGAAACAATGATGTATCGACGAACCTTGCCCATTCTACTTTTCACGGTGTCAATTGCATGCGCAGCGATGGGGCAGAGCGATAGTTGCCGTGGAGCGATGAACGTTCTCAACCGGGTTAAGGAGCAAATCAACCCGGGCCTGACATCGACGACCGATGCCGGGCGAGAACGGCTGAAGGTGATGCTGTATGCACTGGAAAAGAGCACCAATCTGTGCAAGGACGTGCCGGAGTTGTGGTTTTACCGGGTTGCCGTCTCGCAGCGGTTAGGCAAGCCGGACAGCTATGCACAGGGCAAGCTGGACGAGTTGCCTCACGAGAGCTGGTTCGATCCATTTTCAGTGCCGCCTGCGGCGAAGCCGCCGAAGCCGGAAGAAGTGGCACGGGTGCGCAGAAAGTGGGCACTCGTCGTCGGGATCAACGAGTTCCAGGACGAGCGTATTCCGCATCTTCATTTTGCAGTCAAGGATTCGGAAGATTTTGCCAGCTATCTGACGGACCCCAACGGTGGCCATTTCGATCCGGGCCGCGTACAACATCTGACCGACGGTCAGGCAACTCTGGAAGGCATCCGGGAGGGCCTTGGCTACCTGCGCTCGCACGTACAGTCCGATGACCTGGTAGTGATTTACATTTCCAGTCACGGGTCTCCCCGCGAGGCCGATCCAAATGGCGTGAGCTACATAGTTACCCACGACACGAACATCGACGGACCGGAAAAACTATATGCCACCTCGTTGCAGATGATCGACCTGGTTCAGCAAATCAACCGCGAGATCAAGGCACGCCGGGTTGTGCTCATTCTCGACACCTGTTACAGCGGCGATGCGCAGAGCACCCCGGACGCAGCAGAGAAGGACGAGGGTTCGCGCTCGATCAGCCGGGTTTGGGCGAAAGCGCCCCCAGGTGACGCACCTTCGTCTGCCGCTTTCAGCGGGGCGCTGGAAAACCTGAGGATTGGGTACGGCCGGGCGGTGCTGACAGCCAGCCGCGCCAACGAACGCTCCTGGGAGAGCACCGAGTTGAAGAACGGGTACTTCACGCGGTATCTGCTCGACGCCTTGCGCGACGGGAAGGGATCGAACAGTCTCGACCAGATCTTTGCAAAGCTGAAGGAGAAGGTTCGTTCGCGGGTCCTCGCCGAACACGGCGCCAGCCAGACGCCGAGTTGCGAATTCAGCGAACACGCCGATTCGATTGTGCTTGGGGTTGCCGAGGAGAAGCTCTGACGACGATTGCGGCGGCGAGTTGGGTTGAACCATACGAGGAGCGCCAGGTTGCCGCGGGCGTAGCCGGAGGGATGGCATGAGCAGCAGGGCAACGAGGAGGCGCGCCGGCAGTCAGATGGTTTGGGGCGTGGTGTTCGTGGCCGCGTTCGGGTTTTGGGGAGTGATGCCGGCCTGTGCGGAGAATTACGCGGTCCTTGCGGGCGTGAGCCACTACGCGCTTGGCGAGAGGCAGCCGCAGATGAACCTGGAAGGCCCGGCCTGGGATCTGCCCGCGATGCGCACGGCGATCGAACAGCGCGGGTTCGCCGCGGGAAACATCGTCCTTTTGCTGGATGAACAGGCCACGGGCAAGGCGATTCTCAGAGCACTGTCTGCAATGGTGGCCAAGGCCGGCCCGGGGGACTTCGTGCTCTTCTACTTCAGCGGGCACGGCACGAGCGGATTCGACCGCAACAACCTGGAACTGGCGACGGGGATCGGCCCGCAGACAGGCGCCTTGGTACCCTACGATTTCAGCACGGCTTCGCGGAGCGCGCTGCTGGCATCGTTGATCATCGGCCGCCGCGATCTGCGTCCTATTCTTGCACGTCTCAATTCGTCAGCCCATGCGTTGGTTATCCTCGACTCCTGTTACTCCCAGGATGCATCGCGCGATATTGCCCCGCGTGGGCGCAGCCGATACCTTGACTTGCAAGAGCTGGGCACGCGGGGACTGGTTGTAGAGGAGACCGAGCCCGCGGCAGAAAGCGCCTCTACCGCCGCGGCGGGGAGCCTCGAAAGCGTGTACCCATACGCCAATATTGTTTCTCTGGCAGCGGCGGCCCGGGATGAGACGGCCAGCGATATTGGATCCGGGCTATTGGCCGAGGGACGCATTCACACGATAGACAGCCACCCTCACGGCGCGTTAACCAACAGCCTTCTGGAGGGCCTGTCAGGGGCAGCCGATACCGACCATAGCGGTTCCATCTCCGTGGATGAACTCTATCGCTATGTTCGCGAGCAGGTTCGAGCCCGCTTTCGCCATACCCCGCAATTGCTTCAACAGACAGGGTCCACGCTCGCATCCAGTATGCGGTTTTCGCGTTCGCGAACGGCTGCCGCGCCCGGTGGCACGAGCCGCCGGGACGAGCCTGCCGCGACAGTCGACCTCAAACTGCAGAATGTTTCCCCGATTTTGGCCAAGCGCCTGATGGCGCTGCCCGGAATTGAGCAAGCGAATCTGGACTACGACCTGCTGCTGAGAAAGGGCGTTGACGGCTACGACCTCTTCGATGGCAGCCGCACTTTGGTGCGGCACTTTTCCGCCTCGGAAGACGACTCGATCGTGATGCGTATTGGGCACGAACGGGATTTGCAGCAACTCTTTCACTGGAGCTTTCCGGGGCAGGATTTCAATGCCGCTCTGGACTTAACCGACCCGCCGGGACAGGGCATGATCTACGACGGCCAACATCTGAAGGTGACTGTCCGTGTGGACCAGCCCAGCTACCTCCTGCTTCTTTCCATCGATTCGGGCGGAACGGTTTCCGTACTTTATCCTGCCGGCGAAAAGGAAGCAGAACAGCTTCAGGCAGAGGTGCAAACCAGCGTGCTTGAAGGTGTGGTGGGCGCGCCATTTGGCTTGGAATCGTTGAAGCTCTTTGCATTTCGCGAGAGGCCGGCCGGCTACGGTGCGCTAACCTGCGCGGTTGCGGCCGACGGCGCGCCCAGTTGTCCGAGCTTTCAGCCAGGCTCAGAACAGTTCAACAATCTGCTCGTGCTGCTTCGCCAGTCCGGAACCGGCCGTGCGCAGGCCATGCTGCGTCTGGTGAGCAGCCAGGGGCCCAGGCTCTAGACCGGTTGCACATATCACTGCCCTTTGTGGCGCTGCGGAACGCGGCATTTTCTTGAAAAAAAGCTACTTCAGAGTAGGGGGAGCGCCTGCACCGATTGTGGAACCGGTGCAGGCAAATCCTGGAGGCGCGGCAGATTGAGCAGGGCGCGCGGGACGCTACTTGCGCGCCCGCCACATTGCCTCTATGGGGTCTGACCAATGGCTGGCTGGTGCACGAGCACGATTTTCGCAGCGACAGTGCCCTTGGCGCGGGGGTCGTCCCAGCGCACAGCGGCGTAGTTGGCCGGCGAATTGCTTTCGGGGTCATCTTCTACATAAAGTGACTTGTTCTCTTCGAGGGACTTCAGAGCAGCGGTTACTTCATTGGCCGTCGCGCTTGCCTGTCCCGGATGTGAGTCGGCGCTCGCAGTGTTCCCTGCTCGCCCGCCCGTACTGGACGGGGTCGAGACAAGCATTACCAGCAGGGAAATTCTGCCTGGCTTCTCATCGAAGCGAAACCAGCCCGTGCGCGAGGGCAACACCGTATCTTCGCGCGCCACAACGCGGTCCGTGACAGTGTGCGCATTGGGAAAGAGGCTATCGTACGGACCGTCGTCCTGCCTTTGGAGGATGCTCAGGCGGCCGTCGACGCTGCTCTGGACGTGAATCCGAATGCGGTCGCCCGAGTGAAAGAGGCGACTTGTGCTGACCCGCCGGACCGTATCGTCGGCGGTGCGGACTTCAATCCAGTACATCAGTCCTGGGTTGCGTGGATGGGCGGGGTTAGCGGGGACGGTACTTGCGTGCCCGGAGGTCGCGGAAGCTGGCTTGCCGGGCATTCCGGGACCTTGTTTCCCCGATTGCTGCACAGCCATATTGTCAGGTGCGCCGGCATAAAACATTGCCTTTGCAGCATCCTGGCCCAAGAGGCAGGCGCCGCTTGCCAACGCGAGGACGAAGAATAGCCGGATCATCTGGGTTTCTGGTGACCGTTTCCCTGGCGGAACCGCCGCCAAGGACTTCTCAAGGGGCACACAACACAAATTCTGAACCGACATCCTCATCCCGATCACCTTTCCAGCTTCGTGACGGCTGCACGCAAAGCCGGTCTTTCCAAATGAACCCACTTTATGGGCTTGCAAAGAACTTTCGCGCGGATGGGAAAGCTCGTAACAAGCTCTCGAAGAAACCTGGTCCTGACTGAGCTTCATTGTAAGCGTGCCAGGACGGCGCGCATGGCATTAACTCGACTAATCCTAAAAACGGAAGTCACCTGGCCAACCGAACGGACTCAGAGCCGCTCCGCCGGCTATTTGACCTTCTCTCCGATTGCCGCATCGTCCGGCGCCTGCCTCTTGGCCCGCTTCTTTTCATACATGGCAGCATCTGCGGTCTTCAAAAGCAGGTCCTTGGTCTTCCCATTTTCAGGAAAAAGCGAGATGCCGATGCTTGCGCTTCCGTGCAAAGAGATTCCTTCGAAGATCATTGGCGTATTAAAGGAGTGTTCGAGCCGAAGTGCGATTTCTTCGACTTCGGCACGATTGCGAACCACTGTGACCAAGGCGGCAAACTCATCTCCGCCCAGCCGGGCCAGCGTATCGACCGACCGGAGTTGCCCTTTCATGCGAAGCGCCGCCTCCTGGAGATAGAGATCTCCGATGTGATGGCCATAACGGTCGTTGACCTGCTTGAACTCGTCGAGGTCGATATAGATCAGCCCAAAGATCGAGGCGTGGGCGCGCGACTTTTCGATTTGAGCGTCCAACAGCTTGTCGAGCGAGAACCGATTGTCGATGTCGGTCAGTTGATCGAACTCCGAGCGGTGCAGCAGATCGGCATAGAGGCGGCGCGTTTCGATGGCCAGTGTAGCCATTCCTGCCCCCATGGACAGGGCTTCAGCCTCCCGGGCCTCGGGTGCGGATTCCGGCTTGAAGGCTGCAAAGAGGGTGCCAAGTGGGGGGCCCGAACGCGCCGGAATCTCTTCCTCCACAACACGAAAACTCATCGGGTCGAATGGCACGGTCCCCAGGCGCGCGCCTTCGGCGACCTGGCACCATGAGGGCGCGCCACCGAGTTTGAAGCTGACCAATTCGGCGATCTGCTCCATGATCTCCATCAAGGGGCGAGCACCGTTGATGTCCTCGAGAATGCGGCTGCGCCGATGTTCGATGGCGGCCAGAGACGCGGCCTGTCTCCGCATTCTGCGTTCGATGGTCCAGGCCCTGGCGCCCACCGCTACGATCACGATGATTAGCCAAGTGACCACCAGAGTCAGATTGCGGACGTTGAGCAGCGACGGGCGGGCTACCATCTCGATATCTTCCGGCGACCGCATCAGAATATCGAAAGGGACTTCACGGCCAAAAGGATTGGCGTTCTGCAGGACGCAGATGCCGGTCACTTTGACTCGCGCGCCAAGCGAAAGCTCCTTCAAAGGCGCTGGTTTGGCGCTTCCCACCGCGGAATGCCGGAGGATGGCCGAGAAAATCTCCCCGTCGGAAATCAAGACGTATTCATCTTGGGACGCCTCTCGAACCTCCGACACCACCTGCCCCTCCAAGGAGACGAGATCGAAGACGTTGCGGCTGGCAGTCAACTGGCTACGGGTAACCGGCAGAGGCTGCACGGGATGGTAGGCGGGCGCTTCCTGCACTTCGCCTCCGGTAAGTGTCAGAAATCCAAAATGGGCATCGGGAAAGCCCACCACATCCGCTTCGTTTCCGACTTGCAGCGGCTCCTCCATGGATGTCATGATCCAGAGACTCTTGGGGCCATTCTGAAGCACGATGGCGGACCCTGCCTGATAAAAGGTGATCGTCCCGTGGACCCGGACCCTGGCGCTGGAATCTTTCACATGATAGGTATTCAGAACCTGATCCATCTCGATCAGCGGCAACTTCCAGGGGTCCCTTTCCGGTCCCTTGATCACCTTGATGTCATCCAGTGAATGAACGGCGAGCCCCACCCCGGTGTGCTGCATTTTGCCGTCGAATCGGGCCGAGGCGACACCGACCACCTCAACCTCGGCATCCAGCAGTGGATTCGGCACCCTCCGATCGCCACTATTGACGTAAGCGTCTAGGATTCCGCCGTCCGAAAGCAACTGCATGTGGGTCGTCAACTGGCCGGAACTAATAACAGGGTCGGCGCTAAGCACCTTGGCGCGGACCGTCACAAGCATGCAGTCCCGCTCGGACCGGATCAGTTGATCGAAATTGGCAGGGGTAGGCGTGGGCCGGGAACCGTGCCCAAGCACAGTAACTGCATCGGCGGAAACAATGGGACGGAAACTGTCATGTACTGTTCCCCGGATGAGGACCCGATCTCCCGGGGTCATCCTGAATTCGGGCTTTGCCCAGACGTAGATCGCAACGTCTCCGTCCTGCACAAACAACGTGGTCTCATAGGCGCGGCGGTAGGTGACTGTGGCCTCGAAAGTCACTTGGGGAGACTTTGCCGCCTCAGCATGGCTGAGGGCATGAATCGCCTGGAGGGTAATCAGGGGAGTGGCTGCCGCGGCCCAAGACGTCAAGGCGCCTGCTACAGCGATCAAGGCAGCAAACTTGTTCATTAGGCAGATTCCAATCTTGCGCGTCTTGTACTGTCTGGCCCAACCGTGTTATCGGCAGCAAAGACAACAAAATGATTCATTGTCCTAAGCAAGACGAACCCGGTTGTCGCGATCCGGTCCGGGGCTGGCCGCGACTCGCCGCAGAATCGCCTTCGGGTGCAGAGAGCCTTGTTGTGACCTGGAGCGCTGCGATTCAGAACTCGTCGCGAGCTTTATCGTGGTTCCCTGAACTTGTGAGCAGCGATTGACCGGAATCGCGCTGAAAAGGATCTCGCCGCATGGGAATCGCTTCAGATCGAATCGCCCTATGCAAGCCTCTGGCAGTTGAGGTCGCGAAGCCGCCAGTTATGGCATGGAGGCTTCTTTCTTGGTGACCTCCGATCAAGACAATGTCTTGAAACATACCCTCTGCAAGTCTTTGATTCCTCGAAGTGAACGGAAGTGTCTATAATCGTGGCCAACTATGATTCTTCCGCGACGGCGTTTTCTTGGATCTTCATTGTTCGTGCTCGGTAGCGCTCTCACTGACGCTCTGGCAACCCCTCTTTGGAAGTGGAAGAATTCCTTTCTGCTGGAATCCCGAGTTTCGAATGCCGGGGATGCGCCGGTTCAATTTGTGGATGTGGCGCAGCAGGCTGGACTTACGATTCCCAACGTGTGGGGAGGGATTGACAGTAAGCGCGTCATCATTGAGACCAAGGGAAGCGGGCTGGCCTTTTTCGATTACGACCAGGATGGGTGGCTCGATATCTATCTCAGCAATGGGAACCGGTTCGGTGCACAGTGGCCTCGCGGGAAAGCACCGACCACGCATCTTTACAAGAACAACCGGGACGGAACCTTTACCGATGTCACGGAGAAGTCGGGACTGGGGCGCACCGGTTGGCAGACAGGGGTCTGTGTAGGCGACTATGACAATGATGGCTGGGATGACCTGTTCTGCACGTTCTGGGGTCATAACATCCTTTTTCATAACAATGGAAATGGGACCTTTACCGATGTCACCCACAAGGCGGGTCTCAGCCAAGAGAAGGGCCGTTGGGGAACCGGTTGCACGTTTCTGGACTACGACCGCGATGGCCATCTCGATCTATTTGTCTGTAACTTTATCAAGCTCGATCCCGACAAGCCTCCGTCTCCCGAAGACATGAGCTTCTGCCAATGGAAGGGTGTACCAACGATGTGCGGCCCGCGCGGTCTGCCCGGCGAGACCAACCTCCTGTATCACAACAACGGCGATGGAACCTTTACCGACGTAACGGAAAAGGCGGGCATTCTCAAGCCCGGCCCGCGCTACTCGATCACGGCTGTCTCATACGATTTCGATAACGACGGCTGGCCTGACATCTATGTGGCGGTGGACTCGGAACCCAGTATTCTGTTCAAGAACAACCAGGACGGCACCTTCACGGATGTCGCGGTGATGGCTGGCTGCGCCTACAACGAAGACGGGCACGAGCAGGCAGGAATGGGCATCGGTGTGGCCGACTACGACTGCGACGGGTGGCTGGATATCTTCAAGACCAACTTCGCCGACGACACCTCAGACCTCTATCACAACAACGGCGATGGAACATTCAGCGATCTCTCCTTCGTGTCCGGCATCGGCATCAACAACAACTATGTAGCTTGGGGTTGCGGCTTCGTCGATTACGACAACGACGGCTGGGCCGACATTGTGCAGATCAACGGGCATGTATATCCGGAGATCGATCATTATAACTTCGGCGAGACATTCAAGAATCCGCGGCTGGTGTACAAGAATCTGGGGAACGGTCGATTCAAGGATGTGTCGGCCGAGATGGGGCCGGGTATCAGCGAGCGATTTTCGAGCCGGGGCGCTGCGTTCGGCGATTACGACAACGATGGTGGCATGGACATTCTGGTCCTGAACATGAACGACTTGCCATCGCTGCTGCACAACGTGGGAGGCAACAAGCAGAACTGGATCAAGTTGAAGTTAGTTGGAACCAAGTGCAATCGCACCGCCATCGGGGCGCGAGTTCGGGTGGTCACCGGCAAGCACATACAAATGGATGAGGTGCACAGTGGCACCAGCGTGATGTCGCAAAGCGACCTCCGGCTGCACTTCGGCCTCGGCAAGGTCGATACGGTCGATCTCATTGAGGTCAAGTGGCCTACCACGCAGCAAACGGAGCAGTTCAAGCAGGTCAAGGCGAATCAGATTCTCACTATTCGTGAAGGGCATGGCATCGTGGCTACCTTCAATCCGCGGTTGCATTAGGCGGCACCCTGGAGTCCTCGACGCTCACTTGGCCGCCGGAACCACCGATTGGCCCTGGACCACGACCAGAAATTGTTTTACCTCTCGCCGCTGGCGCTCGACGGCGTCGGCTTCCCGTTTCTTGATTTGATCGTGAAGCAGAAACTCCTGCCTTGCTTTGGCTTGTTCGCCGAGCCGGTCATAGGCTACACCCAGACGGTAATGAGCCTCAGCCAGTTGCGGGTTTGCTTCGATCGCTTTCGAGTATAAGTCGATGGCCCTGTCGAAATTGTTCTGGGACGAATAGAGGACACCCAATTGCAGATATGCTTCACTGCACTTGCCATCAAGGGCAACCGCCTTCTTCAGGAGCGATTCTACATTGCTTCGATCCGTCGATGGTTGCTTGCCCTTCCAAAGAGCCATCGCGTAGAAATAGTTGGCTAGCGCATTGGCCGGTTCCTGGTTGACGAACCGCGCCAGCTTTTGCTCCACGCACGGCAATGGGCTCGGTGCAGCGATCGCGATTTTTCCCATAAAGATGTAGGGTTCGGGGTCGTATGGGTCCAAATCGGACGCCTCGCAAAGCCGTTGCGCGGCCTCGTTGTAGAGAGCTCCTGTGAAGAGCGCAGTGCCAAGTGCAGTCCGCATTCGGGCAGATGCGGGAAATGCCTTCGCACCTTGCTCGAATACATCTCGTGCTTGCCAAATTGCTCGATGGAGCAGCAATTCAGAGCCCCATTCGAAGTAGTTCTGCTCATTTGGATCGAGGCGGACCGCCTGTTCGAACTCATGCACCGCGGTTAGCGGATCGCCCGACTTCTCATCACGCTCGCCTGCCAGCCGATGTGAGACTCCTTCGGCGGAGTGGACGTGAGTCGCCGAAGGCGAATTGGAGGGTCCGCTTCCCGGTTTGAGTGTGAGCGTTTCGCGCGTGAGCGCTTCGCTTGCCCTGAGACTCACATCCGATCCGTGGCCGCCGGCAGCCGTCCAGTCGGTCACTCCGGCTATTGTGAAAGTTGGCTTGTCGGCAAATTCCATAGCCTCTGTCGAAGACACCGGCGCCTTGAAGTCCCCCGGACAATTCTTGTCTCTCCTGCTCGAAAGGACCAGATCGATTGGTTCGATCTCGCGACTGGGCAAAGTGACAGCAATAGGAGCAGCGCAGAACTCCGGGGTGTCGGCACTGAGAAGGTAACTGCCGGCGGAAAGGGAAGGGTACTTGAAGTAGCCTTCCTGGTCGGTCTTTGCTTCGATGGTGCTCAAAGGATCTCGTTGTTCAAGCCGGACCAGGGCATTTGCAATTGGTTCTCCGGCTGAGTTGTGGACGGAGCCCCGAATCACGGTGTTTTCCTGGACAAGCTGAGAAGCTTGCTGCGCAAAGGACACAAAACACGTCGCTGTTGTCGCAATAACCGTCCACACCGCGCAGCCAATAACCCGGCTGCTGACCGTTCCAGATCGATTCCGCGACTTGGGGTAGTGCTTTGCCATGTAATTTGTCCTGAAAAGCCAATTGCCGCTCCAGACCATTTTCTCGTGCTCCGATCTCCAGACGTTGGGCTCAAGTTTTGCTAAGCGATCCAAGTGCGCAAAGCCTGGACCAGCCGTTCAAGCGGCACCGCCTCTGCTTGGTTCGGCCATTCAAACTCGGGAGGCGCAACCAGATACGCCTGGGACAGACTCTCGGCGATACAAATGCACCCGGTCGATCGCCGGTATTCCTCAAAGCGGCTGGCAGCGAGCCAGATATAGAGCGCCAGCATCTGCGAAGCTCCGATCGGCCATTTTGGCGGTTCGGCCACCGCGCAGAGCGTCCACCATCACGGCGCGCTGGACGCTCCGGCCTTCGCTGAAAACACGAACTGTCTTACCTCGGCGCGCTCCTTGTCCACTTCGGCCAGGTGTTGGGCACGCAGTTGCTGATAGATCGCGAACTCCTTCTGCGCCAGATCCTTCTCTCCGACATGTACATAATCCTGTCCAAGCCGGTAATGGGCATCGGAAAGATTCGGGTTGAGTTCCAGGGCGCGCACATATTCCGGGACCGATTCTTCGTATCGATGCTGGTCCGCAAGGAGATTCCCCAACTGCACATGCGCCTCGGGTAAAGTCTGGTCAAGGGCAATCGACCTTTGCAGCAGAGACACGATCGTCTTCAGGTCAAGATCGGAGTCTTCAATCCGCTTTCCCTTCCACATACTCATGGCATAGTAGTACTGCGCCAACGCATTCGTAGGCTTCAGCTCTGCATACCGCTTGAATCTTTGAATGACGGCATCGGCTTGGCTGGGCGAACTGTCATAGGCCTTGGAAAGAAAGAGGTAACAGCGCGCGTCGGACGGATCGAGATCGGCAGCCACCAACAGTGCCTTTACCGCCTCGTCGTACTTGCCTCGCAAATCCAGCGCCATGCCCAGGCCGATCATCATGCGGGGTGAGTTCGGGTAACGCCGAGTGGCTTCCTGGAAGACAGCGATTGCGGCTTCATAGGTTCGATGCAACAGCAGTTCGCTGCCCCAATCGAAGAGATTCTCCTCGCTTGGATCCATGTGCGCGGCGGCCTCGAATTCGTTTGCAGCATCCAGGTACTTGCCATCCTTCTCTTCGATCTGAGCAAGCAGGTTGTGCAATTCGCCGGCGTCTTTCTGTCGCACCAGGCCCTGCACAATCTGCCTGGCCTCGTTCAGTCGGCCGGTTAGATAACAGACCATCGCAAGATCGTACCCGTTGTCGTAGGAGCCTGGTCTGATTTGCTGGGCCCGTTCGAGAAGCGGAAGTGCCTCGGTGGTCTTGCCTGACTGAATATAGAACTCGCCCAGATTATGGTTCGCGTTGAAGTCTCGAGGCTCCAGATCGAGGGCCTTCTTGAACTGCTCCCCGGCTAGGTCCGCTTTGCCGGCATGCAGGAGACATGTGGCCAACGTGGTTCTTGCCAGAGTCGAATTCGGATTCAGCCGAACAGCTTCTTCAAGATGCTCGAGTCCTCTTGTATCTTGCGAAAGCGAAGTGTACGCCTGACCCAGTAGTTCATGAATCTCGAAACTTCCTGGCGCATACGGCAAGAGAAGTTCCAGCTGGGCGGCAGCTTCGGAGGACCGCCCTGCGTCGAATAAGGCCACTGCGGCCTGATATTGGCGATCGAGCTTCAGCTTGTCCGGTGACTGCGCCGGGGCCGCGCAAACAAGGAACGCGCACAGGAGCAGGCAGGAAACATCGAACATATTGATCACAGTTACCCCCTGTAATCGCCGCGTGAACAAAGCGTTAAGCCGAAAGCACACCCCCGGA
>Ga0181520_10010391_pt1 | contig 12516 bp, 9 predicted proteins | sample PEATcosm2014_Bin_29_FD_132451 | JGI IMG/M metagenome (GOLD analysis project Ga0181520, IMG submission 132451) | Peatland microbial communities from MTU Mesocosm Facility, Houghton, MI, USA - PEATcosm2014_Bin02_30_metaG | ecosystem: Environmental > Terrestrial > Soil > Wetlands > Peat | place...
AATAGGTCGCGGCGGCTGACTCCCGGTTTGTCTGTCATAAGTTCCTCTTCTTTACCTGCTCTGCGATGTATTCCGAAGTACGCCACCCTAGCGCGGTAATCGTGAGCGTCGGATTCTTGTCGGCGTTGCTCACAAAGGGCGCAGCATCGGTGACAAACAGATTCTTACAGTCCCATGCCTGGCAGTTTGAGTTGAGCACGGAGGTCTTGGGATCGTCGCCCATGCGGGCCGCGCCCACCTCGTGGATGATGGCGCCGCCGCGCGAGATTCCCCAGTTGTTTTCCGCCGTGGCGCTGGTGAAGTACTTGCCGCCGGCCGCGGTAATGATCTCCTTGAAAGTATCCTGCATGTGTTTCGCCTGCAGGATTTCATCCTGGCTCCATTTGAAATGGAAACGCAGCACGGGGATGCCCCACTGGTCCACCGCGTCCGGATCGAGTTCGCAGTAGCTGTCGGCATTGGGGATCATCTCGCCGCGCCCGGTGAAGCCGACCTGGGCGCCATACACCTTGCGCAGGTTGCGCTTGAGCTCGACGCCATGACCGCCGCCCAGGATGCGCTCGGAACCGTCGAAATCGCCGGCGCCCGGCAGACCGCGCCCGCCGCCGAACTCGATGTGATATCCGCGCGCGAAGGGCATCCTGCCGGCCTTCTGGTCCTTGTAATGCCACCAGGGCATGTACATGTGCATGCCGCCCACGCCGTCTTCATTGCGCGGCGGCAGATCCTCCAGGATAGGCAAGTAGCCGTCGACATCCGATCCCACGGTATCCATGAGATACTTCCCCACCAGTCCGCTGGAGTTGGCCAGGCCGTTGGGGAACAGGCTGCTCTTGGAATTGAGCAGGATGCGCGCGGTTTCGCAGCAACTCGCGGCAAGCACCACAACCCTGGCATTGACCGTGACTTCGGCGCGCGTCTTCTTGTCGATGTAGGAGACGCCGCGCGCCAGGCCATCGGGACCGGTCACAACTTCGCGCGCCATGGCGCCGGTGCGCACCTCCAGGTTGCCGGTCTTGATCGCCGGGAAGATGTGCACGCCGGGAGAATTGAAGTTGGCGTTGACGCCGCAGGCGCGCCCGCATTGCGCGCAGTAGTGGCACGCGGCCCGCCCATGGATGGAGCGCGTCAGAATCGCCAGGCGCGACGGGATGCACGGAATGTTCACCTTGTCGCAGGCCAGCTTCACCAGCCGTTCGTAGCCGCGCGGCGCGGGCGCGGGAAGAAACTTGCCGTCGGGCGTGTTCTCGAGGCCCTCCTGGCTGCCGAAGACGCCGATCAGTTCTTCGGCTTTGTCGTAGTAGGGCGCGAGTTCGTCGTAAGTGATGGGCCAATCGAAGCCCCGGCCATCGCGGCTGTAAGGTTTGAAATCGTAGGGACCCATGCGCAGCGAGATGCGGCCGTAGTGGTTGGTGCGGCCGCCCAGCATGCGCGCGCGCCACCACATCCAGTCGGTGCCGGAGGCGTTGGTATAGGGCTCGCCCGGCACGTGCCAGCCGCCCAACAGCGTGGCATCGAAGTAGCCGAAGGGCTTTTCCTTGGTGCCGGCCGCGCGATGGGGCGCGTTGTACGGCCATTTGAACATGTCGGATTGCTTGGTGCCGTCGTACCATCCGCCGGCCTCCAGCATGCAGACCTTGGCGCCGGCTAGCGATAGCACATGCGCGGCGACGCCGCCGCCGGCTCCGGAGCCCACCACGATTACGTCGTATTTTTGGGGTGCTACCTTCGCCTGTGCCATTCCGACTATTCTACGCCTGTGGCACGGGCCGTGCCTGGGGCTTCGCATTGGTGCAGATCGGCATTAGTGCGTTCGATCATCTTCGAGGGCCGCTACCCAGCGTAGTGGGGCAGGCCCTCGGCCTGCGGCGGCCTCCCAGGCCGCCTTTTTTATTTGCGGCTTCGCTGCGCTGCGCTAGAAACGGTAGCATAGAAGCGTTGGCTACCAATGAGCCAGGTCACATCTTCCGTACCGGATGAGATCGTGCTGGCCTTGAAGGCAACACCGGAAGCCCTTGCGTCCAGTATCCGCTTTGCTGCGTCCGTCAAGCTGTACGAGATGGGTCAGCATATTTGGTGAGGAGTTGGCCGATTGGCAGGGTTTATGAGCAAGACGCGAATCGTCGCCTTTTTGGGCTCTACAACCGCGAAAAGGCTGCTTAGAATGAGGGGGTTATGGAGCGGCCGCGCGCGCGCTCCCCTTTGAGAACGGGACTGAAACTCGAACTACGTTCAGAAAACTACGTTTTCAGATGATTACTGACACGATTTATCTGCGCCCTGCCGCATTTGCCGGCTTTTTCTGCTTGACTTCGCGGAATCGATGGGCCAATATCAAAAAAGTGATCGAAACCGCGTAACAATTGGGCCCCGAAGATCACAATCTTGTGTTGAGGTTAGCCGACGATGGCGCTCCGGGGGATTGCTCTCATCGAACGCGAGACATATGTGCAATGTGCGTTGCGGCGGCTCCTCGATCCAGCGGTGTACGAAATTCTGCCGGTTTCAGAAGACGCTCTGGACGGCGCGCTTGTCTCAGGCGCCCGGCTGTTCATAATCGGTAACCACCGAGAGGATCCCGCGCCTCTCAGCTCCCTGCTCCGGCGTTTGAGGCGGGCACGCCCCGCAGATCCGGTCCTGGTTTTGGCGTGGGTGAGTTCCGAACGCCTGGCGGTGGCGGCACTCAAGGAAGGCGCGGCAGATTACTTTCCCCCGCCTGTCGAACTGCGAGAACTGGCTGCCGCCGTGCGCCGGTTGATGGCGGATGCGCCGGCCGGGGTTGTCCAAACCGGCTTACCGGCCATAGTCGGCGACAGCCTGTCGATGCGCTATTTACGGGGATATGTTTGTCGGGTTGCGCAACGGGAGTGTAACACGCTGGTGCTAGGCGAAACGGGCACCGGCAAAGACCTGATCGCCGAAGCGATCCACTCGAATAGTCCTCGCCGGACGAAACCGTTCGTCTGCGTGAACTGCGCCGCGATTCCGGACACGCTGCTCGAAAGCGAGTTGTTCGGCTATGAAAAAGGCGCCTTTACAGGCGCGGACGGCGCTGCGCCGGGCAAGATCCGGCAAGCGCACGGCGGCACCATCTTCTTTGACGAAATCGGGGATATGACGCCCTACGCGCAGGCCAAGATCCTGCGCGTCATCGAGAGCAAGCAAATCCAGAGGCTGGGCGGTAAAGCGGCAATTCCGGTGAATATACGGATTATTGCCGCAACGAACCAGGATCTGCCCAAGCTGATTTGCGAGCAGCGCTTCCGCAAGGACTTGTATTTCCGGCTCAACGTGGCGCAGATCCAACTTCCCCCGCTGCGGGAAAGGCGCGAGGACGTGGCGGGTTTGTTGGAGCATTATGTAGGAGTGTTCAACCGGCTGACCGGCTCCCGAGTGGAGGGATTTACGCCGCAGGCGCTCGACCGGCTGCGGGACTATCATTGGCCTGGCAACGTGCGGGAACTGCGCAGCGTAGTCGAATCCGTTTTCATCGATCCGCCGGCGCGCATCGACGAGTGCCACCTGCCTTGGGCGCGGCCGGACCAGGGCGCGGCGAACTCCAGTCGCGAGCGGGACCAATTGCTGGAGGCGCTACGGATTACCCAGTGGAATAAGAGTAAGGCGGCGGAAAGGCTGCATTGGTCGCGCATGAAGATTTACCGTAAGTTGGCGCAGTATCGAATCGAGAATCGGGCGGAGCCGGCCGGAGAGCGGGAATCGGCGGTTCGCAACTATTACAGCTCGCTATAACCATTGTTACTCGCTATGGAGGTCCGGCAGTCCGGTTGGCAAGCGGAACGGCTTCCCCGCCCGCGGGTCGGACAACATTGGAGGTTGCCGTGCTACGAGCCGTGAAGCGCCCATGCAACACTTCGATAGCACCGAGGGAAAGTATGCCAATTACTTTCAGATTGGTCACAATGCAGTAGAGTTTATCGTTGAATTCGGTCAACTCTACTCGGATGCAACCGTTCCATTGCTTCATACCCGGATCATAACCACCCCGCCATACGCTAAAACTCTACTCAAGTTGCTTCAGGAAGCGCTCGCGGAGCACGAAGCGCAGTTCGGACCGTCGCGCGAAGCATGAGTTGGCGCGGCGCTGTGTCACAGGCGAGACAAGTATGTTACACATTCTGTGACAGTCGCCTAACTGACACAAAGCACGGCGTTTCCAGGTTGTCGATCCGCTTTGGGCGTTCGTTCCGTGTGACGATTCCTGCGACGCTGAAGTCGAACGTCGAATAGAAACACGCGGTCTTCTCCCGTTAATCGGGCATCCGGCGGATGGCAACTGTATTGCAGAGTGCGTCTGACGCAACAGGAGGGTTTGCCGGAATGTCCCAAACGCATCGGCCGGGTCTTTACGACCCGGCGTATCGCGGTAGCGGCAGCAGCGCGGAGCCGCCGGACCCGCAGGAGCGGCTGACGCAACTCAAGAGCGAACTGCTTCAGCATAACCTGCGCATCGGTCACTTGAACACCCAGGCGACTGCATTGCAGGCAGACATCACCGATCTCCAAACGACGGTGCTGCAGGTGCAGGCTACAGTCACCACCTATGGAGCCGGCCTGCAGGGCCTGCAAAGCCGATTGCAGGCCCTGCAATACTTCTACGACCAAAAGAGCAAGATGATCTTGGCTGCCATCGGCGACAAGAAAAGTCCCATTGACGACCTGATCCGCGACTTCGACTATGAAATCGACGCCATGCGCGCCCGCTTGCGCGAATTAGGCGCAGCGCAGGACGTGGCGCAGGAGGAATCGACGGAGGCCGCAGGCGCGCAGACCGCGCGCCAAAACGAATACAACAACGTCACCGGCTACCAGACGGATGTTACCGGCAAACTCGCGGACATGGAAGGGTTGCGGGCCCAGATCACCGCGGCGGACGACAGCACCGATGTAGCGAGCATGTACTTACTGCTGCTGGAGTTCCACCACCGCCTGCGCGAGACACAGGTTATCTCGCAGCATCAACTGTCGTTGGACCTTCGGCATGCGTTGGGCGAGCTGGAAGCGGCTAGAGAGAAGGCGCGCGCCAAAGCCGCGGCCTTCAGCAACGTGCAAGCGGATTATACCAGCCACCAGACCGAGCTGCAAACCAAGCAGCAAAATCGCCGCACAACGCTGCTCGCGGCGGTGCAGGCCATGTTTCCCGTACCGGCTGCCCCCACCACGGGCGGAACAACTGCGCCGGGCGCATCGGGCGGCGCGAGCGCATCCGGTGCAGGCGCTTCCAGTTCGGCCAGCACCACTCCAGCCGGTACGGCGGCGAGCGCCGCATCCAGCCCAGGTACGCCTAATACAGCCACACCCGGCACGCCTGCCCAGAAACAATGAGCGACTATACTGTCATCGCGGATCTGGGGGACTCGCTCGTTTCGCTGCTGTACACCGAGTTGAGCGCCGACCCGCAAATCAGCGGCCTAATCGACTCGGAGGACCGCATCTCGCTCGAATCGCCCGCCGATCTGGAGAGCAACAACTCCGTGCGCCTGTCGATGTATCTATACCGGATCCTGGAAGACCCGTATATGAAGAACCGGTTTCCGGTGGAAGGCACGGGCGGGAAACTGCGCAAGCCGCCGCTCACACTGGATCTTTACTATTTGCTGACGCCATTGTTGGGAACGCCACGCGAGCAGCAGATCGTGCTGGGCAAGACGATGCAGATCCTATACGACGGCGCCATTCTGGAAGGTCCGGACCTGAAGGGCTCGCTGGGAACGAACGGAGAGGACATTCGTGTGGTGCTGAATCCCGTGTCTCTCGAAGAGCTGACGCGGGTGTGGCAGGCGCTGGAGATGCCTTACCGTCTCTCGGTGTGTTATATCGCGCGGGTGGTCATCGTCAATTCGGAGCTGCAGCAGTTCGGCCAGCCGATCGTCTACAAGCGCATCACCTACGGAAAGTTTCAGCCACAAAGATAACTATGGCCTCCCTGAGCATGTCCGCGCCCGACGTCATCGAGTTTCAGCCGGCGCTGGTAGTGTTGCTGTGGGACGGGTTTACAGGCTCGAGCACTCTTGCGGGAAACGTCATCGTCCAGATTGGCCAAATGAATCCCCTGTTTCAACGGGCTCCCGCGGAGTTCGTATTCGCCAAGTTGGCCAACGGCAGTTATACGGTGAACGTTGAGAGCACGCCGGACGAGCCTTACTACGCGCCGGTCAACATTCCCGTTACTCTGCCGTTCCCGCGTCCCGCCGACCCGTTGTGGGACCCGCCGCCGGTGTGGCCGGGATATCCGGATATCGTTCTAGCGGACCCGGATAAGACGCTCGACGATCCGGAGCAAACGCCGGCGTATCTGGGGCAACGTACACTGGCAACGTTGTCGCCCACCACCGCCTATCCATTTCCGGCGGGCGCGACACTCGTGCGCGGGGTGGTTACAGCGGCGGGCGGGGCGCTCAATGGAGCGCTTGTTACGACGGCTCCGGTGGCGCAGCCAGGGCAATATCCAGTGTCGGTCGTGAGCGCCGCCGGGGCTGCATCGGCAGCCCAATCGCTGGCGGTGGTTCAGGCGCCGGTGATCGATTCGATCGACCCGCCCACAGTCATCGCGGGCGCCGCGAATTTCAAACTCACGGCGGAGGGCGGCGGATTTGCCTCCGGCGCTGTGCTCAAGTGGAACGGCGCGGCCCTGCCCACCACATTCTTGAGCGGCGGCGGTTTGACGGCGCAGGTCGCCGCGGCGCAGGTGGCCGCCGCGGCGCAGGTAGCCATCGTCGCAGTGAATCCCGACGGAACCGCTTCGAATCCACAGACGTTGACGGTGGCGACGGCTCCGGCCATCGCTTCCATCGATCCAGCGAGCGTGGCAGCCGGCAGCGGGGCATTCACGCTGACCGTTACCGGCGGCGGATTCGCCGCGGCATCCGAGGTGGAGTTGAATGGCGCCGCGCTGGCGACAACGTGGGTCAGTTCCACGCAACTGAACGCTCAGATAACGGCGGCGCAAGTGGCCAATGCGGCGCATCTGAATGTGACCGCCATGAATCCGGGCCCTCCCCCGCAGTCGTCCAACACCCAGGTCCTGGCGGTAGTCGGCGCGCCTGTGATCGACTCCCTGGAGCCGGCCGCGGTGGTTGCAGGCAGCCCCGCATTCACGCTTACAGTGACCGGCAGCGGCTTTGCCGCCGGCGCAGCCGTGAACCTGAGCGGCAACCCGCTTACGACGCAGCTTTTGGGCGCAAACGAGCTAACGGCCCAGGTGACGGCCGCCCAGGTAGCCTCGGTTGGACAGCTTAGCATCACCGTCTCCAATCCGGGCGGAACGGCTTCGACCGCGCAGAACCTGGCGGTCTCCGCCGCACCGGCCATCGGCTCCCTCAGTCCCAGCGCGGTGACGGCCGGCAGCGCGGCGTTCACGCTGGTGGTTCGTGGCAGCGCCTTCGCGCCCGGATCGGTGGTTGAGTTGAATGGCACATCGCTGCCCACCACGTTCGTGGACAGCACGGAGTTAGACGCGCACGTGGCGCGCAGCGGCTATACCACAGGCAGCGACGGAACATACGTTTTGTTCTTCGACGATGTGGGCGGACGGAGTGAAGCGGTTACCGTGACGGTCTCGCACCCCAGCTTTCCGAATCCGAAATCGGTAAACGCGACGGTGCTGCGAGGCGCCACGGTTTCGATCGACATTGACATGAGCTCATAGGAGAAAGGAGAAACCCATGCCAGAGTACTTATATCCGGGCGTATACGTCGAGGAGGTCGACACCGGGAACAAACCGATTGAAGGCGTTTCGACCAGCACCACCGGATTCCTGGGTATCGCGGAGCGCGGCCCCGTCACGGCGACGTTCGTTACGAGTTATACGGAATTCCAGCGGTCCTTTGGAACCTACTATACGTACGCCGCCGGCGGTCAGCCGGCTCAGGCTTACCTGGCTTACGCGGTGGAAGGGTTCTTTCTGAACGGAGGATTGCGGTGTTGGATTGCGCGGGTGACAGCGCTGGACGCGGCACACGGCGGCGCCGGCAAAGCTGCCACGGCCACGGCTACCAGCACTGCCATCACCATCAACGCCGCCGGGCCGGGAGCTACGGGTTCGCAGATCGGCTTTATGATCAGCCCCGCCGGGAACAGCTATGTGTCCAGCGCGGGCACCCCGGTTAACCAGACTTTGTTCCGGCTTACGGTTTACTACTGGTCCTCGGCGGCTTTGGCGAATCAAGCTATGACAGCCTTCAACGCCGCCGTGACGGCCGCTTCCGCGGCCACACTTCCCGGAGTTCTGGCGAGCACGCCCAACCCGGCGCCGGCGCAAACGGAGGTGTTCGACAATCTGTCCTCCGACCCGAATTCCAGCGTTTATTACGTGGGCGTGGTGAACGGCGGTTCGGACCTGGTAACCGTGGCGGCGGCCACCGCCGCGCAGCCGACCAACACGAACGCCATCGCGTTGTTAACAGGCGGCAGCGATGGCACTGTTCAGCTAACGCTCAGCGACTTTGCAGGCAACAATACCAATCCGGAGGCCCCCATCGGCCTGGCGGCGCTGGCCGCGGTGGACGAAATCTCCTTACTCTGCTGCCCGGACGAAAGCTCCCAACCCATAGGACAGGTCGCCGGCCAACTGCAGCAGGTTTGCGAGAGCTTGAAAGACCGGTTTGCGATTCTGCAATCGCTTCCCCAGGCGGGCGGGCCGTCGAGTGTGACGCCCAGCGTAATCTCGGAATATGCGGCGTTTTACTACCCGTGGCTCAACGTCGTAAATCCCACCACCAACCTAACCACGCTAATTCCTCCCTGCGGTCACATAGCCGGGATTTACGCGCGCAGCGATAACGACGAGAACGTCGCCAAGGACCCGGCCAACGAGCAGATTCTGGGCATCGATTCCATTCAACTGCCCATCAATAATCAGCTTCAGGCGATCCTGAACCCCATCGGCGTGAATTGTCTGCGCTATTTCAAAGGCCAGGGAAATCTGGTCTGGGGCGGCCGCACGACATCTTCCGATTCGGATTGGCAATACATCAGCGTGCGGCGATTGTTCATTTATATCGAAAAGTCGATTCAGCAGGGCACGCAGTGGGTGGTGTTCGAACAGAACGACCCTACCACCTGGGCGCGCGTGGTGCGCAGCGTCAGCGACTTTCTGACTGGACTGTGGATGCAGGACATGCTGATGGGCGCCACCAAGGATCAGGCGTTCTTCGTGCGGTGCGACAACACCACCATGACCCAGGCCGATATCGAGAATGGGCGGCTCATCGTGCTGGTGGGAGTCGCGCCGGTATATCCGGCCGAGTTCGTCATCTTCCGCATTGGCCAGTGGTCGGGCGGCGCCTCGGTCACCGAGAGTTAGCGGCAAATTGTTCAGGAGGCTAGCATGGCACAACGCAACGATCCGTATGGGCAGTTTAATTTTTTGATCGAAATCGACGGGGTGGTGAAAGGAGGCTTCAGCGAGTGCAGCGGGCTTACCAGCGATACTAACGTCATCGACTACCGCGAAGGCAACGAAAAGCCCCTCACCGCCCGGCGGCTGCCCGGACTGATGAAGTACAACAATATCGTCCTCAAGCGCGGGTACACCACCGACACATCGCTGTGGACCTGGCGCCAGAACGTGATCAATGGCCAGACCAGCCGCAGCACCGGATCCATCATTCTGCTCGACGATGCGCGGAACGTGGCCCTGACGTGGAATTTCCGGGAGGGTTGGCCCGTCAAGCTGGAAGGCCCGGCGCTGAACGGCAAGACCAGCGAGGTAGCTATCGAGACGCTGGAGATCTGCCACGAAGGCATCGAACTGGCCAGTTGATCGAACCTAAGGAGAGCAAGTTATTTCCACCTATGTCACTCCCGGCATTTATCAGGCTCCGGCGCCGCCGTTGCCGGACCTTCGTCTGGTCAGGACGGACATAGCTGGATTTTTCGGCTTTGCGGAACGCGGGCCGGTGCCCGATCCGAACGAGGCCGACCCAGGCATACGCGCACAGGCGGCGGTAAAGCTGACGTCGTGGAACGACTATCGCCTGATCTTCGGCGGCTTCCTGCCGTACAGCTACCTGGCGTACGCCGTACGCGGCTTCTTCGCCACCGGCGGCGAGACCTGTTACGTGGTGCGAGTGGGTGTCTCGAAAACACCGCCGGCAACAGCTCTTCTGCCTTTGCCGGCGGCCATTACTTCCACGCAAATCGCAACCCTTGCGGCCACCGCCGCCGCCGGGGCTGCCGAGATTCAGTTGGACGCCTCGGTCCAACTGGCGGCCGGCAGCACCATCGCCATTGGCGATCCGGCCTACAACCAACTCCTGATCGTGACGGGAATCGGCGCAGCCCAGAGCCTGACGGTCTCGGACGCCACCCAAACCGGCGCTGGTCTCAGCTCCCAGCAGAATGCCGGCACACCCGTGTTCGCGTTGTCGGGCCCGGCGGTCGCAACTCCCATCACTTCGATCGCCACGGCGACTGCCGAGGGCGCCACCCAGATCCAACTCGGCAGCTCGGACGTAATTGGGATAGCGCCAGGCTCTCTCATCGCCATCGGCGATCCCGTGAGCGGCGAATGCGTGTCGGTCGAAAGCGTCGTCGACGATCAGACCGTCACGCTGCAGCCTGCGCTCATCTCCGTATATGCCGCGGGCGTACCGGTGTACCCCGTCGCGGGATCGGCGCTCGCCGCCGCCGCGGCCGCATCCGACACTTCTTTGCAGGTCGGAGACGCGAGTGCCTTCGCGCAAGACGATCTGGTCGGCGTCGAGGGCGGCGGCGTCACCAAAATCCGGGTCGTTACGGCCCCGCCCACGGGTTCTACGATTCAACTCGGCTTGCCATTGGGATACGCGTTTGCGGCCGGGACAGTGGTGCGCAGATACACTTCCGCATTCACCGTGAACGCCCTGAGCCCCGGCGCTTGGGGAAATCGCATCAAGCTTACGATCGCACCGCTGGACCCCGGCAATGCGACGACACACTTCTCGATGCTGGTCACGGTGGATCCCGGAGCGGATCCCGTGCAGCCAGTGCAGCAGGAGTTCTACCCGCTCCTGTCTCTGGATCCAAACGACCCGTCTCCGACCCCGATTTATGCGCCGAGCGTAGTCAATGCGGCGTCGGAATTGATTCAGATCTGCCCCTCGGCGGCTTCGATTTGTCCCGCGCAACCGGCGGCGATCACCATGGGAACGCAGCTTCTGGTGGGTGGCGGCGGGCCCTTCGCGACTCTTAGTCTGTACCTGGAAGGCGGGTCGGACGGCACACCCATTGCAGCTCCTGCCGCGCCGGCCCCGCCAGTTCCGGATCCATGCAGCGGCCCGGCCGCACCGCCCGCATCCTCCGCTTCGCAGCCGTACCCCTCGCCTCCCGGCGCTTGCGACCGGGATTTCCTGGATGCGCTGGACGTGCTCGGCTTAGTGGATGAGATCGCTATCCTCTGTTGTCCGGACGCGGCTGGGCCTCCGCCGCAGACACCCGCGGCCACTTCCTGGCATATGAGCGCCATTCAGCAGGCCATGGTCGACCAATGCGTGCAACTGCAATATCGTGTGGCGGTGCTCGATACGCCGATGTCGCAGCGGCCTGGTGGGCCTCCCCTGAACCCCGCCGAGGCTTTGAGTTGGCTGAATGGGCAGGCGTATGCGGATCCCGCCGCGCGATTCGCGGCCGTCTATTACCCGTGGCTCGAGGTGCCCGACGAGTTGGGCATCGAAGGACCCAATCGCACGGTCCCGCCATGCGGGCATGTGGCCGGCGCCTACGCTTACACCGACAATACCTCCGGCGTGCAGAAGCCGCCCGCCAACGTAGAGCTGCAATTTGTTTCGGACGTGCAACTGGCCGTCACCAACCAGCAGCAAGGCTTCTTGAATCCGGCCGGAATCAATTGCATCCGGCCGTTTGCCGGACGCGGCATCCGCGTGTGGGGGGCGCGATCCCTCTCGCAGAACCCCTGGACCTATATCCACACGCGCAGGCTCATGTCGATGATCGAGAATTCCGTGGAGCAAGCCAGCCGCTGGACTGTGTTCCAGACCAACGACGACAATTTGCGCCGCATGCTGACGCATTCGCTGAATGTTTTTCTGCGATCCATCTGGCTGGCCGGCGGTCTGCAAGGGTCGGTGCCCACGGACGGCTACTACGTGAAGTGCGACAGCACCAATAACACGCCGGCCACCATCGATGCCGGCCAGTTGATTTGCCAGGTGGGAGTGGCGATTGCCGCGCCCATGGAATTCCTGGTTTTCGAAATGCGGCGCTCGGTGGCAGGCGCGCAAGTGGTGGAGGCGTAGCCATGGGGGCGTTACGGATCGATCCGCTGGGAGTCTACAACTTCTACCTGACGCTGCTCGACTCACAAGCCATCGCGGGCACCTTGATCAGCGTGTCTGTGAACTATTTCGTGGCGGGCTTTTCGGAATGCAGCGGTATTGAGGCCAGTTTCGAAGTGATGGAGTTGAAGGAGGGCGGATTGAATTCGCATACGTGGAAGCTGCCCGTGCGGGCTTCGCACTCCAACATCACGCTGAAGCACGGGGCCATCTACGCTTACG
>Ga0181520_10010393_pt1 | contig 12514 bp, 5 predicted proteins | sample PEATcosm2014_Bin_29_FD_132451 | JGI IMG/M metagenome (GOLD analysis project Ga0181520, IMG submission 132451) | Peatland microbial communities from MTU Mesocosm Facility, Houghton, MI, USA - PEATcosm2014_Bin02_30_metaG | ecosystem: Environmental > Terrestrial > Soil > Wetlands > Peat | place...
CTTGCCGCCCTTCAAATGCCGCCAGAGATACGGATGCAGCATCCAGTGCTGGAGATACCGGTAGGCCGTGCGCGCCGGGCTGTCGAACCACGATGGCACAAAGATGCCCAGCGACGCGACGCGGTCGGGATGGACGTACAGAAAACCGAAAATCTCCGGCTCGGGATAACCGAACGTGTGCAGCACCGTGCCCGGTTTGAGCGTGGTGTCCGCCGGCAAATCCACGACAAATTTCATGCCCACCGCCCAATCGCGCGTGTGGTGGCCCTCCGGCAAACCAAACTCTTCATCCAACTGCCGGCCGACCGCGCCGACCGGTCCGTCGCCCACCACGGTGAGCGCGGCGTGGATGTCCATGCCCGGCGAGAAGCCGTCGGCGGGATTCCCCTGCTTGTCCACGCCCTGATCCAGCAAACGCACACCCACCACTTTCTTTTCTTCGACCAGCGCCTGCGCCACCGGTGTGCCGGGCCAGACCTGCACCACGCCCGAGCCTTGCACCTGCGCGCCCACCCATTGCATGAACTGGCCCAAGGACAGGATCATGCCGTCGTGCTTGTGCAAAAACGCCGGGGTCCACGGCAGGTTCAGCGCGTGGTTTTCCACCGGCAGCGCGAACTTCGCCGCGCGGATCAGGGCATCCGCCAGCCGCAAGGTCAGGGAACGCCGGCTCGCCCCGACGGGGTCCAGCAGATACAACACTTTTTCCTCGCCCACCGGCGCGGCCATCGGGATGCCGGCTTTTTCAATCTCGGGAAAACTGGTGCGCAACGCCCGCGCCCGGGTGACCACGCCCGAGACCCCAAAGCCCAGGTCCTCCGCGCGTTCGTAGCACAACACCTGCGGCGGCATCCCCGGCAGGACGGCGCTCTCCACGGCCGGTGTGCCGTCAGCGTTTACAAGCTGCCGGGACAGCGTGGTGAGAAACCCCGCCGTCGCCGGCCCGAAGCCGACGCAGACAATGTCCACGTCCATGCGCGGACGCTCGGGGGAAACAGTTTCAGAAGGGGACATGATCAAATTGGTTTGGGTTGAACTTTTGCGTGTATGCCAATGGTAGGGACAGCGCGCTGCGCTGTCCCCGCCCGCGATGGCGGGCGGAACGCGCGTGGTGAGACGTACGTCATAGGCGGTTCGTTCCGTCGCCTGACGCTACGCTCGGCGACGGGGACGGCGCAGCGTGCCGTCCCTACCAAGGCAACAAGTCCTTGTTGCCTTTCCGGGCACATGCTCCGAACTGGTCGCAAATTGCGACCAGTTCCACCAGCCCGATTCAAGGCCGCATGTTGCGGCTTTGAACATTGGAAAACGCAGCCGCTGTTTGACATCGCATTTTGCGATGTCAAACACTTGGCTTTGCTCGCGCTGACGCGCTCGTCCAACAGGCTGGAAGCCGGTTCCACCTTCTTGGAATGCGGCGACACGTCCTGCACCTTATGCGCATCTCTGATTTTCAAATTCAACCGCAGGGACGAGGCGTTTTTTTTGTAGCGCAGACTTCCAAGTCTGCTGTCTCGCGGGTTTCCTAACCCGCAGGCTGTACCCCAAACTGGCGCGTCCGAAATCCGAACGGTCTGCCGATTGGTCCCGCAAAGCGGGAGGCGATACAGCAGGTTGGAAACCTGCGGTACGCCAGCGCAAGATGCGTGTAAAATGCAGGACACGTCGCCGCTTTTGAACGAGGCGACATGTCGCCTCGTTGAAAAGCGCGGACATGTCCGCGCACTCCAAAATCTTCGTCCCTTTGAGGTTGCAATTTGCAACTTCAAAGCTTCCCTGCGATTCCGTGCATCGTGCATTGGCACAGTTTTGTTCAGAGCCTCCTTACGTCGGCTGCTACGATATTTACACCGGATAATCCAGCGCCTCGCGGATCATCACCTTGGTGAGCGCCTCGGCGGCCCGGTCTTTGGCCAGGCGGCAGCCGGTGAGGCAGCCGTCCAGCTTGGCCCGCAGGTGGACGAAGTCCTCCAGCCCGGCGAAGCGCACGCAGGGGCCGGCCTTGAACGGATGCTCTTCGCCGGCTTCCGTGACGTCCGAGTAGGCGCGGGCCGAGCCGTCAATGCCGGGGATCAGGCCTTCCAGCATGGTGAGTTCCTCGGCGCAGAAACAGGCGTGGCAGCTTGATTCATCCCACGCCGGATGCCGGTTGTAGCCGTGGACGATTTCGGCGCAGATGCGGCCGACCTCGCCGGCGGCGCGGGCGCATTGCACATGGCCGAGGTCGTTGAAGAAGCTGACCGTGCCAAACAGGCCTTCGGCCAGCGCCGGGATGGCTTCGCCCTTGGTCTCCAGTTCCACGACGTCAAGGACAAACTGGCGCGCGGCCAGCAGCCAGCACAATGCGTCGGCCAGCGGGAAGGTCACGCCCTGGCGCGACTTGTGGTAGAGCCGCGCGCCGTCGGCGTCGGTGGTGGTCTGGACGTGGTGGATGGTCCAGAGCCAAAGGCGCATGGCGCTGGCCAGCGTGCAGGCGCCGGTGCCGGAACGTTCGGCGGCCAGGCGGCGCATTTCCAAAATCCATTGCGTGAACTGCGCCAGGAACAGGTCACTGGTCATCGTCAGGGAAAGCTGCAGACGCTGCACGGCCTCCGGCCCCTCGTAGGTCGCCTCAAGCTGGGCGTCCATCCATTTCTGCCCCAGAAATCCGGGGCATTCCTCCGTGACGCCGTAGCCGCCCATCAGGCTGACGGCCTCGCGCATCATGTTCGCGCCATGGCCGGTGTTCCACAGCTTGCAGGCGGGGCAAAACACGTTGGCGAGCGAATCCAGCAATGCAAATTTCACCAGCGGATCGGCCTCCAGTTCATCGGAGCGCTGCAAATCCTGTTCGCCCACGGGCAGGGATTTGATCTTCACCAGCTCCAGGGCGTCGGCCTGTTTCTTGGATAATTCCTTGTAGGCGGCGCGGCCGGTCAGGTTTTTTTCCGCCATGATGCGGTCTTTTTCCTTTTCCAATGGGTCCAGTTCATCAAACAGCCGGGCGGCGGCAAAACCCAGCGACGCGCTGGCTTCGCCGGTGGCCCAGACATCCACCAGGCGGTGCAAGGCATCCTCCTTCTGCTGGATGCCCAGTTCATAGCGCGGCGAGCCGGGCGCGCCTTCGCCCCCGCGAAACCGGCGGCGCTGGTAGAGAATCACCGGCTCGACGGCGGAGAGCAGCTTGGCGCTGGTCATCAACCCCACCGTCACGCGGGTGCGGCGGAAGACGGCCTCGATAATTTCGCTGTGGGAATAATTCGGGATGATGACGCCGTCCTGGACTGTGTAACCGCCCACGATGCGGCTGGCGGGCACCGTCAGGTTGAAGATGGGATCGTTGGTGGAGGAAAGCTGGTGGACGAGCTTTTTGGTGGGCGTGCCGCGGTCCCAGACGCCCGGGTCGCCCTCTTCCAAGATGACCATGCAACTGCCCTTGAGGCGCGGGTCGTCCGAATCCACGGCGGCGGTGACGACGTTGGCAAAGCCCATGTTGGTGATGAACCGGCCGCGTTTCTCCACCTGCAGCCGCGGTTCGATGCCGTCGTTCCATTCCGCCACGCGCACCTTGCCGGCCAACATGCCGGTCTCGACGCCGACAAAAGGGATCGGCTCGGTCAGGGCGAAGGCGGCGCGGACCTGGCGGCGGGTCTCGCCGGGTTTGAGCGGGGCGGCGCCGGCGACATATTTGGCGCGCTGTTCCGGGGTGCCGCGCTCATGGATGGGGGCCAGGCCGAGATTGCCGGCCAGGCTGCCGGTGGCCGCGCCGGCATCCACCCAGGCCAGTTCAAAGGCGATCAGGGCGAGTGCCATGTTCTTGGGGCCGGCGATGAACCCGCCCTGTTCCGGGTCCAGAAACGCGGCGGTGATCCCGCTGTCATCGTAATGCTGGAGCAGGGAGTTTTTCTCGGGCGTCCATTCGTGGGAATTGCGGCCGCCGGCGGCGACGAGCCGGGCGACCGGCCCGCGTGCCACGCCGCGCGCTGCCTGGATGAGCAGGTGCAGTTCATAACGGTCGGCGAACCGCCACATGACCTGGCGGACGTCGTCGGCCGGCAGCGTGGTCAGCGCCGGGGCGGGGGGTTCGGCGGCAATGGCATTCATGATCTTTATATATATCGGCGGTTGGTGCGCGGCTGGATTTTCCGGCGCGATGTGTCTTTACATGGTCGGCGAGGCCGTCCGCAGAATCAATAAAATTTGTCCGTTTTTTCTTGGTTTTGGCTGCGCGCCGATTGCTGTTTTTCCTCCCCGGGTTGTCCGCGGCCCCGGGCGGTTTTCGAGGTTCCAACCGGAAGTATTTGAATAAATTGAAAAAAAGGACTGGCAATTATGGCGGACCTGCGTTTAATTGAAGCATAGTCATGAGCGCACATTCACCAGCAGGCCTGCTGACAACCTTCAACCCAAGGGCACTCCAATGGACTTGCATCACCCGTTCGTAAAAGAATTCCCCGCGCACCGCGAAACCATCCGCTCGCTGAAGCTGGCGGATGCGAAGTTCCGCACGGCGTACGAGGAATATCACCGGTTGGACGACGAAATCTGCCGGATCGAGGAGGACATCGAGTTCGCCTCCGACCAGCAGATTGATGAACTGAAATTCAAGCGCGCCAAACTCAAGGACGCGCTTTTTGCCGCCGTGCAAAGGCACGAGGCGGCGGTGGTGGTTCGCTGATCCCCGGGCGGCGGCGCCCGGCGGAAAAGGAGCGCAGGCGATGAACATTCGCCCCCGGATTTATTTTACTTGGGACGGGGAAGACCTTTCCCTGAACCTCCCGTCCGCTGGAACCATCGGCTGACCCTGCGACTGGCGGCGATTCTCCCTCTCCCCAGGGGAGAGGGCCGGGGTGAGGGGGAACGGGCACCAGCCATGTGGAACATCGTCGCTCCACCATCAGTGGGGTTCGGAATTCTGGTGGTTGGCCTTCCGTTTGGCGGCTTCGGCGATGACTTTTTCCGCCGCCTCGCGCGGCATTTCCTCGTAATGGCTGAAGCTCTCCGTATGCACCCCGCCGCCGCCGGTCAACGACCGGAGGGTGCTGGAGTAATGGTACAACTCCTTGGTGGGGACATGGGCCCGGATGACTTGGAACGCCCCTTCCGTTTCGATGCCCAGAATTTTTCCCCGCCGTGCGGAGAGGTCGCCCATGACCTTGCCCATGAACGTCTCGGGCACGCGGATCTCAACGGTTTCAATGGGTTCCAGCAACACCGGCTTGGCGGCGGCAAACGCCTCTTTGAAGGCAAAGTAACCGGCGATCTGGAACGCGATGTCCTTGGAGTCCACCGGATGCATCTTGCCATCGTAGAAATCCGCCTTCACATCCGTCACGCGGCAGCCGGCGACGACGCCTTCGGTGCAGACCTGCTGGACGCCCTTCTCCACGGAGGGGACGAAACTGCGGTCCACGTTCTGGCCGACGAGCGACTGGACGAACTCCACGCCGGAATCGCGCGGCCGGGGTTCGATGCGCATCCAGACCTCGGCGAACTGCCCCGCGCCCCCGGTCTGCTTTTTGTGGCGGTATTTGGATTCGCCCCGGTCCTTGATCGTCTCGCGGTATTTCACACGCGGTTCGGCCAGATCCACATGGACGTTGTGGCGGCGGCGCAGGCGGTCGGCAACGACCTCCAAATGCAGTTCGCCCTGGGCGGAGATGATGGTCTGGTGCAGCTCGCCGTCCACGACATAGAGGAAGGTGGGGTCCTCCTCATGCAGGGCGGCCAGGCCGGTGGCGATTTTATCCTCCTCGCCCTTGACCGTGGCAATGAGGGCGGCGTGGATGTTCGGGTGGGGATAGACCACCTTGGGGAGGGTGACGGGACGTTTGGCCGGGCAGAGCGTGTTGCCGGTGTGGGTGTCGCGCAGCTTGACCACCGCGCCGATGTCCCCCGCGCCCAGCGAGTGGACGGCCTCCCGTTGCTGGCCGTTGAGCAGGAAGATCTGGCCGACCCGCTCGGTGATCTTGCGGTCGCTGTTGTATAAATCCCCGCCGGTGGTCACCGTGCCGGCATAGACGCGGAAAAAGGACAGCTCCCCAAAGTGCGCCTCCGACATGGTCTTGAAGATGTAGGCCACCGTCTCCGCCTGGTCGAGCGAGATTTCCACCGGCTCGCCGGCCGCGTCCACGGCGGGCACCTTCTTGCGGTCCACCGGCGACGAGCCGTATTCAGCGATGAAATCCATCAGCCGCGCGACGCCGATGTTCTGCTCCCCGGCCGCGGCGAAGAGGGGGATGAACAATTCCTTTTGGACGGCGGCGTGGATGCCCCCGCGGAACTCCTCCTCCGAAAGCCCGCCCTGCTCAAAAAATTTGTCCATGAGCGCGTCGTCCGATTCGGCGATGTGCTCGATGAGCTCGCGGTGCCCCGCTTCGGCCCGCTCCGCCCACTCCCCGGTGGCGGGCTCGACCGTATAACGCCCGGAGCCGTCGGTGGCGTAGGTGACGATTTCCCGGCGGAGGACGTCCAGGGTGCGGTTGAAGCCCGGGCCCGCGTTGACCGGCACGGTGACGGGGAAGACGTGCCGCCCGAAGTGCTCCTGTGCGGACCGCACCACCGCGTCAAAATCCACGTTCTCCCGGTCCAGCGCGTTGACGACGATCATTTTGGGGATGCCGTAGCCGCTGGCGTAATTCCACACCCGGTCCGTGCCCACGCCCAGGCCATGCACCGCATGGATGACCACCAGGGCGAAATCGCCCACCCGCAACGCCCCCAGCCCCTCGCTGATGAAATCCAGGTATCCGGGGGTGTCAATCATATTAAATTTCTTGCCCTGCCAGTCGGCGTGCAGGAGCGTGGCGGAGACGGAAATCTGCCGCTGCTTCTCACTGACATGATAATCGGAGACGGTGGTGCCCTCGGCGATCCGGCCCAACCGGGAGATCACTCCCGCGCAGCGAAGCATGGCCTCGCTCAACATGGTTTTGCCGGACGAGGCGTGGCCGACGATGGCGAAGTTGCGGATATCAGCGGGATTTTTCATAAGCCGGGTTTACATTTTTTTTGCAGGTTGCCCAAGCGGAGCAGTGATTGACTTCATTTCAACCGAAACCGTCCGGCTTTGGCAAGGGGAAATTTTGAGGAATTTATTTTACTTTTCCACCCGCCGCCAAAACGCACGGGGCCGGAATTGGGGTAATTGGGGGAACTTTGGGAATTTCGGGAATTATGGGAATTCGCCCTGGCCGCCAAAGCTTTGGCGACGGCGGAAGCCTTTGGCCAGTCACCGGTGGCCCCCGGGCGCAAATGGATGTTCTTGGATGTTTATGTTTAAGGTCGGTTAATTGCCGGACGAAATAGCAGCCGGAATATCCAGTGGCATGGTCGTATTTCCACCATGGCCGTCCACCGACTGCCACCCATAAACCCCACCCCTGATTTTCACTTTCAAAGCTTGGATTAGGTTGGATTAGCTTGGATTCCGGACTTTGGACCCTTTCGGCCCAAAGCCAACCGTTTGGCAACCTGCGGTGGGGCGCGTCACTCCGTGCGCGCCGGGTCTTCTCCCTTTCCATGAACCTCCCGTCCACTGGAACTATCGGCTGACTCTACAACTGGCGACGATTCTCCCTTCCTGTCCGCCATAGCTTCAGCGACGGCGGATCCAGGGGGAGAAGGCCGGGATGAGGGCGGACGTAACCTCTTCCCGCAGGGACTGGCTACGTCCCCGGTTCCTGGCTCGTGAGCAGTTCCAATCGGAACAGGCGACTGCCCATCAACCGTGAGCCATCCGATGACTGAAATCGTCGGATTTCCCGGAGGTCTGCCGGTGATTCTCCCCGAGGGAGGGTGCAGGCTTGTCGCGCCGTAGCGCCAGGCGGAGGTGCGGGGGAAACAGAACAACGGGGCTGATGACCCCCGTCGGTGTTTCAACCTGCCGACCCCATCACACTCAAAGATGGGGTCGGATCGGATTTGAGGGTTGAAGCTTGAAATTTCCTTGAAGTTTGGCTTTTGGAATTTGAACTTTCCCTCCGCCGGGACATGACTCCCCTTGGCGGCGGCCCAACCCCCGTCACGGGTCACTCCTCACTGGCCGATGTCAAAGATCAACCGGACGGCTTCCCGCCGTCCGCCAAAGCATCCGGGCCGGCGGCCTCCGCCCCAGACGGTGCATAATTTACTATGGCTTACAAGCCCGGTCAAATCAAATATTCGCCCCACCTGGCCTTTGGGCCGGCCCCGCTCGTCCGCCGTCCTGTCCGCCGTGGCCTTGGCGGAGGCGGAACGGTTGCCAGACCGTGGCCGGGGGGGCGGGCGCCAGCGACACCCCGGATTCCGGCCCCAAGCGCAGCGCACCCCGGCATCTCCATGAACTGTGGTTCACCACCGGGAATGAGAAACCCGTGGACTTGTAGGCCGGGTGCCTTCACACCGGTCTGACTTAATAAAGCCCCATCCTGTGTCCTGCGCTCCCGCCGTTTGAACAATCCGGTCAGGAACGCAAAACCCGTCGTAATTCAGTAAAAAAATAAGTTTGCAAACTGCTTGCCATAAGTCTCAGGTCTTGGCTTAATCGCCCCGTCGCCATGTTTTTTTGGTTCCATGCCCGTGAACCTCCAACCTTCGCGACCCCGGTTTTAGAATGAAGCAACCAAGTCCTGAGAAACCATGAAAAACAAGCTGTTTTCGGCATTGGCGCTGCCCCTCCTCTGCGCCTCCACCTGCCTCTGCTCAACGGCTTTCGCCCAGGGCACGGCGTTCACCTACAATGGCCGCCTCAATAATAATGGGAGCGCCGCCAATGGCAGTTTTGACGTCACGTTCACCCTGTTTGCCACCAATGCCGGCGGCCCCGGCGTTGCCGGGCCGGTGACAAACAGCGCCACGGGCGTGACCAATGGTCTGTTCACCGCCACGATTGATTTTGGCGCGGGGGTGTTCACCGGCGGCAATTACTGGTTGGAACTGGCCGTGCGAACGAACGGGGGCAACAGTTTTTCCACCCTGTCGCCGCGGCAGCCGGTTTCGCCAACGCCGTATGCGATTTATTCCGCCAACGCCGGCAACGCGGTGACGGCCAACATGGCCACCAGCGCCAATTCAGTTTCCGCGGCCAACATCGCCGGCACGGTGCAGTGGACGCAACTGCCGGGGACAATTCTGACGAACGCCAGCAGCGGTGTGAACCTGGCCGGCACGTTCAGCGGCAACGGTGCGGGCGTGACCAACGTGAATCTTCAGACGGTTAACTCTGGCGGAGCCATTGCCTGGTCATCCGTTCCCGCTCAGACTTCATTTGTTCTTTCCTCAAATTACCCGGTGGGCCAGCAGCCTTACTCGGGCGTGGTCTTCAAGAATGTGGATGGCAAGTTGGATTTGGCAACGGCCAACCTCGCGGACAGCACGGTCACGGTTCTGACGAACAACGGCAGCGGTCTCTTTGGCTCCAACATCACTTTTAACACCGGAACCCATCCTGATTCGGTCACGGCGGCGGATATCAACGGAGATGGCTTCGTGGATTTGATCAACGCGAACACCGGCAACGGCACCCTCTCGTTGTTTACCAACAACGGCGCCGGCGGCTTTGGCTTCTTTACCAGCCTGAACACAGGCTACTATCCTTATTCGGTTACGGCGGCGGACGTCAACGGCGACGGCTCAGTGGATTTGATTTCCTCCGAATTTTCCACCTTTTCGGTGTTCATTAACAACGGCCATGGCGGCTTCACGGCCACCACCTATAACACGCCCGGAGAATATCTTAACTCTTTGACGGTGGCGGATGTCAATGGCGACGGCAGGCCGGATGTGATTATCGCCAATAGCTTCGATGGCGGTTCCGGCGGCCTGATTGTCTTCACCAACAATGGCGGCGGCGGGTTTGTGCTCTCCGGCACCTACAGCACCAGTGGCTACCCCCAGCCGGAATCGGTCGTCGCGGTGGATGTCAATGGCGATGGCAAGCCGGATTTAATCAGCGCCAATTTCGGCAATGGCGGCCCCGGCGCGCTGGAGGTCTTCCTCAACAACGGCGACGGCACGTTTGCACCGCCCGTCATTTATCCCGCTGGAAACGGCGCCATTTCCGTCGCGGCCTTCACCAACGTGGATGGCAAAGTGGATTTGGCCTGTGCCAATCGAAGCGACAATACCATTGTTGTATTCACCAACAACGGCAGCGGTGGCTTCGCTCCCGCCTGCACCAATGCCGTGCCGGGCGCCTCATCCCCCCAGGTCGTCCGGGCGGCGGATGTCAACGGGGATGGCCAGATGGATTTGATCTGCTTCAACCTCAACAACAATTCGGTGTCGGTGTTTTTCAACACCTCAACCACCGCCGCGACCAACGCGATCTTCGGCGGACAGTTCAACGGCAACGGCGGCGGCCTGACCAATCTGAACACGACGCAACTGAACGGCCCCCTCTCCTTGGCGCAATTGCCGGGGGCGGTGATCACGAACACCGAAACGGGCGTCACTTTGGGGGGCACCTTCACCGGCAACGGTGCGGGATTGACCAACTTGAGCGGGGCGCAGTTGCCCGGCACGGTTTTGACCAACAACCAAACCGGAGTTGCCTTAAGCGGTACTTTTGCCGGTAACGGCGCCGGCCTGACCAATCTCAACAGCTATGTGGCCAAAGTCGGGGACACGATGACCGGCGCCTTGAACCTGCCTGCGAACGGATTGGTGGCGGGGGGCAATCAACTGGTTCTGACCGGCGGCAACGTCGGCCTCGGGACGACGACGCCGACGACCACCCTCGATGTAAATGGCCCGGCCACGGTGCGAGGCGTCATCAATGCCGTCGGCGGACTGATCATCCAGAATCTCACCGCCGACCCGCCCAGCCCGGCCACCGGCCAAATCTGGCTGCGCACCGATTTGCCGTGAAAACCAAGTTTTCCAATCGCAGTTGGCTGGCGCTGGCCATTGGGGCGCTGATTTGCCTCCGGCCCGCAGTCTCCCTCGGCCAGGGCATTGATTACACCAATTGGAACAACCTCGTCACCAACTGGGTGCAAACCAGTGCGCCAAATGAAAATTGGTATTCCATGGCCTCCTCATCGGATGGAACCAAACTGGCGGCCGTGGTCTATGGGGGTGGGATTTATACCTCGGCCAATGCCGGTGTGAGCTGGACCCAGACCGGTGCGCCAAGCAATCATTGGTGCTACCTCGCCTCCTCGGCGGATGGCACCAAACTGGCGGCGTGTGGCTGGTATGACACTGTGAGTGGGCTGACGGAGACGTTCTACCCGGGCGGGATTTACACCTCTGCGAACTCCGGCGGCACCTGGAGCCTGACCAGCGCACCCAGCCAGGATTATTGGACCGGCCTCGTCTCCTCGTCCGATGGAACCAAACTGGCGGCCAGCACCGGCCCCCCCCGCGTGTTCTACACTTCCGCCAATTCGGGCGGCACCTGGTCGGGGTCCACCCCCACCTACCTGTTCGACGGCGACGTTTGGGAAATCATTTTTACCGCCATTACTGCGTCCACGAATGGAACCCTGCTGGCCGGGTGCGGCGAGGGCAATGGGATTTACACCTCGGCCAACGCCGGCGTCTCTTGGACCCAGACCAGTGCGCCGAATGAAAATTGGTATGCCCTCGCCTCCTCGTCCGATGGAACCAAACTGGCCGCCGTGGTCTCTGGTGGCGGGATTTACACCTCGACCAATACCGGTGTGAGCTGGACCCAGACCAGCGCGCCAAGTGAAAATTGGTATGCCATCGCCTCCTCGTCCGATGGAACCAAACTGGCCGCCGTGGTTTATGGTGGCGGGATTTACACCTCGACCAATACCGGCGTGAGCTGGACCCAGACCGGCGCGCCGGGTGAAAACTGGGTTGCCGTCGCCACCTCGTCCGATGGAACCAAACTGGCGGCGACGGCCTATGGCGGCGGGATTTACACGGCTGATGCCACGGTGAGCTTCATCCTCCCGGCGGCAATTTTCTCCTTCGTTCCGACCAATGGCCTTGCGGGCACACAAGTAACCATCATGGGCACCAATTTTGAGTATGTCAGCGCGGTCCTCTTCAATGGCGCAACCGCCGCCTTCACGTCCATTTCCAGCAATCAAATCACGGCCATCGTTCCCAACAATGCCATCAGCGGACCGGTCAGTGTCAGCACCCCGGCCGGCACGGCGGTCAGCACCAACAATTTCGCCATTACGCCGCCGGCGATTTTCTCGTTTGCTCCGACCACGGTCATTGCCGGGACGCAAGTAACCATCACCGGTGCCAATTTTGCGGCGGTCAGTGCGGTTCTGTTCAATGGCGTGAGTGCTGCTTACACGGTCAATTCAACCTCTCAAATCACGGCCACCGTTCCCACCGGTGCCACGACCGGACCGATCAGTGTAACCACGCTGGGCGGCACGGCGGGCAGCACCAACAATTTTACGTTCGTCTATCCGCCCGTCCTCACCGGCTTTTCCCCGGCGAGTGGCATTGCGGGAACAACCCTGACCATCAGCGGAACCAACTTTGCCACGGCGTCCTCGGTCACCTTCAACGGATTGCCCGCCAGTTTCACGATCGCTTCGGACCATCAAATCAGTGCCACCGC
>Ga0181520_10010394_pt1 | contig 12514 bp, 8 predicted proteins | sample PEATcosm2014_Bin_29_FD_132451 | JGI IMG/M metagenome (GOLD analysis project Ga0181520, IMG submission 132451) | Peatland microbial communities from MTU Mesocosm Facility, Houghton, MI, USA - PEATcosm2014_Bin02_30_metaG | ecosystem: Environmental > Terrestrial > Soil > Wetlands > Peat | place...
ACGCCACTTCTTCGATGCGGTGGCTCGCGCCCTTGACCAGCCTGAGGCTGGCGCGCGGGCGCGTCGGCAGGATGTTCTCGCGCAGGTTGACGAGGTTGATGCCCCGCCACAGCGAGCGCGCGACCGCCTCCGCCTCGGCGTCGGCGATGTCGGCGAACTTGCGGAAATAGCTGCGCGGATCGCGGAACGCCGTTTGACGCAGGCGCATGAAGCGCTCGACGTACCATTTCTCCAGCAGTTCCTCGCTGGCGTCGAGGAACACCGAGAAATCGAAGAAATCGGAAACGAACGGAATTTCGCGGCCCTCGCGCGACAGGCGGTTGGGCAGCAGCACGTTGAGCCCCTCGACGATGAGGATGTCGGGGCGGTCGACGACGATCGTCTCGTCGGGCACGACGTCGTAGGTGAGGTGCGAATAGACCGGCGCGGTGACGTTGTGCACGCCCGCCTTGACCGCGGCGAGGAAGCGGATCAGCGACGCGCCGTCATAGCTCTCGGGGAAGCCCTTGCGCGCCATCAGTCCGTCGCGCTCGAGCTTGGCGTTGGGATGGAGGAAGCCGTCGGTCGTCAGCAGCTGCACCTTGGGCGTGTTGGGCCAGCGCGTCAGCAGCGCCTGCAACACGCGCGCCGTGGTCGACTTGCCGACCGCCACCGAGCCGGCGACGCCGATGATGTAGGGCACCTTGCCGTCGTCGGCGCCGAGGAAGCGCTGCGTCGCCTTGAACAAGCCCTGCGTCGCGGCGACATAGAGCGCCAGCAGGCGCGACAGCGGCAAATAGATCGCCTCGACTTCGTCGAGCGAAATCGGATCGTGGGTCGACTGCAGCTTGCGCAGGTCGCCGATCGTCAGCGTCAGTTCGGTGTCGGCGCGCAGCTTCGCCCATTCGTCGCGGCTGAAGTGGCGATAGTGCGAGGCGATCGCGTCGAGCGGATGAGCGCGCGGGATCGCGCCGACGCGCAGGTCGGCCTCCGCCTCGGCGGCGAAGAAATCGGGAAATGCAGGTCCGGGTCTGGTCACGCGCGTCGCGACGCCTTTTCCGCCAAGCCGCTCTGCGCCGTGCGGCGCTCAAGTTCTTCCATCACGTCGCCGAGCGCTACGCCGCGCGACTGCAGCAAGACCAACAGGTGGTAGAGCACGTCGGCGGCCTCGGCGCACACCGCCGCTTCGTCCTGGGCGACCGCGGCGATCGCCAACTCGACCGCCTCTTCGCCGAACTTCTTGGCGCAGCGCGACGGCCCCTTGGCCAGCAGCGAAGCGGTGTACGAACTCGCCGCGCCCGCGTCGGCGCGCGCGGCGATGATGCGAGCGAGGTCGTCGAGCGTGAACACTTTGGGGGCGTTTCCGGAGCGTCGCGATGCTGCAACGCATTATTGTGACCGGAATCTGAGCGGTTGTCGAGAAAAGCGCCGGCGGTCGCCCTGCGACCATAGGCGGAGGGTAAAGGGCGAGGCGGAGGAGGCGAGCGCGAATCCCCTCTCCCTCCGGGTCAGCGTATTCACACATCCCGACTCGACGGGCCGTGGTCGACGCCTGAACTGTGCTCAGCGTCAATGGCGCTTCGCGCCCGCTACGCGGGCGGCCTTCGGCCGCCATTGACCCTTGCGCGCGGTTCAGGCCTTTCGCAACCAAGGTCTTCGACGCTGTCGCCGCGGAGCGGCCGGAGCGGAGCGCAGGACCGGCGAAGCCGGTTGACGGCGACGTATCGATGTGGCCCCACCGGCCTGCGAAGGCTTGTGTGAATCTGCTAGCTCCCTCCGGGAGAGGGACGTGGACGAAGTGAGGCGAAACGAAGCGAAGGCAAAGCGAAACGGGGAGCTTCGCTTTGGCCTTCTTTCGTCACGATTGCGCAGCCTCGGCGCAATCGGCGGCTTCGCCGGATTCCGTCTTTTCAATTGCTTGGTCGTCGTTTCGTTTCGCTTGCGCCGCGAGCGCGCGTTCGGCGACGATCTCGCGCGCCGCGTCGAGCCGCGCCAACCGCTCGGTCATCGCCGCGACGGCGCCCATCTGGCGAAAGGCGGGGTTGGCGAGAAACAGCGGGCGGGCGGTGAGCTTGGACAGCGTCTCGACCGTGCGCACGAAGGCGAGCGCCGATGTCGCGCGGCCGGCCTCGATCTGGCCGCCGAGCAGATCGAGCGCGCGTTCGAGCCGGGCGACCTGCATGAGGACGTAGTCCTCGGCCGGATTGGCCTCGCGCCGCTGAAGCTCGGCGCTGACGATCTGCTGCACCCGCCGCACGCTGACGCCCTCGGCCGCGGCGATGGCGGCCGTCGACTGCCCCTGCATCAGCCGGGCGAAAATATGCCGGGTGCGCGCCTGGCTGGCGACGGGATTGCGGATGGGCGGTGTGTTGGCGTCGGACATGGCGGGGCTCCTGAAGGGCACAAGGGTATTGTACTTGTATTTGTGATTTTCAGAAAGAAATTGTCGCCAGAGCGAGCCGTTTCCGCTCGCTGTCATCCCCGCGAATGCGGCGACATTGACGGCGCGAAATCTCGGCGCGCAATTAGGGCGACGGCGACGCTGCGACAGCGGCTACTGGGGGCACGTTCCGTTGTCGCTGTTGCAGACGGTCCACGCCGGACTTCGGGCGTTCTCATAGAGCGTGAAACTGAACTGCTGGAGGGTCTGCTCGCCCATCGCCGCCCTGACCGTGTGTGGCCCCACCGCCATATGCGAATAGCAGACCATGCCGGCGTTGGCGGTGCAGGCGTAGGCATCGTCGGCGTAGAAGTGCAGCTGCATGTTGGTGTGATTGATGAACATGAACTGAAACGACTTCGCGGCGACGGCGTCGCCCGTCAGCGACGGCGTCAGCGCCAGCGCCAGCGCGGCGCTCAGCAGCAGCTTGTTCATGAGCGGTCCCCTGACTTTCGGGCAAGGGCGCGCGGAGGCGTTCCGATCGGTTTGGCGCGCGGGCGGCGCAGCCGCGGCCCGAACCGGCCGCGCCGACGGCTTCGTCTCGGCGAACGCCGTCTTCCCTCCCGCCCGGAAGCGCGGCGCTTTCGCCTTTGCGACGCCGTGAAAAGGATTACGCGCCGTAACGACGCGCCGGCGATTGAGCTGGGTCAAGCGGCAGAGGAATCCGCGCCCGGATCGCGGCGTTTGTCGCCCGGCTCGCCTGCGGCGGAAGAGGCCGCCGCGAGCGTCGCCCGCATCGCGACTCGTAGCCGCAGGATCGAGGCCGCCAAGGTCGAGGCCGCGCGCGCCGGCGCGAACTGACGGAGTGACGGAACGCCGCGCGCCGGCGACCGCCTGCGCGTCTCAGCCGCCGCGTCGAATTGCTCTACGCCTCGGTCGTCTCCCGCCAAACAACGGCGTCCTTGGTCGCTGCGCCCGCCATGATCCGCCGCCGGCCCGGCGCCGGCGCCAGCGCGGTCCGCAACCGTTCCTCGCTTTCCGCGCCCGACCCATCGGCGATTCGGAACTGGTTGACGAGCCGCGACAGGCTCACGCTCTGCTCCGCCAGCGAGTGGCCCGCCGCCGTCGATTCCTCAACCATCGCCGTGTTTTCCTGCGTCGCGCGGTTCATCTCCTCGATGGCCCCGTTGACCTGCCGCAGCGCGGTCGCCTGCCGCTGCGCGCCGAGAGCGATTTCGCCCACCACCGCGTTCATTTCGGCCACCTGCGTGGCGATGCGTTGCAGCGAGCGGCCAGTCGCGCCCACCAGCCGCACGCCGATTTCGACCTGCGCGTTCGAGCCGACGATGAGCGCCTTGATCTCCTTGGCCGCCTCGGCCGAGCGCTGCGCCAGCGCGCGCACTTCGGAAGCGACCACTGCGAATCCGCGCCCCGTCTCGCCGGCGCGCGCCGCCTCGATGCCCGCGTTCAACGCCAGCAGGTTGGTCTGGAACGCGATCTCGTCGATGACGCCGATGATCTGACCGATCTCTTGCGCCGACCCGGCGATCGCCGTCATCGCGTCGACCGCTTGGGCGACGACCGCCGCGCCTTCCTTCGCGTCCGCGTCAGCCGCCTGCGCCACTTCGCGCGCGCGACGCGTTCCGTCGGCCGACCTCTGCACCGTCTCGGTGATTTCCGTCAGCGCCGCCGAGGTCTCTTCGAGGGTGGAGGCTTGATGGGCGGCGCGGCGCGACAGCTCGTCCGCAGTCCCCTTCACCTCCTTCGCGCTGGTCTCGATCGTCGCCGAACTACCGATCACCGTGACGATCGTCGCCTTCAGTTTGTCGATCGAATCGTTGAAGTCGTCACGCATCTGCGCATAGGCGGCGGCGACCCCCTCGCCGAGTTTCACCGTGAGATCGCCGGCCGCCAGGCCCTTGAGGCCCGCGCCGAGACAGCGCATCGCCTCGCACTGCTCCGAGGCCGTTCTCGCCAGCTCCGCCGCCGACCGCGCGCGTTCGGCTTCGGCGCGCGCCCGCTCGGCCGCCGCTTCGCTCTCGAGCCGCGTCCGGTCGAGCGCATTGCGCTTGAACACCTCGACCGCGCGCGACATCGCGCCGACCTCGTCACGCCGCTTCGCGCCGACGATCTCGACCCCGATTTCGCCGGCGGCGAGCGCGCCCATCGCCGCGCCAAGCCGCGCCAGCGGACGCGCCACGGTCGCCGAAGAGAGGCGAATCGACGCCGCGCCGGCGAGCGCGGTCGCGACCAGACCGACCAGCCCCAGCAGCCACAGCGCCGTGCGCGCCTGAGCGCGCAAGCCGGCGGCGGAAGCGACATCCTCGTCGTGCAACGCGCGCTCGTAATTGCCGAGGTCGTTGACCAGGGCGCGCAATTGCGGGTCGACGGCGGCGAGCTGCTTCACCCCGTCGCCCAGTTTGTCGACGTCCGCTTGTTCGAGCTGCAGCCCTTCGACCAGCGCCGAGGAGGCGTCGGCGGCGAGCTTGAACGGCTTCTGGGCGGCGTCGGCGATCGTCTGGAACCGCTGTTTGAGAACGCCGATCTCGTCGGCCTTCTCGGGCAGCAGCTGGAGCGCCTCATCGAGACGCTTGCCGGCCTCGTCGATCGCGCCCGGAAACGCCGCCGCCGCGTTTCGCCCTTGCAGCGCGTCGGGGCCGAAGTCCAGCGCGCCGAACACGTCGTAGGCGGCGGCGACCAGCACGCCCCTGGCGCGCGACAGCGCGAGCGTTCCCAGGGCGCGCCGCTCTATGACGTCGCCCGCCGCCGCGCTGACGCCGCTGAGCTTGAGACCGCCGAGCGCGACCATGGCGAGGATCACCAGACCCATCAGCGCCACCGGCAGGACGGCCTTCGTCCGCAGCGAAAGATTGTCGCAACTCACCGCCGAACTCCCAAGGATTTGGGCTCGCGGCGCCGTAGCGGTCGCGCGACGGCGGGGCGCAATTTCGGGACCAGATTGCCGATCGAATCCAACGCGGCGGGGCGACGGCGCGCCATCGTCGGCGCGACGAGGAGCGCGGCGCTCCGTCGCGCTGGAATGTGGTCTCGGATAATTAACAAATCGTTGCCGTCATAGCACATTGCGACGCGGCGGCCGCCCAAAGAACGATCTCCCTCCCGCCCCCGATCTGCTATGACCCGCCGATGACCTTGACCTCCGTCAACGTCGCGCCGGCGGAGCGCGGCGAGAAGCCTGTGATGACCGACGCCGAACTCGTCGCCCGCTACGACGGCCGCGTGCCGCGCTACACCAGCTACCCGACGGCGCCGCATTTCTCACCGGCGGTCGATTCGTCGACCTATGTCGAGTGGCTCAAGGCGATGCCGACCGACACGGCGCTGTCGCTCTACCTGCATGTGCCGTTCTGCGACCGGCTCTGCCATTACTGTGGCTGCAACACGACGGTGGTGCGGCTCGACTCGGCGCGCCGCGCTTACGACGCGCTGCTCGAGCGCGAGATCGGCCGCGTCGCGGCGTTGATCGGCCGGCGCGCCGCCGTCTCGCACGTCCATTGGGGCGGCGGCACGCCGACTTCGCTGCCGGGCGACTGCCTGATCGCGATCATGACGCGCATCCGCGCCGTCTTCGACGTGCGCCCCGACGCCGAGATCGCCATCGAGCTCGATCCGACCTCGCTGCCGCCCGACCGCCACAAGGCGCTCGCCGACATGGGCGTCACCCGCGTCAGCCTCGGCGTCCAGGACCTCGAGCCGGCGGTGCAGGAGGCGATCGGCCGGCGCCAGTCCTACGAGCAGACCGAGGATTGCGCCGCCAAGGCGCGCGCGCTCGGCGTCGGCTCGATGAATCTCGACCTCATCTACGGCCTGCCGCTGCAGACCGAGGAGAGCGTGGCGCGCACCGCGCGGCGGGCGCTGGCGCTCAACGCCGACCGCGTCGCGGTGTTCGGCTACGCTCACGTGCCGTGGATGAAGAAGCAGCAGCAGCTCATCCCCGAAGACACGCTGCCGGGACCGCTGGCGCGCTTCGCCCAGCAGCATGCGATCCATCGCGTGCTGACGGAAGAAGGCGGCTACGTTCCCGTAGGCCTCGACCATTACGCGCGCCCCGGCGACTCGATGGCGGAAGCGGCGGCGACGCGCCAGCTGCATCGCTCGTTCCAGGGCTACACCGACGATGCGGCGCCGACGCTGATCGGCTTCGGCGCCAGCGCGATCGGCTCGCTGCCGCAAGGTTACGCGCAGAACGCGCCGACCGCGCTCGCCTACGGCAAGGCGATCGAGGCGGGCGGGCTGGCGATTGTCCGCGGCGTCGCGCTCACCGCCGACGACCGGGTGCGGCGCGACCTGATCGAGCGGCTGATGTGCGACCTCGAGGTCGACGTCGTCGCGCGCGCCGCCGCGCACGGCGCCGATCCGGCCCCGTTGGTCGCCGCGTTGGCGGGCCTCGCGCCGTTCGCGGCCGACGGCCTCGCCAATTGGGACGGCGCACGGCTGAGCGTCAGCGAGAAAGGCCGGCCGTTCGTGCGCTCGGTCGCCGCTTTGTTCGACGCCTATCTCAAACAGGCCGACGACAAGCCGCGCCATTCGCGCGCGGTGTGACCGGCCGTTTTCTTCGACGCATCTTCCACGCCCTTGCGCCGAGGCGCCGCGAAGCGGCTGCGAAAGACGAGGGTTGCGCAAGGGCGATGGAGTCTGGCCTGAGCCGCGCCGTGCGGCGCGACTCGGCTTCGTCCGGGCGCGGTCAGAGTGCGGCGGCGGGTTTGGCGGGGGTGGCGCTGGCTTGCGGGGCGGCGGGCTTGCCGTCCCAGCCGCCGGCCGGGGCCGGCGCCTCGTTGGCGGCGGGAGCCGGCGGCGTCACCTTGAACCCGGCCAGCGCCGCCGCTGCGGCGTTGACCGCCGCCTGATCCATCTTGGCGGCGACGTCGTCGCGCTTGCGGCCGGCGTCGACGTCGCCCTGCTGCGCGGCGAGCGAGAACCACAGCCACGCCTGGCCAAGGTCCTGCGGCACGCCGAGCCCGCGCGCGTAGAGGATGCCGAGATTGAACTGACTGTCGCGCACGCCGAACTGGCCGGCCCGGCGGAACCATTCCGCAGCGGTGGCGTAGTCGGGCTTGCCGCCGATCGAGCCTTCGGCGTGCATGACGGCGAGATTGTGCATCGCCCGCGCATTGCCCGCCGTCGCAGCCTTGACGTACCAGCCCATCGCCGCCGGCAGATCGCGCGTCACGCCGACGCCCTTCTCGTAAAGCGCGGCGAGGCGATATTCGCCGATCGGCAGGCCGCGGTTGGCCGCCTGCTCGAACCATTGCGCGGCGGCGTGGGGATCGCGCGCGACGCCGCGGCCATCGAGCAGCCGCAGGGCGAGCTCGAATTCGGCGCCCGCGTCGCCGGCGGCGGCGCCGTCATGCAAGGCCTGCGGCAGACCGGCGGGAATCGCCGCCGCCAGATCGGCGGGCGGCGCCTTGGCGGCCGCGGCCGACGGGGAAATCGCGCCGGTCGGCGTCGTGTCGAGATCGGCGGCCGAAACCTTCGGCGTCGGCGCGGCGCTCAGCGGCGCCGCGGTATGCGCCGCCGGCGGCGAAAGCTCCGACTTCTGCAACGGCGGCGCATGGCCGCTGCGCAACTCGATCATCGCCAGCATCGCCACGGCGGCGACCAGCGCCAGGCCGAGCAGCAGCGGCCGGCGGCGCGCGGCGGCGAAAGCGATCGCCCGACCGCCGATCGCGGCGACGCGGGCGCCGGCTTCCTCTTCCACCGGCGCGGCGGGCTTCATGGCCTCGTCGGCGAGCGCCGCCTGGGCGGCGCGGCGGGCGGCGGCGATATGAGCGTTGATCGCGCTCTTCGGCGGCGCGAAATCTTCCGATTCGGCGACGCGCGGCCGCGGCAGGGCCGAGCCGGGCTCGAGCAGGAAGTCGGCGCCGTCGAGCGCGCGCGGCGGGGCGACCGGCGGCGCGCGCTCGGGCAGTTCGCGCGACGCGGCGCCGACGGCGTGGAACGACTCGTTGGCGAAGCGTGGCGGCGCGCCCGGCGCCGGCGCCGCGGCGACCAGGTCTGGCGCCGAGGCGGCGGCGCGCGCTTCGTCGACGCGCGCGATCTCGTCCTCGAGCCGGCCGAGCCGGCCGACCATGCGCTCGAGAATCTCCTGGACGCTGGCGAGCCGCGACTGGGTCCGCTTGTCGGAATCCTCCTGCTCGGCGCGCAATTCGGCGAAGCCGCCGGCGATCGGCGCGCTCGGCGCCTGCATCGCGCGTCGCGTCGCGTCGAGATCGTCGACCAGATCGGCGATGCGCTGTTCGAGCGCCGCGCCGGGGCCGGCGCTCTGCAAGGCGTCGAGGCGATCGTGGATGGCGGCGATCTGGGTCGCCAACGCTTCCGCGTCGACAGCGACGCCTGCGCGGACGCCGGGCCGCCGATCGAGCCGTTCGGCGAGCAGGTCGGCGACTTCCTCGACGAACTTGACGTCGAAATGTTGCGCCGACCCGCTTTCCAGCCGGTCGCGCAGCGCCGTCAGCGCCTCTTCGAGCTTCCGCGTGTCGAGCTTCTGGCCGACGCGCTCGTCGATCTGCCGGCCGAGATCGCGGATCATCGCCGCGAGATCGGCGGCGGGCGCGCCGCGGTCGAGCTTCCGGCTGATCTCGTGCAGCATGTCCTCGAACGGCCGCATGTCGGGCGCTGCGGCCGGAACGAGCTTGGCGCCGAGGTCGCGCATCATCGCTTCGATCGGCGTGGTGTCGATTTCGATCGGCCGGTCGCCGAGCGCGCGCAACGCCTGTTCGAGCGGGGCCATGTCGAGCGGCGGTCCGACGCGCTGGTCGAGCCGCCGTCCGAGGTCGCGCACCATGACCGTCAGCGGCTCGAGCGAGCCGCCGACCGCGGCGGGGCGGTCGAGCTTCTGGGCGATGTCGCGCAGCACGGCCTCCAGCCTGGCGGGGTCGGGCTGGCGCTCGACCGCGCCATGCAGGCTGTCGATGCGGCGGGTCAGATCTTCGAACAGGCGCGAATCGATCGGCGCGGGCTGCGGCGGGCGCTTCAACGCCGCGTCCATGCGCTGGGCGAGGTCTTCGAGCCGACGCTCGATCGCAGTCAGCGCGGCGGCGGGGATCGAGCGTTCGATCTGCGCGCGCGCGTCGGCGATCAGCGCGCCGAGCCGCGCCGATTCGGCCTGCGGCGCCGGACTGGCGGCGAGGCGGTCGACCCGGTCGGCGAGTTCGCCGATCTGCCGCTCGAGCCGCTCGACCGGCACCGGCCGCGACGCGGCGGCGGCGAGCAGGTTGCGCACTTCTTCGGTCTGGGCGCGGATGTGCTGGAAAGCGGCGGGATCGACGACGCCCTGGGCGATCGCGTCGACCTTGGCGCCGAGCGTGCGCAACTCGCGCTCGAGCCCGGCGACCGCGGCATGGGGATCATGGGTGCGCAGGGCATCGCGCGCCTCGACGATCAGCGCCGCCAACGCGTCGCGCGCGCCGCCGTCGCCGAGCGCGGCGACGCGCTCGCTCAAGTCGCGCATCGCGCCTTCGAGCGCGACGACCGCGTTGCGGGGGGCGAGATTGGACAGACTCTGCGCCATCGCCGCCAGCTCGCCGCGCAGGGACTGCACGTCGGTCGCGACCGGCGCCGGTTGTTCGGCCTGCTCGCGGCGCATCCTTTCGAGCCGCGCCGTCAGCGCGGCGATCTCCTCGCGCAGCGGCTCGACGCCCGACAGGGCGGCGGCTTCGGCGGGGCGCGGACGGGGCGCGGATTCGGGGCCCGAAGCGCGCGCGTCGAATTCGCTGCGCCGGCGCGCGATCTGCGCCGCCGCTTCCTTCGGATCGAAGCGCGGACGCGCGGTCGGCGGCAAATCGGAGCGCGGCCGTTCGACCGCTTTTGGCGATTCGCGCCGCCGCTCGGGTTCGTGTTCGACGCGGCGGGCGAGCGCGTCGAGGCGCGCGTCGAGGTCGCGCACCCGCGGCTCGAACGCCCGTTCGACCCGCTGTTCGACCGTCGCCAGCCGGTCGGCCGCCGCCTGCAGCGCTTCGGCGCGTTCGGCGCGGCTTTCGAGGCGGGCGATGGCGTCTTCGAGCAGATCGTCGTTGCGGCGCGATTCGCGCGGGCTGGGCGCCTCGCGCGACCAGCGCGGCTCGAGCCGCGGTCGCGCCCGGCGTTCCTCTTCGAGGCGGTCCTCGCGCTGGGCCAGGCCGGCGATTCGCTCGCCGATCGCGTCGAGCCGATCGTCGCGTCTCAGATCGGCGGGATCGACGCCGCGCTCGGCGGCGCGCTCGGCGATGATTTCGTCGAGCCATTCCCCAAGATTGAGCCCGGCCCGGCGGGCGGCCTCTTCGGCAAACTCGCGCGTTTCGCGCCCTACGCCGGTAACCTTCCAGGCCGTCGCGCTTTCCATCGTTTCGCTCGTGGCCGCCCCTTAGCGAATCGTCGCGCCGCCGGCTCAACGCGGCGCCACGGCCGGAGTTTTCCGCTGACGTGGTGAACAAATGGTTAAGAACGGCCCGAAATGGGGCGCCTGGCCGTCCAAAGTCTGTGACGGTTGCCGTTACTGCGTGTAACAACCTACAGTTGCATTGCATTGGGTTTTGCGCGTATTCCTTGCGTTGCGCCGCATCCAGGCGACGGCGGCTCGTCGTCTCGCGGCGCTGACGAAAGGGATCGGCCATGAAGGCGAATTCGCCATTGCGGAATGTGGTCAGCTCAACGGACACCTTGATCGACGCGGCGGCAGGGACCGTCGCCGGGCGCGAGTCGACCATCGGCGAGATGGCGCGCGCCTACGGCGTGACGTTGAGGACGCTGCGCTTCTACGAGGATCGCAACCTGCTCAGGCCGCGCCGGGTCGGCAACGCACGCTATTACGGCGGCGTCGACCGCGCGCGGCTGGCGATGATTCTCAAGGGCAAGCACCTCGGCTTCACCCTCGCCGAAATCTCCGACCTCATCGGCGCCGACGACGGCGCCGCCAGGAGCGAATTCGAGGAGCGGCTGCGACCGGCGCAGATCGTCGACCAGCTCAGTCATCTCGAGCGCCAGCGGCGCGAGATCGACGAGGCGATCGCGCTGCTGAAAGCCACGCGCGAGCGGATGTCGCGCGTCGAAGAGATGGCGTGAAGGGCGCGCGCCCCCTCTCCCGGCCGGGACAAGAGCCGAACGGCCGCCTGGGGACGCGGCCGTCGGCCGCGTTCCGTGCGCCGAGAGCGGCGAGGTCGAAAGCAGGCGCGGTCGGCGGCCACGCCGACCAAGCGCACGGCGCGAATGCGGCGCACGCTAGCGGCGGCGCGCTTCGACGATGCGCAGGCTCTCGGCGAACGCCGCTTCGACGCCCATCTTCGTGGTGTCGAGGCGGACGGCGTCAGCGGCGGGTTTGAGCGGCGCGTCGGCACGCTCGGAATCGCGCGCGTCGCGCTTGACGATCTCGGCGAGGATCGCCGCGTAGTCGGCCCGCTCGCCGCGCCCGACGAGTTCGAGCGCACGCCGCTGCGCGCGTGTCTCCGGGCTCGCGGTGACGAAGATCTTGGCGTCGGCGGCGGGGCAGATCACCGTGCCGATGTCGCGGCCGTCGAGCACCGCGCCGCCCGGGCGACGGGCGAAATTGCGCTGCGCCTCGATCAGCGCGGCGCGCACCTCCGGCATCGCGGCGACGATCGACGCCGCTTCGCCCATCTGGCGGCCGCGCAGGCTGTCCTCGTCGAACTCGGTGAGGCCGAGGCCGCGCGCCGCGGCGACCGCGGCGCCGACGTCGTTGAGGTCGCGATCGGCGGCGATCAGGCTGGCCGCGACGGCGCGGTACAGCAGTCCGGTGTCGAGATGCGGCAGGCCGTAATGCGCCGCGAGTCGCCGCGCCAACGTGCCTTTGCCCGACGCCGCCGGTCCGTCGATTGCGATGATCATTGCCTGCCCGCCCTCTAAGGCCACGCGCTCATAAGGCCTCGCGCCGCTCCTGTCGACCCAAAGAAGGGATTGACGAGCAAGCTTCCAGCCGGTTGGTATGACGAACAAGCGACAGCGCGTCCGAAGCCGCGCGAGCGCACAAAGCCGTGGGGAACGCCGATGGATCTGACGAATGCGCAGAAGCGCACCGTGCTCGCCGCCTATCTCGGCTGGACGCTCGACGCCTTCGACTTCTTCCTGCTGACCTTCGTCATCAAGGACATCGCCAAGGAATTCGGCGTCGGCGTGCCCGAGGTCGCCTACGCGCTGTTCCTG
>Ga0181520_10010395_pt1 | contig 12512 bp, 6 predicted proteins | sample PEATcosm2014_Bin_29_FD_132451 | JGI IMG/M metagenome (GOLD analysis project Ga0181520, IMG submission 132451) | Peatland microbial communities from MTU Mesocosm Facility, Houghton, MI, USA - PEATcosm2014_Bin02_30_metaG | ecosystem: Environmental > Terrestrial > Soil > Wetlands > Peat | place...
GCTGGCGGTGGAGGTCTGTCGGGGCTGGCCTGCCGAGCGGCTGGAAAGGGACATGCAGACGTCCACTAACCACGGCATCCGCGTCATCGCCAACACGATCACCCACATCGCCTTTCGGAACGGTCCGATCGAGAACGTCCATGCGGGGCGATACCTTGGCTACGGCCTGAACGAAAGACGGGTTCTTCCCAAAGCCGAGAAGTCGATCATCCGTCGCGCCCAGGACGTTTTTTTCAGCGGGCTGAAGGCTGCGGACTGCCTGAGATATGACGGAGCATGGCCGCCGCCGGCAGAGCGGGTGTTGCCGTTCCTGCATGGGGTGGTCGGTCCATTGGGCTGGTCCTGTACGGAAGTAAGCCGTCCCGTCGAGCTTCCGCTTCGCCAGGACCAGCAAGGCGGGCCGTAGGTGAAGCCATTGCAGTCGCAGGCTGGCCCGCCCCACATTCCTTGGTATCTATCCCCCTCCAGACGCGATTTCATGGCTTTCTGGAGCCCGACCTGCACCTGCTCAGCTTCAATGACCGACTGGGCAGATCGGCAGTCCCCTCTTGTGGCGTTTCGACGTGGAGTTGGGGGTGACCGACGCGCGCCAGTGTCTCCGACGAGCACGGACTTTGTCGTAATTAGCGGAGTGAATCAAGCTATTTGGTGGTCTCACCGCGAGTGCTTGACTGGCCTCCGTGTAAGAGCTAAACTCGTACGCGTTACAACGAGCACTGAGGTGGACTCTGCTACCATTAATGATGTACGACCGCGCCGAGCCGGCGGCAGGATTTGAAGTTCGGCGGGTCTGGAGAGTGACAGGATGAGCGATTCCCGATGGAACAAGTTGGATACGCTGATTCTTGTGGTGGGGCACGCGATCTATGTCGCACCCGACTTCAGCAATCCTAGCCACGACGATAGCTGGGTATTGCAGCGCTTTCAAAAAGGTGAGCCGCCCTCTTATCTCCAGCACATTGAGGTGGGGGTGAAGTTGGCCGAAAAGGAGAAATCGTCATTATTGGTCTTCTCCGGCGGTCAAACCCGTGCTGACGCTGGTGCCCACAGCGAAGCTGGGAGTTATTGGCTGATCGCGGAGCACGTGGTGAAATGGGACGACAGTGTCCGCTCGCGGTCCACGACGGAGGACTATGCGCGCGACTCGTTCGAGAACCTCTTATTCGGGATTTGCCGCTTCTTCGAGTGCACAGCCCGGTTTCCCGAGGTTGTCAAGGTGGTAAGTTGGAAATTCAAAGAGGCCCGATTCGATCTCCATCGCAAGGCACTACGCCTGCCGCGTTGCCGATTTTCATTCGTCGGTGTGAACAATCCAGCACCAGACGAACTCGCTCGGGCCGAGGAGGGCGAGCAACTTGCCGTTGCGCAGTTCATGGACGACCCGTATGGCGTGCGGATGGCCCCGCCGGATGCGCCGCCCGAACAACGACGCAAGTATCTTGGTGAGAAGAGAAGGGATCGAAACCCGTTCAAACGGCAGGCTCCGTACCCAATTTCGTGTCCAAGTCTCTGCGAACTCTTGACACACCGCGCTACCACATTCTTCAACGGAGAACTGCCCTGGTAGGCGCAGCGCGGCGCACCTCCCCGCACGAATTCATGAATGGGCGGTGGTGTATGTCAGCCTCTTGAGAACGGCACGCACTTCCTTCGTGGCATGCGACTTGAGGCCCTCTTTCAGGCGGCCTGCGCAGCACGCAGGGATGTTATCGCCGTAACGATGATACAACGCCCAAAGAACATTCGCTACCGTGCGCCAACAAGAGTGCCGACAACGGGCGCTCATTTCCAGAATCGCATGGATTCGCGGGTGAAGTTCATGATCATCGTCGAGATCGAGAACCAGGGGCAACCATCGGACCAACGCATATGAGGCATTGATGCGGAGGTACTTCGCATCTTCCGGAAGCTCCCACTCCTGATTGAGTCTTTCGATGGTACGGAGCAGGCAATCCACCACTTCCGCACAAATGCCCTGAGGCACTTCCGCGTCAGGGCCAGGCTCATCTAAGACGAGCCCGCGCCAAACGCCGGGCCTGGGGCGTTTCAGGTGAAAACCCCGAACCGCATATGCCGGGTACCATTTCCGTCCCACCTTTTCAACACGCCAACTTCCCGTCAGGATGTGCTCGAAATAAGGCTTGGGGCATGTTGGGTGGAGGCGTTCCAGGCATCGCACCACGTTGTATTTCGTGCGGTAAGTGATGTAAATGTCCTTGTAGGTATTCTCAGAAATCAGCGGTATCGCCTTGCGAGCAACGGTAAGTATGAGATCCCGGTCCTCCGGCCGCGGCAATACGCCGATCGCTTCGAAAAGGTTGCGAGCGACGTTGTTCCAGTGGTTAACGCGCAGCTCGTGTGGAGCAATCAGTTCCTCAAAGTTCCCGACGAGGTCTTGGTTGACGTCGATCAACCCGTCGAGAAATGCCTGTGGCTCCATCCCATGGTAGTCGAACGAGGGGGTGGCGCACAGCAGTTTAGGAACGTGCGTCTTGATCTCGTGGGCAACGGACCATGCCAGAATGAACTCGCACAACGTCAAGTGCGCAAAGCCGTAGGCTCCGGTCAATTCCTCGACAAAAATGCTCAAGGGCTTGCCGGACAGTTTCTTAACGAGCCCGGGCAAATCGCCACGCAGTTCTTTGACCTTCAAGACGTCGCTTCTCCGCTCGGTCATCTCTGCGGCGATCTCGCCGATTGAGTGCATCGTCGCTTCGAGTTGGTCAACAGCCACATCGTTTTGCCGGAGGATATCCTTGAACCACGCCTCGTAAAGACGTGACCTGTTGTCAGCGAGACCAAGAATCTGATCCGCGTTGGCATACATCTGGCGAACCAACATGAATAGGATTGGAACACGGGCATGGGAGGCAAGCTGCCGAATTCTCGATTTTTCAGCCGGAGCGTCCTTACAATTGGGGTACAACTCGGTCAGCTTGGCGTCAACGGCATCCTCAGACAGTTCAGAAAGCTCCACTCGCTTGCTCTCCAATCCCGGGGGGATCGCCTGGATTTCTGCAAGAGTCTTGAAGATGTGGTCGCGGCACGAAATGACCACCCTGGCGATTCTGCTCCCTTCGATCAGATTGGCGATATCCCGGAAAAGCAGCTTGACAGCTTCTTGTTTTCGCATGCGAGCCAACTCGTCGAGTCCGTCCAAGATCAGGAGCATTCGGCCGTCTTGGATCATGCGTTTGACCGCCAGTCTTTCGTTCGCGCTCGGCTTTCGGTCGTCGTTCAGGGAATGGCGCGATAGTTGCGCGATAATCAGCTCGGACAAAGAGAGACGATCGCGTGCGGACCCACCCTGGGACAGATCGGGATCGAAGAGGCGCAATGGGAAGAAGAAAGGGAGCGGCTGGTCTGTCGGCGTCTGGACCAAGGTCTTCTCCACCAAGAAATTGGTCTTGCCCATGCCGGCCTCGCCAGTCAGGAAAAGAAGTGGCTCGCTCCCCAACCTGACCCATTTGTCAAACTCCTTCTCTTCTTTCTCCCTCGCGACGTATTGGCGACTAACGGCGCACGCCGCGATTCCCGTAATGTTTGGACGCCCTTGCAAAACGGATTCCCGCTTCTCGTTCAAAAGCCATGTACGACTCTTTTCCAAGGCCCCTCGGAGTTGGTCTTCCATGCGCTTCTCCGCGGCAACGGTCGGCGGGGCCGGCGCCAATTTCGCCTCATTCCTGATGAACTGAGTGAGCCCGACGAAATCCGGGAACATGCTGAACGCGTTCAGATTCGCGATGCTGAGGAAGTGGGCGGATTCCTCTCGAGCCTTCTGCGAAAGAAGGATTTGGCACACGCACTCAGGGCACTGTTCCTCCAGCGGCGCGAGCGACGAACCGTGAACCGTGAACTTTCCCCGCTGGCGCTGCATACGCCTATTCGGATAAGAAGGCGAGATCGCCAGCGGAAAAGTGGAGGGAGGAGGATTACTGTGCAAGTAAACAGACTCGTAGCTGAACTCGCATCCGGTTGGAACCTCGAGGATTGAGTTGCAACCGCTCTTCCCGTTCAGACGTTGTGGGTTCAGGATGAATACGCTCGGGTCGCCTGATTGCAGCGAAACCGCAAAGTATACTGCGATCCCCAAAGTCTCGGTCCAGTCTAACAGTCGTGTTGGGATCCCGTAGTGTTGCATATCGAACAGGGTCTCCCATCCCGTGTCCCGCCGGGGAAGCTGCCGCAAGTTCGTTTCTTTGTACTTCTGCAGCAACTCCTTTTCATTTTCCTTGCCGTTGTAGTACCTGAACAGCGATGGCGTCAACGTATAGTCGCATTTCTCATGCCCGCGATACCAATTTGGACCGTCTCCCACGTGCTGTTTTGCCTCCTCGACCAGCTTCAAGAACTCTTCCCAGTTCTCCGCCCTGAATTGTTCGAAAGTTGAATCGGACATATGCATGCTCCACCGCGTCTTGAAGAGTAGCGAAACTCTCTCGCCCAGAATAATCTGGGCGGCTGACGATCATTTCGCAACTGTGTTTGTCGATCAATCGCCGCCGAAACAGGGGGGCCGGGGCCGCTGAAATTCTGAACGCCGGCTAGTATCATTGAGACGACTCGTATAGTAATTGTCAAGACCCGCGCCAGATGTTCTTGTCAGCGCGTTTTCTGGGCCGATGCGAAAAAGCGACCGTTTGGTCAAATTCTGGTGCCTCATATTCTTGGTGACTTCCCGGAGCGGTTACGTACCGCAGAACCAACACTGGCCGCAATCAAAGTAGAACGATGCTATTTTGATCTGAACACTACCTCGGGCAGTTGCGACGGCGTATGGGCAACGGGTCGTGAATCCCTTTGCCACAAAGGCGATAGGCGAGGTTTCCTGCTCCCTTGCGAGACTCTCTCGGCGGAGCTTTTGGCACGTGAAGAATGGCATCTGCCGCGATCAAGGTGACACGCTGTTATCTTGATCCGGAACAAGCTGTGAGAGTGGGAAACCCCTCACCAGACAGACGGTCGCAAATCCCAGACCTCCTTCACGCCGCCTTCCGTGCCCGGCGCTTGCACTGGACCAGGAACATCTTCCCGCCACGGTAAAGGCGCAGGTCAATGCCGACGCACACGTCAGCTTTCATCTCATAGCCATCGCAATCATTCAAGCCAACAGCCCCCCCTTCGTGAAGAGTATCCTTCCCCGGCCCCAAAAGAAATCGACGACATGCTTGCGATATTTTCGTTGCGCCTGGCAATACGGGGATGCAAAAACAAGGCTGGCAGCGATCAAAGTAGCACGATTCCATCTTGATCGGAAAATCGCTCGGGGAAGCCGGTGACGGCGTCGAGACGAACCGTCAGGAGTACCATGTCCTCAAGGCGATAAGTACGATCTCCCGTTCCTTGCGCGACGCTTCCATCGCCGCAGCTGGCACGCGAGAAACGGCGATTGCCGCGATCAACGTGTCACGATGTCATCTTGATCAGGAACTTGGGGCAAGGGCGCTCCTCACCAGGCAGACCGCGTGGCCGACACCACTGAGCGATTATCGAGCTTCGGTCCGCGTGGCAATGCGATCCTTGGGCGGAGAGTGATGTACGGATCTCGTCCGACCCGCCCAGCACGCGGTCATTGACAGGTGGGAGCTTGGATCCTACTCAGACGCCTGACTGAAGCCGCCGCCGAAGGAGTGACATTTCGGAAAACGCGGTCCTGTTTCGACCACGGCAGCCTGCAATCGATTTGACATTGTCCCGGCAGGCGATACATTGACGGCGTGTTACGACCGTGGCGGTGGGCAACGGCAGTGCAAGCCGTGCCGCGTGCGCGTTGGATTTCCGTGCCCAAGGGTGGTTTGTTCCATTGGTTACCGAGGAGGTTAGTCATGCAGGTTGAAGGCAAGAATCAAGTCCAGTTGTATCTTGAAGACTGGCAAATGAGGATGGTCAAGGACGTCCTTGGCACAGATTGTCACATCTGGCTCGTGCCGGTTGAATCCAAGCCCGTACTGAAATACGAGGGGCCCGCTGCCGCTGCCGCCGGCGCAGCCACGCGTACCGTCAAGCGGATGTACCTGACCGACTGGCAGAAGCGGGAGATCGCCGATGAGACGGGGCAGCCGTGCCAGTGCGACTTCGTCGAACTCGTGCCGGGGCTGATCATGAAGTATGCCGCCCCGGTTCCGCGGAAGGCTACCTAGACGTAGCCGCTAACAGGGGTCTCCGATGAGTGCCGTCCAGTACATTCCCGAGTTCTGCGTCTGGGAGCTTACCCTGCGCTGCAACATGCGGTGCGTCCACTGCGGGTCGCAGGCTGGGCGTGCTCGTGCGCAGGAACTCACCGTGGACGAGTGCCTTGTCGTGGCGGATGACCTTGTGCGACTGGGCTGTCGGCGCGTCACCTTGATCGGTGGCGAAGTCTTTTTTTACCCGGGCTGGGAGACGATCGGCAGGAAACTGTCCGAGGCGGGCGTCGTGGTCAATATCGTGACGAACGGCTCCCTGATGGGGGCCCGGCAGGTCGAGCAGATCAAGGAAGCTCGGCTTGTCAACGTGGCCATATCGCTGGACGGGATGGAGGAGAACCATGATCGGACACGGAACGTCCAAGGCTCGTTTCGTATGGTCATGAGCGCCTTCGAGCGGCTGCGCGCGGAAGGGATTCCGTTCGCAGTCGTCACGGCGCTGCTGGAGTACAGCTACCGCGACTTGGAGCCGATGTACGACCTGCTCGTCGAGCAAGGGGTTTCGGCGTGGCAGATCCAGCTTGCCACGGCCATGGGCAGCATGGCCGGACACGCCGATCTTCGCCTCGACCCTGCCCGTATCCCCTGGGTGACCGGTTTCATTAGGAGCCGGCGTAACCGGCGAACGATGGAGATCTACGCTGGCGACGACATCGGATACTTCGACGAGAACGAGATGTACTTGCGAAGCAGGCCCGGGACGATTTCCGCGTGGCACGGATGCCAAGCGGGTCTCCGGGCCGTCGGCATCGGCAGTACGGGGGACGTCAAGGGTTGCGAGTCCCTCTATTCCGACCGCTTCGTAGAAGGTAACGTGCGGACCGAACCCCTTGCGAGCATCTGGAACAAGGAGGGGAACTTCGCCTATAACCGGCAGTTCGATCCTCACCACCTGACGGGGCGGTGTGCCCAATGCGACAAGGCGCTCGTATGTCGCGGCGGCTGTCGGGGATCATGCTACTTCACGGTGGGTTCGCTGTTCGAGAACCCTTACTGCTGCTACCGTCCCCAGCATGACACGCCGTCCGCATCGTAGGTTGGGGCACCGTCCCGTGCGAGAAGTGGAAGGAACCTCTGGCGTGGGTTTAGGGCGATCCCTCCGAGCGAACGACGGAACGACATGTGAGGAGAATCTCGGAGAAGAGTGAAAGCAACGTCGACATGCCGCGCCCATTTCGTCGACATCGTTTACTCGCAGTCCCAGAGCATCGAGCTTCCCGGAATATTGACGATCCATTATCAAATCGCGAGAATGTGAATAATCCTCACTTCGAGACGAATCGTTCGTGTCACGCACGTAGGATTGGACTAGGCCGAGGAATTGTTTTCCAAAAGCGGCGGTACGACAGGTGGCGCTGGCCAGGACACCGGAACGATCACACGCCTGCTTATCCTCGGACGACAATACTGATTTGACTCTTTGCGAACCGAGGGACGATGTGAAATTAAGCGACATCCTATTTGCAAGTACCAGCGAATTTGGCAAGCGGCTTCAAGATTCCTATCGACGGCTGCGTGAGACGGCGATTGAGGAGTGGGCCCCGGCCTTGCCTCCCACGGAAGAATCGCATGCCGGTTTACCGCACACGCGCAATGTCGAACGTGAGATCGACAAGCTTCTATTGTCCGTGTTGGGCAATCCCGAAGGCGCCGGCTGCCTCACGGAAACCGAGGCATATATTCTTCTGGCAGCGATTCAGTTGCACGATATCGGGCGATCGACGGCCGAGCGGAACGAACCTCACGGCCGAAGGAGCGCGGAATTGATCGGCGGTCATGGGACAGAGCTTGGTCTAATAGCCGACAAGCACATCATTCGCTGCGTGGAACAAGTCTGCGGGTGCCACGATTCCCGGAACCTGGACCAGGAACTCAATTCCTTACGCAGACAACCCACGACCCTCGAAGGCTATGGCATGGTGCGGCTTCCTGCGCTGGCCGCCTTGTTGGCGTTGGGTGATGAAATGGACGAGTCCTACTTACGGGCCATCCCGGATTACGTCAGCTCGAAGGGGGCGACCCGTTCCGACGCCAGGTTTTGCGACCTGCGCCGGGGAACGATCCGCCGGCTGATTTGTGCAACGGAAGCGGATGCCGCCGGTCATTGCATCGTGAGTATTCTGGCGGATTGTCCAGATGTATCCGCTGCAATCGAGCGGTGGAGCACAATCGACCATTCCGCGATCCGCGGCAGCGTCAAGGAACTGAGTGACGTGATAGGGTGTCATGAGATTGCCGAAAGGTTGGCCGGATTATGCCCTCGGGAGACATTTGGCCAGAAGGCGAAGGAATTGTGCGACAAACTTGCTGCGAAAAAGAAACAGGTAATCGACGGATGTTCTTGCATCGGTCCCGAGGTGGCCATTGCCTGCGTCTTGTTGGATAAGATTGAGTCGAAGAACGTGAAACTAGCCATCCTGCGGAAACACCTTTGCGGATTGGGCATGGACTATGAAGAATGGTTTCTCGACGTTGCCGGGGTGCTTTTCGACAAGGATGGTAAGCAATGTGTCGAGCCGAGCTTGGACCATATTGACGCCCGCCTGGTTTGCGATGCCATGAAACGCTTGGCATTTGGAATCTTCAACCGTTTGCAGTTCTCCTACGAAGAGCTTGCCGCGGAAGCGAGGGTCGTAAACCTGGAAACCGTCCGACGCATCGTGCGGCGGGTCGCTCTTTGGAAACTGCCCCCCGAGGCAGATCCGCCGATCCTCGAGGTAGGCTCTACGAACTGGTCCTTGGTCAGCGGCGCTTTCGAGGATTCGGCCAAGGCGCTGGTAACTGCGATTTTGGAGAAGACTCATGCCCGATGACCTGAACAAGAATAAAGTTCGCTTTGAGATGCTGCCTGAACTTGAAGAGTTGTTGGACCGGGACGCTGCCACCGGAACGGCCGGAATCGCCATTCCCGGAGAACGCGAGGGCCGCGTGATCCTGATCATCGGCCCCCCTGGCTCGGGAAAATCGACGTTGGCGCTGCAGATGGCCTGGGGGCTCACGGTCGGGGGGCGGCCCGCGCATACGTTATACTTTCCTCTGGAGCAGTCGGTCGAACAACTGAAGAAGATTGCCGCGGGATTCAAGTGGGATGGTCTGGAGCGGCTTCAGAGCGCCGAGTTGACGCCCGAAGAACTGAAGAGACAACAGGCAAATCCCCACGTGGCCGACTGGTTTCAGTGTATCTGCGCAAAAGGCAAGGGACGGCCGACGGAAAACGCTCAACCATGGGACTATGCCAGCATCATCGTCCCCAAGGTGAGTCCACGCAAGAAAATCGCCAGCAGCGGACCGGAATTGTTCGAACGTCGCCTGACGGACGTCCACGCGGTGCTGGACGGCTATTGCCACTGCCGCGCCAAGTTTTGCAGGGAGGCGACGGTAACCGAATCCTGCTGCCAGGTCCTCCCGTCGACGTGCCAAAAAGGCAACATCGACTGTCTTTCGTTAGGAATGGTGGTGATCGATAGCCTGAATGTGTTTGGGGACCAGGAGCTCACGCGGGATCAGATCTTCTCGTTGTGCGATCTCGTCGTGCGTTATGGCACAATCGGAGTGATTGTCGCCGAAGAACGGATCGGCGTTGGAGACGAGGCGGCGGGCTCCACGCAATTCGATCCGGCGGAGTATGTGGCGGATGTTGTGATTCGGCTGTCGCACCACCGTGATAACGGCCATTTGATCAATACGATGGAGATCGCCAAGTCCCGCTATCAGGCACAAGTCTTAGGCCGGCACCCGTACAAGATGATCTCCCAAGACATTCTGCTTCCGCCCGATAATGCCCCAACGTCATGGTCGCGGTTTGGCGGCGGCTTTCGAATCTTCCAATCGCTTCACCGACAGTTATCCAAGAACCTTCGCCCAGTTCCCTGGACGGGAAAGGTCTCGTTCGGCGATCAAGATTTCGACAAGCGGCTCCCCTCATGGCTGCGAGGAGATGGCACGTCCACGCAAGGGCGGTCGCAGGCGCCCACTCTCATGGTGATGGGCGAGTTCGGTACGTACAAATCGGCCTTGGCCATCAACTTCCTGCTCTCGGGATTGAAGACGGGTGAGAGCGGACTCCTCCTTTCCTTGCAGGAATCGGTAGCCCCCGATCTCCGCCGCATACCGCAATTTGCGGACAATGAGGGCGATCTTGGTGAGAAGCCTGACAAGGCAGAAAAGGCAGGCGAAGAGCACTCGCGTGGCAAGATTATCCGGACTTCGTATTATACTTCCGGGAAACAGAATGAGCTCAGCATTTTGAGTTTTCGCCCCGGACACCTGCTCCCGGAGGAGTTCGTCGAGGCCACCATCAAGGAAATCAAACGGCTGCAACGATCTCCCGGCTGCCCTTGCCGTCTCCGCGTCGTGTTGGACGACACCTCAGAGATCCCGTCGCGTTTCCCGCTCCTGGCCAACAGCCAGACGGCTGCCCGCCTGTTTCTGCCTGTCTTAGTGGATGTGATTCTCGGCCTAGGCGAGATTCCCATTCTCATTACGGCGGCCCGCGAACAGGCGTCGAACGAATCGAGCCTGAGTCTCATCGCCGACGTTGTCATCCAGACCGCGCGAAAATCGCTCTATGGGCGCGACACGATCGTCGTGAGCTGTCACGCGCACGGCATCGAAGAACTGGGAAGCATCACCCCCATCGGGCTTTCCACGGAAGGTCAAGCCCCCTCAAACGACGGCACGCCGCGGCCCCCGAAACTCGTGGTCGACGCTAGCCGGTTCGAGGGCCTCATCGGTTTGGAAGGAGAGTCGCCGCGGCGTGCCGGGTTGGGCTTTTCTTTGTACATCGAAACCGAGTGCCAACTCGAAGAGGCGGATCAGCTCAAGTCGCGGGCCAGCATGCTTCTGGGACAGGAAGCCAAAGTCAAGTACTTTGCTCCCCGCGACGCCGAATCGCTCCACGAAGCTTGGAGGATGTGGGACAACTTGCCCCTACCAGATACCGAAGTGATCATGCTCGACGAGTTCTGCAGTTGTCCCGACGCGAAAGAAGATACGATCGGTTTGGCGAATCTGCAGACGTTCGTAAGCGAGGATTTTCGTTGCAAGGCCCCTGACGGTTCCAATCTGCAAGTGTCGAAAGCCTATCGCCCGGGTATGGTCAAGGACAAACCCTGTTATGCCTTGCCCTACTTCTCGAATGTCATGCTTCTCGCATGGGATTCCGGCCTCTCAAGCGGCGATACGGCGCTGTTGACAACACTGGAGGGCTATGGCAAGACCACGACTGAACTTTGGCGTCGTCTTGCAGAATCCGACGTTGTTTTCGATTACGATCGGCGGGCATGGGAATCTGAAGCCTGCATGTTCATGGAATTGCTGGGCCAGGACATGGGAGCCCTGCGAGAATGGTTCCGGGGGAAGTTCATGCAACCCTGGCTCGATGATGCTGTCGCTCGGCTAGGTGCATTCAGGAAGCTAGTCCAAAAAACACAGCCTGGCGCCCACATCTCAAGTGAACCGCGCACCGCCAGCCCCAGCTCACTGAAAGCACGGCGACCCACACGGCGGACCAAGCTCGATAAACGTCCGAGCCTGCGCGAACTTCGGCGAAACGCTGCGGACCCGAGAGCCGGAGTCTGGTGCCATTGGTTCACCACGCTCCGCGATATGCTGAGCATGTATCCGGATCTCGGACCACAAATCCGCGTGGCAGCCTTGCCCTTTGGGGGATTCCGCGGCGATTGGTATCTCGGCATGGCTTCCGGCAGTGTCAGTCTGCCAACGGGGTGGAACGTCATCAAGCGACTTTGCGGCCAGGATCGCGACCCGACAAAACTGGACTCGGGAATCGGCTTGCCTGTTTGGGAGGCATCTTACGAAGCGACCGATTCGACTGATTGTTGTGCGAATGCCCCCGTTTGGCCCAACTCGCAGCCGACTCTCAAAGAGATCGGCCAAATCTGGCTCAACGCACACAAGCGTTCCGAGTTCACCGGCTACGTGCGCGTCCACCGCCTCTTTCGGGAGGCGTTCGTCGAAATCCTGCAAGATCCCGTGGGCGCCGGCCAAGAAGCCGAGCGGATCAAACAGATACTGGTTGTCATGCATGCCAGAGTAAGAGCCGTGCTCACGCGACAAGTATAAAGATCCTATAGGGGTCAGCAGACACATCCGCCATCACCGGCTCGATCAGGCGCAGTGCTGCGTCTCGACGGGCCGGCCGTGCCACTTCGACCGTTGGCCCTGCTACAAACACAGCTCCCACATGTTGGCGGCGGCCGGACATTGGACCACTTCGCCGGCCGGGGAGGCATCTGGCCGGCGGTAGTTGGCGGCGGCCGACCGCCGGAGAAGTGGCGGGCGGATGGGGTGGCAATTAGGCTGGAA
>Ga0181520_10010397_pt1 | contig 12510 bp, 15 predicted proteins | sample PEATcosm2014_Bin_29_FD_132451 | JGI IMG/M metagenome (GOLD analysis project Ga0181520, IMG submission 132451) | Peatland microbial communities from MTU Mesocosm Facility, Houghton, MI, USA - PEATcosm2014_Bin02_30_metaG | ecosystem: Environmental > Terrestrial > Soil > Wetlands > Peat | place...
AAGTCACTGTTGAATGCGATCTTGCTCGATCGATGAACCGAGATCGGTCTCGAAAGAACTTCCGCTTCGACAAACGGGCGAACTCGATCCGACCGCTCCAGACCAACGACCAACAGTCGCAACTGATTTGTTCACGACACCGTCGCCGACCTCCACCCTGTGACCGTTGAGCAACAACAACATCAAACGCAAGCCCGATCCCCAGTGCATCCCGGTCTCATGGCTGTAGCCAGTTTCACTTTGACCAGAGAATCCCGCTCAACATTATCGCTGCCTCGACTGTCCGTCCCCTAAAACCGTTTCCGACAATGACGGCTCAGCGTGACCAATGCCATGCTGTGGTGGCGGCAGGAATCGCCGCGCTCCAAGCTGCTCGCTTGGGTTCAAACTTGCCATTCGCGCAGTTTCGGCGCGACCCCGACCTTCAACGACCAATTCACGCTTTGCGCTCGTGCCAACCGTCAAGTCCGATCTATCGCGTCGCTGTGCGATTGTGACCATTCTTTAAGATGCATGGTGGCCGATGATTTCAATTATGACGCAACAAGGGCCCAGATAGGGAGGCGCACAGTTTTGGGTATTCGATATAAGTCAGATTAAGCTTTGCTGCAAATCGGTGCATGATATAGCAGCACTTTAGGCTAATTCTTAGTACTTCTGATGTTGCATTTTCAAGGCTCGTTCGGTTGCAGAGAGCAAGTTAGGTCGCGGGCAGCCTAAAGGCGGCATAACTTTCCGCTTCAGGGGGTCGGATGCGCTTCTCAGCGCCTTCTTCAACGAAGGACCTATTTCTAAACAGAATATGAAGTAAGGAGACAACAATGGCCGCACCGAATACGTTTCCAGGTTTGACACCGAACGCGCTGATGCAGCGCGGGGCACGACTGCCGGTATTCGGAACCGATTCGGCGTTCTCGATGAAACGGATTTCCAGCCGGTCGAAGCCTACAAGGATAGCCGTAATCGGAAACCATCTTCCTCGTCAATGTGGAATTGCAACCTTCACGACGGATTTGTGTAATGCAATTACAGCCGAATACAAGACCTCCGAACTGTCGGTCGTAGCCGTCAACGACCCTTTATCGCCCTATGCTTATCCACCACGGGTGCGGTTTGAAATTACCGAGGGTGATATCTCATCCTATCGGGCAGCCGCCAGCTATCTTAACTCGAGAGGCATTGATGTCGTCTGTCTGCAGCACGAGTACGGGATTTATGGCGGAAAGGCCGGCAGCCACGTTCTTGAGTTGCTCAAACATCTCAGAATGCCCGTTGCAACAACGCTGCATACGGTTCTTCGTGAGCCGGACGCCGATCAGCGGTACGTCCTCAAGGAGATCGCCGCACGTTCACAGCGGCTTGTAGTGATGAGTGAGCATTCTTCCCGGTTCCTTCAAGACGGATTTGGAGTTCCTGAACGGAAGATCGACCTGATTCCCCATGGCATTCCGGACTTACCCCTTATTACGCCGAAGGTTGCTAGAGTCGCCCCCACAACCAAGAGAAAGACTGTCCTGCTTACGTTCGGTTTGCTGTCTCCGAATAAAGGATTCGAGAATGTGATTCATGCGTTGCCGAGCATCTTGTCCCGGCACAGCGACGTTGTCTACATCATTGCGGGCGCGACTCATCCTCATGTCAGACTTGTCGAGGGCGATCAATACCGGTTTCAATTGCAAAACCTGGCAAAGAGACTTGGAGTCGAGAAGAACGTGATCTTCTATAACCACTTCGTAAGTCCTCAAGAAATGGCTTCACTGGTGACTTCGGCAGACATTTATATCACTCCCTATCGATACGAAGCACAAGCCGTATCGGGAACACTTGCATTTGCCTTTGGCGCTGGGAAGGCGATCATCTCGACTCCGTACTGGTACGCCACTGAACTCCTGGATGATGGGCGCGGAGCACTGGTCCCGTTTGAAGACTCAGGTGCTATTGCAGACGCGACAATAAAACTTTTGGATGATGATGCGGCTCGAGAGGCGATGTGCAAACGAGCTTATCTCTATGCACGTCGTATGGTCTGGAATCGAGTAGCACAGGCCTATATGCAGACCTTCGTAAGTGCTCACGTCAACTGCGCGCAACCCGATCGCCTGAGATTTCCAATTCAGGTTGTCGAAAGTCGCGATACGCGCCGACTCGCAAATGCTTGAAATCTGACTTTTTTCTTCATCGAGGAAAACCATGACTGCTGTTTCTTCCGATCAAGAAAGGTCGGCCTCGCGGCCTTGGGCAGGTGTCGTCGTTGCCCATCCTGACGACGAGATCCTCTGGTGCGGCGGCTACATCTTGACCCATCCGGAGTTTCATTGGCGAATCGTGACTCTGTGCAGGGAGGCGGATTTAGACCGTGCTCCGAAATTCCGCCGGGTACTGCAAGAACTGAAGGCGGAAGGTGAGATGGCAAACCTGGATGATGGACCCGATCAGACGCCTCTACCGCTCGCGCCGGTTCAAGAGACAATCGCCAGGCTACTGGCTGGAGTTGAATTTAGCATGATTTTGACTCACGGCCCGAAGGGCGAATACACGCGACACCGGCGACATGAGGAGTGCTGCTGGGGCATCCTTGAGCTTTGGCGAACGGGCAGGATCGAAACAAAGAGGCTATGGCTTTTTGCGTACGAAGATGGTAAGCATGCGTACTTGCCTCGGGTCCGCGACGATGCGGATCAGAGGGACACGTTGACGGATAACGTCTGGCTTGAGAAGCGCAGGCTGATTACCGATGTCTACGGCTATGGAGCCGACAGTTGGGAAGCGCGATGCACGCCAAGAGAAGAAGGCTTCTGGTGCTTTGACTCGGTACAGGCAGCAGCGGAACGCAAAGCATTATGGGAGACCCAATTGTGAAAGTACTCGTATTGAGCGAATACCCGGCGCCGGCCGCAGGCTTGGCTCTTCAGGGCGAACTATTGTGCAGGGGCCTGCATGAGATGGGCGTGGACGTCCACCCGGTGCATTTGGAATCGACTTTGGAAAAGGAATGGTATTTTCGCTGGTTCAAGCCGGACGTCGTGGTTGGCGTGGGGTTCTGGGGCCATCTTCCAGATCTGGTCCTGCATTCGCACAAGTTCGGGATGAAGGCCGTACCATGGCTCGTCGCCGATGGTTATATCGCTGAGCATCGTGATGTGCTGAACGCTCTGCCACTGATCTTGGTTACCTCCAATTGGGTGAAGGAGGTGTACGTCAGAGATGGCATCAGGGGAGACAACATCGTAGTGTTGCCGGTAGGCTGCGGCACGGACCGATATAAGCCGCACAGCCAAGATGACGCAAAGGTCCAATCGATCCGCGAGGAGTTTGGGATTTCGCATGATCAGTTAATGATCCTGACGGCTGGAGGCGATGGAGCATCCAAAGGCGCTCGGGAGGTCATGCGGGCGTTGGCGATGATCGATGCCGAGGCGCCTGATTGGAAGTATGTGTGCAAGGTTTGGCCCCAGCCCCGCACCGAACAACAGAACATGATCGATCTCAAGCTTGCTTCAGATCTAGGTATTGACGAAAAGGTGATTTACTCGACTAATGTGGTCTCGCAAAACTTCATGCCATATTTGTTATCTGCCTGTGACATCTATGCTGCGCCTTCGCGGCTGGAGGGCTTTGGCATGATTCAGGTCGAGGCGAACGCCTGCGAAAAGCCGGTGATTGCTATTGATGCCATGGCATTTCGCGATACCATGGTCCACGGCGAGACGGCATTCCTGGCTAAGGTGGCAGAGGAGAGAAAGATTACCGAAGCGCTCTACGGTGAGGGCCACGACTACCAGACCAGACATCGGATCGTGTTCCCGAATCCGCGAACCGTTGAATATCGAGCCAGCGTGCCCGACATCGCAAAGTATCTTCTGCGACTCATGAAGGACAGTGCGCTGCGAAAGCGCATGGGTGAAGCAGGCCGCAAACGAGTGGTCGAACTATTCGATTACCGTCAGGTCGCCAGGCAATTTGTTGAGATCGTTTCCGACCGATTGGGTATCCAGTAGAGAGCTGTAAGGCGCGTGTGCTCGTCTTCTCCACCCAGCACGACAACGAGGCGTTCATGTCATTCGACGATAAGTCGCGAATCTCTATCGAGCAGGCAAAAGAGGCAGCTCTAAACATCCTGCTGCATAACGCACAGGGGCCGTTTCAAGGTCTGCCTCGAACCGCAGGCTGGGGATACCCGGAACCTTACACGCGAGATCTGATGATCTCGGCTCTCGGCTTTCTGGCAACAGGCAACAAACAACTTGCTGACGCGCTGGAGCGCACACTGGTAGCACTTGCGAACAATCAGTCGCCGCATGGCCATATTCCGTCCCTCGCGCACGATTCAGCCAACCGAGGCTCCAGCGATTCGACGCCTCTGTTCCTCTTTGGGCTGGCTTTTTACAGAATCTCGACGAATCAGCCACAGTTCCTCCATGAAGAAGCAGAGAAGGCTCTGCGATGGATGCAATACCAGAGTCCCGATGACAGGGTGATGGTTTCACAGTTGCCCACTAGCGATTGGCGCGATGAGCAGTATGTGATGGGGTACGGGTTATATGTGAATATGATCGTCTACGCCTATCTTCGCCTTTACGGAGAACACGACTCCGCCGAGCAGTTGCGCGGATTGATGAGCCGTCTGGAAGTCAGTAGTGAAGAGAAGATCAGCTATGAGCAAGAGGCACTCGTAGAGCCGTCCGCCCCCTACTATGCACTCTATTCATACAAGATCATGACCAGCGACCGCTTCGATCTGTTAGGCAATAGTCTGGCGATTCTGACTGGGATTGCTTCACCTGACCGGGCAACGGAGATGCTGCTTTGGGTTGAAGCCGAGTGCGAGGCCATGCGGGGCCGCGGAGAACTCGCCGTAGATCTGCCGCCCTGTTTGTTTCCTTACATTCTGCCCCATCATGCAGATTGGCTGCCACGATACGAGCGCTATAACCGGCCTGGAGACTATCACAACGGAGGCGTGTGGCCGTTTATCTGTGGTTTCTATGTCGCGGCCTGCGTAGCGGCAGGACAGATGGATCTAGCGGAGCGCAAGTTGTTAGCACTAACTGAACTGGTGAAGCCATGGCATGAAGACGCAGCGGAGTGGGGATTCAACGAATGGATTCACGCGCAAACCGGTAAACCCAGCGGCCGCGATTGGCAGACCTGGTCGGCAGCCATGTACCTCTATGCGGCTGAATGTGTACAGCAAAAAAGAACCCCGTTCTTCGACCTGACGCGGACAGGTAACCCGGACCTGGCAGAATAACTCTTGCTTCGGTTGTTCCGGATGGATCTCTATGTTTCCAGGACCGCTTTCGAAAGATTCCTTGGCCGGTCTACGTCTACACCGCGTTCCACTGCCATGAAGTACGCGAAAAGTTGCAGAGGCACAATCTCGGCGATGGGCAACAGATACTCGCTTGCCGGTTGCACTTCGATAGAATCGCTCACCAGTTCCGCCACTTCGCGGTCTCCGGTATTGATTACGGCGATCACTCTTGCACCCTGCGCCTTCATTTCGCGCAACAGGTGAACGGTCTTCTTATAGCGCACCACCGAGGCTTCAAGCGCGGGGTCTACAGTGGCCATCACTACGAGAGGCACGCTATCGCTGAGCAGCGCATTGGGTCCATGCTTCAATTCGCCGGCCGGGTAGCCTTCGGCATGAACGTAGGAGGCTTCCTTCAGCTTCAAAGCGCCCTCGCGCGCAATCGCATAGTGAATGCCCCGGCCCAGGTAGAGAAAGTTGCCGGCGGTGCTGTACTTGCGCGCCAGCGTTGCCATCTGATCGCGCCAGCCGTCAAGCTGCCCACCGATGCTGGCAGGGAGCGCCCGCAGCCGCCCAATGTTGGCCTGTAACTCCGCAGCATCCATCGCTTCCAACCGCCGCGCCTCATAGAGCCCCAGCAGAAACAGCACCGCCAATTCGCAGGTAAAGCTCTTGGTGGCTGGAATCGCCTTTTCCACTCCGGCGGCCAGAGGCATGGAAACGTCAGCCTCCCGCGCCATGGTGGAACCGGCTGCATTGGTAATGGCCAGCGTCTTCGAGCCACGCCTCCGCGCCTCAGTCAGTGCCGCCAGTGTATCCGAGGTTTCGCCCGATTGAGAGATCACGATCACGGCCGGAAGCCGCCGATCGCGCCCGCCCCGGCAGCTCAGCTCGCTTGCATACTCCACATCCACGGCCAGTCCGCACAGATCTTCGAGCAGAATCTCCCCGGCCAGGCCGCTATGGCGACTGGAGCCGCTGGCGGCAATTAGCACCTCGCCGGCCGGATTTGCCCAGCCCTTCAAGCGCTCGGCCACGTCGCTCCTGAGGTTGTTGCCGTTCAGATAGAGCGCCAGTGTGCGATCTAGCGCCGCCGGCTGCTCATAGATCTCACGCAACATTTCGAACTGAAACTGCCGCAAATCGGTCATTCTTGTATTCGTCCGGCAGGGCGTAAACTCAACCCGATTTCGATCATATAGGAGCAGAATCCGGTCATGGACTCTGCGTAAGCAGTCTTGTCACTTAGATCTGCATGAGGATAACGAAGGCCATTTACTGAACTCTGGCGAGAAGATGGGAGAGTCGTTCGTAGTCCATTTCCGGGCAATGGGAACGAGCCTGACGTCCGATGACCGATTAGACATCGGTCTCATCGACGAAGCGCACGCATCAGTGCCGGCGGATCGGTCGCGGCGAAGGCCAAAAGGATGAGTGCTGGGCCCATACCAGCCACTGGATTACAAGCCGTGCCCGGAGTGCGAACGGATGCATTTGTCTCCGAGCCGTCTCTTCCTTTCGCGACCAAGCGGAAGCAATGCCTCAATACGAAGCACCTTAAAGCGGAAAGGAAGAAATCCCATAAGCCTGCTCTGTATATACGCGTGCGACTAACCATAGAAGTTATCATCGCCTGACCTTACTCCGAATACTCTAGTACGGATACGCACCCGATCTGCAAGCCGATGGCTCACTCGTAGCAAAACCACTTGCGGCCAGCGACAGAATGCCGGGAAAGATTTACGCCACACCGATCAACACTTGACTCGGCGTGGCGCCTCTTGTGCATTCGCAGTTGCATAGCCGGTATCGGGTTGCTACTCGAACTATGCTTCTATTGCGATTGGACCACTTGCAAACGAGTTCTTAGCGCTTGCCTCCGGCTACGTGGCCATGCCCATCGCGAACTTCATTTCCTTTGAAGTGATCAACTTTGTCGAGACGTTTTGTGGGCTCGGGTTTCTCGCCACGTGCCGGCCGTGGGCCGTTATAGCCATGTTCGGGATGAAAGCGGTTATTCACGTGGCCGCGGAAGTTTTCCGGGCCATGAAACCACGGGCCAGTGCCGATGAAGATGCCGCCCGTAAACCACTCCGGCCCATAGTAGCCATACGGTGCACAGTCATACGGTGCGGCGTCATAGTATCCGTAAGGACACTCGGGAGCGACCCCGATCTCGATACCGATTTGAGCCGCTGCTTTTGGAGCGGTTGCCATGATGGCGCAACCAGCAAAAGCTGCCAGGGCAACAAGCTTGAATCCTGTCATCTGCATTCCTTTCGATCTTGGGCCTTTGAATACCCATCAAATCTTCACGATAAAGAGCCTGATCCCCAGCGTCTGAGCAGGAACGATCACATGAAAAGTGTGCGAAGCAGTCTCAACGGTCCATTGTGACCATACAACACAATGGAGCATACCGTATCGGAGCAAATGAGCGATCAGATCGACGAAACCGCACGCAAAGCTTCACGCGCTGCCTCAGCTGTTGGGGATGCACTGGAAGATGGTGTTATCGCGGCGCGGCGAGCTGCAAAACATGGCGGTGATATTGCCGCGGAGTTTTACGCTGACACAAAGAAGCGAATTCAACGAAACCCGATTGAAACGGTTGTGGCGGCAACTGCAATCGGCATCGCAACTGGAGCGGCCATCAGTTGGGTATTGAGGCGGAGAAGCTGCTAGCAGCGTAGCGAATTCGCAAATGCGGGTCCAGCTTGCTGGACCCGTTTTGGCTCGATACCAATATTCCGTTCGAATTCCCAAGTCCAATAGGTGTCCGTACATATTGTGTGCAATAGTGACCCGTCTTGGGATACGAAGGCTATTTACAATCCAACCGTGATAAGCCCAGTTGTTGCGATTGATAGTCTCACCCGCCGCTTCGGCGCGTTCACGGCGGTCGACTCTTTGACGTTGGCTGCCAATGCCGGTGAGGTCTTTGGATTGCTTGGCTCGAACGGCGCAGGCAAGAGCACCACGATCAAGATGCTCACCACACTCTTGCCGCCAACTTCAGGAGAGGCCCGCGTGGGAGCCCTCAAGATCACACGAATTGGTTCTCTACTCCCAAGCCAAGGACCTGCAAACTAACTCAGGGGAACCGTACGCGTCGACTCCATGTCTCAAATTGAAAATCCCGCAAGATGCCGACGCTTGGCATTCAGCAAAAGCTTTGAAAGCCGACGAGGCACCGTTGGTGCGGATGATGATGGCGGCTCAGATCCAACGGTTCATTATGCTAAACCGAACAACTCATAGTTTGCGCGATTCTTCTGTATGCCGGCTTCTGTTACTGGCATTTCTGCGGACGATTGGAAGAAGAATACGTCGTCGGAATCGTAGTTGTGAGTATGGCCATGAACGCAGAGGAAGGACCATGGTTTCAGGAACGAGAAGAAGTCCCCATAGCGTGGGTCAAGCTTTGTTCCAAGTACGATGGTTTCATTGCATGTCCTGCACTGAATCCCCCAATTGGTGATTTTCTCAGCCGCCTTCTCCATGTCTTAAGCTCCTCGGTCCAGAAAGGGATAAAGCGCAATGCTGCATTTCATCCAGATTCTGCATATTTAGGCGGAAAGCGAGTCACTTTGTCCCGCGTATGCTCGGCTCCTATTCCCGCTCGACCCCCTGGCCCCCGAGAGCGGCTTCGCCACGGCTTAGTGTTCGCAAATTTCCATTCCTCGGCGGTGCGTTCAATTATCCATGAAAACATCGAGGTTACCTGGTCAATTACGACCACTTTTCGGCCTTTTGTTCTGCTAAATGCGCAAATGTCGAATCAGTCCCGAGTGACACTCCCCGTGCAATTCCGCAGCCAGCCTCGATCGGTATTCTTGGTCTGCGAACCGCCAACTGCTTGCTGCAGTTTCGGATGGCCCTCCGCCGCCCGTGAGGGACGGGCCCGGCTTCGAGCTGGCAAACGGAGCGATTGGCATTCTTGTTGCTGATCCAGAAGGCGATTCAAAGAACAATCACTGCCGATCCATCTTCGGTTTCATCTTTCACTGCCTCGAGCGCCTTGTTCGCGTCTTCCAGCGAGAACGTGGCGACACGCGGATGGAAATTCAAATGATGAGCCAGGGAAATGAAATCGCGCGCATCCTGCCGCGTCATGTTGGCTACGCTACGAATCTGGCGCTCGCCCCAGAGCAGCTTGTCATAGTCGAAGGCGGGCACTTGATCCAGATGAATAGCGTTGATTGCCACCACTCCACCTTTGCGAAGGGCAGCGAGAGCGCTGACAACGACCTTTCCGCTGGGAGCGAAGGTTATTGCGCGATCGAGCTCGGTAGGGGGCTTCGCATCTTCGTTGCCGACCCAGGTCGCGCCGAGTGACTCGGCGGCTTTACGGTGCGACTCACCGCGAGTCACGACATAGACCTCGCAATCCCAGGACTGGAGGATGCCAATTGCGAGCGAGGCCGAACTCCCAAAGCCGAAGAGACCGACTCGTTCCCCGTGCTCGACTCCGGCCACGCGGAGGCTGCGGAAGCCGATGATACCAGCGCACAGCAATGGTGCGGCGTGGGAATTGTCCAGGCCCGCCGGCAATGGAACTGCGAAGTCGGCGCGAACGGCTGCGTACTCCGCATAGCCACCATTCACCGAGTAACCGGTAAAAACGGGATGATCGCAGAGGTTCTCCATCTGGTGCCGGCAGAACCAGCAGTCACCGTCCACTCCGCCCATCCAGGAGACTCCGACGTGAGTCCCGATGGGAAGTTCCAGCGTCGCGCTTTCAACCACCTCACCAACAATCTGATGTCCGGGCACGATGCGCGGCCGGACAGGCGGAAGGTCGCCTTCAACGATGTGCAGATCCGTACGGCAGACCCCGCAGGCCATGACCTTTAGCAGGACCTCTCCGGGTTGCGGCTGAGGCCGCGGGAGATCTTCGATCGAAACCCAAGCGCCGGGAGCACTCACACTGGGATCGAATATCGCTGCTCTCATCGCAATCCTCCGTATCGGACTTCCGCTCCCTGTTTCCGCTATGGCCATTGTAGCCGTGCCAGTACTGTCCATGATGCCCCTTGCAAATGCAGTGTCGAACCTCGATTTGCTCTCGCAAGGAGAGTATTCGGCCAAATCGGAAAGCTCGGAGTCCCTGGCGTCGAGCGCAAAGGAGAATAGTGTGCGTTCAATCCACTCTTGGTGCGGAGCCTCTCGCTGTGTTCGGTGTCGTCAATTCTGCGACCGCTCTAATGTTCCCGATGCGCGCCGAAAGGGCCATGGGGCAGCGTTCTTTCTGCAGAAAAGACAGATAAGGCAATAAGATGAATGCAGCAGGCACATGTGACTCGTGACGCCATCAAAATTTCGGCAGGTCCGCGCCTTCGAGCCGCGATGATTCTTGCCGTCATCGCGGACGCGCTCCAGATTGTTGTTTTCCCTCTCTTTGTTCTCGGCGCTGAATCGCCCGCTGACGACATACTCGACTTGGGGATGGGAGCTGTGCTGACGTACCTTCTCGGCTGGCACTGGGAATTCCTGCCATCGTTTCTTGGCAAGCTAGTGCCCGGAGTCGATCTGGTTCCTCTCTGGACGTTGGCAGTTGCAAACGTCTATCGAAAATCGAAGAAGATTGCGGTCACCAGGGAAGGATTGAGAGAAGAACGTCCGGTGCGGGGAGAACCGCGAAATAACTAAACAGCACATGTTGCGCCAGGGCGAGGTGCTGTGGTGGGCCATGAGGCGCGACTATGAATCGCTTCTATGCTTATCAAAATCCGTGGGGATCATGTACGACCACGTTCGTCGGCCTCAAGAAGGTCAATTCTGCACAAGGGAGTTCCACGTCGATGAAAGAATTGTCACTCTCGAAGGTCTATCAGTTACTCGAGCCCGGCCCCGTGGTCCTTCTGACGACCGCCCGAAAGGGCCTGGCCAACATCATGACGATGTCCTGGCACATGATGGTCGAGTTCGAGCCTCCGCTCGTAGCCTGTGTTATCAGCAATGCTAACTTCAGTTTTGCGGCACTGCGGGCAACCAAAGAGTGCGTGATTGCCGTACCGGCGCGGAAGCTCGCGATCAAAGTCGTGGGGATCGCAACTGCACTGGCCGGGACGTGGACAAGTTCAAGAAGTTTGGCCTGACCGCGGTCCCAGCCGAGCGCGTAGCGCCGCCTCTTGTGGCTGAATGTTTTGCAAATCTTGAATGTAGGGTGGTCGATACCCACTTCGTCAGCAAGTTCAATATTTTCATCCTTGAAGTGCTGAAGGCTTGGACCGACCCTGTGCAGAAGAACCGCAAGACGATCCACCATCACGGGTATGGAAGGTTTGCTGTTGATAGGGAGATGATCAAGCTGAAGTCGAGGAAGGCATAGGGGCGCACTCCTGAGCAGAGTGGTTGGTTGGCGAACGGGCAGGCAATTTGGACAACACCCCGAAGCTTGCTTTATGGTATCCAAGACACACAGCAATCGCTCTTTTCTTGATCCCCGCCGCAAGAAGCGGGTATCCCCTTGTCACCTGTCTGGGCCCGCTTGCATATAGCAAACCATGGACATTTATATGCGTCGGCCCTGCGTTAGTGCTGGTTTGCTTTGCGAGATCCCCGCAGTTCGAGCTATGATTCTGTCCATGCCCAGGGCGGGATAGGCGAGGAGATGGATCGATTCCTCGAAGATGGGCCTCGGCCACAGCTGACCTTCATCAGCCGGATGAACGCGAAAATCTTCCAATTCCGCCAAAGCCATCGCCAATTCAGCTTTCACGTTCGCATCAATCTTTTCCCTCAGATTCCTCAGGGCTTTGCTTCGCCTGGACCATCTGAAGTTTGGCTCTTGCTTCCGGGCCCGCCGTCTGGCGCACAACATCTTCCATCTTGCCCATCAGCGAACTCATCTGATGCGACAGCAACTGAATCTCTGTCTCTGCGCGCCGGTTCAACTGGAAATCCAACTCGCTCCGCACGCGGTCCTTCATGTCCTGGCGGTTCTGGCTCATCATGATCACCGGAGCCTGAATCGCGGCCAGCATCGACAGGAACAGGTTTAGAAGAATGAATGGATAGGGATCCCACGCCCGGTTGTGTAGCGCCACGTTCGTCGACGAATATACCACGAGCACAATGGCAAAAAGGATGATGAACGACCACGAGCCTCCAAAGCGCGCCACCAGGTCCGCAAGACGCTCCCCAAATGTGTGCGTCCAGCGAAGGCTGGCATGATCAGTGGGAGCAAGTCCCACCGGGGTAAAAGTCCAAGCCCCGTAGCTTGAATAGCAGGAAGGAAGGAAACTGAAAAT
>Ga0181520_10010398_pt1 | contig 12509 bp, 12 predicted proteins | sample PEATcosm2014_Bin_29_FD_132451 | JGI IMG/M metagenome (GOLD analysis project Ga0181520, IMG submission 132451) | Peatland microbial communities from MTU Mesocosm Facility, Houghton, MI, USA - PEATcosm2014_Bin02_30_metaG | ecosystem: Environmental > Terrestrial > Soil > Wetlands > Peat | place...
CGTATGCGCCAAAATATGCTCTTGAGGTCCGCCGAGCGAAATAACTTTAACCATGCACGGATACATTACTCTGGGAAACTGCCTGCGGTCCATTCCTTCCCAAGCCATATCATCCTCCTGGTTCTGCTATTTGCAGACGAGTGATGCCTTCTGCTTTACCGGTCTTAGGATCCACCTTGACGACGACACCGTGGAGTGTCCCAGCCGCTTTAGCCACCTCAAATTTATGAGGCATGCCGGTCAAAAAACGAGTAATGATCTTTGTCTTGTCCTGACCGATCACTGAATCATACGGGCCGCTCATGCCTACATCCGTGATATACGCCGTTCCTTGGGGCAAAATTTTCTCGTCAGCTGTTTGTATATGCGTGTGCGTGCCGAATACCAGCGAGACTTTTCCGTCGGCAAAATGGCCCAGCGCCATCTTTTCGCTGGTGGCCTCCGCGTGCATATCCACGATGATCACCGGGGTTTGCTCCTTGATTTTAGCGGCAATGGCCTCGAGCGCCAAAAACGGACAAAGAACATTATACCGCATAAAGGTGCGTCCCAAAATATTTATTACGCCCACCTTTATCCCATTAGATGCCGTTGCGATCGTCCAGCCGACACCCGGGACGCCCTCAGGAAAATTAGCCGGACGCAAAATTTTCTGCTGATGCTCCTGCAAATACGGCAAAATTTCCGACTTGTCCCAAACATGGTCACCCATAGTCATCACATCCACCCCAAAACTAAGAATTTCATCCGCGTTTTTAGGAATAAGGCCGGCCCCGCCGGAGGCATTTTCAGCATTGGCAATCACAAAATCAATAGAGTGATCTTTTTTTATTTTCGGTAAGGCGTAAGCCACCGCTTCCCGTCCCGGACGGCCGACAATATCACCAATGCATAGTATGTTCATTTTCTGCTTTCTTCCCGTTAGGTAACGGCTATTACATGCTATTTTGCATACTCGATGGCGCGAATCTCCCGCACCACCATGACCTTGATATGCCCCGGGTATTCCATCTCTTCTTCGATTTTTTTGCGTATGTCCCGCGCCATGATCACGGCTTCATCGTCATTGACCTTCTCGGGCATGACCACCACCCTGATCTCGCGGCCCGCCTGCAAGGCATAGGACTTTTCAACGCCCTTAAACGAATTAGAAATTTTCTCCAAATTCTCAAGACGTTTAATATATGTTTCCATGCTCTCCGCGCGCGCTCCCGGGCGTGCCGCGCTGATGGCATCCGCCGCAGAAACCAAAATCCCGTAGATCGTGTTCATCTCCGCTTCACCGTGATGGCTTTCCACCGCGTACGCCACTTCTTCACACTCGCCGTATTTACGCGAAAGGCGGGCCCCCACGATGGCGTGCGTGCCTTCTTCCACGTCGGACGAAACAACCTTGCCAATATCATGCAATAATCCGGCGCGTTTGGCAATTTTGACATCGACCCCTAATTGGTAGGCCATAATGCCCATGAGTTTGGCCACCTCGATGGAATGGTTTAAACCGTTTTGCCCGAAGGAGGTGCGATAGCGCAGGCGTCCCACTAATTTAATAAGTTCCGGGTGCATGCCATGAATGCCTAATTCAATGGCCGCGTGCTCACCGTCTTCTTTCATTTTCTTCTCAAGTTCCGCTTTGGCCTTTTCCACAACCTCCTCTATGCGCCCGGGATGGATACGGCCGTCGACAATAAGCTGTTCCAAGGCCATACGGGCGACCTCACGGCGCGCCATGTCAAAACCTGAAATGGTCACGGCTTCCGGTGTGTCGTCGATAATGATATCAACCCCGGTGGCCTGTTCCAAGGTGCGTATGTTGCGCCCCTCACGGCCGATGATACGGCCTTTCATTTCATCAGAAGGCAATGGCACCACGGAAATGGTGGTCTGAGCGGTATGGTCTGAGGCACAGCGCTGGATAGCGGTGCTGATGACCTCGCGCGCTTTTTTGTCCGCCGTTTCTTTGATCTCTTCATTCATATGGCGCAGGCGCACGGCTTTTTCGTTAAGCAATTCTTCCTCAAGACGGCGTAAAAGGATTTGTTTGGCCTCTTCCGCGGACAGGTTGGCAATGGTGTGCAGACGCTCTTTTTCCTGGGCCAGGACACGGGTCAGCTCTTCATCTTTTTGTTTAATATTCGCCTCGCCCCGGTTCAATACCTCCAGACGCGTAGATATGTCTTTTTCCTTTTTCTCTAATAGATCAACGCGTTTGTCCAGATTTTCTTCGCGCTGTAAAACGCGTTTTTCCATGCTGCTTAACTCATCGCGCCGGTCCTTGGTTTCCTTCTCGAAATCCTGACGCATTTTCAACAGCAGGTCTTTGGCCTGCAGCTGGGCTTCCTTGCGTGTTGTTTCTGCTTCGCGCTGGGCTAAATCCCGTATCCCGCCGGCGTCTTTATGGGCCTGGTCCACGCTGCGGCGACCTAACATACGGTTGAGAAAAAACCCAACGATGACGCAAACAATGCCAGTAAAAATAAAAATAAATACCTGGCCGAGTGTATTACTTTCCATGGCGACTCCTTCGATTATATTTACCCTGCGATGATTTGCTGCAGACGCATATCGTGCGCCTCAGTGGGAAGGCTTTCGGTGAGTTGAAAATCAAAGGCAAGACCAACAGTAATCACGTGCTTCGGAAGTGTGCTCAAAAAACGGTCATAATAACCGGCTCCCCGGCCCAGGCGATGATGGTGCCTGTCAAAAGCCAGACCCGGAACAACCACCGCGTCAAGATCCTTTAAAGCGAGCGCTTTGTCAGGATCAAAATAAGGCTCGGCAAAACCGTATCTGTTGCTCTTATGTACCTCTTCCATAGACGAAATTAATGTAGGGATCAACTTCCTTTGATTTTGTTCAACAATGGGTAAAGCTACCCGTTTCCCCGAAAAAATTGCCTTTTCAATCATCGCCAAGGTATCCACCTCACTTGGCATGGATGCATAAAACAGAATGCTCTGCGCCTTATGAATGGCCGGCAATTCCCAAAATTGCTCTGCAATCAAACGACTTTTGCGCAAACATTCTTCTTTGTCCTGTTCTTTAAGGAGTTTCAGATAATGCTTCCTTAAAGAGCCTTTATCCTTCATGTATTGGTTATATTATCATTTTTTCTTTAATTTGTCTATTCTCTCTTTGATCTTGGCCTCATAGCCCTGCATCGTGGGTTGATAATAGAGGGCCTCATGCGGCATATATTTTTGATCTACATAGTGTTGCGGATAATCATGCGCGTATTTATACCCTGACCCGTGGCCTAATTGGGCCGCCCCTTTGTAATGACTGTCTTTGAGATGGACAGGAACGCCCTGAGTACGCTGTTCTTTGACATCTGCTAATGCGCTATCAATAGCTAAATAAACCGCGTTGGATTTAGGCGCGCAAGCGACATACACCGCGGCCTGGGCCAGGATAATGCGCGCCTCCGGCAACCCGATAAATTCCGCGGCTTGAAAAGCGGCATTCGCCAGGATCAACGCTTGAGGATCAGCATTGCCCACATCTTCCGCCGCGCAAATCACAATGCGTCGGGCGATAAATCGCGGGTCTTCCCCCGCGTAAATCATCTTGGCCATCCAGTAAAGGGCGGCGTCCGCGTCAGAACCGCGCATGGATTTAATAAAAGCTGAGGAAGTGTCATAATGGGCATCGCCGTCCCCGTCATAATTCACCTGTTTTTTCTGTATGGATTCTGCCGCGATGGCGCTTGTAATGTGGATGCTTCCGTCTTTGAGCTTCGGGGTTGTCAAAACCGCCACTTCCAGGGCATTGAGGGCCTTACGGCCATCCCCGTCGCTGATAGTGGATAAAAAATCCAGCGCTTGTGTCTCTATGGTGATGGGCAAAGCGCCTAAGCCACGCTCCTTGTCCGTAAGCGCACGGCGCAGTAAGACCTTAATCTCGTCAGGGGACAGGGAGTGCAGTTCAAAGATCAAAGAACGTGATAATAACGGAGCAACCAAAGCAAAAAAAGGATTAACGGCAGTGGCCCCGATTAAAATAATATTACCCTCTTCAATGTCCGGCATCAAAACATCCTGTTGGGCTTTATTGAATCGATGGATTTCATCAATAAAAAGGATGGTCTTGCGTCCCGAGGTGGCCCTGCGGTTTTGAGCTGCGGCAATGATTTTACGCATCTCTTCAACGGAGGACGCCACCGCGTTGATCCGTTCAAAATGCGATTGGGTCTTTTGACTGATGCACAAAGCCAGGGTGGTTTTGCCGCTACCCGGCGGGCCATAGAGGATAAGCGATGAAATCCTGTCCGCTGTAATGGCGCGGGTGAGCAATTTGCCCTCGCCTAAAATATGCTTTTGCCCCACAACTTCTTCCAAGCAACAGGGGCGCATACGGGCACTTAAGGGAGAGTCCGCGGCCCGCCTACCAACGGGGATGACTTTTTCATCGGGAAAAAATAAATTAGTGGACATGAAAAAAGCCAAAAAGCTTCGCCTCGCGATGGAGACAAAAAAACGTTACGTTTTAGGTTGAGAGGCGAATTTTTTCTGGATATCTTTCCATTTTGAAAGCTGGTCGGGGGAAAGGATCATCCCCACTTTTCTGGTATCTTCTATATTACGACATGATACTTCTACTTGAATTTTTGAGATCTCTTCTAATTTACTTTTAATGACCTTCATATCAGCTTTCTCGTCAATCATCTTATTAAGCTCTACCCCCAAAATCTTTAACGCACTATTATTAACATCTGCCTGGGTTTGCTCATCATAAAGCAAAGCCTTTAATTTAAGCTCCTGGCTATCTGTTAAGCCAATTTCATTTTTAAAAGAAAAAATGGTCTTTACTTGCTCCGGTTGATTTAAGTTGTTCCCGCTTTTAGACTCTGGGACGCCTTGGGCGGACCCGTTGAATGCTATAAAACAAACCAGTAGCGCTATCCCCAGTAATGATAATATTCCTTTTCTCATCTCTTGTTTCTCCTTTTAAGGTTTTAAAAATTCTTTTTTATATTTTACATGCCTCCCGAAGAAATTGTCAAGGCCCCCTCTGGTGAACAACTATAAAAGCCCCGCCTCTGCCGTTGAATCTGGTGTAAGTGAGAACCATCATTCTCAAGTGGGTGCCAGTGTGAGGCCGCCAAAGGCGCGCCAACAGGTTACCGGCTCCCGGTGTATTGTTTTGTGGTTCAATACATCCGAGATCCTATCGAACAGCGCAGGGTTAAATTTATTATATCACTAAAAAGTAACGGCAAGCACGAATTTCTTTACCGACGGATAGCGCTCAAATCTTGAGTAAGGGCCTGCAGGATGCGCTCATGAACGGCAGACACTTCATCCTCGCGCAAGGTCCTGTCATTGGATTGATAGTGGCAGGAAAATACAAGGCCTTTGTAGCCGGATTGGATTTTATCACCTAAATACTGTTCAATAAAATGCACGGACCTTAAAATGTCCCCACCCTGCCGCAAGCAAATCCCTTCAATTTCTTTATACGAAATTTCTTTTTTAACGGCCAAAGAAACATCCCTCACAATGGCCGGAAATTCCGAAATAGGCTGGTATTTCACCAACCTATTGGGGAGAGACAATATCTCATCCAAGTGAAACTCGCCGAAATAAATATCCTGGTTTTTAATGTCCCAATTATTTAAAATTTTCCGCTCAATTTTCCCAAATACGCCAATTTGTTGCCCGCCAACGATGATGGACGCGGCACAGGCTGGATCGAAAACCGGCATGTTGCCCCCTTCATAGGCGGCGTCGATACCGATGGTTTGAAAAATACGCTCTAAAACACCTTTTAAATCAAAAAATTCAATGCCTTCTTTTTTAGGCGAACGCCAGTCACGAAGACGACGGCCGGTCAATAAAATAGCCACCGTCTCTTTTTCCTTGATCCCATAGGAATTGTCATTCCCGCGAAAGCGGGAATCTAATTTATCTTTAAGATAGGTTTTTCCGATTTCAAAGAAACGCAAATCTTTCCCCCCGCGGTTCATATTCGTCAACGCCACCTGCAGGAAGGATGGCAGCATGGCCGGACGCATCAATTCCTGGTCCTGATTAAGGGGATTGAAAATCCGTACTGCCGGTATTCCTGCCATATTGCTTTTTATCAACGCCTTAGTATTGATCATGGAAAGGGTAATGATCTCGTCAATGCCCCCGGCCGTTAATGCCCGACGGACCTGATTCTTAATTTCACGTAATTTTTTGTCGACGGGTATATTGATCGTTTTGATCGTTGGTAATTGGGAAGGCAGTCGGTCAAAACCTATCATGCGGGCGATTTCTTCGATCACATCCACGTCTTGCCCAATATCCGCGCGATGAGACGGGACAAGTACCGTCACAGCCCCTGCCTTGGCCGTCACCTTAAATCCTAATCTCTCCAGCCATGATTTAACTCTTAGAGAAGAGACTTCTGCCCCCAGCAAAGATTCTATATCAGCAATTTTGACTTTTATCTTGGTGGCCGCCCTGCTGGCTTTAGATGAGATCTCCCCTCGCCCGGACAAATGCCCGCCCGTTAATTGCAACAATACATCGGTCGCGCGATTGGCCCCGATTAAAACTCCCTCAACATTGACATTCCGCTCAAAACGGTAGGAAGAGTCGCTCCTCAGCCCCAGGGCACGTGAACCTCGTCGGATAAGCCCCATATCGAAATGCGCGCTCTCCAATAAAATATTTTTAGTGTCCAAGGTTATCTGTGTGTCCCTGCCTCCCATAATACCGGCAATGGCCACAGGCTTTTGGGCGTCCGCAATCACTAAAATGGAAGGGTCCAGTTTTCGTTCAATCCCGTCAAGCGTTACAATGCTTTCCCCTGCCCTGGCCCTGCGTATCACGATTTTGCCTCCGGCTAATTTGTCGTAATCAAAAGCGTGCAAGGGCTGGCCCATTTCCATCATAATAAAATTGGTCGTATCCACCGCGTTATTGACCGCATGAAGCCCCAGAGAAGCCAGGAACGTTTTCATCTTTGAGGGAGCATCCTTGATATGCGCATCACGAATCAAGGTGCCGATATAGCAGGCACAATCTTTTTTATTTTCAATATGAATAAAATTCTTCATGGGGGCTATTTTAAATTTTTTGATACTGGGATTTTTGACCGTCTTGCCCGTGATAGCGCCGATTTCCCGGGCCAGTCCTAAAATGCTCAAACAATCCGGACGGTTAGGAGTGACCTCGATTTCCAGCACCGTATCCCCGGCGACAGCTTCAAGGCCCTCCACCTCAAGGCCGGCCATGGTCAGCCGCTCGACGAGCGCTTCTGTCGATAACTTAGGGTCAATATAATCTTTTAGCCAATTCAGGGATAATTTCATATGTTTTAAAACTGCTTCAAAAACCGCACGTCATTTTCGTAAAACAAACGTATGTCATTAATGCCGTATTTAAGCATGGCCATGCGCTCCACCCCCATGCCGAAAGCAAGGCCTTTATACTTACCCTTGGGATATCCAACCACTTCAAACACTTTGGGGTTGACCATGCCGCATCCTAAAATCTCAAGCCATTTTTTACGCTGGATCCCAAGGACCTGCGCGTTGATATCCACTTCCGCCGACGGTTCGGTAAAAGGGAAAAAATGCGGGCGAAAACGCATGATGACCTTGGGACCGAAGAACCGCCTGCAAAATTCCGTCAACAAACCTTTAAGCTCTGAAAATTGGACCTTTTCATCCACCAGAAGGCCTTCCACCTGATGAAACATGAACGAATGGCTGGCATCCACCGCGTCGGGCCGATACACACGTCCCGGCACGATCACTGCCATGGGAGGCTTATGCTGTTTCATGATCCTCACCTGTCCGCCGGAAGTGTGACTGCGCAACAAAAGACGGCGCCCCTTGGCTGAGAGGTCTTCGGCATCTAAATAAAAAGTATCGAATGCGTCCCTGGAAGGATGGTCGATGGGGATATTTAATCCTGTGAAATTATGAAATTCAGTTTCTATCTCGGGCGTTTCGATCGTCACAAAACCCATCTGCTCAAAGATCGAAATGATCTCTTGCATGGTTTGGGTCAAAATATGCGTATGCCCTAAAGCCTCGCCGGCGCCTGGTAAAGAAATATCGATGCGTTCTTCCTGGACTTCTACGGAATTGAGCTCTGCGGACTTTGTTGCGATCAAATTCTCAACCAGGGCCCTAAGATCATTGGCCCCTTTGCCTATGGCGGCTTTTAAACCCGGCTCAGCCGCGCCCAGGGAAGCAAAAATAGCGGCGACGAGCCCTTTCTTGCCCAAATATTGAAGGCGAAAAGCTTCCAATGCCTGCGGGCTGTTGATGGCCTGGGCCTGGGTCCTTGCCTGATTATCAATATCTTGAAAATCCCACTGCATATTTTATTTTAAAAAACCGCCGTTTCCATCGAAAGTCTTTTGAATTTCAGAATCAATATAACTAATTTCTCAAGTTTTTCAACCCCAAAACCTCTGCCTAACTTAAAATTAACAATCCCTGCATTTAACTGCCTCGTGGCGATCTTTTCGACTTCCACCGGAAAAAAAACATGCCAAAATACCGAGCACTTCAACAAGCACGGGAGAAACTTAATCAATGCCACTATCACATCCCTGTCCGGAAGCACGCGAAGAAGTGATATTTTATTCTGCCTGCTTGTGTACGCATAATGATAATACGTGTTGCACCCATTCGAACAATACGAATTGGCGATCGCAATGATCCTATTTTTATGTTCCGACGCCATCTTTTTTATAGCCTGTTCACGCCGTGAATCCTGCGGTGTCAACACGACAAAATCATACTTGTCACAATCCTCCTTATACATCGATATGGTATCACTGGGCGCCAGCATCTTGTGCGGTAACGCGTACTTTGTACAAGAACTAATGTAAATCAGCTTATCCCCGTATTTCCGGCGGAGATGTTCTTCCAGAAGCGCGTTATTAAGGATAACACCGTTTTTGATGCCATGCTTTTGTGATGACTCAACCAGCCATTGGATCGGATATAAATTCGCCTCATTCAATTCCTTTTCACTCACAAAGATATTAGTACAGGTAACGCAAAAAGACATCCCGTGCCTGTTGATTTCAGATACTGTTTCATAGAATTTCGCCGTGACACGTTCAAGCTGACTGGATCGCAAATGAAAAAAACTGTTCCACAAAAATAGTCCATCGAGTGCAAAATTCATCCGGCCACCGTTAAGCGGCGAATTGGGAATGCCTCCATAAACAATGATGCTGATATCCTCCGAAGAATTAATCTTGGCCAAATCTTTAACAGGCCTTGAATAAAGAGGGACTTCTATGGTGTATTCCTTATGCACGATTTAGAATATCATCCTCATAGTAAAAAAGCAATTGGAGAAAGAACTAGGATTTTAAAACAACCCACCAGCGCAGTACGGCCAACAACAGTTGTGGGAGTAAGAAAGATAGCATAAGAAGCCCCGCCGTAAAAAGAAAAAGCTGAGACGTCGCAATCCCGGCCAGACGCATGATGACAAACCACAGTTGCAGTGCCCGCGGGGACATGTTCTTTGGCTGAAAGACCACGTGATGCAAAGAATCATATTTGCGCCAATCATAAGTTAAAATCCTCTTTTGAGCCTCTAGCTTCTTAAAAATTAGTGTCCCGGGAAAAGGTGTCAGCATCGTCAATGAAACGATATAAAAACCGGCGCTCATCCAGAACCCTATCAGGCGTAGATAATCTTGTGGCGTGTCCTCATCAAACCCCAGGACAAAACTTCCGGTCACCTTGATTCCGTGCGATTTTAATTTTCGAATGGCCTTCAGATAATCGTTGGGTGTGCGCATACCTCCAACGGATGTTTTAGCAAACCGTAGAGGATTAATCGTTTCAAATCCCACAAAGAGTGAATAGCAACCGCTCGCTTGGGCGAGTTGCAGCGCCTCATCATCAAAAGCGATATCCAGGGAACTGTTGCCTGCCCACCGGATGTTTAATGGAATCAATTTTTGAAAAAGTTCCTTGGCGTAATCGGGATTAGAAAAAATATTGTCGTCCCGAAACAGAAGGTTTGGTTTGATCCCAAAAGGTCGCGATAGGGCCCGGACAACCCGTTCGATGAGTGCTATCGCCTGATCCATTTTAACAAATCGAAGATTGCCAAACATCGGGGCGCAAAATTCACAGTGATACTTGCAGCCGCGACTAAGAATGATCCCCGTATGATAAAAAACCTTCGGATCAAGTTTCATGAAATAATCAAAACACGAAGAAAAATAATCCTCAAGGGGCTTGCCCTCATAGGTCTTTTTTAAATCCCCTTTTTCATAGTCGCGCACGACCTGGGGCCAGACGGACTCGGCCTCGCCGATGACGACTGCGTCGCAATGCCTGAGAGCCTCTTGCGGAAGATGGCTCACGTGAACTCCCCCCATCACAACCTTGGCCCCAGCCTTACGAAAGCGATCCGCGATGCGATAACTGCTGACGGCATTGACCGTAGCACAAGAAATGCCCACCAGCGCCCCTCCTACAAAATCCCGATCACTCCAGAACAGTTTTTGATTAATAATGGTTACGCGATATTCCGGAGGCGTCAATGCAGGAATGATAAAAAGCGAAAATGTCCCCGGGGGAGTACGTAAAAATAAATAAATCGCAACCCTCAAAAACGGATGGTCCGTCGCTGGAAGGACAAGAATAAGTTTTTTCTTATAAGGACGCTGAAAAGAACCTGCAACGTCAGGACTAGGGCTAAAATTTTGAGTACCTAAAAGAGGATCTGGGGATGTTGGGGGAACTGTCATTCTGCCTTGATCTTACGGCCATGAGATCCCAAAAGTAGTAATAGGCACTACTTTCTTTTATCGCAAGTAGTGCCTATTACTTACTTTTACGATTACGCCTTCTTAACTGTTTTTTTAACCGCCAGCTTAGGCTTAAGTATTTTAGCTTTTTCAATCAGCAGGGCAAAAACTTCAGGCTCCCTCACAGCCAAATCCGCCAGCACCTTGCGGTCAAGATTGATTTGAGCTGCTTTAAGGCCGCTGATAAAACGGCTATACGATATGCCCGACTCACGGCAAGCCGCGTTTAGACGAATGATCCACAGGCTTCTAAATTCGCCCTTTTTCTTTTTGCGATCAAAATACGCGTATTGGCGAGAACCGATCAGAGACTTGATGGCTTCTTTGTAACGTTTGCTGCGATCGCCAAATTGGCCTTTGGCTTCTTTTAAAACGCGTTTTTTACGCTTATGCGAGTAAACATTGCTTTTAATTCGTACCATACGGCAACACCTTCCTTATGCGTTTGGAGTCCGTCGCTGATATGTATCCGCTATGGCGCAACTGACGTTTATGTTTGCGTGTTTTTTTACCCAAAATATGCTGGCGACCGGCATTGCGTTTTTTAAACAGACCGCTTTTGGTCATGCGCAAACGCTTGGACGCCGCTTTTTTGGTTTTTAATTTTAATTTTTTAGCCATAACATTATGCCTTCCTTAAAATCCTTCGCTTGTAGGCTCAGGATAACGCCAACCCTGTGTTGGTGTCATTTTTCCGATTTAGGCGACAGCACCATGGAAACGATGCGCCCCTCAGCCATGGGAGACTTTTCGACTATCGCGTACGGGGCAGTGGCAGTCACCACTTTTTCCAAAACCGCTTTCCATTGGTCCCTGAAGCTCATCTCCCTGCCTTGAAACACCATGTTGATTTTAACTTTGTCTTTCTTGCTCAAAAAAGCGATGGCCTGACGCATCTTGGTATCTAAATCATGCTCGTCGATGTGCGGCTTGATCCGGATCTGCTTTAAGTGCGTCACATGTTGGTGCTTTTTAACCTTCCGCTCTTTTTTCTGCTGGTCATATTTATATTTACTAAAATCTATAATCCGGCATACCGGCGGGGCCGCGGTGGGAGCCACCTCGATTAAATCGAGCCCATATTCAGTTGCTAACTCCAAAGCCCTGTTAATGTTCACCACCCCTAATTGTTCGGAATTAGGTCCGATCACTCTGACTTCTTTGGAACGAATTTGATTGTTGATCCGTATGTTCTTTAAAATAGTTAACCCTCCCGTGTTTATCCTATTGTTTTGCTTGACTCAAAGGCGTACTATTATCCCTAAATTCTATTGCTTGTCAATAATCTGCTGCTTAAGACGGCCCAGCAAGGCTTCCATGCTCATGGCGCCTAAATCGCTTCCGTTTTGCAAGCGCACCGCTACCTGTGACGATTGCGCTTCCTTATCTCCAATGATGATCTGATACGGGATCTTTTTAACCGAGGCTTCACGGATACGTTTGGATAAAGATTCATTGCGATCATCGACGATGACTCTAATGCCCTCCTGCTTTAAAGCTGTTTTGACCTTCACGGCAAAACTTTGATGTTCGTTCTTGATCGGAATGATCACCACTTGATTAGGCGCCAGCCATAAAGGAAAATTCCCCGCGTAATGCTCAATCAAGGTACCGATAAATCTTTCCAGGCTGCCTAAAATCGCCCGGTGCAGCATGACCGGTTGGGCCTGGGCGCCTGTTTCATCCACGTAATTAAGTTCAAAACGCTCGGGCAAAAAGAAATC
>Ga0181520_10010403_pt1 | contig 12505 bp, 12 predicted proteins | sample PEATcosm2014_Bin_29_FD_132451 | JGI IMG/M metagenome (GOLD analysis project Ga0181520, IMG submission 132451) | Peatland microbial communities from MTU Mesocosm Facility, Houghton, MI, USA - PEATcosm2014_Bin02_30_metaG | ecosystem: Environmental > Terrestrial > Soil > Wetlands > Peat | place...
ATGGCTGCAACGCGCGGAAGAACAGACAAACTTGCGCACTTTGGGTGCCAAGCCATTCCATATGTTGGTGAAGTTTCATGCCTATCCAGGCTTGGAACTTGTGCCTGATAACAAACGACAAATCATCACCGGCGATGGCACATACGAAGAAACATGGTTGGATTTGCATCGCTGGCGTCGTGAAGTCACCTTCGGCGCTTATCATGCGGTGGAAACCGATTCCGGCGTGGCGCGAAAGATGCAAGCCAGTTCCGATTACGAGCCGGTGCGCGTGCTGATGTTGATGGAAGCTCTCCTCTTTCCCGTGCCAAAGAATGTAGCTTGGCCTAATCCGAGTGATATTCCATTGAATTGGAAGATGAAAAAGAATTCCGTTCCTTCTGCCGATCACACACATTCCATCGATTTTGTAAAGATTGAAAGAACAGCGGAGTGCAAATATTATTTCTCTTTTCTCTTTCTTTCAGACGGTCTATTGGTTCAGCGAAATGATCAGGGGCTTGCATTTGGCTGGTTAGACCAAGTGCGATTTGGAGATAAAAATGTAGCACGCCATATTTTGGTGGAGGCTGGGGGGCGTGATTTACTTAAAGCGGAAGTTGTTATCGATCCTGCTGTCAATCCCTCTGCAGAAATATTCGATATGCCTGGAAACCCGGCAGAACCTGGAATGACACTGCGGCCATTTCACCTTGGTGAAGTTAGAGGATTATTGACAGATAGTCAAGGATCAAGCATTGGATCTCCACCCAGCTACCTCACATATGGCAGAGTCGTCACTCGCGAAGGTGACATACGTGAAATGGAAGTATTTGATACTTCTGAACTAGCGAACGCAAAGTTATTTTTTGATGTATTCAAGAACTTTTATTTTTATCGCCCGGCCATGATTGATAATAGCCCTTGTGAAATTTTGCTTAATAGTGCGAGTTATCTGCAGGGATGTGGAAACTGATTAAATAAGTTGGAGTCATTCATGAAAAGATCAATTATTTTGGTGGGTGGCCCAGGTCCGGATTTTCGGACCTGGGAACGATGAACCTCAACCGGCACGCCTTTTCTGACCCCTGACCCCTGACCCCTGTCCGCTGCCGTACACTGTATGGGAGCATCCAGGAGGGCGGCCATGAAACGCATCGGCATTCTCTTTGGCGGGGAAAACAGCTTTCCCGGCGCGCTGGTCGAGCAGATCAACGCGCGCAACATCCACGGCATCCAAGCCGAGTTCGTGCTCACCGGCGCTGTTGAAGCCGGTCGCGCGCCTAGTTACGCCGTCCTCATCGACCGCATCTCCCACGCCGTTCCCTTCTATCGCGCCTATCTCAAGCACGCCGCGCTGCATGGAACCGTGGTCCTCAACACCCCCTTCTGGGCCTCGGCCGACGACAAGTTCTTTAACTACGCGCTCGCCCTGAAGCTTGGCGTCAACGTTCCGCCCACCGTCCTGCTGCCCCACAAGCACCCCCCGGAAGGCACCACCGATCGCACCCTGCGCAACCTCGAATACCCGCTCGACTGGGAGGCCGTATTTGCCGCCGTCGGCGAGCACGGCTTTCTCAAGCCCATCGATGGCGGAGGCTGGCGCGACGTTTACGCCGTCCACAGCCGCCAGGAGTTCTTCCAAGCCTACGACCAGACGCGCGACCTCTGCATGGTCTACCAGAAGGCCGTCGAATTCACCGAGTACTTCCGCTGCTATGTCGTCGGTCAGCGCAAGGTGCGCATCATGGCCTACGACCCGCGCCGCCCCCACGCTGAGCGTTACATCGACAGCCCCGCGCCCGTCCCGCGCACGCTGCTCAAACGCATCCGCATGGACGCCATCAAGCTCTGCCACGCCCTGGGCTACGACTTCAACTCGGTTGAGTTCGCCGTCGAGCGCGGCATTCCTTACGCCATCGACTTTATGAACCCGGTCCCAGACGCCGATCTGCATTCCATCGGCCAGACCAACTTCGACTGGGTCGTCAAAGAAGTAGCCGACCTGGCCATCGCCAAAGCCAAGACCAGCCCCCACCCACCCAGGCTGCGCAGCGCAGTCTTCCTCGGAGGCGATCAGCCGGCACCCGCCAAAGCCGCAAAAAAGAGATCGAGACCAAAGAAAAAATTCATCTCCGATGCGGCAAAATAAACGGCTGATTTTCGCTTTGCGCTTGCATCTGGAGAGAATTCGCTTTAAGATGCGTCAGACAAGTCATGCAAACCTCCAATCCAAATCCGCCTTCCACCACGCCCGCACCGGCGCTCCGCCTGCGCCTGACAGAACTCGGCAAGATCTGCGTCGCCATTCAGGCCGCATCAACCGCCGAGTTGATCGAGCGCGCAACGGCCGCTCTGGCTGACTCCAAGTTCCTTGAATTGCGCCTTGACTCGCTGCCCAAGCCGGCCGCCGCGCTGCCCAAGTTGGCCGAATTCCTCACCGCTCACCGCGACGCAACGGCCATCGCCACCTGTCGCCGCAAGGATCATGGCGGCAACTTTACTGGCTCTTTGAAGGCCGAGCTTGAAGTGCTCATTGCCGCTGCCGAGGCCGGCTGTCCAATTGTCGATCTGGAGGTCGAATCGGCTGAGGAGGCCGCGCCGCGCCAACTCGACCAGTTCCGCGCCAGCTTGCGCGAAACCGGAACGGCGCTGCTCGTCAGCTTTCACGACTTCAAACACACCAAGGATCTGGAGCAGGCCGCGGAACGCATCCAGGCCTTCCGCCCGGATTTCGTCAAAGTCGTTTCCACCGCCAAGCACCTCGCCGACAACCTGGCCGTTCTCAAGCTGATCGCCGACCGATCGCTCTCGGCGCGCGTGGTCGGTATCGCCATGGGCGAAGAGGGGCTGATCAGCCGTGTCCTCTCGCTGCGCGCCGGCGCGGCCTTTACCTTTGCTTCGCTCGCCGACGGCGCGGAAACGGCTCCCGGCCAGGCAACCGCCCGCACCCTGCGCGACCTCTATCGCATTGAGCAGCTCGACCACGCCATACGCGTCTTCGGCGTCGCCGGCAATCCTATTCACCACTCCCTCTCACCGCTGATGCAGAACACAGCCTTCCGCCGCGAGGGCGTCAACGCCGTGATGCTGCCGCTCAAGGTGCAAAAGCTGGACGACTTCCTGAAGGTGATCCGCGAACTGCCGCTGGCCGGCGCAGCCGTCACCATGCCGCTCAAGCAGGAGATTCTTCCTCACCTGGCCACGATGGATCCGCTCACCACCCGCATCGGCGCCTGCAACACGCTGCGCATCACCACGGACGGCAAGATCGTCGGCTTCAACACCGATGTCGCCGGCGTCCTGCGCCCGCTTCAGAAGCGCCTGCCGCTCAAGGGCGCGCGGGTCATCGTGGTGGGCGCGGGCGGCGCAGCGCGGGCCGGCGTCTTCGGCCTGGTCGAGGAAGGCGCCGAGGTCTTCATCGTCAACGTGATCCACGAGCAGGCCGTGGCGCTGGCCAAAGACGCCAAGGCCAAAGCGTTGAGGTGGGAGCAGTTCGCCAAAGGCAAATTCGACGTGCTCATCAACGCCACCCCTTGCGGCATGGCCGGCAACAAAACGCCGCTGCCCATTGCCGAAAACGAACTCAATGCCAGCCTGGTGCTGGACATGGTCTACAACCCGCTGGAGACGCCGCTCATCAAGCTGGCCAAGGCACGCGGCATCCCCGCCATCAGCGGCATGGAAATGTTCGTCCAGCAAGGCGCACGCCAGTTCGAAATCTGGACCGGCAAACCCGCCCCCGAACAAGAGATGGCGCGGGTGGTCGAGTTGGAGCTGCGGCGGCGGGGATGAGGCGCGATATAGCAGCTCTATGAATCGAGCGATGAACTCCACAGCAAAATCCAAGGGTATGCTGATCTATAGGAATAGGAAGGGCAATGAGCATGATTCCCAAGCGAAAACATCGTGTGGCAGGGATTCCACGGATTGAATCACTGAAGGTCCAGAATTTCCGTGCCTTGCGAGACGTGGAGTTAAAAGACCTGACCCCCATGACGGTTCTGCTGGGGCCGAATGGCAGCGGAAAATCCACGGTCTTTGATGTCTTCAACTTTCTGTCGGAATGTTTTCAGTCCGGCCTTCGTCATGCATGGGACCGCCGAGGAAGAAGCAAGGAATTGAAGAGCCGCGGAGCCGACGGGCCAATCGTATTCCAGCTTAAATATAGAGAGCAACCCGAAAATCCAGTTATCACTTACGCGCTAGCAATCGACGAAGGGGCAAGAGGGCCTGTGGTAGTCGAGGAATCGCTTCGTTGGCGAAGACAGCAGAGCGGTAAACCATTCAAGTTTCTGGAATTCCGAAATGGGGAAGGCGATGTTGTTAGTGGAGAGTATCCGGATGAGCAAGAGAGAAGGGTAAAAACTTCACTTCGCTCTCCTGATCTAATTGCAGTGAATACTCTGGGGCAACTTTCCGACCATCCCCGTGTAGCCGCGTTGCGTGAGTTTATTACCGACTGGTATGTCTCTTATCTTTCAATCGAAAGAACACGGGAGCAGCCTGAAGCTGGACCGCAAGAGCGGCTCAGCAAGAGCGGAGATAATCTTCCCAATGTGATTCAGTACTTGAAGGAACAGCATCCTGAGCGGTTGGAGGAGATCTTTGAGGTACTCCGTCAGCGGGTTCCCCGGCTTGAAAATGTGATAAGTGAGCAGATGCCCAATGGCAACCTTCTTTTGCAAATCAAGGATGCGCCATTTGATCAACCAATTCTAGCCAAATTTGCCTCGGACGGGACTATGAAGATGCTGTCCTACTTGACGGTTCTTTTCGACCCAGAGCCGCCGCACTTCATTGGGCTTGAAGAACCGGAAAACTTCCTTCATCCGCGCCTCTTGCCGGAATTGGCCGAAGTCTGCCGAGAAGCGTCCGCGAATTCTCAGTTGCTGATTACCAGCCACTCACCATTTCTATTGAATGCCATGAAGCCGAAGGAAGTTCGCATTCTGTACAGGGATGAAAAAGGCTTCACTCAGGCTAAGCTGGCCAGTGAAATACAAGGCATCCAGGAACAGGTCGAGCAAGGAGGAAAACTTGGCGATCTGTGGATGGAAAATTTCTTTGGCGTCGGAGATCCGCTAACGAATCATGGTGAGCCACTTTCTTCGGAGCGGAGGCGCGGCTGATGCTGGAGAAGTTGATTGTCCTGGTCGAGGAAGAATCAGCGGAAGCTGCTCTTTTTACCCTTCTGCCGAAGTTATTACCTGAATCCCAGTTTCAGATTATTCGCTTTCAGGGCAAACAGAATATGCTCCGCAATCTCCCGACGCGACTCCGTGGATTTGCTTCCTGGTTGCCAGAAAACTGGTCAATCCTTGTACTCATTGACCGCGATAACGATGATTGCATGAAATTGAAGAGGCGGTTGGAAGTCATGGTTCAAGATGCGCGACTGTCAACCAAGAGTTCCGTGCAGGCAGGAGCAAGATTCCAGGTGGCACTCCGAATTGTTGTCGAAGAGTTGGAATCGTGGTTCTTTGGCGACTGGGAGGCTGTGAGAGCAGGATATCCGAGAGTTTCTGCAACGATTCCAAACAAGGAGCGATTTCGAATCCCTGATGAAATCAGCGGAGGAACCTGGGAAGCAATGGAACAAATACTTCAAAGCGCTGGATACTATAAATCAGGATTGAGTAAGATCGAACTCGCCAGAACGGTAGCTCAACACATGGACCCAGCGAGAAACAAATCATATAGTTTCAAGATTTTCCACGAAGCTATTATTGCCGCTGCAGGCGTTTGATTCATTTTGCGAATGCCGCGCAATTCGGACCGCTCTACCGGCCCTTTTTCTTCGCCGTCTTGGCGTTCTTGGGCTGGGACTCGGCCAGGTGGCTGACGGGAATCGGCGCCATGTCCGGGCCGATGCGCTTGGCGCGGGTGTCGTCCATCTCGTAAGTGATGGTGCGCAGAGCGGCAGGGTGAGTGACGCCAGTCTCCGTATCGGCGCTCAGGTTGGGACCGCTGGCGATCTGAAAGCTGAAAGTCGGCGCTTTCGCTCCCTCGGCCTGGGTCACCCTCATCGGCAGGTATCCCTCGATCGGATGCAGCCGGAAGGCCGTCTCATAGCGATGATGGCGCACGCTCCAGGTGTAGACGCGCACCTGATCGAAGTCAAAGGGCAAGCCGGCCTTGGGCGGGCTGAGCAACGTCACATACTGCGGAACCAGATGGTCGGGCAATGTGGAGTCGGGGTCCAAAACTTTGTTGAAGATGTACGCGCCCACATAGCGCTGCCCCTCGGCAAAGGTGCCAATCTCGTCGGGTACATCCACATCCATGCGACCGGCCAGCAGCCATCCGGCGTGGCCCTGGCCGTCACGCACCAGCCACCAATCTTCCAGGATCGGCGCTTCGGGCTCCGGCAGATTCAATGGTTGCGCGGCCGGCCTCGCCGGAGGTTGAGCCGCGGTGGAAGGCTTGGGAACAACCGGCTTGGCGGCCGGCGCGCTGCCGGGCGCAACCTTGGGAACCGTGGCGCGCTGCAGCAGTTGCACCTTGGCGTTGGCCGCCAGCAGATAAAACTTTTCCGCCTCGCGCCCCGGCTTCAGATGCAGGTAGATGTCGTCACGCAGCACGCCGGTGGCCACCACCGGATCGTCCTTGTGTTGCACGCCCACCTGCTCAAAGGCCTGGTAAGCCTTGGCGTCAATCACCGCCCGCTCTTCAATCCAGCCGATCTCGTTCTTTTGCGTTTGAACTTTAAGAAAGCGCCGCCCATGCTCCAGCACTTGCAGCGGCTGGCCGTTGGTTACCTCGGCCACGCGGTTGGAGACGGCGGCCACGCGATCATGCAGAAACATCTGCCGCGCCGAAACATAGACGGTGTCGTGATGCTCCTGGCGAAAGCGGTTGCAGCCGGCGGCAAGCGTGAGAACGCACACCAGCACCAGCGCAAAGACAGTAGTGTTCAAGCGCCGCGCGAAAGAAACGAGTCGATTGGAAGATAGCGTAAGCACAGCCCGTGGTGGTCACTTTGAGGATAGCAGAACAGGGAACGGGAGGCAGCCACTCCACCGCAACCGTTATTTTTCTCTTGTCAGGGAGCGGATGATTTCAATCTCGCGCTGGCGATAGGGCTTGCCGTCGGGGTGAAAGACGTCATGGAACCAGATGGTGGGCTGGTCGCTGACGTAAGGGCGCTGCCAACTATCCCAGGGCAGATACGTCTGGCTTTTGCCGGCCACCAGGCCCCAGTTGATGGCGCCGATGCGATGCTGGTGGGCGATGGGCAGGATGGTATCAAAGGTGCTGCCCGCCCCGCGCGCCATGTATTCAGTACAAATCAGCGGGCGATGAAAGGCCTCCAGCCACTTCACGTGCGCCTCAAAATCCTCCGGCCAGCCGTAGTTATGAAAGCTGATAATGTCCGACTGCTCGATCTGCACGCGGGACAGCGGCGGCATCCGGTCGAGCGCGCTCCAATCGCCGTGCCAGAGGCCACTGGTGAGCGGTTGCTTGGGCTGCGCCGAGCGTGCCCAGCCAAAGACCTGCGGCAAAAGACCGAGAATAATCTGGTTCTTGCTGCGGGCGTCGCCCGTGGCAAAAGAGCTGTCGTTGCCATTGTCCGGCTCGTTCCACACGTCCCAGGCCAAGATGCGCGGGTCTTGCGCAAAGGCGCCCACCACGCCTTTGACGTAGCTCTCCAGGCGCGGGAACTGCGCTGGATCGGAGAGAATCGCCGTACCCGGCGCCTGCACCCAGCCGGAGTTATGCACGCCTGGAATCGGCGGATGCTGCGAGCCGAGCTTGGGATTGGGATCCCAGCAGGAGTCAAAGAGCACAAAGACCGGTCGGATGTGATGGCGGGCGGCGATGGTGAGGAACTGGTTGATGCGCTGCTCAAAGCCCTTCGGGTCTTGCTCCCAGAGAAGATTGTGCAGGAATACGCGCATGGTATTCATGCCGATGGCTTCGGCCCAACCCAGTTCACGGTCGATGGTGACCGGATCAAAGCTGTCGGCCTGCCACATCTCAAGCTGGTTGATCGCCGTGGAGGGAAGAAAATTGGCACCCACCGGCCACGGCTGCTCGGCATACCATGCATTGGCCTGCGCCTCGCTCCAGCGCTGCTGCGCATGGATGGCCGGAATCAAAGCGAGTAGAAAAGCCAGAACCGCGAACCGGCGAAAAATCTTCTTGCAAAACAGAGCCATCAAGATGCTCTCCTTCAACAATCTGGAGTATATCTTTTTACACTGTCCTGTAAAATCAAGACCATGTTTGGCTTTGGCGTCAAGTTGCCGGTTACGGAAGAAGAGCGGCTCTGGGTGGACGACGGATTTCGCCGCCTGAGCAAGTTGCTGGGATCAAGCCGGTTGCAGAACGCCACGGCGATTCTGCCCACCGATGAGTTTTTTCCCGACCCATGGGATAGCAGTGAGGCCGCGCTGAAGAGGCTCTTCCGCCGCGTCTGCGGTTACATGGACGTGAACCCAAGCAAGGTTGAAGTGGAGATCATTCCCGATGCCAGTGAATTGCTGGAGGTGTTGCCTGCTTACAGCATTGGAAGCGACAAACATCCGGCGGGATTGCACTTTGGCGGCAATGCGGAAGAACGCCCGCTGGTAGCTCTCCGCCAATCGTTGCTGAAAGATCCTCTGGCTGCCGTGGCTACGCTGGCGCATGAATTGAGTCATGTGATTCTGCTGGATGGCGGCCACTTGCAGCGCGAGGATGAAGAGATGGAGCCGCTGACCGATCTGGCCACGGTCTATCTGGGCTTGGGCATTTTTACAGCCAATGCTTCGCGAAACTTCCGCAAATATCAGCAGGATCGAATGGAGGGCTGGTCGATGAGCCGTCTTGGCTATCTGCCGGAGACGGTCTTTGGTTACGCATTGGCGCGCTTTGCCAGCGAGCGGGGCGAGTGGGAGCCGGAGTGGTCGAGGCATCTTTCCACGAACCTGAGAGCCTGGTTTCGCCAGTCGGAAAGATGGCTCCGGCAAAACTCGCCTCAGCCGGAGAATGTGGGCATCGGTCGCCAGTGATAGAAATCAGGTCGACGGATTGTTGGTTGCCGAACGAGCCACAGAAAGCGATTCCTCAAAAAGATTCGACTCGGATTCCGGGAAACGAAGCCCTATAAAGTCTCCCATCCATCGTGAGCAACGCATAGCCGCGCACGATGGCTTGAGCACCGATCAAGAAGTCTGTGAGAATGCGCCGGGGCAATTTGTTCGTTTGATCGAGTCTGCGCTGGACGTACCTTTGAAATGCAGCTCCAGCCGTTCGCCAAATGGCCGGCTCCATCTCCCAATCAATCTCGATGCCCGTTCTGGACAAGAATGTTTCGATCTCCGCCACACTTCGAGAAGGATGTCCCATCAATTCACCAAACACTGGAGCTGAAACCGTGAGTTGGCCCAAAGTTCGGGCGCGAGCGAGACATTGACAGGCCGGTACGTTCAATGCGTCCGTGTCATCCCATAGCGCAATGAGAATATTACTGTCCACTGAGAAGGTCGTCATACTCGTCGTATCCTCGAATTTCGCGCATATAGGCCACCACGGCCTCTCTTCCTGAGCCGATTCCCAGATTGCCGATCCCGCGCCACTGTTCGAAGGGGTTTTCGTCTGAGTCGCGCACCACGCGGATGCCGCCCTCCTGCTGCTCAAAGCGGATCTTGTCGCCGGCTTTGACGCCCAGGGAGCGGCGAATCTCCACCGGAACGGTGATCTGCCCCTTGCTGGTCACTTTGGCGCGGTAGCTCTGCGCTGGAATGGGTTTTGCGGCGGTGGCCATGGCGGTCAACTCCTTACCTTTTTCAGTTTACTCCTTACCTGATTGACTGGCGGGAAAAGTCACAGAGAAGTTCTATCGCCGGTGATAAAACGGCAGCACGATGAGCAGCGCCAGGCCAATGGCCAAGGCCAGAGCCAGCACAAGCAGGCCATAGAGCAGCGTCAGGCTCGGACCCTGTTTCGGAGTCTCCTCTGAATCCCTTGCAGGCTCACTCATACTTCAACGACTCCACCGGGTCCATCTGCGCGGCGCGGGTGGCTGGAACCGTTCCGAAGAAGATGCCGACGGCCAGCGATGAAGCCATCGCGGTGACGATTGACCAGGGAGAGATGGGAATTACGTAGTCGGAGAAGAGGCGCACCGACAGCGGCAGAGCCAATCCGACGACCGTGCCCACCACGCCGCCGATCAAGGAGATTATGATAGCCTCGGCTAGAAACTGGTATTTGATTTCGCGGTAGGTGGCGCCCAAGGCCTTGCGGATGCCGATCTCGCGGGTGCGAGCGCGCACCGTGGCCAGCATGATATTCATGATGCCCACGCCTCCCACGCAAAGAGTCACCGTCGAGACGCCCAGCAGCACCAGCGTCAAATAGGTCGTAATCTGTTTGGCCATCGTCAGCACATCGGTCATCGTCTGGGCATTGTAGACGGAGTTGGGCCGGTGGCGCGCTCGCACAATGCGGGCAATATCCTTGGCTGCGCCAGGAACCTCGTCCATCGTGTGCATGGAAAAGTAAATCTGGTTGACCGTCTCCGTTCCAGTAAAGTAGCGGGCCACCGAGTAAGGAATCAGGATCGTCTGGTCCTCAATCTCGGAGATCCCAAAGTCGTCCATGCTCTCTTTGAAGACGCCGATGATGGTGAAGGGAATACCGCTGATCTCAAAATTCTGGCCGACTGCCGCGTCATCGCTGCCAAAACGGTCGCGCGCAAAAAGCTCGGTCACCACGGCGCATTTGATGTGCGCCGTGTCGTCGGTCTCATCCAGAAAGCGGCCCACCGGCATCACCAGGTTGCGGATGTGCTGGTACTGCGGATCAACGCCCAGCACCAGCGTATCCTTGTTGATGCCACCGCCAAAGTTGATGCGGTCGTGCATGGTCAGGATCGGTGAGGAGTACTGCACGGCGGGAACCTGCGCCAGTACAGCCTTTTCATCATCGCGGGTGAGGTAGTCGTCGTAAAGGGTGCGCTCCGAGGCCGTCGAACCGCCACCGGAGTACTCCAGCTCCACCGAGTTGGTCTCCACCTTCTGAATCGACTCCATGACGAACCGCTGCCCGGTGAGGCCGATGGTCACCACCAGGATCACCGATGCCGTCCCGATGACCATGCCCAACGCCGTCAGCGCAAAGCGCACCTTGTTGGAGCGGAAGCTGTCCGCAGCCAGACGCAAAACCTCGCTCAGCACCATGGTGCGGCGCGCGCTCAGCAGAGTCTCCTGAAAGCTGTGGCGATCTTGTTCAGCCGAAGTCATAGATACAGCTTACAGCTTTCTGCTATCAGCGTTTCGTCGGCTGTGCTACCTTGCAAGACCGGTGCAAAAACTTTTCATTTAGTGTCGAATGTTGAATCGCCCAATGGAAGGCTGAAAGCTGAGGGCTGAGGGCTGACAGCTAGCTCAAAAAACAACCCCGGCCGAAGCCGGGGCTGCTGTGGAACAAAGAATGAGCGGACTACGCCTTGGCGACGGCCCGGCCGACTTCCTTCAGGCGGGCAGCCTTGCCGCGCAACTCGCGCAGATAGAAGAGCTTGGCGCGGCGAACCTTGTAGCTGCGCACCTTCTCAATGCGATCAATAACTTTGGAGTTGAACGGAAAGATGCGCTCCACGCCCTGGCCAAAGCTCATCTTGCGCACGGTGAAGGTGCCCTGGGGCCCTTTGTTGATGGCGATGACCAAGCCCTCAAAGGCCTGCAAGCGTTCCTTGTCGCCTTCTTTGATCTTCACTTGGACGCGAACCTGATCGCCGGGGACGAACTCAGGGAGGTCGGTGCGCTTGAGCTTATCGGCCAAACGCTGCATTACGGGATGGATAGACATGGCTTCTTCCTGCTCTTGGACTCAGAATTTTTAGTTTATCAGAGAATGGTGTTTTGTGCCTAATTCCTTTGTCTGGTTAATTGCGATATAGTTTCGGGTATGGATGAGAAACGCGAACTGCTCCGCCACGCGCTGGCTACCTTGGCCTACCGGACGGCACGAGCCTTGGAAGGCGCGCCCGACCACTTTGCCGGATTCGACGGCGCGGGCCGTATGCCCGTGCAGATTCTGGCCCACATGGGCGACCTCTTCGATTGGGCGCTGAGCGCCGCCGTCGGACAGGAGAAGTGGCACGCCACGCAGCCCCGCGTCTGGGCGGACGAGAAGCAGCGCTTCTTCGAGTCGCTGCAAACCTTCGACGCTTTTCTGGCCACCGGAGGAGCGCTGCACGCACCGGTTGAGCAGTTGCTGCAAGGGCCGGTGGCCGATGCCCTGACCCACGTCGGTCAGTTGGCGATGCTGCGCCGGCTCAGCGGCAATCCAACGCGCGGAGAGAGCTTCTATGATGCCGATATCAAAGCAGGCCAGGTAGGCGAGGATCAACCTGCGGCGGCACGGCCCTTCAAGGCGCGGTAGCAGATCGTTGAAACAGACAGGTGTAGCGCATATTTGTAGCGCCGTGTATGACAGCGTCGGCTTTGTCAAGGCTTTTTTTCAGGCCTTTGGCCGTAAAAAAAGCAGGGTGTAGCGTCTGTTTGGGAAGGCCGGTGTCAAGGGCGCTGTTCTTTGC
>Ga0181520_10010404_pt1 | contig 12505 bp, 10 predicted proteins | sample PEATcosm2014_Bin_29_FD_132451 | JGI IMG/M metagenome (GOLD analysis project Ga0181520, IMG submission 132451) | Peatland microbial communities from MTU Mesocosm Facility, Houghton, MI, USA - PEATcosm2014_Bin02_30_metaG | ecosystem: Environmental > Terrestrial > Soil > Wetlands > Peat | place...
CAAAGCAAGAACCAAAGATGCTCTGGAAACAGCGATCACCGAAGCCATACAGATGATTACTCCAGAGAACGCAAGGGCATGGTTTCATCACTGTATTGACGGTCTACAGTAATTACTAAAATGATCTAGCGAAAGGGTGGGGCACCACAACCCCGAAAGAATCCGTTTCGAAGAGAGTAATTCGATGAACCTCCAAGTCCCAGACAAAACGAGATTTCGGAACGTCGATCTCGATATCACATCAAAGGTTGATCTGCAACCGTTAATGGCGGCAATGGGCAAGAAAATCTCATTGAGTTTCGTCGGACGCGTAAAGCGTATGTACTACGCGCACATGGATCTTGCAATTGGAAAACCCAAGAGTCCAGACTCGGCGATATACATTTATTGCAAACTGATTAAAGGACTACCATCAGAAGCAAGGGAACTTTGGGACTCTGCGAAGATTCGCACTTTCGACATCGGAATAGATGCACCAGGATCAAGCAGTTGTTATTGGTCCTCAATCTCGCCAAAAACGCTTCTGGCTGCCGCCGAAATCAATGCGCAAATCGCAATCACGATCTACGGCCCGATGAAAAAAGCAAAAGCGATGAGCAAGCCGACAACCTAAAATCGCCGAGTGCCCTATCTTTGCCACGTATTAGTCGCAGGGTGGGGCGGTTAGAAAATCCAGTCAGCATCAGAAGGACGCTCGCTTCCGCAAACTGCTATCAATCCAACCCTAGCAAGCCCACTGAGGCATCCTCCGTTCCATCGGTGAGGTTGCTGGCCGTCCCGTTCTTCCAGACCGTGACAGTATCTTTGCCCGTCGGACTGGTGGTAACGCCCGCCACGTAGACATCGCTGCCCGAGACTGTAATCTCATCGGCTATGGCATTGCTCTTTCCAGCGGTAAGGGCGGTGACTGTGCCGTCCTTCCAGACCGTGGCAACTTGATTCCCAGACGTACCGCCGGCCGCCTCGCCCGCTACATAGACATCGCCGCCAGAGACCGTTATCGCGAGTGCTGCGGCATCATCGCTGAGGTAGGTGGCTTTTCCGTTCTCCCAGACCGTGGCTACCTGATTGCCGGTCGTGGAGTTGGTGGTATAGCCCACAGCGTAGACATCGCTGCCCGATACCGCGATGCCGAATGCTACGGCAGTGCTCGTTCCGTCGGAGAGGTTGCTGGCCGTGCCGTTCTTCCAGACCGTGGATACCCAATTGCTGGTCGTCGAGTTGGTGGTAAAGCCCACAACGTAGACATCGCTGCCCGATACCGCGATGCCGACTGCTTCGGCATTACTCGTTCCGTCGGAGAGGTAGCTGGCTGTACCGTTCTTCCAGAGGGTGGCTAGAATTTTGCCGGTCGTGGAGTCGGTAAAGCCCGCCACGTAGACATCGCTGCCCGATACCGCAATCGCACACGCTTGCGCATCATTCGTTCCGTCGGTAAGGTTGGTGGCCATGCCGTTTGTCCAGAGGGTGGCTACTGTACGGCCGGTCGCGGTGACGGTAACGCCCGCCACGTAGACATCGCTGCCCGATACCGCAACCGCGTACGCATCTGTGGCCATCGTTCCGTCGCTGAGGTAGCTGGCCGTGCTGTTTGTCCAGAGGGTGGCTACCCCATGACCGGTCGTCGCGCCAGTGGTAGCGCCCGCCATGTAGAGGCCTGAAGAGGTGTGGCTGCCACCGCCGCAACCGAAGAACGGAAGGGCAAGAAGAAGTGCGCTTGCAGAGAGTACCAGTTGGAGCCTCATGGGCCGTTTTCCTCGCATCTATAGAATTTTTCGGCGCCGGGTCGAGTGAACGGCCGGATCGCGCGCCACGCGCTTCGCAGGGCCTGTTCCTTGCACCGGTATGCGCGCACTCAGAATAATAGACGCGAAGCCCCCGATTCGGTTATGCCGGGTAGCCCCGGTCTCGATTTTGAGACCGAGGAATCCACGCATACCAATCTGGGTGCCCCACCCTTTCGCGCACTTAGCGAAAGGGTGGGAGACCACGAACCTCGGCCAGCGGTTTCTGTTCCCGGATACTACAAATTCCGGGGATTCCCAACTCTGACCCGAATACGCGTCGTAGTTTATATGTTGCGAAAAAACTCAATATCAATCCCAGGTAAATTCGATGGGCGTCTGTACATCCGGGTGAAGGCTCTTGTGCACCGGGCAGGTATGTGCGGCCCGCTCCAGTTTTTGCTTGTTCTCCGCGCTGAGCGAGTGCGGCACATGGATTTTGACCTTCAGGCTCGCAATCATTCTCGGCGGTGCGGTTGTCATTTCCTTTTCTACGGTTGCCGTGGTCCCCGTGATGTCAATCTTCAGCGTACGGGCCATGATGCCCATCACCGTCAGCATACAACTGCCCAGCGCGGTTGCCACCAGGTCTGTCGGCGAGAAGCTCTCGCCGCGCCCCTGATTGTCTTTGGGGGCGTCGGTGTTGAGTTCGGTCCCAGAGGGACTGTGAACGGCCTTGCAGTGCAACTCTCCTTGATATTCGAATTGAATGGCGACCATTGTTGCCTCCCTTGAAAAGATCGTTGGAGCGGGCGTATGCAGCAAGTGCACGTACCCTTCAATCATAAGTTACGTGCGAGCGCGGGCGCGTATAAACCTTGAACCTTGAACCCTGAACACTGAAGCGGAATGAGGCTCAATCAACCCGGGGAAACGAGAATCCAATTTCGCTGTATTTATGGTTTTCAGCCCGGTTTCTATGCAGATAACTAGGGCCTGTTAACGCTACCTCAGGTGGCGGCGACGGGAGCCAATTTTTCTCAGTTCGAGGCGCGAGGAGTGAACTGTAACTGGTTACTGGAGTGACGAGCAACGAAGAAATGAGGAAAATTGGCCCCGTCCCTCGGGTTGCGGCGAAAAATCACTCATACTTCGTTGTCGTCCTTGTGCTTGAAACAACCAAACCCTGCGGACTCCGTCTCGTCTGAGCGGTTTTTCGCTCGCAACGCCATCCGCCTGAGGTAGTGTTAACAGGCCCAAAAGCAATTGAGAGAACGCAAGACTTTTTGAACGACATACACTCAGCCATATCAATATATGAGATTTCAATAATCGGACGAAATCACCTGTTGCAGATTATTTCCTGCAGCCGTCGTTCACTTTTTCACTTCTTCACTGCTTCACTCTTTCACTCGTTCAGCGCGATCAGTTGCTGTTGTTTGCCGGTCAACGGACCCAACTGCTCCTCCACTAGAGGAACAAACAACCTTGCATCACACGAAGAAATTGCTTCAACTGGCCGGAGAGGATAAGCTGCATGGAGTGGGGTTCCTTGTACGTTAGGGTTGGTCTGGTAACCCTATTCTAAGGTTCGGAATCCCTACAGATAATTGTGCTCGTTGCCGTAATTTTGCAAGAGGCTCTCGTTGCGGGAAATAATCTGCAAACTCCGCGGACGACTGCTCTACCCACCCGTTTGATGTAGACTCATCTGCGGAAAGGATTCTATATGCTCGCTACCCAAGGCTACGGCGCCATCAATGCGCAATCTCCGCTTGCTCCTTACAGCTTCTCTCGCCGCGATCCCAGCCCCACGGAGATCGCCGTCGAAATCCTCTACTGCGGCGTCTGCCACTCCGACCTGCATATGGCCCGCAACGAGTGGGGCAACTCAATTTATCCGATGGTTCCCGGCCATGAGATTGTTGGCCGTGTGGCTGCGGTGGGCAGTTCGTCCAAGAAATTCAAGCCGGGGGATCTCGCGGCTATTGGTGTCATCGTGGATTCATGCCGCCAATGCGCGCCCTGCCATCGCGGCGAGGAGCACTACTGCGATCAAGGTCCGACACTCACTTACGCAGCCAAAGACCGCGTTGACGGTTCGATTACGATGGGCGGCTACTCCAGGAATTATGTTGTGGACGAGCGCTTTGCTCATACGGTTCCCGCCGATCTTGATCTGGCCGGCGTGGCTCCGCTGCTCTGCGCCGGCATCACCACCTACTTGCCGCTGCGCCACTGGAAGGTGGGCGCGGGCATGAAGGTGGGCATCGTCGGGCTGGGCGGACTAGGCCACATGGCTCTCAAGTTTGCGCACTCCTTCGGCGCTCACGTCGTCCAGTTCACCACCAATCTCAGAAAGAAGGAAGACGCACTGCGCCTCGGCGCCGATGAGGTCGTGCTCTCCTCGGATGCCGATGCGATGAAGGCTCACTTCAAATCCTTCGACTTCATCCTCGACGCCGCATCGGCTCCTCACTCGCTCGATCCGTATACCGCGCTGCTCAAGCAGGATGCGACGATGGCTCTGGTCGGCCTGCCGGACAAGCCGCCGGTAGTCAACGTGGGCAACCTCATCTTCAAACGCGCCGCGCTCTCCGGCTCTATCATCGGCGGAATGCCGGAGACGCAGGAGATGCTCGACTACTGCGGAAAGCACAAAATCACCGCCGACGTCGAAGTGATTCCCATCCAGAAGATCAACGAAGCCTTCGAGCGGATGCTCAAGCAGGATGTGAAGTACCGTTTCGTGATCGATATGAGTTCGCTGAAGTAGCGAGTTCTTTGGAAATTGCCGATCTGGCGGGCCATTATTTCTTGGTTAACTTAATCAGTTCTTGCATCAGTTTGAAAGCCGATGCAAGAACAGGCCCGCCAAGCGAGTCTTTACCAAGCACGTCAAGCGGCCCCTGTCCAAAGCGAAGTCCGCCTGATGTCAGCAAGTTCACGCGCGCATCTCCAGCAGGCGGAGGTGCGTGTCTATTTTCTTTCCAAACTCCAACCATTTCGACAATCGTTTTTCCGATACCGAGCAAATCGTCGATCGCGGCATCGATCAAGTCGTTGGGCCGTTCCCAAATGACCCCAGCGCCACTGAAGTTATAGTAGCGAGCGCGGTGATCGGAATATGCAGCAACAAGATCTGGACCTTTTGGCATACCCACTTCCACAACCACTCCGAGCAACATCATCCCATCTTCCTTCGAGGGATTCACTCCAAGATCACGCAAGAATTGCCAAGCCTGTAGGTAATGGCGAGATTCCAGATTCGACATTTCTGAAATTTGATGGAAAACCTGTATCGCCTCCTGTGTGTCACCGGCGTCCATCAGCTTCTTGGCGCGCGCAAAAGATGCCCAAGGCTCTAAAATCAGGGCATCCGGCGAAGCTGGCAGGAATTGCAACAGCGGGATGTCACCGAAGAGTGTATCTCTGATTTGAAGTTGCGCTGGAGCAGGTTTACCGTCCAAGATGTCGAACAATCTATCCTCCTGATTGTGCTGAAGCTCAACCATATCAAATACCGGGTATTGGGTCAGTTTGAAAAGCGATTCTTCAAGGGCTAAAGCCCGGCTTGTTTGGAGTCTTTTGCGGCACGACTGAAGTCGTGCCCTGTTACAAAGCTCAATTCGATTTGAGTTTTCGCAATTGTTATCCCCAGAACCCTCAATATCAGATTGCACTCCAAATGCAATTGCCCTGCGTTCTAAAGCCTCTTGTTTGCCGAAGACCGCGCTGCCAGCATAGAATCTTCCCTGAAATCGTTTTCACGAGGATTGGATCATGCGCGTTTTCGCTTCACTCTCTATCGCCCTGCTTGCCTTGACATCTTTCACCGCCCAATCGCAGGCTCCGGCCGCGTCGCAGGTGGCTCTTACCCCGCCGATGGGCTGGAATAGCTGGAATTACTTTGCCGGAAAGGTGGACGACAAAGGCATTCGCGCCGCCGCCGATCAACTGGTCTCCAGCGGCATGAAGGATGCCGGTTACGTCTACGTCAATATCGACGACACCTGGGAGGGCGAGCGCGACGCCAGCGGAGTGCTGCACCCCAATGCAAAGTTCCCCGACATGAAGGCGCTGGCCGATTACGTTCACTCCAAGGGACTGAAAATCGGCATCTACTCCACGCCCGGGCCGAAGACCTGCGGCGGCTACGCCGGCTCGCTGGGACACGAGGAGCAGGACGCGAAGATGTACGCCGAATGGGGCATCGACTACCTCAAGTACGATATGTGCAGCTTTATCGACGATGTGATGAAGAAGCAGGCGCCCAACGACGAGGCTCAGCAGATGCGCATCATGCAGGCCGCTTACGTGAAGATGGACAAGGCGCTGAAGTCCACCGGACGGCCCATCGTCTATTCGTTCTGTCAGTATGGCTGGGATGCGGTCTGGGAGTGGGGGCCCTCGGCGGGCGGCAACCTGTGGCGCACTACCGGCGATGTGAATGCCACCTGGGATCGAATCTACGAGATTGCCAGCGAGCAGGAGGGCCTGGAAAAATACTCCGGCCCCGGACATTGGAACGATCCGGATATGCTCGAAGTCGGCAACGGCAGCCTTTCGCTGGGTGAAAACCGCACGCACTTTTCGCTGTGGGCGCTGCTGGCCGCGCCGCTGCTGGCCGGCAACGACCTGCCCAACATGAAACCGGAGATCAAGGCGATCCTGACCAACAGCGATGTTATCGCCATCGATCAGGATGCGCTGGGCAAGCAGGGTTCCCGCGCCTACTCCGATGGCGAAGTCGAGGTCTGGACGCGGCAACTCTCTGGCGGCGCACTGGCGATCGCGGTCGTCAACGTCGGCGACAACCGTTACTCCACCCATCCCTTCCATCTGAATCTGCGCAAGCTGGGCCTGGGCGGAACGCAAACGGGAAAGGATTTGTGGACGGGCAAGACCCTGGAGCTGACAGAGAATATGCCGATCGAACTGGAGAGCCACGACATTCTGCTGGTGCGCGTGGATAAGCCCAAGGGGCGTGTTCCTCAGAATGTCACTTTCTAGGCCGATTGCCGTTGTCTCTGGCACTGCTTCCATCGTCTAAGCATGCAGGGGCTGCCCGAGCGCAGCCCCGTGGAGTTGCGATGAATATCCGCCTGTTGTCCGCAATTGCCTTGGCGCTTGCGCTTCCCTTCGCCATCTCCGCTCAGGATGCGCCCGCTCCTCAAACGCAGCCTCAGGGCGCGGGCGAGTGGCAGGGCGCGCACGGAGGGCACGGCGGATGGGGCAACCACGGCGGATTGGGCGATAGCGGCATCACTGGAACCGTCACCGCTGTCGCTGCCGGTCATTATGTGGTCAAGACCGACGCGGGCGAAAGCTATACCGTCAATTACACCGCCGATACGCGCATCCTGAAGCAGACCATCAGGAGCCACGGCGATGGCGGCGATCATCCTCCGCCATCGCTCAAGCCTGAAGAAATCAAGGCTGGCGACGTGATTGCAACGATCGGCGACAGGGATGCGGCAAGCAAGACGATCAGTGCCGCATTGATTCTGCTGATTGATCCGGAGCGCGTCAAAGAGATGCGCGAGATGCAGGCCAACTTTGGCAAGACCTGGCTGATGGGAAAGGTGACAGCCATTCACGAAACCACGGTCACGCTGCTGGGTTCGGTTGATCAAGCGGCCCACGCATTTATCGACGACGAAAACACCACCTTCCGCAAGCGCCGCATTCCCATCACGCTCGCCGATCTGCAAGTTGGCGATCTGGTGCGCGTGGAAGGCGCGGTGAAGAATGGAAACTTTGTTGCAACGTCGGTCTCCGTGATGGAGATGCCGCCGGGAGGAATGCAACATCTTCGGCAATCTCCCGCGCCTCCGCCGGTGCAGCCTTAACGTTTTTCAACCATCCGCATTGTGCCGGCATAGGGCATCAGCTCAGCCGCTGGACGTGAGCAACGATGCGCTCTACAGAGCGCTGGTCGATTCGGCCCAAAGCACGGCTTCGGCGTAGCAGGCAAGCAGGAACTCCTGGTCGAGGCAATGGTTATGCGCGGTCGCATCGCAGGCGGCCCAATCGCCGTACTCGTGACTCTCCATCCACTGAAGCAGAATGCGCTCGGAGTTGTCTTCGCCCAGCAGCGCCGCGCGAATCTCATTGCGCAGCGGCATGATTGGCGCCAGTTGTTCCATGGGCAGCCGCATCATCGCCGGCAGCAGGCTGAGCAATCCCAGTAGATACTGCTCGGTTGAGTCAAGCCCGTACAATCCGGCGGCCAACTCGCAGAATCGCCCGCGCACGTAGGCCATGCGCAGAATCTCCGCCGGCTGGCCGGTGTTGAGTTCGCTGGTGATCGCCAGCATGGCGACGCGGCGAAATGTATCCTCTCCCACAGCCAGCAGCGCCGCCTGAATGGATCGCACCTCCTGGCGGATGGCGCACATCGGCGAATTGACCAGCCGCAGCAGTCGATAGGTGAGGGAGGTGTTGCGCTTGAGCAGCGCCGCCAGTTTGCGGACGTCGATCACGTCGCCGCGAAGAAGCTGTAAAACCTCGATATGAGAGAGACCGTTGACCGGAATCTCCCGGTTCTCGATCAGCGCGGGACGGCAAAAGTAGTAGCCCTGAAAGAAGGTGAAGCCCTCATCGCAGGCTCTTTTGTACTCCTCCTGCGTTTCGATTTTTTCCGCGATCAGAGCGACCGTAACGCCGCGCAGGCGCTTGAGAAGGTTCTTCCGCTCAGCGGCGCCGGTCAGCAGGAAATCCACTTTGATGTAGTCGGTCATCTCCACCAGGGGATCGAATTGCGGCTTCCAGGTGAAGTCGTCCAGCGCCAGCCGGAATCCTTCGCTCTTCAACTTGCGGCAGGCTTCAATCAGGGCGGGTGTGGGATCCAGGTCCTCCAGAATCTCCAGCACCGTCATGCCGGCGGGAAGCACATGGACGAGATTGTCGGTCAGCGCCTCGCGGGTGCAATTCACAAAGGCCGGCAGTCCCCCGGTCAGCTTTTCCAGCCCGAAGAGAACGGTATTGTCGAGCATGGTACGGGTGGCGGCATCGCCATCTCCGCGAAAAGCAGTCTCCGGCCCCGCCCGGAAGAGCAGTTCATAGCCATGAACCCGGCCGCGCAGGTCCATGATCGGCTGGCGCGCCAGGTAACGAAGCACGCCCGCAAACTCGGGAAGCACACACTGCTCATTGGTTTTCCGGAGAGTTTGCGTTGCCATTGCCACCATCCCATCGGGATCATCGGCTGAACAATGGCGCAACTTGAGAGAACTCCTGACGCGGACGTAACTCGATCACAATGTGTGTGGCAGCGGGCCTGCCCGCATTGCCCGCTGGAAAGGCGCGGCGGCGCGGACAGGCCCCAACCCCTATCCTCCCATGAACATTCCGCCGTTCACGTCGAGCACGTGGCCGGTAATGTAGGAGGCAGCATCCGAAGCAAGAAACTTGACCGCCTGCGCAATATCGCGATCGGTTCCACGGCGGCCAATCGGAATCGAAGCCAGCATCGCCGCGCTTACCTTTTCGTCCAGAACCGCAGTCATGGGGGTCTCGATGTAACCCGGCGCGACGGCATTCACGGTAATTCCCCGCGAGGCCACTTCGCGCGCCAGCGAGCGCGTCAATCCGATCAGCCCGGCCTTCGAGGCCGCATAGTTGACCTGGCCCGCCTGTCCGGCGCGGCCCACCACGCTGGCCATATTCACAATCCGGCCCCAGCGGTTCTTGATCATCGGCCGGAGCAGCGCCTGGGTCAGCAGATAGGCGCCGGTCAAATTGATATTCAGCACCAGATCCCACTCGGCCCGCTTCATCGTCATCATCAATGCATCGCGGGTAATGCCGGCGTTGTTCACCAGAATCTCGACCTTGCCGAAGCGCTCCAGCACCGCCTTGGCGCCGGCCTCAATCGACTCTTCATTCGAGACATCCAGCCGGAAGGCCGCCGCCGTGCCGCCAGCCGCCTCAATCTCCGCCGCTACGGAAGCCAGTTTCTCCGCGTTGATGTCCGCCACGGCCAGCGTGGCTCCGAAGCGCGCCAGCTCCAGCGCGCACGCCCGGCCAATTCCCTGCGCCGCGCCGGTGACCAGCGCGATCCGCCCCTGCAAATCCAATGTATCTCCCAATTCGACTCCCTCGCGCGCACTGCCGCGCCCTTTCGTTCCTCATTATACTGGGACAAACTGATGATTTATAAGGCGGCAACGTGGCTTGGTTAGAAGCTGGGATCAATCGCTGCCAGCACGTACCAGCAGACATGTGATGTTGTCGCTGCCGCCGGCCTGGTTGGCGGCAGCGACCAGACGCGCGCAAAGCTCGTCGAGGGGCAGATCGACCGCCAGCATCGATTCCAGGAGCGGGTCCGTCAACTCGCCTGACAATCCGTCCGAGCACAAAAGATAAAGATCCTCCGCTTCGGCCTCCGAGACAAACAAGTCCGGTGCAACCTCGCCTTGCGTTCCCAGCGCGCGGGTGATCACATGGCGATGGGGAGAGTGCCGCGCCTCGTCGGCGCTCATACCGCCCATCCGCACCTGTTCGGCAACCAGGGAGTGGTCCTGGCTGATCTGCTCGAGGCGAAGATTGCGAAGCCGGTAACAGCGGCTGTCACCCACATTGAAGACCAATACCTGGGCGCCGCTAACAGCCATGCCCACCAGCGTGGTTCCCATGCCGCTGAACTCCGGGGTTTGCCGGGCGCGGGTGTAGATGGCCTGGTTGGCGGCCTGCACGGCTTCATCGATCACTTCCGCCAGAGGCAGATCTTCGTGCCGGTCGCAGAGCCGGCGCAGTACCTCATCCGCGGCTACGGAGCTGGCAATCTCTCCGGCTGCCGCGCCGCCCATTCCGTCACAGACTAGATAGACTCCGTGTTCGACGGAGAACCGGAATGCGTCTTCATTGGTGGGGCGCTTGCGGCCCGGATCGGTGACCGCGGCAACCCCGTAGTGAAGTACTGGCGTGACCAAATGAAACTCTCCCGTTGCTCAGTTTACACGTTTTACACTCGCCAGAGAGGCATTTATCCCATCAATGGAGCACGGGCCGCGCAACCGGCTGCGGCAGGGGCGGAGGAGCGGGAAGTTCAAAGATCTGGATCGCGCCGCCGTTGAGTACGGCCACGCGCCGGCCGGAGGGAGAGATGGCCACATTGCCGCCCGCGTCGAAGACCGGAGAGGCCTCCGTCTCCAACTCCACCTTGCCATCGGCGGTGTCAAGAACCTCGACCAATTGCCCTTTGATATCCTCTTGCCCCAGTGGCGAGCTGGCGGTCACCGCATGAGTGACGGCCAGGGCCTCGCGCGCCATCCGCGAGCCGTCCGGCGCCTTGACTACCAGCGGCCAGACCGCCATCTCCGAGGTCTGCACCTGCCAAAGACGGCGGCCATCGTCCCTAATCAGCGCCATTTCGCCTGCGCCCGCCGGTGAACAGTAGGTGGCCAGAATCTCGCGCGGGCCGACAAAATCAAAGAGCGGCGAACAGGCTGAGTCGATTCGAGCCAGAATCCTGCTTCCGCCGCTGAAGTAATTCAGATTCAGCAGCCACTCGTTCTCTGTGCCGCGCAGGCTCTCCAGGTAGCCGTCGCTATTAATGGGCAGGTGGAGAGCGGAGCGGACCCGGCTGGTCAGCAACACCTGGCCGGAGTCGCGCCGCAGGATACGAAGGGCCAGATCAGGAGCGCTGGATCGGGTCGGCAGATCGGAGGGAGCGCCGTCTGCGGAGGCAGGCTCACGCGTGCCAGTCACCATATACTGCTGCGCGGGGTCGATCTCCAGCCAGAGAAGCGCTCCTGGAAAATGCAGAAAAGGCTTCAATTGCAGCGTCTTGTCGCCAGATTCGAGATTCTCCCGGTCGCGCAGCAGAAAGCGTCCATCCTTCAGCATCCACAGGTAGCGTGCCCGGTCGTGAACCGTCCACAGGGCCTCGGCCCCCACGGTTCCCGACGGCAGCTCCAGCACCACGGCGCGAATCCGCCGCGCGTCGCTTGCGCCCTCTTCGCGGCGCATCAATCCAGGCACGCGAAAGGTGAACAACAGATGGTCTTCGTCGAGAAAATCCAGAGAAACCAGGCTGTTTTGCTGGCCCAGGTAAAGCGGCCCCGGCGCGGCAAACCCCAGCGCTTCAACGGGCACGGAAAAGGCGGGCGGCTGCGAGGGCTTGGCGGGAAGCCGGTCTGGAAGCGCGTGTTCCTTGATAGGCTGGGATGGCTCCGGCGCATTGATTAAATGCTCCTGCGACCGAGCGGCCGGAAGCGCCCCCATCGCCGCTCCAGCCAGCGCCAGAACCAGACCCCAATCCATCCCCAGCCGCCGCCTGCTCATCGCTTCTTATTCTCGCCGATACGGCCGGCTTTTGGCAGTGGTGCAATAGCTCATCCGGCGCGATTGCATGATGGTATTTTGCAGATCATTTCCGTCCCAAAGCACACAATCATATTTGGGTAAAAAATGTCGAACCGGAAGCCAATCCTAGCGAATTCCCTAGTCCCACATTCCCTAGTCCAGTTTTTTCGCTTCCTGCTCCCTATTTTTGCCTTACCCTCCCGCTCCTTATTTACTGTCGAACTGTGATGGATTTATCCTGAGTTCAAGCAATCGCCCTGCCAAAGGAAGCGCGCAGGAGCAATCCCTTACAACGTGCGCGAATGCCTCAGCCGTGGAGTTCAGCGCACGGTCTACCAACTTCCGGTATAATCCTCTGAGACCTGGAGAGATGGCCGAGTGGCTGAAGGCGGCGGTTTGCTAAACCGTTATAGGGGCTAAAACTTCTATCGGGGGTTCGAATCCCCCTCTCTCCGCCAGGAACCCTTCCC
>Ga0181520_10010405_pt1 | contig 12505 bp, 10 predicted proteins | sample PEATcosm2014_Bin_29_FD_132451 | JGI IMG/M metagenome (GOLD analysis project Ga0181520, IMG submission 132451) | Peatland microbial communities from MTU Mesocosm Facility, Houghton, MI, USA - PEATcosm2014_Bin02_30_metaG | ecosystem: Environmental > Terrestrial > Soil > Wetlands > Peat | place...
CCGGGCTGGACACATTCCAGGTCATGTTCCCGTACTACAGGTTCCCGATATATTGGCAGCTCGAATGGAACGGCACTCCCGAAAAAACGCACAATATTTTCCTGCAGGTGCTGGCCACGCAGGGGATAGTCGGCATGTCGTTTTACCTGCTGCTTTTGACCGCGTTCTTCAAAAAGGCCCTTAACCTTGTCCTGGGGGAGAAGAATTCCCACAGGCGTTACATGTCGTTCGCAATACTGATGGGGACCATCGGTTACCTTATACAGGGGCTCTTCAATTACACCGTCGTTGCCTACGGCCTGTTCTTCTGGATGGCGCTCGGGCTCATAATTTCACTGGACACCTCCTCCAAAAAGTTCTATTCGGCCCAGTTCTCCGGCGGATTTTCATCGTTCATATCCCGCAACAAGGGGCTCGTTTATTCCGTAGTTGTTATAATACTGATGTTAATGTCCGTCGGGCTTATAAGGGAATGGATGGGGGACATGTATTATAAGATAGGCAATATCGCCAGCGTCTCGGACAAGGACGCGGTCGCGGTCTCATATTTCCAGGAGGCGGTCGGCCTTAACCCGAATAGCGAGATATACTGGGTTAAATACGGGATATCCTACGAGAAGCTCATGCACCAGGAAACGGACCGGGACAAGAAGCTTTACTTTATCAACAAAGCCGCGTCCATTCACGAGCATACCATCGAGATGAACCCAATGAACGGCTACAATTACAACAACCTTGCCAGGGTTTACAAACATTTCGGGGAAACCATAGACCCGTCCAAGAACGACACGGCCATAAGATATTACGATGAAGCCATAAAACGCGACCCAAACAACGCCTATTTCGGGCTGGACCTGGCAACCGTCTATATGAACAGGAAGGAATGGCAGAAAGCGGCCGACATCTGCCAGGGATACATAAAAATGTATCCTGATTTTGCGGTTCCCTACAGCTATATGGGTTACATGCTAATGCTCCAGGGCAAGGAACGCATCAACGACACCCTTTATTTTTACGAACAGGCCGTGGACCCGAAAAAGCAGTGGTACAGGGACACCACCACCCAGCTTTCAACCTATTCCAATATGGGCATAATTTACGTCAATATCAATAAATTCGACAAGGCTATAGACATGTTTACCAGGGTCGTGGACATAAAACCGGATTACGCCGAGGGATGGCTCAACCTGGCGCGCCTGTATGAAATGACCGGAGCCTACGGCAAAGCCGCGGATTCCTATAACGAAGTGCTCAAGATAAACCCTTCGGACACAAGGGCGACCCTTCAGCTTGACGCCCTGAGGAAGAGGGGAAAGATATGAAGTGCCCTTACTGCGGCCATAAAAAAGACAAGGTCGTCGATTCCCGCGAGAGCCGCGACGGCGAAGCCATTAGGAGAAGGCGCGAATGCCTTAAATGCGCCAAAAGGTTCACGACATACGAGCAGGTGGAACACGCCCTGCCCATGGTCATAAAAAAGGACGGCAGGCGCGAGTCGTTCGACAGGAACAAGATACTTTCCGGGCTTACAAAGGCCTGCGAGAAAAGGCCGATATCGGTTGAAAAACTTTACGAGGTCATAGACGACATAGAAAAACAGCTTTATTCAAGGATGGAAAAGGAAGTGGCTTCCAATATAATAGGCGAAATGCTCATGGAAAAACTCGCCAAACTCGACGAAGTGGCTTATGTAAGGTTCGCCTCGGTTTACAGGCAGTTCAAGGACATAAACGCGTTCACCAAGGAACTGCAGAAATTCCTGACGGACAAGAAGGAACCGTAGGGTAAAAGTGTTTTACAATCAGCCGGAAATATAATATCATGTTCCGGTGGATTACCGTATAAGCGGAGGAATGGTTGAAAAAAACGGCATTACTGGTTTTTCTGGCGGTTATTCCGGCGTTTTTGTTCGGGATACAGGCCGAGAACATAGAGATAATGGATTTGCCGACGGCCAATACCCTCATCAAGGGGGAGATCCGCGGTGATTTCAAGTTCTATCCGGGCGGCGGTATTTACAACAGGATATTTGTGGGGCTATTCGACAGGCTGTTTATAGGCGGGGCCGCTGCGGTTGACAATATTATAGGCACCGGAAACGTCACCATGAACCTGCCGGGGTTTCTGGCAAAGATCAGGCTGACCGACGACGACGGATCGATGCCGGCCATCGCGATAGGATATGAAGGCGCGGGATATTCCGACGTGCCGCAGAAAGGCGCTTATCTGGCGGTAACGAAAGAGATAAGCATGGGAACGGCTTTCGCCCAGGTGACCGGGACGGTATATAAGACCGATTTTACGTACCTGGGAAACAACATTGACGCCGGCGCCGGCGTTGAATTCGCCATAACAAAGGAATTCACTATGGGCGCGGAGTTCGACGGCATATTCGGTTCGGCCGACTCGAAGCATATAAACGGCCTGATAGGATATTTTTTCGATCCCATACAGATAGACGTCGGGATAAGGTACGGCTACGGCAACAAGGGCCGGGACGTGGGTTTTTCCGATTACACGCTCTCAAGGGTTCTGCGGATCACTTACGTGACCTATTTTTAAAAATTAAAGGATGATAAGGAGCGAAAATGGCCGACGAACATTATCAGATACTTGAGTTTGAAAAACCCATCTATGAACTCAAGAAAAAGATCGAGGAGTTGAAGCACTCCGCCAGGGAAAAAAATTTCAACGTCGACGCCGAGGTAAAGGCGCTGGAGGATAAGGTTGCGTCCCTGCGCGCGGAAATATACAGGAACCTGAACCCCTGGCAGATAGTCCAGATCATGAGGCACCAGAAAAGGCCGAAGACGCTGGATTATATCAGGATGATATTTACCGATTTCATGGAAATGCACGGGGACCGCTCGTTCGGCGACGATAAGGCCGTTGTGGGCGGCACGGCAAAGCTTGACGGAGTCCCGGTGATGCTCGTGGGCATTCAGAAGGGCAAGGATACGAAAGAGAATATTCTGAGGAATTTCGGCTGCGGACTGCCGGAAGGCTACAGGAAGGCGCTGAGGCTCATGAAATACGCGGAAAAATTCCATATGCCGGTCATCACGTTCATCGACACCAACGGAGCTTTTCCCGGGCTTGAGGGTGAGGAACGCGGAGTGGCCGAGGCCATCGCCAGGAACCTGCTGGAAATGTCCCACTTGAAGGTCCCGATAATTGTCAATGTGATAGGCGAGGGGGGCAGCGGCGGCGCTCTGGGCATAGGCGTCGGCGACGCGGTCCTGATGTTCAAGTACGCCACCTACAGCGTGATCTCCTTCGAGGGCTGTGCGTCGATATTATGGTCTGACCCGACCAAGGCGTCCGAGGCCGCAAAAGTGCTGAAACCCACGGCAAAGGACCTTTTTGAGCTGAAAGTGATCGATGAGATAATAGAGGAACCCCTCGAGGGCGCGCACATGGACCCTGAAACAGCCGCGGCGAACCTTAAGGCCGCGATATCGACGCGCCTGGATTCGCTCATGAAGCTTCCGCTCGGGGAACTCCTGGAAAAACGGTATGAAAAATTCAGGTCGATGGGCGTATTCACCGTTGTTACGGAGCCCTCAAATGTGTAAGCGCATCGCCTTGGCGCTGGCGCTGTTTTTTGCGGCCTCATTTGCGTTTTCGGCAATAAACACCGTGCCTCCGGAAGTGGACCTTGCTTCCTCCGCAAAAATGACCGTAATAATAGACCCGGCGCACGGCGGCGGCGACTGGGGCGCGTCCGGACACGGCATCCTTGAAAAGGACATAACCCTCAAGGCTGCCAGGATACTCAAGCAAAAACTTGAAAGCGCATCCGGTGATATCGCCGTATTTTTGACGCGCGAAACTGACAATAACATGAAACCGGAAGACAGGGCGGGATCCGCAAATTCAAGGAACGGGATGGTATTCATTTCCCTGCACTGCGACTGGGTCCCTTCGGAAAAGACCGAGGGATTCAAGGTATATTATTTCACCGGCGAGCCCCTGTCAGGGCAGGTTTCGTCGGCGGAATGGGAAAAAGTCCAGCTTTACCATCTTAATGATTCGGCCAGGCTGGCCGCACTGATAAACCAGTACATGCTTTCACCGCTTATCGCACAGCCTGCATCGGGCCAGGAAGCCAACGACACCCTTCCCCTGGCTTCCCGCGGGGTATCGCAGGCCGCTTTGCTGAGCCTCTACGGGGTGAATATGGCCGCCGTGGTCGTCGAGCTGGGGAACCTGAACAACGCCGTGGACGCGGGGTATTTAAGGGACGACAAAATGCTGGGGAAAATAGCCTACCATATTGAGGAAGCGATAGTTAATTTTTTAAAAAGCAAATCGGCTCAACAGCAGTAAAAAAAGCGGAAAGGCTCGAGGATAAATGGAAAAAAAGGAACATACAGGAAATAAACCCATAGTAAGAAAACAATATTTATACGCTCTGCTGGCGGCCGTGGCCGTTGCCGGGCTGTATTACGCCGCCGCGCGGTTCGGCATTTTTTCATCCGGGCCGAAGACCCCTGTTGTTAATCCTTCCGAGTATAAGCTGTTCACAAAAACCGAAAGAAAGATAAAAGTCGTCATATTTTTCGGCGACGCGGAATCCGACGGCCTCAAGGCCGCCCAGGATGTCATATACGAGTCTGCCGAGCCGATAAACCGGGTCAAACAGGTGCTGCTGAAGATGTTCGCGGAAATTCCGGCGGCCGGAGCTTATATAAAGGTATTGCCGGACCAGACCAGGCTCAGGGAAGTTTACCAGGACAAGGACGGCATACTTTACCTGGACCTTTCCCGGGAATTTTCAAAGAACTGCAAGCCAGGCATCACTTCCGAAAACCTGGCCGTATATTCCATCGTGGACACGATATTTTACAATTTTCAGTGGGTAAAGGGAGTCAGGTTCCTTATTGACGGGGCGGAAAAGCAGGATATGGCCGGGAACATCAGCCTCGGGGAAGTATTCAGGCCGGATATGGACCTTTCGTCAGTAAAGTTATGATGCGCACCGGAAGAATAAGCGCCGCTTTCATCATCCTGTTGTGCCTTTACCTCGGTTTCTCCCAATTAAACTGGCTTGCAACGGACAATACCCCGCAGAGATGGGACGAATCCATACATCTCGGGGCGTCCAGCGGGTTTAAGGAAACCATCCAGAAAAATCCGCTTTCAATATTTGGCTCTTTTTTGTCGCAGGAATCATACTATCCGCCGCTCGTCCCTTTTCTGGCATCTTTTTTCGGATTGGCAAACCCTTCACAGGACAACTTCACGGCCATCATGGCCCTTTTTCTGTGCGGCTGCGTGATCTTCATTTTTCTGTACGCCCGCGGCAGGACAGGGGTCCTTCAGGCAATGGCCGCATGCGCCGTATTTGCCGCGTATCCGCTTGTCATAAGGGAAAGCCATTTTTTTATGTTCGATTTGCCCCTGACTTTTTTCTTCATAGCTTCGCTTTATCTGCTGGAAAAAACAGCTTCATTCACCGACATAAAATTTTCCGCGCTTTTCGGATTCGCCTGCGGCCTTGGAATGCTTGTCAAATGGACGTTTTTTGTCTACATGCTGATGCCCGCGGCCCTCGAGTTTTTCGGCCCTGACAAAAAAAGCCGGAGAAGGGCGGGGCTCATGCCGGCCGCCGTGGTTTTCCTGATTACCGCCGCGCCGTGGTATGCCTGCAACAGCGTGCCGATAATCATGAATCTCATAAAAAATGTGGTGCACAGGAGGTCCGTGGAAGGGCTGCCGGCTGTTTTTTCCGCCGATTCATTCGCCATGTATTTTGGCCTGATGCCCGGCATAATTTCCTGGCCGCTTCTGGCGCTGCTTCTGGCCGGCGCGGCATCCGCATTGTTCTCAAAAGAGGGAAGAAAGCTGGCCGCGACCGCCTTTGCGGGATTAATATTGCTGATACTTATACCCAATAAAAAAGACAGGTACCTTATGCCGCTTTTGCCGGTTTTTTCGGTCATATCGGTTTACGCCGCTGGATTTTTGAGGGGCAAAAAGCCGGCCGTTGCGCTGGCGGCGCTTGCCGCCGTATTCGCCCTGCTTTCATTTACATTCTCCGTCAACGACCTGCCGTTCCCGTGGCCGGGAAGTTCCAGGCCGTCAAAAGCTTCATGGCACGTCGAGGATTTTATGTCCAGGGTATCCCCGGGCTCCACCCTTGCCATTGTCCCGGATTTTATGTACATGAATAATTCCGCCTATGCCGAGACGGCCAGGAATTTTTATCCCGGGGTAAGGGTGACCGGTATTTTCAATTTTCCCATGTTCACGGATTATTTTCTGGCCAAGACCGGCGACCTGGGGCCCGAGTTTTCCGGCGGAGAAAAACGAAGGGAAATATTAAAAGATGCACTTGACCCGAAAAGCGAGGTAAGCAGGCTTTATTCCATGGTATACGAGGCGCCGCTTCCGGACGGCTCAAAGGGCATGCTTTTTAAAAGAAAAGACCCCGCGGCAACCGGCGGGAAAAACGATACCGAAGGGGCAAATTCCGGCATTATGTCGGAGCTGCCTCTTTACGTGCGCGGCATGGAAAAATTTTCTTTCAAGGCGGATATGAAAGGCTCCGGCGAGGAGCTCAGGATATCTTTCAAAAAAGGGGTCGTGGGGGATTTCAAGCATAAGAATGCCGGGCTTATTGTGCGCGACGCCGCAATATCCATAGACGGGTTAAGGACCGCCCCGTATCCGGAAGGCCAGCAGGGGTTGAAGATACTTTCCATAGGGACCATACATATTGATTCGCTTACCGTCAGTGAGGGCGATCTGGCCGACCTGCTCAAAATTTACGCCGGAAAATTCAGCATAACTTCGGTCTCGATCGACAGGGGAATTATAGAGATAAAGGGGAGTTATTCAAAGATGGGCGTGGACGCGGCATTCACATTGAGCAACCCGAACCCGGGAACGGCCGGATCCGACATTGTCTTTAAGGTCGTAAGGCTTAAGGCCGGATGGCTTGGCCTGCCAGCCGGGCTCGTTAACTTCGCGCTCAAAGATTACAACCCGCTGCTCAACAAGTCAAATTCCCCCATAAAGGTTGTATTCGGCCGGATAACCGCGGAAAACGGAAAGCTGGTAATAAAGTAAAAAGTTAAAATTTATGACCAACAAGCAAGGATACGATAATTTTTGACAAACCCCGGTAAAAATGATAAATTGTATGACAATATACAGACGGTTCCTTCCGCTTTTTGAATGGATATTTCAACCATAACCGGAGGCAATAAATTGGATAAATACATACCCTCTGAAATTGAGGATAAGTGGTACGAATTCTGGATGAGCAACGGCTATTTTAAGGCCGACAACAATTCCACAAAGCCCCCTTTTTCCATAGTCATCCCGCCGCCCAACGTCACGGGTTCACTGCACATGGGACACGCCCTTAATAACACCCTTCAGGACATACTTGCGCGCTACAAAAGGGCGAAAGGTTTCAACGTGCTCTGGGTGCCGGGCTGCGACCACGCCGGGATAGCCACGCAGAACGTTGTGGAGCGCGAGCTGAAAAAAGAGGGGCTGAAAAAGAACGACATAGGGCGCGAGGAATTTTTAAAGCGCGTATGGTCCTGGAAGGACAAATACGGCAAAACAATAATGATGCAGCTGCGCAAACTGGGCTCGTCATGCGACTGGAGCCGCGAGCGTTTTACCATGGACGAGGGGCTATCCGAGGCCGTAAAGGAAGTATTCGTCAGGCTTTATAAGGACGGCCTGATTTACAGGGGCGATTACATAGTCAACTGGTGCCCCAGGTGCCTGACGGCCATATCCGACATCGAGGTCCAGCACAAGGAAATAGCGGGACATTTTTACCACATAAAATACCCTTACGCGGACGGCTCCGGTTTCATTGAAGTCGCCACGACAAGGCCCGAGACCATGCTGGGCGACACGGCTGTGGCTGTAAACCCGGACGACCCGAGGTATAAGGACATCAAGGAAGGCACGATGCTCATCCTTCCCGAGACCGGAAGGCGCATCCCTGTCATTAAGGATTCATACGTCGACAGGGAATTCGGCACGGGCGCCGTAAAAATAACACCGGCGCACGACCCCAACGACTTTGAGGTGGGGATAAGGCACAAACTGCCCATCATCAACGTCATGACGGAAAACGGGAAAATGAACGACAGGGCCGGGGAGAACGGCAAATACAGCGGCATGGACAGGTTCGAGGCCAGGAAGAAAATAGTAGAGACACTGAAAGAGCAGGGCTACCTGGTAAAAATAGAGGACCACAAGCACGCCGTCGGCCACTGCTACAGGTGCGACACCGTGGTCGAACCTTTTGTTTCGACCCAGTGGTACGTCAAAATAAAGCCCCTGGCGGAAAAAGCCATCGAGGCCGTGGAAAAGGACGAGATAAAATTCGTCCCCGACATGTGGAAGAAGGTTTACTTCGAGTGGATGCACAATATAAGGGACTGGTGCATATCAAGGCAGTTGTGGTGGGGCCACAGGATCCCGGCGTGGTACTGCGACGACTGCAAACACATAACAGTTTCAAAAGAAACGCCGGTAAAATGCGAGAAATGCGGCGGAACAAAGATACACCAGGACAACGACGTGCTTGACACCTGGTTTTCCTCCGGGCTCTGGCCATTCTCGACCCTTGGCTGGCCGGAAAAGACAAAGGACCTGGAGGTGTTTTATCCGACCACGGTGCTTGTCACCAGCTGGGACATACTCTTTTTCTGGGTTGCAAGGATGATAATGATGGGGCTCAAATTCATGGGCCGCGTGCCGTTTTCGCATGTGGTTATAAATTCGCTCGTCACCGATTCCGAGGGCAAAAAGATGAGCAAGTCCCGCGGCAACGTGGTCGACCCGCTCGAGCTCATGAAATTGTATTCCGCCGACGCGCTGCGTTTTACCATGGCCTCGCTTGAGACGCAGTCCAGGCACATAGCCTTCTCCGAGGAGCGCGCGAAAGGGTACGCCGCTTTTATGAACAAGATATTCAACGCATCCAAATTCACCATGTCGAACATCGAGGGGTTTTCGCCCGTCGACCTTGGGGCAAAGGCGGCATCCCTGAAACTCCCGGAGAAATGGATGCTTTCCGCGCTCAACGACTTTATCAGGTCCATAGAAGACGGACTCGAAAAATACAGGTTCTCGGAGACCGCGCTTTATATCTATGAATTTTTCTGGCACACCTTCTGCGACTGGTATATCGAGATATCCAAGATAGAACTGGCGAAACCGGACAACGCAGAATACGCAAATACCGTAAAAAACGTACTTTTTAAGGTTTTAAAGGACAGCCTTGTCGTCATGCACCCGTTCATACCTTTTATCACTGAGGAGATATATTCCAACATACCGGACGCCGCGAAAAAGGGGTCCATAATGCTTGAGACATGGCCCGCGGCCCGGGCGGAATTTAATTTCGACAAAAAAGGGCTGGCCGACATGGACGACCTTATGAAAGTAATTTATACGGTCCGGAACTTAAGGGGCGAGCTTGATTTTTCGCCGGCGGTAAAAGTGGACGTTTTCCTGAAGCTCGAAAGCAACGGCCGGGTTATAAAAGAATACGCAGATATAATAAAGACCCTGGGCAAGGTAAATAACATCCTGGAAGAGGCGGGCGCTTCATTCATAATTAGGCCAGTGGTTTCGGCAGGGGCCGCGGTCATAGGAAGCGCCGGGATAGACAGGAACGCCATAACAGACAGGGCAAAGGTCATAGCAAGCAGGGAAAAACGCCTGCTTGATGTGGAAAAAGCCGTTGTTTCGGCGTCGAACAAGCTAAACAACCCGAATTTCGTCAATAACGCCATGAAAAAAGCGGTTGAAGAGGAAAAGGCGAAGCTGGCGGTTTATGAATCGGAAAAAAAGGCGCTTCAGGAATTCATCAGCGACCTGAAAAAATAAGGAAGGTAAACGATGGACTGGCTTAAAAAGAACGAAAAATACATAGACAGGATAATAGACCAGGGGCTCAAGGAAGACATAGGGCCGGGTGATGTGACAACTGATATAATCATACCCGGGACCGCGGTGCTTAAGGGCGTTTTCAGGGCCAAGGATGACGGCGTTGTCTGCGGCGTCCCGCTCATGAAAAAGGTATTCTTAAAGCTGGACCCGTCAGTTAAAATATCCGTCAGGAAAAAAGACGGGGATAAGGTAAAAAAAGAGGAGATAATCGCCACAATAAAAGGCAAGGCAAAGGCGATATTGATGGGCGAAAGGCTTGCGTTGAACCTTCTTCAGCTTCTGTCGGGGATAGCCACTTCCGCGGATAAATTCCAGTCGATCGCCAGGCCTTACGGGGTGACCATACTTGACACACGCAAGACCACTCCCACTCTGCGCCTCCTTGAAAAATACGCCGTCAAGACCGGCGGCGCGTCCAACCACAGGATGGGGCTTTACGACATGGTGCTCATAAAGGACAATCACCTTGATTTTATCGACCTGCAGAAAGCCGTGATGGACTGCAGGCGTTATATCCCGCGCGGCATGAAGATCGAGGTCGAGGTGGACAACCTTGAGATGCTGGAGCCGGCGATGAAAGCCGAACCGGACATAATAATGCTGGACAACATGGATTTTGAGATGATGGACAAGGCGCTGGCGATGATGAAAAAGCACGGATGCAGGGCCAAAGTCGAGGTTTCCGGCGGAGTGAACATGCACAATGTCGGTGAGATAGCCAGGCGCCGCGTCGATTATATTTCCATAGGCTCGATAACGCACTCGCCGCAGGCCCTGGACATAAGTTTACAGCTTTCAAAATGAACCTTTCCCGTGTAAAGGCCGTCCTCAAAAAAAACAGGATATTGCGCTCGGCCGTATCCTTCGGTTCGATAAACTCCACCAACCAGTATCTCAAGGAAAATGATTTTTCCTCGGGCACCATAGCCGTATCCGGCACGCAGACGCACGGAAGGGGAAAACACGGCGCCGCGTGGGATTCGGCCCCCGGCGGGTTATGGTTTTCCTACGTGATCAACGGTAAGATAAAAGACCCGTATATATTCGTCATACTTTCTTCTGTTGCGGTCTGTGAAGCGCTCCTGGAGCTGGGCATAAACCCAGTGATAAAGTGGCCAAACGACATCCTTGCGGGCGGGAAAAAAATATGCGGAATGCTGATAGAGAACGACCCGTACAACTCAAAGCTTGTCACGGGGATAGGCATTAATGTCAACAACAGGGTTCCCGCTGGCGCCGGGGTAAATGCGGTGAGCTTAAAGGAACTGCTGGGAAAAAAACACGATATCGAAGGGCTTTTTATATCCGTAATAAAAAGGATCGATTCGTATATAAATGCTCTGCCCGGGAAAAAAAAGAAGTTGATAGCCTCGTGGATAAAATTCCAGGGAGCCATAGAAGGAAAGCAGATTATGGTAAATAAGGGCGGCAAAAAGAATGCCTTCCGGGTCGTAAAGACCATGAACAACGGGAGCTTAAAGGTTAAAGACTCTTCGGGAAAACAGCGTCTGCTCTCAGGCGAGATATTTTTTATATAATTTTTTATCGGAATACACGTGCTCCAGGAACATAACACCGGCGATGGTTTTGGCGTCCTTTATCGCACCGGAACAAACCATTGCAACCGCTTTTTTTAACGTTGTTTTAAAAACACCGATCTTTTCGTCCTCTTCCGGTTTTTGCCGGCCCATGGAAAGTTTTGAGCAGATAAAAAGGGCCATGGATTCGGTCGTCGTGCCGGGTGCAAGGAAAAACTTCAGCGCCTGCGCAACCCTGCCTGCCGAATATCCGGTCTCCTCTGTGAGCTCGCGTTTTGCGCATTGCCTGTATGATTCGCCCACGTCCTTTGTACCCGCTGGGAATTCCACGAGCATCCCGCCCGTTGCGTGGCGGTATTGCCGTATCATGATGATGATCCCTTTTTTTGCGTCCAGAACCGGGACCATGACGGCCGAGCCCGGATGGACCATTATATCCCTGGTAAATTCCGCCCCGTCAAGGATTATCCGCTCTCTTTTTAATTCGAAAATTTTGCCTTTATAAACCCTCTCCGACGAGAGCGTCCTCGCCTTCATGTTCTTATGACCTCTTTTTCGGTTATTATGTAATCCATCCTGACGTCGTGCTTGTCTTCTGGTATGGTTTTTACAAGCTGTTTTTCAAAGCAGATCCCGGCTTTTATTGCGCCTTTCGGCAGCTGTTTTAAGAACCTGTCGTAAAATCCTTTACCGAAGCCTATCCTGTTACCGCTCCTGTCAAAGGCCACGCCGGGCACTATGGCCAGCCCTATGCTTTCCGCCCTGCAGGAGCCGTTGTCTCCGGCGGGTTCCTTTATGTTGAAGGCCCCTTTTACCATCCTGCATCCTTTTTTGTACCTTTTTGGGGTTATATTTTCGCCGCGCACACACGGTAAAAACACCCTGACTCCCCGCGAAAGAAGGAAGTTTATTATGCCGGCGGTCTTTGCCTCGCTTTGCGTGGATGTGTAGGCCATTGCGCATTTGACCCCGGAGACCGCGGGATAAAACGACCTCCTGAAGTTGGACAATATCCTGCGAGAGAGTTCCTTCAA
>Ga0181520_10010406_pt1 | contig 12505 bp, 6 predicted proteins | sample PEATcosm2014_Bin_29_FD_132451 | JGI IMG/M metagenome (GOLD analysis project Ga0181520, IMG submission 132451) | Peatland microbial communities from MTU Mesocosm Facility, Houghton, MI, USA - PEATcosm2014_Bin02_30_metaG | ecosystem: Environmental > Terrestrial > Soil > Wetlands > Peat | place...
AGCGTGGAGAGGATGACGACAGCTCCGCCGAGTTTTTGCAATTCGGCCGCAGGGTTCTGGGTGGTGGAGTCGATGTAAATGTGCGCGCCGAGCTCTTTTGCGAGCGGGCCCTTGTCGGCTCCGCGGGCGATGGCGACGGTGCGATAGCCGCTCTTGGCGGCGTACTGCACGCCAAGGTGGCCGAGGCCGCCGATGCCGAGAATGGCGACGGTATCGCTGGGGCGGGCGCCGCTGTTACGAAGTGCGTTGTAGGTAGTGACTCCGGCGCAGAGGAGCGGCGCGGCGTCAATGTCGGCGAGACTGTCTGGAATGAATGCAAGAGCGTTGGCCGGAGCAATAACGTAGTCTGCATAGCCGCCGTCAAAGTTGATTCCGGAAACCAAGCCATTCAGGCAAAGGATGAAATCGCCGCGTCGGCAAGGCGGGCAGAAGTTGCAATGGCCGCCGTGCCAGCCCAGGCCCACACGCTGGCCGACTTTGAAGAGCGGCACATCCGTGCCGACGGCATCGACGGTGCCGGCAACTTCATGACCGGGTACGCGTGGGTACTGGATCCCGGGGAAGATGCCGAGCTTGGTGACGGCATCGCTGTGGCAAACGCCGCAGGCCTGCACGCGAATGCGAACCTGGCCGGGGCCGGGATCGGGGAATTCTTTTTGGATGAGTTCGAATGCTCCGCCGGCGGCGGGGACCTGCATAGCTCGACCTGTAACTGTGGGCATCGGGAAGATTCTCCTGTCGGTTTGAGAGATGACCGGCGCTGGCGGCAGGATGCAGGGAGATGGATGTGGGAATGTGAATTGTGGATGCGCGGGCCGCGGCTCTGAGCGTCCACGGGAGTTGTAGGCCGCAAACTTTATACTTGATGGGACATGCAAGAGCCCCAGACCCAGAAGTTTCTCCCTGTTGATGAACAGATGGATTTGCTCCAAAAGGGCGCGGCGGAGATTATCCGCGTGAGCGACCTGAGGGAGCGCCTGGAAGAAAGCCGCAAAACCGGACGGCCGCTGAGAGTGAAGGCGGGGTTCGACCCGACGGCGCCCGATTTGCACCTGGGCCACACGGTGCTGATGCGCAAGCTCAGGCATTTTCAGCAGCTCGGGCACACGGTGATTTTTCTGGTGGGTGATTTCACGTCGCTGATCGGCGATCCGACGGGCCGCAACGTGACGCGCAAGCCGCTCACGCGCGCCGAGATCGACAAGAACGCGGAAACGTACAAGCAGCAGGTATTCAGGATTCTCGACGAGAAGACGACAGAAGTCCGCTACAACTCCGAGTGGCTGGGCAAGCTGGGGTACGAAGAGACGATCCGGCTGACGGCACACTTTACGGTGAGCCAGATGCTCGAGCGCGACGAATTTCACAAACGATTTCAGGAAGAGCAGCCGATCAGCTTACACGAGCTGCTGTACCCGGTGATGCAGGGCTACGACTCGGTGTGCCTGGAATGCGATGTGGAGCTGGGTGGGACGGACCAGAAATTCAATTTGCTTTGCGGACGCGAGTTGCAGCGGCACTACGGGCAGAAGCCGCAGATTGTGCTGATGACGCCGATTCTGGAAGGGCTGGACGGCGTCCAGAAGATGAGCAAGTCGCTGGGGAATGCGATTGGCATCAATGAGCCGGCGAGCGAGATGTATGGAAAGCTGATGAGCATCAGCGACGAGCTGATGTGGAAGTACTGGGTGCTGTTGACTGACCTCAAGCAAAGCGAAATCGACGCGATGCAAGCGGACGTGGCGGCCGGGAAGCTGCACCCGATGGAGGCGAAGAAAAAACTGGCGCGGACGATTACAGCGGGATTCCACGGCGAGTCGGCGGCCAAAAGCGCAGATGAGAATTGGGCGCGGATGTTTCAACAGAAGGGCGAGAGCGAGGACCTCGAAGAGGTTCTGATCTCCTTCGCTGATGTGGCAGGATCGGAGCCGAATCAGATTCGGCTGCCGAAGCTGCTGGTGGCGATGGGCCTCGCAGCGAGCGGGGCAGAAGCGAACAGGAAGATCGCGGAGAAGGCCGTGAAGGTGGACGGCGAAGTGGCGGGCGGCGCAGTGATTTCTGTGCGAGCGCTGCCGGCGCTGTTGACAGTGCGGCTTGGTAAGCGGGCGAAGGTGACGGTGATTCGTTAGACAGTCTTCGATCACACCAACCGGCGAAGACGAATCAAACCGGGGATCCCGAATTCTGAGGCAACCCAAGTCACGTTGGCTCCGCTGAAGTGAGACGCATCACATCACGTAAACCGAGAACAGACTATTGTTATGGGATCTATTCGACCAGGGAAGAATTGTGCCCGGCGATGTAAGGCTGTTTAAAGCTGCCCGCTTTCCATAGCGGATTGCCTGCGACACGCAGGCGTTTTCCGGCGTTGATTCTTGCGGTGTCCTGCTCATGGAAAGTCATCCAGGCAAAAAAGACCTATCTGGTTCAAAAGCCATAAGGGCCCATTGCGACGGCATCGATCGTCCGGTGCAGAATTTCGGCGATGGTTTAGGTATCCATATATTGCACGCCCTGGGATTCAGGTGTGTCAGGACGCACGAGGATACGCGCGATGTAGTAAACCCCGGAAGATGTTTCTGTTCGACTGGATCGCTTCTGACCGGTGAATCGATTCAAAAGTTCACTTGCCCAGTGGATATCTGGGGAAGCGGTTGGAAGGGACGCGACCGGTGGCAATTCGTAGAGGCCAACATGAAAGTGCATGCGGTTCGCGGACCGCTAACCGCAGAGGGACTTGGCATGCCGGAGGAAACACCGCTCGGCGATCCCGGGCTCCTAGTGCCATGGCTGTTTCCGATCGAGGCGCAAAAGCACCAGAAATCAATTTTGATGCAACATCTCTTCAGAATCGGCTCGCCCATGGCGGACCGAGCTGCGCCGGCTGCCGGCTGTGACGAAGTCCTGACAAGCCTGGTCTACGCATCGATGAATCGGAACAGCTTGTCCTTGATCGGTCTGCGGGGAGTCCTGACGAACGCGTGGCAATGGAGCATTTACCGGAAGACCACGATCCATAGTGTGTGGGATTTGCTGGCGAAGATCGCGGGGGCCTCGTTTGTTCTGACCGGCAGCCTGCATGGCGCGGTTCTGGCTCAAGCCTTCGGAGTTCCCTGGGCGGCTTATACCGATGGGTATGTGGATGCTCCACCAAAATGGGCGGATTGGGGAGCGTATCTAGGGATTGAGATCGAATTCGTTCGCAGACGCAAGGAAGCCGATGAATGGTGGAACGAAGTCGGCCGACATGCGAGGCTCAGATCCCTGCGGCCACTCGTGGAGGCCTTTCCCTACATCGAACATTCGCCGCGAGCGCAGGAATTGGCGAAGGTCATCGACTAAGAAGAAAGCACCTATCCCAGATGCGGACGGCGACATAGGCGATTTGTTCAGGAGGACAAGTCGGCGTTGACAGCGGGCGTTAGCTGCTCAGCGCGAAGGCGCGGGCGGAGTCGAGGAGCTTGGTGACGGACTCCTTGGAACACGATTCGGCGTAGATGCGCAGGAGTGGCTCGGTTCCGCTGGCGCGTAGGAGCAGCCAGGTTTCTGCGGCCTTCGGTATTTTAGTGGCTTCAGGATTGTCGAGATAGAACTTGACGCCGTCGAGATCTTCTTGGCAGAAGATGGCCATGCCGGCGAAGATAGGGTCGCCGGGCTTGAGAGCGTGGGCGCGGGCGATGGTCGCGTTCTTCTGTTCATCAGTCAGGTGAAGATCGATGCGGCCGTACTGGTGCTCGCCGAACTCAGCCTGGAGATCGGCTACCAGTTGGCCCAGAGTTTTCTTCTCCTGGGCCATGACATTCGCGAGCATGAGGCAATTGAGCAGGCCGTCGCGCTCGGGCAAATGGCGCTGGAAACCGATGCCGCCTGACTCCTCGCCGCCCATGACGATTTCACGCTCGAGCATGAGGTCGACGACATACTTGAAGCCGATGCCGTGCTCGATCAGTTCGCGGCCGTATTTCATGGCGATGCGATCGAGCATTTTGGTGGTGTTGAAGGCGCGCGTGACGACGCCCGGCCAGCCTTTGTATTTCAAGACCCAATTGAGCAGCGCAGAGTAGATTTTGTGGGGGTCGACGAAGTTGCCGTGTTCGTCGGTCGCTCCGATGCGGTCGGCGTCGCCGTCGGTGCAGAGGCCGGCCTGGCAGCCGTTGGCTACTGTGGCTTCGCCGAGCGCGCGGATGTTGGGCTCGATGGGCTCGGGATTGATGCCGGGAAAGAGCGGGTTGGGCTTGAAGCGGATGGGCACATTCGCGACGCCGATACGGTTAAAGATTTCTGACAGAATGGTGCCGCCTGCGCCGTACATGGAGTCAATACAGAACTTCATGCCCGACTTCGCAATGAGGTCGAGGTCGGCGAAGCTCTCGATGGCCTTGAGATAAGTGGGCAGGAAGTCGACTTCGGTAATGGTTGCGGGTTGAGGCGTGCGCGGGATGGGCTTGCCGAGAAACGACTCGATGGCGGCGATCATCGAGGGCTTGCCCGAGCCGCCATACCAGCCCTTGTACTTCACGCCATTCCATTGGGCGGGGTTGTGCGAAGAGGTGATCATGATGCCGCCGGCTGCGCCGCGCTCGCGCACGCCAAAGCTAAGGGCAGGCGTGGGCGTGATGGCGTTGGCGAGCAAAACGGGAATACCGGTGGAGGCAACAACTTCAGCGCATGCGTGGGCGAAGGCTTTCGATCCGAAGCGCGTGTCGTAACCGATGCAGATGCCCTTCGCGGAGTCCTCCTGCGGCGAGCCTTTCTGAGAGTGAATATAGGCGGCGATGGCTTCCGCGGCCAGGCTGACGTTCGCGAAGGTGAAGTCGTCGGCAATAACGCCGCGCCAGCCGTCGGTGCCGAATTTGATGATGGAATCGGGCATGGTCAGATTCGATGCTTCATGGGAAGCAAATGAAAACAATAACAGGAGGCGAGGGGTTTGCGCACGGGAACCAGTCCGATGAGACGCGTCCAGCGCCCATATTGGAAAGCCCCCGCCCTAGGTCTAAAATGGGGATCAACCGTCCAATGCACGAGGACCGTCCCCCCGGCCAAACTTCGAATAAAAAACTGAACCAAGGATTTGCCGATGTCGAATCTCTTGAGAACTGGGGGCGTGGTGTTGCTGGCGGCGGCAATGGCCTCGGCTGCGATTGCGCAGCAGGGCCAGGCCAGCCCGAGACAAGCCGTGGCGCAGCGGGGCATCCAGCCGGAACCGAGCGATGAGGCGACGGCGAAGAACGGCCAGCAGTACATCGTGGCGATCGGCATCGACAACTACGAAAACTGGCCCATCTTGAGCACCGCGGTAAGCGACGCGACGGAGTTCGCGAAACTGCTGACGACGAAATTCGGGTTTCAATATGCCGTCGAGCCATTGACGGAAAAGGCCGCCACGCGCGATGCCATCACGTCGCTGCTTGAAGACGATCTGCCGAAACGGCTCAAGCCCGAGGATTCACTTGTGATCTTTTTCGCAGGTCACGGAACAACACATCCCTACAAGATCGGCGATGTGCAGAAAGAAGACGGGTTCATTGTCCCGGTGGATGCGCGCGCACCGGGACAGGACGAGCACTGGAGCGACTATCTGAAGATCGAGGAGCTGCTGCATACGATCGACGCGTTGCCGGCCTCTCATATTCTTGTCATCCTCGACAGTTGCCACAGCGGCATGGCGCTGGGCAACAAATTTACGACCAGCCGCGCTGATACGCGTTTCGAGCGGGATATGCTGACGAAGGTTAGCCGGAAGGTGATTGCCAGCGCACAAGGGGACCAGCTTGCCTCCGACAGCGGACCGCTGCCGAATCATTCTCTGTTTACCGGGCTGATGATCCAGGGGCTCACCTCAGGCAAAGCCAACAGTTTCGGGGATCCATGGGTTACGTCCACCCAACTGGGCGCCTATGCCCAGCATGAAGTGTCGTTGGCGGCGCAATCGCGGCAGACTCCCGCATTCGGAGCGTTCGACGACGACCAGGGCGGCGAACTTGTAATCCATATGGGTGCAGGAGCCCAACCGGCGACCGCGGATAGCTCGAATGCGGGCGTTGCGTTGACGAACTACGAGACGCTGGAACTCGGCCGGCTGAAGAAAGAAGGAAATCGCTATTGGCTGGATGACGATCCGCTGAAGAATTTTCCAGCGGCGCGAAGCGTGGCGGAGAAGCTCTGCGACAGCGGAAAAGACAGCGACAAATACTGGGGATGCGAACAGGCGGCGCGAAGCTATCGCACGGGTTTGGGCGGCGACACGGACTATAGTCTCGCTGCAAGGCTGGCGCAACAAGCTTGCGACGGGAAAGATACCGACGCATGTGTATTGCTGGCGGCGATTTATCAATCGGGCGAAACCATCCAGCCGGACTTGCAGAGCGCTGTGCGACTTTATCAGGACGCATGCAACGCAGGCGACCTGCATGGCTGCTTCGGGCTGGGCCGGCTTTATGTGAACGGCTATGGTGTGGCGACCGATTACGCGCAGGCGAAGACGCTTTTTACCAAGGCGTGCGACGGCGGCGAGATGACGGGCTGCAACGGTCTTGGCGTGCTCTACGATCACGGCTCCGGCGTGACCAAGGATCAGGCCCAGGCGCTCAGTCTTTGGCAAAAAGCCTGCGATGGCGGCATCGGAAAGGCGTGCGAAAACATTGGGCAAATGTATGCCTCAGGGAATGGCGCCACGAAGGATCCGAGCCAGGCTGTGAGCTACTTCAAGAAGGGGTGCAGCGACGGCGAGATGGAAAGCTGCGCTGAGGTGGCATGGGGCTACCAAACCGGCCAGGGCGTGGACAAGGATGAGGCACAGGCGCTGACGCTCTTCCACAAAGCGTGCGATGGCGGGTCGGCCGTGGGATGCAACCAACTGGGGCTGACCTACCAAAACGGTATGGGCGTGGCCAAAGACCTGGCGCAGGCGGCGGTTCTATTCCGTAAGGCGTGCGACCAAAGCGGAGACGGTCTGTGGGGTTGCAACAACCTGGGGCTCATGTACGACAACGGCCTGGGGGTGGGGCATGACTCCCGTGAAGCGCTACGGCTCTATCGCCGCGGCTGCGACGCTGGCCAGATGGTGGCATGCGGCAATGCGGGCAACATGTATTTGTATGGACGGGGCACGGCGAAGGATGAAGGCGAGGCGGTGCACATGTACCGCACCGCGTGCAGCGGCGGCAACCTGGCGGGGTGTACCCAACTCGGGATGATGCTGGAAGGAGGGGTGGGCACAACCAAGAACGATCCGCAAGCGATTGGGCTGTTTCGCAAGGCATGCGGAGGCGGCGAGATGCGTGGCTGCCTGAGCCTGGGCGGAATGTTTGAAAGCGGCGAGGGTGTGACGAAAGACGAGGCCCAAGCTGCGAAGCTGTACGGCAAGGCATGCGATGCAGGCAACTATGCGGGTTGCGAGGCCCTTGGCTACCTGACGGCAAGCGGGAGAGGCGTGACCAAAGATCCAGCAGCGGCTATGACGCTCTACAAGAAGAGCTGTGAGGGCGGCGACACAGATGGCTGCTTCAGTGTTGCGATCGCGTATTACACGGGGTCCGGGGTCACCAAGGATCTGGCGCAAGCAGCAACGCTCTACCGCAAGAATTGCGACGCTGGGCATCTGCTGAGTTGCACCAACCTCGGCGCGATGTACCTCACCGGCGAGGGCGTGGGGAAGGACGAGACCCAGGTGTTTAACTTGACGCGCAAGGCCTGCGATGGCGGCTTGATGTTTGCATGCACAAATCTTGCCTTCTCTTACTACCAGGGTAAGGGAACGGCAAGAGACGAGGCCCAGGCCATTGCGGTCGATCAGCGCGCCTGCGACGGCGGAGAGGCCAGAGGCTGCGTGGGCATTGAGTGGATCAAGTTCATGGACAGCGAGGGCTTCGGCGGCGCGAAGAGCAACACCGAACTGGTGGAAGCCTATCGCAAGACTTGCGATGGCGGCGACATGAAAAGCTGCACCGCGCTGAGCTACATGTTGAACAGCGAGCTCGGAGCCACTCGAGATTTGGATGTAGCCCTGGCACTCTCGAGAAAAGCGTGCGACGGCGGCGAGTTGCACAGTTGTATGGGATTGGGGATGAGGGAGCATTTTGGCGATCTGCGCATGGGTGTGGCACCGGATGACACACAGGCGCTGAGTCTCGAACGCAAAAGCTGCGACGGCGGACTCATGGCGAGCTGCATCTGGGTTGGGTATGCCCTTCAAAACGGATGGGGCACGGCGATCGACGCGGTGCAGGCGGCCATTTTTTTCAGGAAAGCGTGCGATGGCGGCGAGCCGACAGGATGCCGCGTAGTTGGAACGCTCTTCCGGAACGGGCTGGGCGTGGCGCTCGATGAAGCAACGGCCTTGAGCTTTTATCAAAAGGCGTGCGACGGCGGCGATGAGAGTTCGTGCGCAGAAGTGAAGGCTAATCCGTAATAAAGCTGGCAGTGGGCAGTGAAGAGAGAACGGCGGGGATGCGCACAGAATCCCGGCGAGTAGTATTCTTATCGAAATCATGAAAGTTGCAATTATTGGCGGCGGGATCGTCGGGCTGGCGACCGCGCATCAGATTCTGGAGCGGTACCCCTCGATTAAGGTGACTTTGCTGGAGAAGGAAAGCGGGCCCGGGCGTCACCAGACCGGGCACAACAGCGGAGTTCTGCATTGCGGTCTTTATTACAAACCCGGCTCAACAAAGGCGCAATTGGCGGTGGACGGGCTGCGCAGAATGACGGCATTCTGCGAGCAGCACGGCGTGCCCTATGAGTTGTGCGGCAAGACGGTGGTGGCCACTGAGGCGGAAGAGATTCCGCGGCTGCATGCGCTAATGGAGCGGGGCAAGGCAAATGGCCTACAGGGGCTTGAGTTGCTGGGGCCGGAGCAGATTCACGAGTATGAGCCGCACGCGGCGGGACTCGCAGGAATTCGCGTTCCGCAGGAAGGGATCGTGGACTACGGCGCGGTTTGCGCAGAGATGGTGAAGGAGATTGTCGCAAGAGGCGGTGAGCTCAGGTTCTCCTCGGAAGTAACGCGGGCGAAGAAAAACGGCGCGTGGACGATCGAGACCAAAGGCGAAGCTGGAACCGCAGAACATAAAGCGGACTTTCTGATCAATTGCGCCGGATTGCAGTGCGATCGAGTGGGCCGCATCGCAGGCAGCGGCGACCGGGCGAAGATCGTTCCGTTCCGCGGCGAATATTACAAGCTGCGGCCGGAGCGGCAATATCTGGTGAAGAATTTAATTTACCCCGTGCCGGACCCGAGTTTTCCGTTTCTCGGAGTGCACTTTACACGACAAATTGGCGGCGGGGTCGAGTGCGGGCCGAATGCCGTGCTGGCTTTTAAGCGAGAGGGTTACCGGCATACGGATTTTTCGCTGCGCGACACACTGGACACTCTCACCTATCCGGGGTTCTGGAGATTTTTTGTGCGCTACCCGCGCATGTGCTGGGAGGAGTTCAAGCGGTCGTATAGCAAGAAGCTGTTTTGCCGCTCGTTGCAGCGGCTGGTTCCCGAACTGACGATCGAGGACCTGGCGCCAGGAGGAGCGGGCGTACGCGCGCAGGCGCTTTCACCGGCGGGCGAGCTGATGCAGGACTTCTATTTTGTGCGGCGAGATGGAGCGCTGCACGTGCTGAACGCGCCGAGCCCGGCAGCGACCGCAGCGCTGGCGATTGCGGATGCGATTCTGGATCAGGCGCGAGAGGCGCTGAAATCGTGATTCGGATTCAGAAGCGCGGGAGTGTAAACTAGCTCCAGACCCCAAAGCCGGTTCGCGAAGGCGGACCGGCTGCGTCATGTCGGGACGTGGCTCAGCCTGGTAGAGCACTCGCTTGGGGTGCGAGGGGTCGGCAGTTCGAATCTGCCCGTCCCGACCAATTCTTCGACATTCCATTTCTCTGAGTTGTTGCCTCCTCCGCTCTTCGGGAGGGGCTTTCCATTTTGTCGATTATGACGTAACTGTGCCATTGTCGAGCGCGGCCACCGCTTTCTGCTTGGCTCGCCAAGGGTGTTCTGGCGCCCTCAATGCTGTCCCATTCAATCATTCATGGAATTGCAAGAATATTCTTGTCTTCAACGATATTGAGTGGATTAGATCGAATGAATCATCGGCGCATGATGCCCACTAGACGATCCGCGGTTCCCAACCGCGTTCATCGACTTTGCGCTAGCGAAGCTCGCGTATCTGCTCGCGTCCGAACGCGGATACCTTGTTTGTTATTCCAGCAATATCATGCGACGTGGTCCGCGTGAACGCAGCTTTCATATTCACAAATGTCAGGCGACCTTTTAACCTTAGGAATGGTCTTTCCACACAAACCCAACTCGCAAATGCAAGAGCCGCGGCTAAGGGCAATGAAATGAGAAAAAGAAGCCAGGGTGAAATGTGGCGAAAATGCAGGATTACAAGGTTCTGAATTGGCCAAGCGTAAAGGTAGATGCCATAGGAAAGATCGTTCCGGGCACCTACGCGCGCAATTAGGTCTGATTTAACGGAAAGAGCGAACCAAAACAGAATATAACCGCCCAAAACCGCGTACGCCGCTTCGGCGAACTGAAATGCAAACATAAAGTTTAAAAGCACAGCGAAAGCGACAATGGCGCCGCTCGATCGAAAAATGATCTTGTCTGAAAACAGGAAGAAACAACTACCGCAAAAGAACAATGTACAGCATCGAATATCAAGCATTGGATCGCCCATGAGATGAAGGAGCGCAGGCGCAATCGAAATACCGATGTCATGGATGAAGACAGGGTTCAAATGAATACAGACAAGCGCTTGCAACAGGATCGCGGTGATCACCAAGACGACTTTTCTGCTTCGAAGCACGCCCGAAGCCCCAAGGATCATCAGGACGCAGTAGCAACGAAATTCGTAGGACAGGCTCCACATCGTGCCGCTTAAATAGGGCTTGGGCAAATTCTGGAATGCGGAGGCGAGTTCAGGTTTATCCAGAAACAACAGGTGTTCGAGCAGCTTAAAATGCAGCACTGAGTGTAAATCGGCTACTGTCCCGCCAGCCAAACAACCGACGACAAAAAGCGAAAGGAGATAAGCAGCTACATATCCCGGATAGATACGCAGGACGCGCTTAAGTAGATATTCAGGATTTGATTTCGATTGAAGAAGGCTCAGCGTTATCAGGTAACCGCTGACGAGAAAGAAGCCGTCCACTCCAACTTCGCCAAAAGACATTGAGCCGAAAAACCGAGTGAGTATCTCCCGGGAACGATTCCCATCAATCATTTCAGGGGAGTGAGATAGAATGACGAGTGTGGCAAACAACAGCCTCAGGAATCCAAAGTTATTTCTTCTATCCTGAGAGACAGAATTTGTCATCTGAATACACCAGCCATATCTAGATAAATTGTGTCCGCCGCACTCTCATTAACGTTTAGTTGTTCCACATCTCTTGCTATTGTGATAGCCGCTATCTACACTTCAACCGAGAATTTGCGGCGAGAATGATGAACATTACTCGTGAATGGGTTGACCTATGCCGCGTGACAACACGACCCGAAAAAGACACTAAAGCCGTTCGCGCAACGCTCTGGAATCGATGCCAGTTTAATTCATTCTGAGCCAGGCAAGTAGTGCGGAGCCGGGTTGGTGGAAACTAAAGTACCGCATTTCTCGGTGGCTTAAGAAGTAGGGTTCAGCGGCCTATGAGCATGTAAGGCTCCATCGGAAAAGCAGTCGTGGAGACTTATTGAACTGAAAAATCGTGCTGAGGCTTTAGGTTTGGTCTGACCTGCAGCCAGCTTCAGTTAGAGTTACGGCGGGCGAAGCGTAGCTGCCATCGCCGGCGCCGGGCCGTGACGCGGATGTGACGCGACCCGCTCAGAACCGAATTCCGAGGACTGCGGAGTCGCGGTTTTCGGACAAGAAACCGCACAATCGGGAGTCGTTTCCATTTGGGTTGCGAGGGGGCGGCAGTTCGAATCTGCTCGTCCCTACCATTAAAATCACCGAATTACAGAATCCATACTTGGAAATCGGTGGCGACTGTGCGGGATTTGTAGGGACTCCGATTTAATTCTGCGCTTTAGAATTCCGCACTCAAGCTTTTGCGCGAAAGAGCCCTACCTTCGCGTCTAACGCCTCCGCGGGCAACCGCTTTGCATCAGGCCATCGGCTCCTCCATTCCTTGAAAGCTCCGCGGGCGGCCTGATTTAGCGGAACAAAACAAAGTGCGATGGAGCGCGAAATGCCGTGGGACGGCGACCATGCCGAGCTAGTTAGCCGCATCATCTCAGCGCGACTGGACAAACATAGGCACGAGCGCGCATTGACGATCTCCCCGGACCGGACAATCAAGAAGGGTCGGAGTTCATTACGCAGTTATTTGTCCTTTACCTTGGCAATGAAATTTCCGGGCATTGAAGATGAAGCCGATCGGGTCTAAAGGCTCAAACGATTCATCGATCTCAAAATGACGGGGCGATACCTTACAAAAGATTCTTTTTTTGTTCATGCCTTCTTGATGCGATGACTTCGATGCTGAATGCAGCATTGCTGTCTTCACT
>Ga0181520_10010407_pt1 | contig 12505 bp, 4 predicted proteins | sample PEATcosm2014_Bin_29_FD_132451 | JGI IMG/M metagenome (GOLD analysis project Ga0181520, IMG submission 132451) | Peatland microbial communities from MTU Mesocosm Facility, Houghton, MI, USA - PEATcosm2014_Bin02_30_metaG | ecosystem: Environmental > Terrestrial > Soil > Wetlands > Peat | place...
CCTCAAAAACAGGTCGCATAAGGCCTGCAGGGGCCGTTACAAAAGGCCTCCGAAAAACCCCTCCACAAACCACACAAAACAAACGGCCGGAACTCATCAATCCGGCCGTTCCAAAACCTATACCTTCGGAAACGGTGCTTTAGTGCGGTTAAGGACCTCGTACACCATGTTCTCAAGTACTTCCTACAGTACCTCAGTGGGTCACGGTGACAGCTAGCGTTCCGATCGTGCTTACCTGACCAGAGTCACCCAGCGTTGCTTGGATAGGCAGAGAATAGCTATTTGAACCCCCGCCTCCTCCGCCTCCACCACCACCGCCACCGCCACCGCTAGAGCCGCCGCCCCCGCAGGAAGTCACGAAGCCCGCAACGATCAGAGCGACGAAAAGCATGGGCGCAATCCGCCTGAGTCTTCGCCAGCAGGCAATCGGCAGCAGAAGCGCGAGCGCAACCAGTCCCGAAACCGGGAAGAATCGTGGGTCGCGTCTCAATTCGGCAGTGTTGCCTGCAGTGACAGTAATGGTGACTGTCTGAGCCGTTCCGCCCGTGACTTGAGCCGGCGAAGGATTGAATGAGCACGTCAACACCGTGACCGTTCCGCCGCAAGCCAATGTGACCGGGCTGCTGAATCCAGTGGTTCCATTGAGTGTTGCGGTCACTGTCCCCGTTCCGCCGCGTGCAATAGTAAGCGTGGATGAACTGAGCGATCCGGTGAATGAAGTCACGTATATCGGGAATGTGAAGCTCTCGGAATAGCTCAGATATGTCGCTGTCAGGCTGATCGTATGCTGACCCAGGGACGCGCCGGAAGGCACCGTGATATCGAGGTCCAGCGGACTAGAACCAGGCTGCAGTTGCGCAGGATTTGCATTGCATGAACCGCCGACATCGAGCGAACAGGTGATTCCCAGGGCCTCGTTTCCTTCCGCAGTGGCCTCGAGCGTAAGGGGAATGATTCGCTCGGTTCCGGGTTCTATCCAGTCGTGGTTCCCGTCCGGTCCTTGCACGCTGTATGTGAAAACCTGAAGAGTAACCGGCGCCGTAATAGTGGAAGAGCCACTCGCTATCACGACCGAGAACGGGTAGTTGTTCGCGGGCACAGCTGCTGATGCACTTACCGTCATGGTGTAGTTGCTTTGAAGAGGGACAGTCAGAGGCGTGCCACTGAACGAGCAACTTGCCCCGGAGGGCAGCCCACTGCAACTCAATTGAAATGGTGGGATTCCACTCAAGGTGAAGCCGGCGGTTCCCGAACTGCCAGGCATGATCTGAATGATTGCGTCGGGCTGAATCTCGACTCCCAACGAAACGACAGTGAGCTGGATGTTCTGGCGATGGATTACATTGCCGTCGTCAGCAACAATCGTGAAGTTCGCAGTGTCTCCGTCGAAATCCGGCGCCGAATTCGCGCCAGTCACAAGCGTTACGGTCGTCGTGGCAAGCCCGGTAGGAGAAACATCCAGAGTACTCGCGCCGAATTGGCAGCTATCGCCCGGCGTCAGATTCTCGCAGTAGAGGTTCGCCGTCGATGAATATCCAGGCGATGCGGTCAACGTGAGTGTCAGCGGCCCCGTACTCGTTCCGGCGTATATGGGCGAGAGGGTCGAAGGCGTCACGCTTTCGCTGAATCCGAGCACGTAGCTGTCTGAAGCGTAGGCCGTGGCTGTATAGCCGTTCAGTTGCGCATTGATATCGAAGACCTGATGCCAGTCGAAGTTTGCGGGAAGGCTGTAGCAGAAATTGGCGCTTGTGCTGCCAGCGGGCACGGTGACCGAGGCGGGAAGCGTCACGGCCGCAACCGAAGATGACAGCGAGACCGTTTGATCGGTGTCCGAAACCAGATTGGGGAAAACCCAACCGCATCCGCTGTTGTTGGTCGCCACCTCATCCTCGAGAGCTATTTGAATCGCAGGCGCGGGCCCGCCCTTGAACACGCGCACCTGCGAGGTAGCGCCATCTACCTCCACCATGTCGGCAATTCCACTTCCGTCGAGATCTTGTGCATAGAGAGGGTAGTCAAGCTGGTAGAACGGGAAGATGTCGTATGTCGGGGTAAACGTGCCGTCGCCATTGCCCGCGAGGAACTGGACATAGGTCGCATAATCAACATCGTTGACTCGTTGGAACGCTGCTTCGTCAGCGTTACCGTCGCCGTTGAAATCGCCCACCATTGAAGTCGCCAATGGATCGCCGAATTGTGCGAAAGGCGCAACTGATTCCGGAACACCCTGATAGGGCGCATAGGTGCTTGATTGTGCGAAGGTGCCGTTTGCCTGGTCAACATAGCTCGTGTAAGTGGGCGGACCGAAAGTCTGTGTCGTTCCGTCTGGCCACATGAAATTGTAACGTGCAATGTCGGGGTAACCGTCATTGTTCAAATCGGCTAACGCGAAAGGTTGGAAATCAGTGAACAGTTGGCGCCCTTGCTGGAACGTGCCGTCTCCGTTCCCATCGAATTCCCAGACGCTGGAGTCCGTGGTCCAGTACCCATTTGCAGTGGTGAAAATCAACACGTCCAGCTTGCCGTCCCGGTTAAAATCCCCGGTCCATATCCGCACAGCCATTGTCTGTCCGGTGTCACTGAACGTGACCGGAGCCAGCGCATGGAAGGTACCATCACCGTTGCCAAGGAACACGGTCAAAGTGTGCGTTTGCTGGCCATTTACCGTAACAAAATCAAGCTTGCCATCTTTGTTGAAATCGCCGGTGGTCAGAATTCCGTCCGCGCCCGTCGCCGATATCACCGTGCCCGAGTTGAAAGTGCCGTCTCCATTGCCGGGCACGAAGAAAATGAATTGGCTTGTGAATGACAACGCCGTGTCATAGCCAATCGCGATTATGTCCTCATGCTTGGTATCTCGGAAATTTCCGAGACGATAGTCGCCGATGTAATCTGCCTGGGCGTGGGAGCCGGTGTCAGACGAAACCGGTCCAGTGAGTTTGCCCGTTCCGTCGTTCAGAAATGCTGTTGCGAAATACTCACCGTTACACCGGTCTAACAGAAACGCGTCGATTTTTCCGTCATTGTTGAGGTCATCAAACGAGAGCGCCGAGGAAGGCGCGTTAACGCACGTCTGGCCCGGAATACCGGCATAAATACCCTGCGGAAATCCGAAACCTCCGCTCTTGTCATTGATATAAACGGTTGCTGTGTCCGAATCGTTATTTGCCGTCACGAAGTCGGGGCTGCCATCACCATTGAAATCGGCAACGCCGATTGAATAAGCCTGGCTGACGCCAACATAGGTGCGCGGAGTTCCGAAATCTCCCTTGCCGTCGCCAAGTGAAATGCTCAAGGAGTTGCCGCCCGTCATCCCCAAATCGGGATCACTGCTGTAAGCCGGTAATGCCGCCGCAACGATGTCGAGATTCCCGTCGCCGTTAACATCCACAAGCCGCACCGCCGCGTTGCCTTCAGCCATGCGCACAATACTTGGCTGAGTGAATCCGCCTTTGCAATCTCCAAAGGATACCCACATAACCGGATTCGCGTCCGCGACGACCGCATCCAGGCACCCGTCTCCATTTACGTCGGCGAGCCGCCCGTCGAGCGCTGCCGGAAAATTGACGTCAGGGTCGTTAACGACAATGACCGCGCCTGCTGTAAATGTACCGTCCCCGTTATTCAGATAGATTTGCGAATTCTCTAAACCAGGCCCGGTAGCCAACAGGTCTGGAAGTCCATCGCCGTTGACGTCGCCGGAAGCGACACTCCAGACCGAACTCTCGATGCCGAAGATATTCGTGATGATGGGCGCGGCAAAACTTCCCGCGCCGTCGCCATTCAGCTCTGCGATGTAGGGCACGTTGGCTGAAGTTGGGTTAACTGTGGTCACCATAACGGCGGCAATGTCGAGTATGCCGTCGTGATTAAAATCGTCAATGACCACCGACTCTGGCGAATCGGGGACGGCATAGTCGGTTTCGTAGCCGAAGGTACCGTCGCCATTGCCGAGGAGTACACCGATTGTGAGGCTGTCGGCCTCCGCCACCACAAGATCCAGAACCCCGTTCTTGCGCAGGCTCGCGGTTGCCAGCCCCACTGGCGTTAGTCCCTTGCTCAGAGGAATAATGCGCGGCAGTTGGAATGTCCCGTCTCCATTGCCTGCGTAAAACCAAAGGTCATTTGTTTGTCCGTTTGCCACGATGAAATCCATGTGGCCGTCCTGGTTAAAGTCGCCGGTGACGACACTCGTTGGGAGTTCCCCGGTTTGAATGAATGGCCGTTCCAGAATCCCAGGCGAGGATACGGCTGAAGAGGTGGTCTGAAGACGAGATGCTTGACCGGCACGTATTCGGGTCTGCAGTTGTGCCTTTCTGCGATCTCTTGCCGCCAACAACTCTGCGCCAGGGATCGCACCGTCGAAGGAAGGCAGCGGCCGTGGATACAAAGAGGTGAAGTGCCGCTCAATGATGCGCTTGCGCATGGCGCGGGCTTGAGCTTTAGGCAGAGGTCCTGATCGAAAAAGCACAGCCTGTGGCTGGCATTCCATTTCGATTCCCAGCAAGAACACAAATATAAGAAACGATCTTGCGGAAAGTTTCATTGAGTTTCAAATCTCCGTTTGGGCTGTATGGACAACAAAAGGCCACGGAAAGGAGGCTGGCTCGCCATTATACGCACAAATCGATATCGCTATCCATCGTAATTCCAAGCATAGTTGCGCGCGAAGAGGCCTAAGCGCCGGCGTGCCCTCATTGAGACTTTCTTCAGGCATTCAGCACGTATTTAAGAAAGCCGGTGTTCGGGCAGCCCGCATGGTAACCGCCTCTGTTACCGAGGTCCATTGTCCCTTAGTAATTTGACGGAGATCGTCTAAGTTAACTGATAATGTCCGTCGATTCTACGAACAGGTTCACCCACCCAAGAAGCAGGGCCCGTTCAGTACAGGAGCGCCCGAAGGAAGTCGCGGTCTCCGAAAGGCAAACAACCTTGTGAGTGCACCTGATCGGACGCTATATGTTCACGAACAGGTATTCCTCTTCGCCATTCGTCGGAAAGCAATAACTGCACCGAAGTGATTCGATAGCGAATTGGTTGGAAGATCTTTTCTCACGAGGACTGACTAACATGACAAGTCGCAACCATCTGTCTCTTGGCCTGACCTTAGGCTTCCTGGTTCTCCTCACCAGCAGCATTTACGCTCAGGTACCAGATCCTCTCACCGCGGCAGAGGCGCCTCAACCCGGTTCGGGTCACCACTACATTGGCGTTGGTGGTGAGACTGTTAATCCGGCAGACGGGACGTTGACTTTTGATCTTCCGCTGGAGCCGCCTACGGGCCGGGGCATATCGACGACATTTGGCATTCGTTATGCCGGCGCCGAGCAGTATTATCCGGGTAACGAGTGCATTACTGGAACCTGTACATCAAACAATAATTTCTTCTGGCACGCATCATGGGACAACGGCTATTCCGACTACCAGGTGGGTCCGTGGAGCTATACACTGCCGATCCTGACCGCGAAGACAAATGTATTTATAAATACATACGTCTCCGAACCAGAAGGAACGAACTGTCTGAATCCAATCAACAATGAGTACAACACTCTTTGCCAAAACATTTGTTACGGAAATGAAGATTACGTATTCCGTGGTTTCGACGGGACGCAATACAGTCTTCCGATCGCATCATCCTATGGCGATCCAAAAAACTGGGAATTCTCATGTCCGTCAACTGTAAGCGCCGGAAATAACCATGGGATTCTTTCGTATTTCAATAGCGGCGGTAGCACGACAACAGTCATCGATCAATCCGGGACGTCATTTCAATTTCCGAGCGGTAGTGGTGCCACTGAACCTCAATCGCCTGGGTACATTCCCTCCGAGTGGGGAATATTAGCCTCCAGCATCACAGACAGAAACGGGAACACCATAAACCTGAGTGGCAATAGCTACGTCGATTCGACTGGCCGCACCGCTATTAAGTGGACCGGAATTGGAAATAACGGGGACACGATTACAATCTCGGGCTTGTACAATCAATCAACTGGCCAACCTGCGCCTATAACGGTTCATTGGACTACGGCAACCGCGACTTTCCCCGAGAACTACTACCTTGCCGAGGACGATGGCCCAGCCTGTACATTGTCAAACCAGCTCGATTCTAACAATTGGGGATCTGGTACTTCAGTCGCTCTGCCCGTGATCAACGAAATCGACCTGCCAAACGGTCAAAAGTACACTTTTCAATACGAGAGCGTCTACGGCAAAGTCGAAAAGATCACATTCCCCGACGGTGGCTATGTCCGCTATGTGTGGGGAGTCAATCCTCTTTCTGCACTGACGTCCGGAGCGTGGAACCAGCAAACCTGGAATGGCGAAGCCTACGTGGAGACGCAGTATAACTGCACGCTCGAGTATGACACGCCAGCAGTTACTGATCGCTATGTCAGTTACGACGGCTCGACAGAGGTGCTTCATCAGCACTTCCAGTACTCGACGACCTGGAGTGGCGAGACGTGGACGCAAAAAACGACGACCGTTACGGCGACCGACTCACTCACGGGGGATGAGACAACGACAAAATACACTTATTCGGCAGCGACATCGGATAATCCGCCGTACTCAGGTGAGAGCTACTACAGTACTGAAGCGCCGGTTGAAACCACCGTTGATTACCAGGACGGAAACGAAAAGGAATACAAGCAAGTCAATAAGGACTGGTGGAACCCCAATATTATGTCGGCCGAGCAGACGATTCTCTACGATGGCAATGGGAATCCGAACGCTGGCTCCGCAATAGCCTACTGCTTCGACGCAAACGAACAGGCGATTGGGACGTATGAATACGACTTCAATTCGTATGGCACGTTTTCCGCGCCGTCTTGTAATGGAATGTCTGGGTTAAATGCGAGCTATATTGGCGGACTCATAAGGCAGACTACGACACAATATGAGCCGTTCTTCACCTGGAATCAAAACGGAAATCCTCCTTATAGCGGCACCCACATTGTGAATGCCGCTGAAAACGTCACGGTCGCCGACGGTGGCGGTAACACGTCAAAGTATTCGGTTTATACGTATGACAGTCCATCTACGGTGACGTCTTCAGGCGCGATCAATCTCTTAAGTCCTCCCGAAGCACACCGCGGAAACATTACGACTGTCCAGGAACTGATCAGCGGCTCAACGTACGCCACTACGACCTACACTTATTGGGACACAGGGCAGGTATATACCAGAACGGATCCATGCGGTAATTCACCTTGTTCAGATATGACCGGATCACAACACACGACCTACTACTACTACTCCGACGACTACACAAGTGGAACTGCTCCGGGCCAGACATTTGCGTACCTCACGCAGGTCAAGAATCCTTTCGGGCAAAGTGACTATTTTTCTTGGGGATTTAATGACGGCCTGATTCGATCGCACACCGACAAGAACGGCCTGGTCACCAGCTACAGCTACGCAGATTCACTTGCCCGGCTGACTCAGATAAGTTATCCCGATAACGGCCAGACCAACGTTTCGTACAACGATTCCACTTACGCTACCTCAAATAGCAATCCGTCGGCCAACACACCGAATATGCAAACTTCGGGCACGCATCTGAACAAAACTACGATTGTCGCTCGAGACGGTATGGGCCATACGGTCAGGTCCATGGTCACGTCAGACCCGCAAGGTACGATCTTCTCCGACACCACCTACGATGGATTTGGGCGCGTCTGGAAGCAGTCGAACCCGTATCGAAACTCTGACCCGACAACTTCTGCAGGGACGACTGTGTTTGCTTATGACGCCGTTAGCAGAAAGATTAGCGATACTTACGCGGATGGCTCCATAACCTCGACCTCGTATTCTGGAGCCACAACAACCGTAACGGACCCATCCGGTCGGCAACGAGAAACCAGGGTCAACGGTCTGGGCTTCCTCGCCGAAGCCGACGAAGAGGGCTACGGCACTACCCCTGGCACACCTGGCACAGGCACTGCGACCATAAATGGCGCGGAACAGTCGACCCAGTATACGTGCGGACCGAATAATCAGCAGTGCACGATGTACGACACGGGCGACGTTGACATTACTGTGAACGGAACGCAATATACGTATGGCTATGGTCAGGGCTCAACAGACGCGGCCATCGCATCTGGACTAGCAACAGCCATGAACAACGGCACCCTGGTGACCGCGACCGTAAGCGGTTCGACAATCACTATGACTGCCAGAACTGACGGAAGCGGAACCAACTATTCTCTCAGCACGTCTGTCAACTGGAATACTTCTTATTTCACGAGCCCCTCGTTCACTGCATCTCTTTCGGGGTCCGCCCTCACTGGCGGTACTAACGGGTCTACGGGATACTCCCTGGGCACGCCGGCAGTGTCCCTATACGCTTACACGCCGCTTGGCGATCTCAGGTGCGCGATTCAAAAGGGAACCGACACTACTTCGTTTTCCTTCCCTCTCACCACGTGCGGTTCACCATCCAGCACTTGGCGTCCGCGCTCTTTTACCTATGATTTGCTGTCGCACCTTCTCACCTCCTCGAACCCCGAAACCGGAACCCTCACCTACACGTACGATTACAACGGCAATGTGTGGACAAAGACAGATGCCCGCAGCATCACCACAACCTATGGCTACGATGAGATCAACCGGCTCCTGAGCCGCACATACTCGAATGGCGATCCCACGGTCACCATTGTCTATGACCAATTGGGATGCCTTAACCTGACCGGATGCCAGAACATCGGCTACCGCACCAGCATGACCGACGCGGCAGGATCGGAGTCCTGGGCCTACTTTGTCTCCTCATCGAGTTCTCAAACGCAGCATCAGGATCAGCGCATAACCAGTGGAGTAACGAAGTCTTCAACGTATTACATGAACCAGGCCGGGGACCCCACGCAGGTTGTCTATCCAACCGGCCGAACAGTGAACTATACTTACAATGGCGCCAACCGGCCCGCAACTGCCTCTGACTCATCGAACGGCATCACCTATACAACAGCACCTTCGTCGCCGCTATCCGGCTGCCCCTCCGGCCAGGTCTGCTACACGCCGCAGGGATCCGTCTACAGCATGGCCATCGGCAAGACGAGTTCCTTCACCGGCGTTAACATTGCCGAAACGTTCAACAGCCGGCTGCAGCCGAATACCATCACGGCGTCATCCACTGGTGGGAATGCGATCAACCTTACATACGCCTACAACGATCCCAATGGCCATAACGCCGGCGACGTCTACGGCATCACCAATTCACTGAATTCAAGCCGTTCCCAACTCTACGCATACGACCCACTCGACCGTATCCAGTCGGCGGGAACTACTTCTACCACAGGCACATATTGCTGGGGCTATCTCTATACTGAGGATGTTTGGGGCAACCTGTCGCAGTCGAGCTGGACCCCTACATACAACAGCTGCACGCAGGCAAACCCAGCCTCGCTTACGTATAGCACCAGAAACCAGGTTACGACTTTCACCTACGACCTGTCCGGCAACACGCTCAGCGACAGCTCCCACAGCTATACATGGAACGGCGAGGGCCAGCAGAAGACCGTTGCCGGCGACACGTATACCTATGATGGTGACGGGAGACGGGTTGTGAAGTCGAATGGTACGTTGTACTGGTACGGAGCGGGAGGCGACGTGCTGGCGGAGACTAACAGTTCCGGCACAACCACAAACGAATACGTCTTTTTTGGCAGCCAGCGCGTGGCCTTGCTTCCGGCGGGATCGACGGCGCAATACTACGTGCAAGACTCGTTGGGTACTTCGCGCGTGATGACCAATAATACAGGAGGAGTCTGTTACGACGCCGACTTTACGCCCTTCGGTGGAGAACGAGCCTATACCAACACCTGTACTGAGAACACGTTCAAATTCACCGGCAAAGAACGGGATACCGAATCAGGGAATGACTACTTCGGTGCGCGCTTCTACACCAGCGTGAGTGGCCGGTTCCTATCGCCCGACTGGAGCCCGGACCCCGATTCAACTCCATATGCGGAGTTTGAGAACCCGCAGACGCTCAATCTATATAGCTACCTTAATAACAACCCTCTCGGATCAGTTGACGCTGATGGTCATTCTCATCGTGAGTGTGTAACTATCACTATAGGAGAAAGCTCGAGCACGCATTGCGCCTGGTTGCCCGATTGGAATGACTTGCCTATTCTAATGGGAGGAGTAGCAACGGGACACCATTACGTGCCTCAGGCCATTTGGAAGAACCTTGACAAGGCGAGTCAACAGTGGAAAGCACTTAATAAGATAACGACGCGCGCTCTGAAGAATCCTAGATTGTCGAATTCTTACGATCAATTACACCGGGGAGTTTCTAAGCAGGTCAGAGAATTGGTCGAGGATTTAGAAAAGGATCTTGGAAAGCCTCTTAAGGATTTTGACAAGGAAGATTTCGAAGAGCTGGGAAGACGGCTCGCGAAGGCTGGTGGAGATGTGGAGAAGTTCAACGCGCGTCTCGCAAATTACGAACCTCAAGCCAGAAATATGGCCGACGCATTCATGGAATCACTTGAAGAGGTGTTTCCGGCGGCGGAAAAGACAGCAGAAGTAACCGGAGAGGCAGCGGAAGGAGCCGCGGAAGTCGCAGCGGAATCAGGAGCTGTTCCATGATGTCAGAGATCAACGAAATGCGAGTCGGCCCATTATTTCCCATTTTCGAAAGGATTGGCAGATCCCCTTCCCAGTATCGCGCAGGTTTCATGGACCTGACGGGTGCGCAAGCAGTTGATTTTGTATTCGATGATGCTAGACCGTTTTGTTGCGGCCTAGCACCGGTAAAGTGCGGTAAAACGTGGGGGGCAATCGATGGTTCAGGAAATCTCACAATAAAGCCTGATTCACATTCGCTAATTGGGATCAGCGAGGATCGGATTATCTACTCCATAGATGGCAAACGTGGAGCAATGAGCCTGGATGGTACGGTCATTGTCGAACCCCAATTTCGCGTTCTCGCAGAGTTTCGAGAGGGTGCGTCATGGATGTCTCGAGATCGGTTGTTCGGCTTCATCGACCGAGACGGGCAGCAACTTGCTGCACCGACTTATGAAGATGCGCGGTCTTTTTCGGAGGGAGTGGCACCTGTAAAAATAGGTGAGAAATGGGGTTTCATTAACAAGTCACTTGAATTTGAAATACCACCTCGCTTCGCTCTCGCGCTACCGTTTTCGAATGGCCTCGCGAGAGTGATGCAGGATGGGTTATGGGGCTACATCAATAGAGAGGGAACCTATACGATCTCTCCCCGCTGGGTCGGCGCTCGCGATTTCCATGAAGGAATGGCGGAAGTGGAGGTTGAGAGTCTTTGGGGATATATCGACCAAAGTGGCACAATCATAATCCCCCCAGCCTTCCGAAGGAGCGGGGAATTCATACGGGGGATAGCTGCGGTCGCGCCGGAAAGTGAACCAAACGGACTCTACGGCTTCTTAAACCAGGGCGGCGAGTTCGTCATTCCTGCGCGCTTTGAGGGCGTGAGCAAATTTAGGTGCGGATTGTGTTTCGTCGAACTGGCCAAGGAAGTGGCATACATCAATTCCGGCGGCGAAATAGTTTGGAGCGGTCCGTATATCGACATCGGCAGACTCTCTGAACTGTGACCATGTGGCATAGCTAGTATTTCGGAGCGAGTTTTACAGTTTCGGCGGGTGGCCCGGGTGCCGGCGAGCGACTTAGGTTCCCCCCTCAAATGTGGGTGGTCCGGGTCCCGCGTTTGGGACCCGGGAAAGCAACTCAATCGCCGGCGTGTTCAGCTTGGATCCCACCGAGGGGCATCAGGACAAGGTAGCCATCGGATTTTCCCGCAGAACACGTGAATACGGCGTCGCGCAGGATTTTTGCATTTGATGCGGTGGGGACAAGATGTGAAATACGGAGCTGACGGATCGAATCGACTGTTTTGTCAGGAACGTCGTCCCCGCTAACGCGCGTCACGTCAGAGGGTCCGGATGAGCCGATCTGCATTCGGAATATAGAGGACGTGAATGATTGGCAGCGGACTCCCAGGTGCAACTGAAATGTTCGTTCTTCCTGGAGAGCCTGGGAGTCTGCCGGCTGTCCTCAAGTTTAGGGGACATCTGGGACACTCTCGAAAATAGCCTCCCGCTTCGCCGAAGGCGCGATCGCTGTTAGCTGAGAGTGGACTCCGCTATATTTTCATTCCGATCAGTGCGCGCAACGCGCCCATTCCCAACAGACGAGACGTTCCGCCTGTTACTTGGGCCGGCGAGCGAGGGAATCAGCAAATAGAAAACGTCATCGTTCCGCCAAACACCGTCGTGCGATGGTTCTCGCCACGGGTCGCCACAAACAACCGTCGGAGCGCGTATGTTATCGACTCAAAACAGCGTGATTCTGAATTCGATTTTCGCCCGTGAGAATAATCGCAACTTTACCGTGCCACAACGTATAGGTTTTGGAACGGCCGGATTGATGAGTTCCGGCCGTTTGTTTTGTGTGGTTTGTGGAGGGGTTTTTCGGAGGCCTTTTGTAACGGCCCCTGCAGGCCTTATGCGACCTGTTTTTGAGG
>Ga0181520_10010408_pt1 | contig 12505 bp, 13 predicted proteins | sample PEATcosm2014_Bin_29_FD_132451 | JGI IMG/M metagenome (GOLD analysis project Ga0181520, IMG submission 132451) | Peatland microbial communities from MTU Mesocosm Facility, Houghton, MI, USA - PEATcosm2014_Bin02_30_metaG | ecosystem: Environmental > Terrestrial > Soil > Wetlands > Peat | place...
CGGCTCATTGGCCCACTTTGAGCCGGATTGGCTCTCCAACGGCGTTCTAGAAGCTGACCTTGCGCTCCGGGAACCAGGTGAGCTGGATGGTGGTGGTCGTCACGGTTTGCTGGTCCGGAAGATAGATGGGGGCCTTCCAGTGCTCCAAAGCGAAGTTGCCGTTGACCTCGAAGTCCTTGCCGATGCGCTTGACGATCTGAAAGTTGATATCGTTGAGCGTCGTGCCCCCGGGGGCGAGGCAGGGTGTGGGGCTGGGGCAGCCTTGGCTTCCGGCCGATATGGTCTGGGTTGTCGAACCGGGGATGAAGTAGCCGGTGGCCTTCTGATTCCGCAGGCCCACTTGGAACCACTCATTGCCGCTCAAATGGTAGGTAAGCCACGCCTGGCCACCCTTGTCCTCACGGCCGATCCAGTCGCCGAAGAGTTGGCCCTGGTTGGTGTAACCCTGCTTCTGAATTCCTTCGTAGTACATGAAGTGGCCGTATAGGCTTGGAAAATTACCCAAATTTGCATGATCTGAAGAGGATGGATCGGTGGTTGCGGCTTCGACGCGCAGGTCCAGCTTCGGCACTCCCGGTACGTGCGAGAGGTAGATCCCCGGCCGCCAGGCGGCACGCCGAGGCGCATCGACCGGAGAGACGTCGTCATGCACCTCCGAGTCTGTGTACAGCGTGAGCCAGTTGCGCACGAAGGGCAGCCGGTAAGAGAAGTCGAAGGCGCCAAAGCGCGCGCCGGGATCGTCGCGTCCCTCTTTGATGTTGCCACCCGGTGAAGAGAGGCTGAAAAAGCTCTTCAGGAAAGTATGAATGGTAATGGGTCCGTGTCCCTGGCCGCCCCAGATCGCGGTGCGCTCGAAGCCGAATTCGAGATTCTGTGTTGGCTTGAAACTGACCTTTTCAAGATGCACCCAGGGGTTGCCGGGGTTGATCACATTGGGCACATTGGGCGAGGGATTGGCGACATACGCCGGATTGGGCATGAAGGTGTGCCCTCTCAGCTCGCCAACCAAGAACTCGTAGCGAAATGGCCCCGTCAGCCGGGAGAGCAGCGGAACGCGCAAGGGCTCGATGCGGTTGATGCGGAAGGAGTAGATATTCTCTGCATTGTTGGAGTAGGCCATGCCGCCGCCCACACCTGGACCGAGCCAGTCATCCTGCTTGCCGAAGGAGATCTCGTGGCTGAGCAGGTGCGCTGAGACGAAGGACTCGATGAACCGCCCATCGGTGGCGGCCGCGATCGGTCCCATGGGAATCGTGGCCTGTGGAAGGAAGTAGTTCGTGACCTGGGTGGTTGGGTCGGTGTACGTTGTGCCGTCCACAATGCTGAGTGCCTGAGCCAATGCCTGGGAGTAGCCCGTGGCCGAGGGAGCTGCCTCGAACTCGCCGCGCACATAGAGCGCAAAACGGCTAATCGTCGCATAGCCGCTGGCTCCGGAGTAGTTGTTGAATCCGCCCTCGTAGGGGCGGCCATAGTCGTTGATGACCGTCGAACCGAGATGGTAGCTGTCGCGCAAAGGGGTGCCGCTGATGCCGCGGACGACCGTGTAGACCGATTCGATGCGGGCGTTGCCCTTGGCAGCCAGGCACGGTCCCTGGCTGTCGCTGTTGAGATCACGCATTAACGCGTCATAGATGCCTTGGGCCTCGTCGGTGCCCGGTCCCGAATTTGCATCCTCGATGCGCGCGCCGGCCTCCTCGATCATGAGCCCCATGCTGGCTCGAGTCCAAGGCCTCATGCCAAGAAACACTCGATCCACAAATCCCAGCGAATAAAGCCGCATCATGGCGGGGTAGACCCAGCTATCGACTGGAACATAGGGCGAACCGAGCGCCGCGGGCTCGCAGTCAGTCGAAGTAACCTGTCCATTCACGATCTCGCCAGCTCCGAAAAGAGAGAGCCCTGCCAGCAACGTTGCGCATTGAAGAATAGAGGCCGTTGACCTGAGTTTCGTCAGATGCATACCCCTAACTTTATCATTCGCTTGCAACGGTTGTACCAAGGAAAGGGCTGTGACGGAAGTTCCACTTTGCAGCGCGCATTGAGGCAGGAATTCAGCGGCCTTTTCGCCAGTTTGGGACTATGCGGAGATGGCCCTCTTCACTTCGTCTTCAATCGCGGCATCCAATTGCCTGCTGAAGCCGGTTGCAACTTCGTGCCCTAGCCCCTCGTGGAATAAACCCTTACGGCTGAGGTAGGCTTCCATCTTCGCGATGGAGTCGATCTGCGCGCTGCCGGGGCTGCACGCCACGCAGTCAATCAGAGTGGCGCCGTTGCCCTTGCGGGCGTGGGCAATGGCCTCGGTGGCAACCCGATAGACGGCTACAACATCGCTGCTGTCAACGGGAATGACTGGAATACTGCATTGTGGCGCCTTGAGGTCGTTCGTCTCCGAACTGGGTCTCACCCAGCCGTTCGATGAACCGGTTGCGAGTCTTGAGTGACAGACAAAGAGCATGGGCAAACGGTTGTCCGCGGCGTTTGCAAGCGCCTCATGCCGGAATGAAGCGGCGCCAGACTCTTCGCTGAAGAAAGCCACGGCGATCCTGCCGTTCTTCTCCGCCTTGTTGGCCATAGCGGCGGCCATCGCGAGATTGATTCCGTCGAAGGATTTTGGCGTCGTCACGCTTTCAATGAGAGACCTGACGACGCCCGTTAGCGGATCGCCATTGATGAAGTTGACGATGAAGTCGCAGTCTGAAGGGAAGACTCTGTCTGCGGGTAGCAGATCGATGGCGACACCGACCGCCGCAGCCTCCCGACCCTCAACCGCAATACCGTTCCGACCGGCCCCACGGCGATTGAGAAGAGCCTGTACCCCTTCATTGATCATGCGGCACTTCAGCAGCGAGACGTAGAGCTGGAGCAGCTTTTCGTTGGAAATTAGCGAGAAGCCTTTATTGCCGGCCAACGTTGCTGGAGCGCCGGCGCACTCTCCCTTCGTTGTGATCGTCATTGTTCCTGCATCCTCACTGACTCTTGCGATTGTAAACGGGCCGAGGCGGCAGAGAAGCGTGTTGCGCTGCTCTTCTCCGAGACAGTCGCGAGGTTACCCTTTCTCAAATACTTTGAAGATTCTGATCAAGATCTAGAGGTCTTTGCCGAAATATTACTCATACAGCCGGTGAGCGAGCGACTTCTGTGCCCGATCTTGAACCGGCCTTGAGGAGAGATCTCGATGGCGTCATCGCCGATGGCAATTGAGATTCGTCAGCCCCTTCGAGCAGCCAGCGAGCCATTGTGGTTTCGGGGGCAGTTGCGTGCTCAGTTGCGTACTTGGCTACCGGTGCTTGCCTTCGCGATGGTCTTTGTCGTGGAGTCAACCTCCTATTGTGGGGCGGACCGCACCAGCGCTCCGTTGCAGCGGCTAGCCGAGGCGATCTTCGGCTATGGAGTAGGTCTGCACTGGGAGTTGATCCATCACCTCATCCGCAAGACCGGCCACTTCATGGGTTACGGAGTGTTTTGCCTGGTCTGTTTTCGCGGCTTCTGGATCGAGCTTAAATGCGCCGCCTCACGACTGGCGCGGCAACTGCGGGCGCATGGGCTGGCGATTCTGACGACCTTTCTGGTGGCCAGCGCGGATGAGATTCACCAGAGATTTGTGCCCAACCGGGCGGGCCAGTTCAGCGATGTGCTTCTGGACACCTGCGGCGGCGTGGCTCTCGGGCTAGTGCTCTTTCTGGCCATGCAGGCAGCCGAGGCCCGGCGGCTGGCGCGGGAACGGACAACCTGCCGCGAATCGGCCTGTGCCGAAGCAGCCGTTTAGGTCGAGTAATCCGCGTTGATGCTGACATACTCGTGCGTCAGGTCGGTGGTCCAGAAGACGCAGGAGCCTGCGCCCTGGTGGAGTTGGATGGAGACCGAAAACTCCCGCTGGGCGAGGTAGGCGTGAGCGGAGGTCTCGTCGAATTGCGCGGCGCGGCCACCATCGCGACAGATGGGCAATTCGCCGAAGTCGATGTCGAACCGTTCCGGATCGATCTCGGCTCCCGAGTAGCCGATGGCAGCCGCCAGCCGGCCCCAATTGGGGTCGCTTCCGGACCAGGCGGTCTTGACCAGCGGCGAGTGGGCAATTGCCTTGGCGACCCTGAGTGCGTCGGCATCCGTGGCTGCTCCGGCGATGCGCAACTCCACAACATGGCTGACTCCTTCACCGTCGGCCACGATCTGGCGGGCCAGTGAGGTGCAGACCTTGGTCAACGCGGCGGCGAAGGCGGCGTTCTCAGCGTGAATTATCACACCGCTGGCTCCTGAGGCCAACAGCAGAACGGTGTCGTTGGTTGAGGTGTCCCCATCGACCGAGATCCGGTTGAAGCTGACCTCGATGGACTGTCGCAGGTAGCCTTCCAGAATCGCCGGCTCGACAGCGGCATCGGTCAGAATAAAAACGAGCATTGTGGCGTGCGGCACTAGCTGCGGGTGAATCATACCCGCGCCTTTGCAAAGGGCCGCGATTCTGACCTCTTTCCCGTCGATCTTCAGCCGCGCAAAGGCCGTCTTCTCGACCGTGTCGGTGGTCATGATGGCTTGGGCGACAGCTTGGAAATGGTCGAACTCCGCGTTAAGATCCGCAGCAAGGCCGGGAAGGGCGGCGATGACCTTCTCCGCGGGCAGCGGCACGCCGATGACGCCGGTGGACGAGGGGAAAACTTCCTCCGGCCTGCAGCCGAAGACCCGGGCAGCGGCCTCGCAGGTGGCGCGTGCCGCATCCAGACCGGCCCGCCCAGCAGCGCAATTGGCGTTGCCGGCGTTGATGGCGGCGACGCGCACCTTGCCTCCGGTTCTTCGCAGGTGCTCCTTGTCGATGATGAGCGGAGCCGCGGAGACCCGGTTGGCGGTGAAAACGGCGGCTGCGCTGGCTGGAGCGTCGGCCACGATGAGGGCAAAGTCGGTGCGTCCGCTTGCTTTGAGCCCCGCCTTGGCGGCGCCAAAACGGAAGCCCTCGGGGAGTACGAATTCAGATGTGCCGGAGGTCTCGTTCATAGGATTTAACATCTTTAATCTAGCAGGCCGATGGTAGCGTGTGCGGTCATGGTCATGGCTGCTCCCATGAGAATCTGTTCAGTTTGAACCACAAGCTCTCACTTGATGGGATAATGGACGAAGTCTTTGGAGGCGTTATCAAGCCAGAAGAACCGGAGAATCCGATTGTCCCGAGCGATCCAGCCTTCTATCGAGAACTGCTGGATCACATTGGCGATGGCGTGTACTTCGTCGACCGGGAGCGGCGGATTCAGTATTGGAACGAAGGCGCCTATCGCCTGACCGGCTACACGGCTGGAGAGCTGCTGGGCAAATCCTGCCAGGATGACATTATGTGCCACGTCGATCAGACTGGGAAGAGGCTCTGCAACGCCGGCTGTCCTCTGGCGGCGAGCATGGGCGATGGAAAGCCGCATAGAGCCAACATCTTTCTTCGGCACAAGCAAGGACGGCGCGTACCGGTCTCTACGCTGGTTCAGCCCATGCGAGGAGCGGACGGCTCCATCATTGGGGCAATCGAGATCTTCAGTGACAACTCGGCTCAGTTTGACGCACAGCGCAAGGCCGAGGCGATGAACCGGCTGGCCTTTCTCGATCATCTTACCCAGCTTCCGAACCGCCGGTTCCTGGAGATGTCGTTAGGCACTGCGCTGAACGAATACAAGGTACATAAGGATCCGCTGGGTGTGATCGTGATCGATATCGACGAGTTCAAGAAGATCAACGACAGCCTGGGCCATTCGGGCGGAGACCGCGCATTGCAAGAGGCGGCGAGGACCTTGACCGGATCGTTGCGTCCCACTGACACTGTTGGGCGCTGGGGTGGCGACGAATTCCTGGCCATCGCACGGAATGTGGACCGTGAGACGCTCCGCAAGCTGGCGGAGAGATGTGTCGCCCTGATCGGGCAGACCTCGATTCCTGGCAGCGAGAATCAGCGCGTTTCATTGTCGAGTTCCGTAGGCGCCGCATTGTCGCGGCCAGCCGAGAGCGCTGAAGAGCTGATTCAAAGGGCGGATGAGCTGATGTACCGAAGCAAGAACGGCGGTCGGGGCCGAGCAACCACAGAGTAATTTGAAATCGATCGGTTTAAGTCAGATGGAGAGAATCGATAGCCAGGAAGCCCCTTTCCTTGAGCTGCGCCGGGTGGATGTCGCGCGGGGCGACCGTGTGGTGCTGCACGACGTGAATCTAACGATCTGCGCCGGAGAGCACGTAGCGATTCTTGGGCCCAATGGATGCGGCAAATCCACGCTCATTCTGGCCATGAGCTGCCAAATCTATCCCATCGTTCAGCCGGGTATGACGCTACGGATCTTCGGCCGCGAGCGCTGGGAGCTGACAGAGCTGCGCAGGCACTTTGGCGTAGTGGCGGCGGGATTAGTTGGCGAGTTGCCGGGGGAGCGGACCGCCCAGACCACCGGCCTCGATGCGGTGATCGCGGGGTTCTTCTCGGCTTCGACGCTATGGCCCAATCTTCATGTGACCGGCGAGATGCGTGAACGGGCAGTCGAGGCTTTGGAGCGAATAGAGGCGCTGCACTTGGCCGAGCGGCGGGTGGGAGAGATGTCGGCCGGAGAACGGCGGCGCATTCTCATCGCGCGGGCGCTGGTGCACAGGCCGCGTCAGTTGCTGCTGGACGAGCCTTCGAATGCGCTGGATCTGGCCGCGCAACGGGAGCTGCGGGAGACTCTGCGAGGCCTGGCTCGCGAGGGCACCGGCCTGGTGCTGGTCACGCACCACTTGGGAGACATCTTGCCGGAGATCGAGCGTGTGATTCTGATGCGGGGCGGGCGCATTGTGGGCGACGGGCCGCGGGAAGAGCTCTTGACGGAAGCGAGGCTGAGCGAGCTCTTCAATGCTCCGGTTCGTATCGGCCGGGATGAAGAGTGGCTGCATAGTTGGTAGGCGGAACAGAAATCTGGGTCCGTGCAATTGGGCGGGGCCTTTCAGCGGCGATCGACCTGAAAGACCGCTTAAGAACCTTCAGATTCGGGGGTTGTGCAGTCCTCGGAAAAAGAGAAAGGGGCCACGTAGGAATGGAACGCGATTGACGCATTCCATTCCTACGTGGCCCCAAGAGTACTGCAGGATGAAGAAGCGGCTCGCTGGCCGACGTTGTTATACGGTCTAGCGGGAAACCATGTACTTGCGGCGAAGCAGTCCAGCCAAGCCGACTAGGCCGGTACCAAACAACACCAAAGAGCCGGGCTCAGGGGTGTAAGTAATCAAGTGTGTGACGGTTTCGTCATAGGTTGCAATAGTCGGAGGGCCTTCATCGACACCGGGAGTCTCGTCTGCAAAATATACAAAGGTGGGGTAATTGGCATCGATCCATATCTGGAGATCGTCACCGTTACTCAAGGTCAGCGCCAGACCGTAGTTATCGACGTACGGGGCATTCAGAGAGAATGCCTGATCGTAGCTACCGGGGGTTTCGGTCCCCGCAAGACTAGTTCCCTGAGGATTATTGTGCCAGACTGTATTGCCGGTTACCAGCCCTGTGATTGTCTCGGTGGCTGCGCCGACAGTGCCTGGATTGAACGTCACATAGCCAGAGGCGGCTGTGGCGGTCCCGGAGCTTAGGGTCAGGTTTATCCCAATGCCTGCCTGGCCGGCTCCGGTGGCCCCTACTGTTGCGAAATTGATTGAGTCCGCGCGAGCAGCCGGAGAGACTGCAACGACAGTTGCCAAAGCAAGTAATGCTACCAAGAACTTCTTCATCGAAATCCTCCAGGAGTCGCTCCGATTAGGAGTCGCCCCTCCGTTTTAGTCCCGTCTTGCACCGTTGCTCAACGGAAACCGGGGTTAAGTGAACCAGTCACACGTGGCGCCTTCCTCTGCTCCCACGCGCCGACCCGACATAGATCTTGATTCGCACAGGTAGATACACGCAAAGGTCCATTCTCAAGCTTGGGAATTGAGATTCTCAGATACCTTGGTATGTTCATTATGTTTCAATTATTTAGGAGCACCTAACAACTCCAGGGAAGGAGGATTCTGAAGGCCGAGACCAGCAGCCGAGTGGGTACAACTATGCAACAACTTGCACACGTGTGGAAAGAGTTTACCCAAATCGACAACCAACAAAGGGATTCTCCCGCTGGCCCCGGATAAGCTCTCGGCAAGTGGTTCATATTTAACGTCTTATACACACTGCCGACGGCTGGAAGAGCAGCCCGGCGAGTCGCTTGCTGGGCCACCGCGGGAAAGCCCAGAACGAAAGTCCAGATCTTTGAGAAGACTTCTGTTGACGCGGCGTGAATCGAGGGGTAGATTAAACGCACACGGGAAAGGAGGTTGATCCAGCTGATGACAAAAAGTTGTTCGAGTTGTTTCTTACGTGAGGTGACTGAGGCCTAGGGCATCGCGCCTTGGACCCCAAGTTCGCCCCGGCGGAACGAGCACTTGCCGCAGGGGATGCAACCGTATCTTCACTGTGAGATGGTTTCCTTGACCAGGTTTGAATCTTGGCATTTCTTTCAACTGTGCGACGAAGCCAGTCGCCGAAGGAGCCCGGCTTAACGGGTGTCGCCAATATGGAATCAGGGTTCGGGAGATCGAGTGAGGATGTCTGGGCCTTCGCTTGAGCGCGATGGCCTTAGTCCAATACCAACAGTTCACCGCGACGGCCTGGGCGAAGCGCCCAGGCCGCCGTTGCATTGCGGCAATCTCGAAGATCGTCAGATGCCCGATCGATCAGGGTTTGGATGCCACGTTCGGCGGGACTTGGCATGAGCGTCAAGGGCCGATCCCCGCTAAGCTGATGGCCAAATCGACTAAAGTCGAACGGAAGCATGCCGATGGAGAGGTTGAGCGGATGTAGGCCGCATGAACTTGCCGTTATGAACAGTCTAGGAGACTCATCGTGGACTTGAACATGGCAATCCAGAAACACGCCGAGTGGAAGTTCAAATTCCGCACGGCCATGACGACGCATGAAACCTTGGATGTGGCAACCATCTCGAAAGACAATTGCTGCGAAATCGGAAAGTGGCTTCATGGCGCAGCAAAGGCCGAGCATGGCCACCTAAAAAGTTATGCGAGTTGCGTCTCCGCACATGCGGCGTTTCACATTGAGGCGGGAAAGATCGCCGCTCTGATCAACTCCCAGAAGCAGGATGAGGCCGAACGGATGCTTTCCCCCGGAAAGTCGTACCATGAAGCATCCAAAAGAGTCGGAGTTGCAATTATCGAATTGAAAAACGAGATCGACAGCTAGACTCTGCCGGCAGCTGGCTGCACCTTTTCCGGCGCACCGCGTTCCGTCTGGAATTGGGCCGGCTCGCCGGGTTCCGAATCGCGCCACGAGGTTCCGCACTCCCTGGGTTGCACCTGGGGGCGGCTGCGTATCAACGCGTGTGTGTGCTCCAGAGCCTGTGCACGTGGCGGCGCGGCTGGGTTACACTCAGGCCAATGCGTGTCTTCGGCATCGATTGCGGAACGGAAACGACAGGGTATGGCGTCGTCGAGTCGGACGACTCGGGGCGGCGGCCCCGATTGGTGTTGAAAGCGATGGGGGCCATCCGGCTGTCAAAGACCAAGCAGCTGCCGGTGCGTCTGGAACAGGTCTTTCGCGAGTTAAGCGCTGAGTTGCAACGCTGGACGCCGGATGCGGTTGCGATCGAGGAGGTCTTTTACTCAGTAAACGCCAAATCGGCTCTGAAGCTGGGGCAGGTGCGGGGAGTGGCGTTGCTGGCGGCGGCTACTCTGGGGCTGCCGGTGGCCGAATACGCTCCTCTTACGATCAAGTCGAGCGTCGTGGGCTACGGGCTGGCCAAAAAGGAGCAAGTCCAGTTCATGGTGGCGCGCCTTCTGGAACTGACCGAAGTGCCGCAACAGGCCGACGCCGCCGATGCTCTGGCGATCGCGATCTGCCACATCCACACTGCGCAGACGCTCGCGCTGCAAGGGGGAGCGCGATGAGGGCCATGAGGCTTGTGCAGACCACCACGGCGCTTGCTTTTGCCGTCCTCGCACTGCCCTCGCTTGGGCAGCCTGGTCCGGTTGTTCAGGTGGATTTTTCAAATCCCGGACTTAGCCCGTCGCACTGGACGCTCGTCCTTCACCCGGATGGCAGCGGGCATTTTCGCTCAGAGCGCGGCAAAACGTCCGCCGCAACTCCTCAGACCGCCAAGTCATCCGGACTGGACGCTCCGGATCAGGATCTCGACGTGCATCTGAGCGCTCAGTTTACCGGACGCGTGTTCCAGGCGGCACGGAGCGGAAAGTGGTTCAAAGGAGATTGTGAGAGCCACAGAAAGGTGGCCTTCCAGGGATGGAAGAAGCTGGTCTACACCGGGCCCGAGGGTCAAGCCTCGTGCGAGTTCAACTACTCCGCGGACAAGGAGACTCAGCAACTGGGCGACTCGATCGTGGCCGTTGCCGACACCATCCTGGAAGGTGCGCGGCTGGAGATGCTGCTGCAGCACGACCGTTTGGGACTGGACAAAGAGATGGAGTACGTCGCGGAAGCCCAGGCCGATGGCCGCTTACAGGAGATTGGCGCCATCCGCGGCGTTCTCGCGCGGCTGGCCGACGATCCAGCAGTGATGGAGAGAGTGCGGAAAAGGGCACGGGCGTTGCTGGAAAAAACCGAACAATAATTCGTCTCCAAATTGCGATCCGGCGCGACTTTTTGCCTATTGCAGGTGTCACAAGAATGTTGGAGACCCATCAGGGCCAGGAGCGGTGGGAAGGCAGGAACCATGAATCGCGAAGAATTGGTTAGACAGCGGACATGCGTCTGGGTTTTGGGTCTGGCAGTGCTTGCGCTGGGAACGGTTCTGTTGGCGCCAGCCTTGCGTGCCGACGATGCCAAGCCGCGCGCGGCACGCTTGAGCTACGTCGATGGAAAGGTGCAGATCGCTCAAGGCGGCCAATTGCTGGCCGATCCGGCTCTGGCGAACACGCCGCTTTTTGAGGGCACGCAGGTGTTGACCTCCGAGGAGGGACGAGCTGAGCTCGAGTTCGATGACGGCAGCGTGGTGAGGCTCACGCCGGACAGTTCGATGATAGTCAATGTTTTGCGCGGCGAGGGTGGCTCCGGCGAAGCGGAGATCGAACTGGCAAGCGGCTTGGGATACTTCGAGCTACAGGGCGGCAGCGCCGGAAGCCAGACCAAGGTCCGCTTCGGCGACACCGTGGTCACGGCCAGCGGTTTCACCGTTCTGCGCGCTAATCTGGACAACCCGCCGGGTGAGCTTGCAATCCTTTCCGGCAATGCCCACCTGGAGCGAGGCCGCGCCAACGCCCTTGACCTCCACGGCGGCGAAAGCGTGACCTTGAATTCCGCCGACCTTGCCCAGAACACAGTGGCAGAGTCGATTGAGCCGGACTCCTGGGATACGTGGAACTCTGACCGTGACCAGGCGCTGACAGCATTGGCCGCCGATCGAACCGGGGCATCCAACAGCCTCCCGGAGAGCAGCAACCCTGCGTGGAACGATTTGGACGCAAGCGGCAACTGGTACAACGTGCCAGGTACGGGCTCAGTCTGGTCGCCCTTCGAAGCCTCGAATCCTGGATGGGATCCTTACGGCAACGGCTATTGGATGTGGACGCCGCGCTTTGGCTACATCTGGGTTTCAGGCAACGCCTGGGGCTATATGCCCTTCCAATGCGGAGCTTGGGATTTCTTTAGCGATTTTGGCTGGGGCTGGGCGCCGGGAACGTGCTCGCCCTGGTGGGGTGGAGGCGGCTGGTTCGCGAATATTGGCAACGCGCCGATCCACTATCGTCCCCCATTGCGACCACGACCGCTGCCGCCTCACAGTCCTATCGGCAGACCGCTCAAGGGGAGATTTGCAGCCCTGCAAGCCAACGCGGTGGTGCCTGTGAACCGCAGCGCTCCTAGCGGCACAGGGGGGCTGCCGACGCGGGACAGGAACACCATCGTGACAATTGGCGGGCACCTGGTGGAGCCGATGCATCCCTTATCGCCGCGCCCGCAGTATGATGGTCGGTTGACCGGACAAACGGGGTCTCCCAGGCCTGCTTACGCTGGAACTGCGGCGCCGGCCGGACAGCACCAGGCGAATAACCATCCGGTTTCATCATCGACATCCAAGCCTCCTGCGACAAATCGGAATGCCTCTTCGCCCAGACCAACGTCTTCGGGTGGAAGTGCACCGTCGAGCCATCCCTCGAATGGCGGCGGCGGAAGCTCGCACACAAGCAGCGGAGGCGGAGGCGGCAGCAGCGGCGGGAGCGGACACCACTAGATTCAGATGCATCTCGAAGGGGCGGCTTCTCTGGGCGAAGCCGCCCCTCTCATTTCCAAACAGCGCCACAGCGACGCGAGAGTCTCGATTGGCAAGGCCTCTGCACGAGCCTTTGGGTCGATTGCGGCCCGATAAAGGGCGGTGCAGATCGATTCAGTTGAAACGCCCGCCGAGCGCAAGTTGTTGGCCAGAGTCTTGCGTTTCTGCGCGAAGCAGCAACGTACGAACCGCAAAAAACCCTCCTCTTCGACGCCAAGCTCGGCAAAACGCGGTGCGAAGCGCCAGCGGAAGACCGTCGA
>Ga0181520_10010410_pt1 | contig 12499 bp, 12 predicted proteins | sample PEATcosm2014_Bin_29_FD_132451 | JGI IMG/M metagenome (GOLD analysis project Ga0181520, IMG submission 132451) | Peatland microbial communities from MTU Mesocosm Facility, Houghton, MI, USA - PEATcosm2014_Bin02_30_metaG | ecosystem: Environmental > Terrestrial > Soil > Wetlands > Peat | place...
GCTTCCTTTGAGGAAGGATCGATTTTGAGCGCCGCCTGCCATTCTCCAAGAGCCTCCCGATTATCGCCCAGGCGGGCCAGCGCGGCGCCCAGCAACAGATGCGGCTGCAGCACGTCAGGATCAATGTGAACGGCTTGCCGGAGTGGCGCGATTGCCTCCTGTGCTTGTCCTGACGAGTAGAGGCCGAACCCGAGGAGATAGTTGAGACGTGCAGAGTCCGGCGCAATCTTCAATCCGGCCCGGATTGTCCGATCGGCGCATTCCCACTGCTGATGTCGATCGAACCAGACGCCCAGTGCAACATAGGCGTCGGCGTCGGGATGTGCGCGCAGTTGCGCCTCGAGCGATGGCGGCCCGGAGCACGCAGCCTGCGCGCCGGGGCAGATGGTCAGGCTGCCCGCACCGACGCAGACAGCAGCGATGAGTCCGATTCTGGCGAGACCCCGATGAGTAGACACGCTTCCGGCCGTACTCCGCAAACCAGCGTGATGCCCAGTTTGATGCATCGCCCGCCACCACCTTTTTCACTTCTGCGCGTTTCCCGAGACCGTGCGCTTCAGCGGTCTCGCCCTCAGCAAAAATGCTGCCGCGCACAGGATTCATCGGCAGCACGGAAGTGAAGAACTAACGTCGAGAATAATCGAGCGGCTTTGCGGCTCGCAAGCACAGGAGAACCGTGTCCGTTGCCTGCGTAGAGACCGAGAAGGCTGATTCTCGCCGCGCCTGTTTGGAAAATGCTTTACGCCCATACTATGGAATTCAAAATCAAAGACCTGGAGCACGAGGAGCAAATCAGCAACAACAGGCGCTGCATCGCGAGACACCGCAAATGCGGAGCTGCAGTCCACTAACCGGGAAACCGGAAGTGATTCTCAAGTCGCGCCTGCAGCCCGAAGCACTTTTAGAACCGGACTGCGGCCAGCTTCTCCTGGTTCCGCGCGGTTGGTCGCCTAACCGTCAAAATTGGTTAAGCAATAGCCCGCCAAGGAGTGTAAAGCCGGCAGTACGGCATCGCTTGGAAATTCCGCCTCTCGCTGTGGATACTTTGAGGACATTTTCACTTGCGTCGTGCAGCTCCCGGCCGCTGCAGTTTGTACATCACACTCCATACCTCGTGCAGCGCATTTACATACGCGCTCCCAGTCTCCGCTACGTGTTTGGCTGCTTCGTTCTTGAAGTTGCCCCACGTCTGTTCTTCCGCCAGCTCCTTGAGCACCTCCGCCCACACCGCTCTTGGAACAATCAGCCGATACCCGTAGTCACGCCCAGGCCACGCTAGAATATCCGTACCAGCCAGAGTCGGGAAGTTATCTTGCAGGTTCTGCAAATGTTTTTTCACCCGCGCCCGCACCATCATCACATTCGGGTCGATCTCATTTGTACCTGGCCTGTTGGCACAGGCAATCGAGTAGAAACCCCGGACTGAAAAACCCACATGGTGCCCTCCGCCTATCGCACACCGCTCTGTTTTTTGCCTGTCAAGATTCGGTTCACCACTACGACGTGCCATCGCTTCCCCGTCCGCGTGGGCGCTCCCTCTTCGTTCAACCGCTCGGCAATTTTGTCGAAGGACAGTCCGTCTCCGCGCAGCGCTCTCATCCGCACCAGCGCCTTCTGCTCCTCTGCGTCGCGCCCAAACGGCTTCCGTCCTTCACAGCGGCCCTCCGCGGCCCGCTTTCGCATCCGTGCGCCGCGGAGTTTCAGCACGATTTGATTTTTGTCGTACTCTGACACCGCCCCCAACATTTGGCGCATCAGCTTTCGAGTCGGATCATTTTTCATCAGGTCCGGCTCGGCAACTGAAACCAGCGTGAATCCGCTCTTCGCCAGATCCGCAGCCAGAGATACCGATGGCGTTCAATGAAGGCATACTTCACTTCTGGCCCTTTGCAAAATATGCCGTCGCTTTTCCCAGGCCGGGGTCCCCGCGGACAGGTCTTCGTCCGTGGGGTGGAGGATGTCGCGCTCCATCTTCACCCGTGCCAGTTCCGCTCGCAGACGACTGATCTCCATCTGCTCGGCCGTCACCCCCGCCTTGCCGCTGACCTCCTTCAGCCTTCCTTCGCGATGCGCCTGGACCCAATTCGACAGCGTCTGCTCCACCACGCCCAGACTGCGCGATGTCTCTGCAATGCTCTGGCCCGACTCAACAAGCCGAACCGCCTCCTGCTTGAACTCCAGCGTGTACCTGCCTCGTTTCCCGTTCCTCACCTGCGTCTCCCTTCGCTATTACAGCAGCTCGCTAAGGGATACGTTTTGCAGGGGCAAGGTCACTCCGGTTCGATCCCGGTCTCCCGCTCCAATTCTCACCGCGGCGCATGGCGCCGGCCCTAAACAGCTTCCTGTACCTTCATCACCAGGCTGGTGATGGTTTCATCGCCCTTGAGCAGCATCTGATGCGGCGTGCCCGCGGGCACATGCGCCACGTCACCCGGCCGCAGATTATTGGGCGTGCCGCCTGCGATGGACTCGCCGCGCGTTTCTCCGGGGGCGACGATGCGCGCGCCTGTGACCGTGCCGCCGGTCACGAGCGTGGCCGCTCCGGCAAGCACGACGAAGAGATCTGCAAAGCGTTGGTGCACCTCCACCTCGCCGCTGCGGCTGCGGAAAGAGAGCATGGCAAAGTGCTGGGGATATTCCTTCAGCGTTTCCGACGCGGAGCCGTCGCCGTGCTTCGCCAATTTGCGCAGATACGCGGCCCGTTCGAGCAGGAGCGGCGGGGACCAGTGGTCGACAGGGCTCTTTGGCCCGCGCGGCTTGGGAGCCACCTCGTCCAGATTCATGTCCTTCAGGATTTCCTTTGCGATTCGCTCCATCGTGCTTCCTTTCTTTCAGTACGGCCACACTCCTGTCCATCCATTAGAGATTCGCCAGCTTACGCGCCCGCTTGAAGACCTTGAGCAGCATGGGCCGCGTGAGCTTGCCGGTGTTCGTATTTTGCAGCGAAGGATGATAGCTGGCGATAACGATGAGTCCTCCCGGCAGTTCGTATTCGGCTCCGTGCGCGAAGACGAAACCAGCGCGTTTTGGCAAGCGGCCAAGCCGCGATTCGTGCGCCAGGAGGCCATCGAACGCGATGCGGCCCAGGCACACCACCACGCGCAATTCGGTGAGCAATTGCATCTCAAGGTCGAGCCACGGCGCGCAATTGCGCAGTTCCTGGGGCGTGGGTTTGTTGCCCGGCGGGGCGCAGCGCGCTACGGAGGTGATCCAAAGGCAGCTGAGCTTCATGCCGTCGTCGCGCGAGGTTGCGGTGAGTTGCGAGGCAAACCCTGCCGCGTGCAGAACCGGAAACAAGAAGTCGCCCGAGCCGTCGCCGGTGAAAGGCCTTCCGGTGCGATTTGAGCCGTGCGCTCCGGGCGCGAGGCCCAGCGCCAGCACGCGGGCGTTGGGGTCGCCGAATGAGGGCACGGGACGGCCCCAGTATTCCCAATCGGCGAAGGCGCGACGGCGTTTCCGCGCCACTTCAGTCGAATGGGCGCGCAGCCGCGGACACAGATGGCACGCGACAATGCGCGCATTCAACGCTTGAAGAGTTGCGGGGCCGGCCATGAGGGCATTTTACTTCCGCTTACTTCCGGGTGGTTGCGGATTGCGGCAAGTGAGAGAGCTAGCAGGGGTGGTATCCCACCCTTTCCGCGTCTTCGCTTCGCGCAGAGCGCTGTCACACCCTTTCGCAAAAAACCGCGAAAGGATGGGGCACGGAATGCTGCGTTCTCAGTACACTCCGGGAATCAGGCGCTTGGTGGTGCGCATGTAATCTGCATATTCCTCGCCGAACGCGCCGAGCAGCGCGGCTTCTTCCACGTGGATGCGATACAGGACCGCAAGCGTGGGAGGAACGAAAGCGGCCACCAGGCAGGCCCAGTCATTTGCACGCAGCCCGATCGCGAGGAAGATGATCTCCATGCCCAGATACGATGGATGCCGCACCAGGCGGTAGAGGCCCGCGCGCTGAATCCTCTGCGCGGCGTGTGTAGCTACATTAGCGGTGAACCACTTGCCCAGCGTAAAAATCGCAGTGATACGCACCACGAGCCCGGCTGCCAGCAAGGCAACGCTCGCGGGGAGCAGCCAGCGTTCGCCTATGAGCATGTCTGCAAGCTCCAGGTGGCCCATCCAGCCGCTTGCCTTGAGCGAAAGAACGATGACCACCCACAACAGAATCAGTGTTCCCTTGTCCTGGACCTTTGCCTTCGCTCGCCGCGCGCGCGTCCCCACGGCGATCGCAACTTCAAGCGCGATCCACGCCCAATACAACCCGATCCATAGTGTTCCCAGGCTCACTTGCAGCTCTCCACGAATTTCTTTGCAGTATACGCGGGCTCAGTGAACACCGCTTCGCGCAGCCGACAACAGCACGCAGTGAATCGCAAGACAAGTGCGACCGTGTGAAATACTGATTTTATCTTTGCATTTCTTGCGCGGAGTAGGGAACGAGGAACGTGCCCGGTCAACCCAACCCGGAGTTTTTGCGCCGCGCCATTGCGCTGGCCATCGAGAACGTGGCTACGGGCAAGGGAGGCCCGTTCGCGGCAGTGATCGTGCGCGACAGCAGGATTGTGGGCGAGGGCGTAAACTCCGTGACGGCGACCAACGACCCGACGGCGCATGCCGAGGTGAATGCCGTCCGCGCCGCCGCTAAAGCGCTGGGAACCTTCACGCTTGCCGGTTGCGAGCTCTACACCAGTTGCGAGCCCTGCCCCATGTGCCTGGCAGCCGCGTACTGGGCGCGGGTTGACGCCGTGTACTACGGCGCCAGCGCCGCCGATGCGGCCCGCGCCGGATTTGACGACGCGTTTCTCTACGGGGAACTGCGGAAAGACCCGGCCGAGCGCAAGCTCCGAGCAACGCAGTTGTTGGGCGACGAGGCGTGGGCCAGCTTTGCCGCGTGGATCGCGTCGCCGAATAAGGTCGAATACTAAGCGCTCTCGATTATATTCGGCCAAGGGTGCGGCTCGCGTCGCTCTGCCGGCCGAGTGTTGCCAGCATCAGCGAGCCCTGGAGCACAAGCGCAATCGCGATCACGAAAACGAAGCCCTCAAAATGAGCTGCCCGCGCATTGCGAAGAAAGCTAAACACTCCCAGGCCGATGAGGGCCGCTGCTGCCGCCCAAAGACAACGTTCACTGCGCACGCCAAGATGCAGCAGACGCACCAGCAGCGTGGCCAGGCCGGCTGCGGCAATGAGCATTGCGACAATGGCGCGCGCTTCGAATCCAGGATGACGCAACAAACCTTCCATGAGTGCCAGCCAGCAGCCGCAGATCAACGTAAACGATGAGCTCAAGAACAGTAACCTCGCCATTGTCCCTCCCTGCGCCGACAGACACCGGCGGTTCATTACTTTACCGCAATGTAGGCGAAGGCGCATGGAGAGTCAAGAGAGAATGGGAAGGCAGCGTCCTTGACCGCGCGCCGCCAGCTTGCGTATGCTGCCAGCGTTTACCCCCGTTGAATGTTCCCGCCTTGATGCCTTTGAGGGAGAGCCCATATGAGCATTGCTGCCACGGCCGCTACCGTCGCACCAAAGATGGGCGCGAAGCCGCTGCTGGTGCGCCGCGCCGCGGTGCTTGGCGCAGGAACCATGGGCTCACGCATCGCCGCGCATCTGGCCAACGCCGGAATTCCCACGCTTCTGCTCGATCTTCCTCCAAAAGATCAAACCGCGGAACGGGCGCCTGCCGTCGCCGGTCTTGAAGCGCTCGCGAAATCGAAGCCCGCCGCTTTCTTCGAGGCGTCGCTTGGCCGGCTGATCACGCCCGGCACCTTCGACGGCGACCTGGCGAAGATTACCGAGTGTGATTGGGTGGTCGAAGCCGTCGCCGAAAATCTCGAAATCAAGACCGCGCTGCTGACGCGCGTTCTGCCGCACCTCGGCGCTCACGCCATCCTGACGACCAACACTTCCGGCCTGCCCATCGCACGCATCGCTGCGGCCGTTCCCGGCCTTGGCAAAAGATTTTTCGGGACGCATTTTTTCAATCCGCCGCGCTACATGCGCCTTGTCGAAGTGATTCCCACGCCGGAAAGCGATCCCGAGCTAGTCGCTGCTTTTTCCGCGTTTGCCGATCGCGTGCTCGGCAAGGAAGTCGTCTTTGCGCACGACACGCCGAACTTCATTGCCAACCGCATCGGCATCGCGGTGATGTTCAACGCTGCGAACCTGATGCTGGAGCAGGGATTGGCGATCGAAGAAGTCGACGCGCTGACCGGCCCCGCTGTCGGCTGGCCGCGTACCGGAACTTTTCGCCTTGCCGACCTCGTGGGCATCGACATTCTGGCGCACGTCGCCGCCAACTTCCCGCAGGGCGTGACTGAAGGAAAGTTCGCGGCTGTTCTGGAAGAACTGTTGAAGCGCGGCTGGCTTGGAGACAAGTCGGGACAGGGATTCTACAAGAAGGAGCGCGGCGCCGATGGCAAAGACGAGCGCCTGGTTCTGGATCTTGCGAGCTTCGAGTACCGCCCATTAGTGAAAGCGGCGCTGCCGGCGCTCGAAATGGCGAAGAATGCGGCGACGCTGCCAGAGCGGCTGCAACTACTGCTCAAGAGTGATCCTGCTAAGGACAAGGCCGCGGCGTTTCTGTGGCCGTTTCTGGCATCGCTGTGGAACTTTGCCGCCGAGCTCATCGGCGAAGTTGCCGACGACGCGCCCGCGATCGATGCCGCCATGCGCACCGGCTTTAATTGGGAGATGGGCCCCTTTGAGATGTGGGATGCGGCGGGCGTGACGGAAACCGTGAGCCGCATGAAGGCGCTGGGTCTGCCAGTGAGCGCTGCCGCGCAAACGCTGCTGGCGGCTTCGCGCACAAGCTGGTACACGCCCGGCAAGGATGCCTGCTTCCAGCCGTCGACGGGGCAGACTGTGGCTATTTCCGCGATCCCCGGTCACGCCCGCGTGGCCGATTTTCGCCGCACCCACGCGGTGGTGCACGGCAATTCCGGCGCTTCCCTGGTCGATCTCGGCGACGGCATCGGGTGCATTGAGCTACATTCGCTCAAGAATGCCATTGGCGGCGACGTGCTCTCGCTGATTGCCGCGGTTCTCAACCCCGCTTCAGATACGGTGAACGATTTTGCCGGCTTTGTGATCACGGGCGACCGCGAGAACTTCTCGGTGGGCGCGAATTTGATGCAGCTCCTTCTTGCGGCGCAGGAGGGCGAGTGGGACGAGCTGGCCCAGGTGATTCACAGCTTCCAGCAGATGACCGCGGCCATCAAATTCTGCCCGCGGCCGGTGGTTGCCGCGCCCTTCGGCCTCACGCTCGGCGGCGGCGCGGAGATTTGCCTGCACGCCACGCGCCGCCAGCCGCACGCGGAGACCTACATGGGCTTGGTCGAAGCCGGCGTGGGATTGATTCCTGCTGGCGGCGGGACGAAAGAGATGTTGCTGCGCGCATACGATGCGGCCGCGACGTTGACGCCGCCCGATCCGAAGGACCCGCCTTCGCGCTTCGCGCAGTCCGCCGAGTTCGCCACGGCTCTCCGGCGCGCGCTTGAGACCATCGCCATGGCCAAGGTTTCTACTTCGGCCGCGGAGGCCCGCTCGCTTGGGCTGCTTGCACAGGCTGATCGCATAACCATGAACCGCGAGCGCCTGCTGCTCGACGCCAAAGCGCAGGCCGCTGTGCTGGCCGAAACCGGCTACACTCCTCCGCAACCGCGCACGCAGATTCCCGCGCCCGGCACGGCTGCGCTGGCAACGCTCGAGGCCGGCATTTATCTGATGGGCGAGGCCGGTTACGCATCGGAGCACGACCAGAAAGTCGCCCGCTGGGCGGCGTACATCCTTGCCGGCGGGCGCGTTACTCCCGGCGCGCTGGTCAGCGAACAGTATTTGCTGGACCTCGAGCGCGAGGCATTTCTGTCGCTCTGCGGCGAGCGCAAAACGCAGGAGCGCATTGCATTTACGCTCAAAACCGGCAAGCCGCTGCGAAACTGATTCACCTGTGTCGCGCGCAGTTGCGGTTCTGAGATACTCGGCATAGAGTGCTCATGAGAGTTTTCGATGGTACGCGCGCGTTTTAAATCGGGGCTTGCGCTCACTGCGCTGCTTCTTTTTTGCTGCCTCTCATGGATTCGGCCACAGGACGCGGTCACGGACCCGCTCAATGCCTTCGGCAAGGTGACGGTTGACGGCCGGCCCACTCCTTACCTCATCCGTCATCTTCCGATCAACGCCTTTCCCCAATTACCGGCTACCGTCGAGGATGCGCTGGTCCGCCGTGGGTGCCTGATTCCGCAAACCTACGAGGCGCACCGGCCGGAGAACGTGATCAATGCCAGCCTTGAGCGCCATGGCTCTTCTGACTGGGCGGTCCTTTGCTCGGTCGACGGCAGGGTCTCGCTGCTGGTCTTCTTTGCAAGGGGCGGCGACCCGATGGTGCTGGCCTCGGCGCCGGAGACCGACTGCCTGCAGGCGCACGGAGCGGCCAATGTGCTCGGCTTCAACTGGGGCATCGATACCGCATCGCCGGAAACCGTCCATGAAGCGCAGTTTGGCATGAGGCATCCACCGCCGCGGCTCGACCACGACGCCCTGGCCGATTCCGTCATCGACCGGCGAACGATTTATCGTGTGTTCGCGAAAGGCGCCTGGACGGTGATCGATACGCGGGATTGATGGTTGAGCAGCTTGACCTCCATGCGTCTAGCCATCTAACAATGAGCCAGCAGTGCCGCAGCATGCAGTCCACTGTTTTTTGGAGCCATCCATGCCGAAGGCCGTCCTCGTCGCCGCTGTTCGCACGCCCGTCGGGCGCGCGCCCAAAGGCGCACTTTCGACCACCCGCCCCGACGACCTCGCCGCAATTGCATTGAGCGGAGCTTTGGAGAAAGTTCCGGGGCTCGACAAGAGCGAAATCGACGACGTGATCCTGGGCTGCGCGCAGCCCGAAGGCGAGCAGGGCTGGAACATCGCACGCATGGCCGCCTTGCGCGCCGGGTTGCCGGTGGAAATTCCCGGCGTCACCGTGAACCGGCTTTGCGCCTCGGGACTGGAGGCGATTGCGCTCGCCAATCAGCGCATCCGCTCCGGCGCCGCACAGGTGATTGTTGCCGGCGGAGCCGAATCGATGAGCCTGATTCCCATGGGCGGCAACAAGCCAAGCCCCAATCCATGGCTCGCGGCCAACTACCCAGCGTCGCTGCTCACCATGGGCCTGACGGCCGAGCGCGTAGCCCGCCATTACGGTATCTCGCGCGACGATCAGGACGCTTTTGCCCTGGCGAGCCACCAGAAGGCAGTGGCCGCGCAGAGCGCGGGACGCTTCAAGGAAGAGATGGTTCCAGTACGCGTGACGACGAGTGTGCCGGGAACCGCGCCCGGAGCGAAGCCGGGAAAGCCGGAGATCAGAGAGAAGGAGTTCAGCGCCGACGAAGGCCCCCGCGCCGACACTTCCGCCGCCGCATTGGCACAGCTGAAGCCGGTGTTTCACGCGCAGGGCACGGTGACCGCGGGCAACTCCTCGCAAACCTCCGACGGCGGAGCGGCTGCGGTGCTGATGGAAGTGAGTCGCGCGCGCGAACTCGGCATTCGACCTCTGGCGCGGTTTGTGTCGTACGCCGTCACAGGCTGCCTGCCGGAGGAGATGGGCATCGGCCCCATCACAGCGATTCCCAAAGCCCTCAAGCTGGCCGGCCTCACGCTCAACGACATCGAACTCATCGAATTGAACGAGGCCTTCGCGGCGCAGGTGCTGGCCATCATCCGCGCGCTCGATCTGGACCCGGCGCGCGTGAACGTCAACGGCGGAGCGATTGCGCTCGGTCATCCGCTGGGTTGCACTGGCGCGAAACTCACCGCTTCGCTGCTTCAAGAGATGAATCGCCGGGAGGCGCGCTACGGCATGGTCACGATGTGCGTGGGCGGCGGCATGGGCGCTGCGGGCATTTTTGAGCGGCTCAACTGATCCGCAGCCTGTCCCTGACCCCTGACACCTGAAACCTGAACCCTAGTTCTTGAAAAACTCGCCGTGGCCTCCGTTTGCCCATGGATCGTAGTGCTCGGCGAATTCGGCGCGGTGCTGGGTGCTGGGGTGGTCGTAGAGCCAGAACTCGATCAGCGGATTCGGATTGGGATCTTCGAGCCAGGACTCGCCCAGATTATTGAATGCGGCGACCGCGGTCTTTTGCGGATCGGCCACGATGCCGTGAATCGCCTCCTGCCCATAGACATCGGCCTGGTGTTCAAAATGGCGGCCGAAGGCGCTGCCCGCGGGCTGGGTGAGGAAGCCGGCAATGGAAATGGCGAAGAGCAGCACCACGAAGCCGGTACGCGACGCGAGATCCGTGGCGCCCCATCTGGCTCCATAGCGCTTGACCAACCATGCCGCAAACGCGGCGCATACCCAAAACACAAAGAACAGCCCGGCGGCATCGCCTGCAAGTTCCTTGGGAATGTGGTGCAACACGTAATGCCCGCTTTCGTGGCCGAAGACGAATAACACCTGATCATCCGGCAACTGATTTGTGGCCGTATCCCACATCACGTACCGCTTGGTCGGTCCGATACCGGCCACAAATGCATCGATCCCGGTAGATTTCGCACTGGCCTTGATCAGGTACATGCGAGTAGGCGGGATATCGATTCCAGTGCGCGCGACGACGGTCCCGATCTTGGCCGTTAGAGCGGCATGATTCTTTGCGAGCGCCTCCTGTTGGTAGAAGAGAGGAACCAGCAGCGGAAAAATCAACAGGAAGAAAACCAGGATCGGCAGGGTGATCACCCAGATGCCCAGCCAGTAGCGCCGGGGCCAGCGGCGCACAATCCAGTTGAAGAGCAGCAGAACCGGTACGGCGAACAGGAGCGTCAATCCCAGCGCCTTCGCCTGGTCGCCCAGCCAACTGCCCCATCCCTGCACGCTGATGCCGTAGGCGCGCTCAAAATGATTGCCGATCGCGTCGATCACCGCGCCAGCCAATGCGGTAATCACGAAATAAGCAGCGAAAAAGACAAGTCCCTGGACCCAGCGCCGGTTCGCGATCCGCTGCGCCCATCTCTCGATGCCCTGCCACGCACGGAAGGCAAGCAGCAGCCACAAAAACACGATGCCCCAGATGGAACCGGCAAGATCGAGGATGTTGCGGATGCGGCTGAGCGCGATGGCCCTGGCCAGCTTATCGGGCGGCAGCGTGTACGCCTGCTGGGGAGCGGCCTGCGCGGGAGTGGCGGAGGCAGTTGGGGCGGCAGCCGGCGGGGATGCGGGATTCTGAGCGGCAAGGGGAACAGAAACCATGCCGGCAAGCAATACCACCAGGCAAAACATCCAAAACAAACGACGGCAAAATGTCATGAGAAGGCTCCTTCCTTGCGGTGACTCTGCGACGATCGAGCCCGCTCTGCGACAATCGAACATAGAGATGCTTTTACCCGAAACCCTCAGCCCTACGCCACACAAATCTTCAGCCTCCGCGCAGCGCCGGCTGGTCACTTTGCCCCTCCTCGCGCCCGCAGTCGCAGTGCTTGCCCTGCTGGCCTTGCCGTCGGCGGCCCGCGCCCAGCAGGCGGGTCAGGCTCAGCAGGCGGGTCGGGCTCATGCGCCGACGGATACGCCGATGCTTCTCGACGCCATGAACGCGGAGTTGCATCGCGCCTTCACGTCGTTGGGGAAGTCCGCGGCGACAAGTTCCGCGGTTCAGGGTTCCGCCGTTGCAGGGGACGACAAACAGCCGCCGCCTTACTTCATCAGCTATTCGGTGCACGACACGAACATGCTGACCATCAGCGCACAGTACGGAGCGCTGACCATGAGCGGCGGGTCGCAGGAGCGCATGGCCGACGTGCAGGTGCGCGTGGGCAGCCCCAAGCTCGACAACACACACGGCGAGCACCGCAGCTCGGCGGTGAACAGCATGCCGCTGCCACTGGGTGATGACCGCGAGGCGATCGCGCGCACCCTGTGGCTGGCGACCAACACGGGTTACGGCAACGCGCTCGACAACTACCTGCGCGTGAAAACCGAGGCCGAGGTGCGCGCCAAGGAGGAAGACACTTCGCCGGATTTCAGCCAGGAGGCGCCGCAGGTGCATCTGGAGAAGCCCGCGCCGCCGCTGGTGGTGCGCAAAGCGGAGTGGGAGGAGCGCGTGCGGGCGCTCTCGCGTATCTTTCGCGAATATCCCGATGTGTACCAGAACCAGGTGGGATTCGCGGCGCAAAGCTCGACGCGCTACTTTGTTTCGTCGGAGGGGGCGGAGCTGGTGACGCCTTACGTGTCGTCGGGATTGGTGATCGCGGCCGTAACGCGCGCCGACGACGGGATGGATCTGTTCCTTGCCCGGACCTTCGAGGCCGATACGCCGGAAGGGCTGCCCGCGCAAGCCGACCTGGAAAAAGCGGTGCGCGAGATGGGCGCGCAACTGGAAGCTCTGCGCAAGGCGCCGGTGACGGAGCCGTTCGACGGGCCGGCCATTCTCTCCGGCCGCGCCGCCGCGGTGTTCTTCCACGAGGTGCTGGGCCACCGGCTCGAGGGCCAGCGCCAGCGCGGCGACGAGGAGGGCCA
>Ga0181520_10010411_pt1 | contig 12499 bp, 16 predicted proteins | sample PEATcosm2014_Bin_29_FD_132451 | JGI IMG/M metagenome (GOLD analysis project Ga0181520, IMG submission 132451) | Peatland microbial communities from MTU Mesocosm Facility, Houghton, MI, USA - PEATcosm2014_Bin02_30_metaG | ecosystem: Environmental > Terrestrial > Soil > Wetlands > Peat | place...
AATTCGAAAAATCTTACGATGATTTTGTAAGAGTGGCTAAAAGACAAATCGAAAAGGGCAGAGAGAAACCTTTATATCGACGTTGGTGGATGATATCTATAATTTATCCAATTCTAGTGGTAATAATCGGTGGTTTTATACTTTATAAACTAACCCCTATAAACAAATAATTGGTTAGATAGATTGTATAGGGGACAGGCTGAAGTTCGGGGAGAGATAGACGCAATAATCATATCTAAAAAATTAGAAACATAAAATATAACTAATCAATAAAATACCAAACTGTTCTTGTCGCAAAACTGGGGATAGCCCCAAATGCCCAAGGTAAGGTATACTGCAATCAACGTCGGGGGAGGTAGGGTCCGACGAAGATAAACAACAACCATACTTGTCGTATAATGTATGTTATACGACATAAGCAATGAAATTAAAGGCTCATTTCGTAGGAATAGGTGGAATTGGCGTAAGTGCGCTCGCCCGCTATTTCTTAGCCCAAAATTGGGACGTGACGGGCTCTGATAGCGAAGAAGGCATTATCACCAAAGAACTGCGCCACGAAGGCGCAAAAGTTAAAATTGGCCATTATAAGAACAACATTGACTCAGATACTACTATTGTCGTTTACAGCCAGGCTATTCCCCTAGACAATCCCGAGTTAGTCGCAGCCGAACAGCTTAATATACCTATTTCCAGCTATCCCGAGGCCCTAGGGGCTCTTACGCGTGAAAATAGGACTGTAGCCATAGCTGGATCGCACGGTAAAAGTACGACTACAGCCTTGGCGGCCAGGGTTCTGATATCCGGCGGTTTGGATCCGACCGTCATAGTTGGGACCAGGTTAAAGGAATTTAATAACAGCAATTTCCGTATGGGAAAGACCGGATACCTAGTTATAGAAGCCGACGAGTATCGTGACGCTTTCCATAACTATCAGCCCGATGTGATCGTGCTCAATAACATCGATCGCGAACACTTGGACTACTATAAAAATCTCAGGAATGTTCAGAAGGCGTTCTTGGCCTTCGTAGACAACCTAAAGGATGGTGGCATAGTCATCGCGAACTCCGACGACCCCGGAATACGAGCAATCAAATCAGAACTACCCGAAGAAACGATTTGGTTTGGCCTGAACGGTAAAACACATGTGAAACATGTAAAACAAATCAGGAAAATTTTGAAGATCTACGGAGAATTCAACGTATCCAACGCTCTAGCGGCTTATCTGGTCGGAGAGGCTTTAGGAATAGCTGATGAAGATATTGAAGAAGCTATAGCCGGCTATAAAGGAGCTTGGCGCCGAATGGAATACCGCGGAAAGATCAAAGTCGGTAAACACGTTGTGGAGATCTACGATGATTATGCGCATCACCCTACGGAGATAAAAGCCACGCTTGACGCTTTCAGAAAACATTTCTCTAGATCACATTTGATATGCGTGTTCCAACCACACCAACTGCAGCGCCTCAAAGCGTTGTTCCAGGAGTTTAGGCAGAGTTTCGACGACGCAGACTCACTTATCCTTATAGATACCTACAGAGTAACCGGACGGGACATTGTGTCGCATAACGTTAGCTCGGCCAAACTGGCTAAAGCTATCGCCAAGAGCAATAGGCGTATGGATGTTACTTATCTCCCCTCTCAGCAGAACATTAAGGGATTGTTGAGCGGAATAGTTAATAGGACTAAAGCAAAATCAAATGTCGCCGTTATGATGGGCGCGGGAGACATTGTTAAACTTACCGACCGCTTGCTACAATAGTTCGATTTAATGGCTGGTCCCGAAGGAAAAGGCTTTAAGGGCTCTAACGGCTACGTGATAGACGGCGTTTGGTACCCACGCGTGACCAGTATAGTTTCGATCAAGGCTAAACCGGCCTTGTACCGGTTTTATGCCGAACTTAAAAACTACGCCGAGGGTGAAAGTATTAAAAAGAGCTCGGCTGAGGAAGGGACTCTTGTACACGAGACAATAGAAGCAATCCTCAAGGGCGAGAAAGTTGATATAGATCCTAGGATCGCGCCGTCAGCCAATGCCTTCCTAGAGTTTATGGAAAAGACAAAGATCCAAGTCGATCCGGAATACGTCGAAAAGCAGGTCGTGAACTATGACGAACGTTATGCCGGCACAATTGATTCACTGGCGCTGATCGATGGTAAGTTTGGAGTATTGGACATTAAGACGTCGCAAGCAGTGTACCGTGACTATAATTTGCAGACATCGGCCTACATGGCCGCATTCCAGGATACCCTTAAAAATTTATCGACTCGTTGGATACTTAGAATAGATCAGGCCCAAAGTTGTTTGAGATGCGGAGCAACGCGACGCACTAAAGGCGGCCGTGAGAAAGTTAAAGCCCCTATTAGAGGTGGGAGCGCCAGTGCTTGTCCATACGGAGAGCACGAATGGTCAGACGTTAAAGGAATAATAGAACTCAAAGAATTCCCTTATTGGCACGATGATTATCAAGCTTTTCTAGGAGCCAAAAAACTTTGGGAATGGGAGAACGAATATTGGCTTAAAAAAATAGGCTACTGATCGTAGCCTATCCCCTATTTTCTAGTTTCAGTGTTGCTACCCCCTCCCTCTACCTGCATGCGCTCGACTTCGGCCCTACTGGTCAGAACTTCGGCGACCGCTTTAGCCAGCTCATATTCCATCACCGGAATAACCTCTTCATCGGCTTCGCTTACCGTCTTACCTGGTTGCTCAAGATCGGTGGTTGTCGATATAACAACGTGACCTACGCCGAACATACGATGGACAATGTCTTGTTTGATCTCAACGCTCTGAATGCGTCTAAACGGAAGCGCGGTCTCTTCCTTATTAAAAATTCCCTCAACTATCCTCAAGGAGGAATCATCTAACATTACCCTCGTCGTGGCGTATTCCAGCTTTGCTATAACAGCGGCGATTATTTCGATAAGTATAGCCAACCCTACAATCGCCAATCCTATCGCAGTCAAGGCAAGTCCAATAGAACCAGGCGTGACCGCGCCGGCGATACTCAATAAGGCGCCGATTATAAAAAACACTATGCTCGTATAGCTCTTCTGGATTATGTAATACCATAGGGCCTTTCGGCCGACCTCATAATATTTACCGCTCTCTATTTGCATCAATATAAGTAAATCACTATTACAGATCTAAAGCTAGAACTTAGATTGTTAATTTGACGAGGATAAACGCATCCATCCATCGCGAAATATAGACATATCTTTAATAACATTGCATAAATAAGGCAACGTCTTGGTCCGCCGAACGATCAAGAGTGCGTTCTATAAAAACCTAATAAATAAAGTCATGAAGCAAAAGAACGCAGGTATGGTCGCCTTGCCGGTAGTTTTATTGGTTCTAGCCCTAATAGTAGTGGCAGCAGGCGTCGTCGTATACCAGAGCTCCATTACACCAAGCAACATCCAAAACCAATCAGAGACTGCATCTGCGCCAACCAGCTCACAGAGTATTGTCACAGATCCTGCGGCCCCTGATACCGCTACAAGCTCTGCTACTGGGCCGAACCCTATACCTGCAAATGGTTCCACGAGCGATTCCGTAGTCGTGGGAGTCAGTGTCAGCGTAGGGGTGCCAGAAAACCCCAGCAACACCCCAGGCTTCGCCTATTAGTCGTGTATAGACCGGGAACGCATAAGCGCCCCGGTCTTTTGTTTAATTCGACATCAACTTGGGCCAAATATTGACATAGAGGCCCCTCAAAAGCCATAATAAGACCGCTTTAAATAGAATATTTATCAATAACACATGGCACATACCAAAGCAGGAAGTTCAACTAAATTAGGCCGAGATTCAGCCGCCCAACGATTGGGCGTCAAACTTCATGACGGCGAGAAGGCTATGCCGGGACAGATAATAGTCAGGCAGCGCGGTTCCCGCTATCTTGCAGGCAAGAATGTAAGCGTCGGCAGCGACGATACATTGTTCGCGGCCAAAGCCGGCGTGGTAAGGTTCACAACCAAAAAGAAGGTCAACTTTGACCGCAGCATCCGTTACGCTAAAGTGGCTTCGGTTATTTTGGAGGCCTAGGCCTTTTCGATAAGGACCTTAACTTTACCTTCCACTCCCCCGCCCAAATCAATTACAACGTCATGAGAACCGAGTGCCTTAATAGGGCGCTCGTTTTTTATCTCGAATTCCTTTGGGTCAAGCGATGGATATATGGATTGGATCTCTTCTCTTATATCCTTGGCGGTCACCGAACCAAAAACTTCATTTCTCTCCCCTACCCTAAGCTTGAAAATGAGCGGAGTCTGTTTTGTGGCTTCGATAAGCAAATTCAACTTGGCTTTTGTCGCCTCAAGATGCTTCCTGTCGTCTTCAGCCCTCGTCTTGAGCTCGGCCATGGCCGCCGCGTCGGCGATCTTCACTAATCCCCTCGGCATAAGAAAATTACGGGCGTAGCCTTCGGAGACCTCCCTTATATCGTTCTTTTTACCCAGACCCCTCAGGTCTTGCAGTAGTATTACTTTCATATATTTAGTTTAAAGGTTACTTGGAAATTTCGGAACCGACGACCTGCAATGCCTTGTTTAACTGCGAATCCGTACTTGATGCCGTACTAATCACACCCAGCGGAACTAGATAATCGGGCGTAAGGCCCACATGCTCTATCTCGCTGCCGTCAGGCAACAGCCATTCGGCTATGGTTATCTTCACAGCCGAACCATCGGGAAGCTGGGTCACCTGCTGCACCACGCCCTTGCCGAAACTCTGCGTGCCGATAAGTTTGACGTGATTATCCACCCTCAGAGCTCCAGAGAGAATCTCCGAAGCTGAAGCAGAGCCTCCATTTATAAGTATGACTACCGGGAAGTCTTTTAGAGAGCCGTTCCCTTGGGCCGGGATCACATCCTCGCTGCCATCGGCATACTTCTCCTTAACGACTGTAGTTCCCGGGCTAACAAACCATCCGGCTATGTCCACTGCCTGATCAAGATATCCACCCGGATTGTCGCGCTGATCCAATACCATTCCTTTGGCGCCCTGCGCCAATCCCGCAGTCACCGCATTGCCGAATAATTGGGCTGCATTAGAGTCAAACTCGTCCAGCTGTAGATACAGTACATTGCCATTCTTGATGCTTGAATTGACCGTGGGAACGTTCACCACCGCGCGGGTTATCGTTATCACCTTGGGATTGACCCAGGCATCCCTTGCAATAGTGAGATCAACTTTTGTTCCCGGAGTTCCACGGATCAGGCCTACCGCCTCATCTATGCTCATATTCGCGGTAGACGACGAGTCTATGTTCAATATCTGATCGCCGTCCTTAAGACCTGCCGCTTCCGCTGGAGTCCCTTTGAGCGGCGCAATTATGATTATCTGCCCATCCTTGGAACCGAGCTCTGCGCCTATTCCGCCAAAGCTGCCCTGAACGGTGCCCAAGAAGTTGCTAGCATCGTTAGGGTTGAAGAATACGGTGTATGGATCGTTATAGGCATTAGCCAAGCCGGAGATAGCTCCATACATCAGTTGCTGGTCACTCACATTCTTGGCATCCAATTGGGAACCCTTGAGCAAGTTCCACACCCGCCAGAAGAGCGAGAAATCGGCGGTTACGTTTCCCGGAGTTGCGCCGTTCTTTATTCCGGTTATGTTTATGTTCTTTGTTTCCGAGTAGCCCTTGGAGAATCCCCAATAATAGCCCCCGACTATCGTCGAACTTACGAATAGCGCGGCGATCAGTGTGATTATGAGCTTGCCCCACCATGAATGATACCAACGCTTATTTCCCTTTTTGTTGGTATCTTCCTCGATAACGGTCACTTGTTCGACAATTACCTTTTCGTCAGGCTTTTCCCTGTCTTTTTTCGGCATATGTAATAAAATTCTAAGGATATTCTGGTATAATAGCAAACAATGGATGACTACCTCGAGACGTTGAAGAAGAGGGCCAAGGAATCGAAGGTATACTCATATCATCAGCTGGTGGGGCTTACCATCGCGGAGCTCCTGGAGGACGACAAACACAAAGCCCTATACATGAAGTTGGCTAAATTGCACGATTCGGATAAGCTGATGAGGCTTGCCAAAAATACAGCCGAACGCAAGAACATAAAGAACAAAGGGGCGTATTTTATGAAACTTCTCTACGATGGGAAAAATCCTGAACATAAAAAATAAAGACGAGGAGAAATTCCTCAGGAAGACGATGGCGCCATTCGATTTCAAGGAATATTCCAAGAAGGAGATCGGCGACCTGGTTAGGATGATGCGGAAGACCATGGAGGATGCAAACGGCATTGGTCTGGCCGCAAATCAGATCGGACTGAACATGCAGGTATTTGTCGCCCGAGTGGAACGCAAATTCTACGCGATGTTCAACCCAAAGATTGTGAAAATTTCCCGTGACAGGATAATTATGGATGAAGGATGTCTCAGCGTGCCCGATGATTTTGAACCTGTCCCGAGAGCCGACAAAATAACTCTCGTCGCCTACGACAAGAACGGCAAAAAAGTGAAGATCAAGGCATGGGGACTCTTAGCCCGCGTCTTCCAGCATGAGACCGACCACCTTAACGGCAAGATCTTCCTCGATCACGTGAAGCGCCGATGAGATACGTTTTCTTCGGAACGCCGAGGTTCGCTGCCATAGTCCTGGAGAAACTGATCGCCGGCGGCGAGTCGCCTATCGCTATAGTCTGCAATCCCGACAAGCCGGTCGGGAGAAAAAAGATAATCACTCCCCCGCCGACCAAACAGGTCATTCTGGGTGCGGGCTCCTCCAACGCCGAAATACGGATTTATCAGCCGGCCAAGATCGACGAGGAATTCCTCGGACAGTTGAGGTCGCTCAAAGCCGATTTCTTCGTAGTGGCGGCGTACGCCAAAATCCTACCCGATTCGCTGCTCTCGATACCGCCCCTGGGCGTAATCGGCACGCACCCGTCGATATTGCCCAAATTCAGGGGCGCCTCCCCCATCCAGAGCGTAATAATCGAGGGAGAGGAAAAGACCGGGGTAACTTTATATCTTATGGACAAAGAAGTTGACCATGGGCCGGTTATAGTCAGGTCTCTGGAGATAGCCGTGGATTCTAAAGGTTATTTGGAATTGGAGGAGGAACTTGCCGAATTGGCCGGAGACCTTCTCGTGCATTCCCTGCCACGATTCGCTAGGGCCGAAATAATCCCCGAAAAACAGATCGAGAGCGAAGCCACTTTCACGAAGAAGATAAAGACCGAAGATTCTTACATAGAACCAACCGACCTATCTTCGGCTGAAGGTGGTAAAGATCCGGAAAGAGCCGAGAAGATATTACGGAAGATACTCGGGATGAACCCCGAGCCCGGGACATATACTCTGCGCGAAGGAAAGCGCATCAAGCTCTTGGGGGCCAAAATCGTTGACTCTCATCTCAAACTGACTACAATTCAGGAGGAGGGCAAAAAGCCTCGTTTTTTAGCCTGAAAGTATCGATATTGCGGGATCGTCTAGTGGTAGGACGTTTGGCTCTGAACCAAAAAACTGGGGTTCGAATCCCTGTCCCGCAGCAGCTATAAAACTTAGGTCAGTTTCAGAAAAATTCAATATATATTTATATATATAAATGAAAAAGAATCCTTGGAATATTCTTTGGAGCATACCGGTTATAACGGCATATTTATATGCCACAACCATCTTAACCCAATATGGCTATAATTCTTATTTCAATATACCCCCCAGCTTTATTGAAGCTTCTATTAGAGCTAATGTCATCTATTACTTCCAACTATTCACAATAATTGGGGAGGTTGCTGGATTATTTAAATGGTGGCAATGGAGTATAACTATTGGGGCAATCATTATAGTGGTTATGGCATGTTACGTGGAATCTATTTACAGAAATATTGTCTTCATAATAGGTATATTCTTCTTATTCCTTACACTATGGGGATCCGTAAGTATTGGTAGCTTTTTAGCAAAGAATATACCCACTTTTCTTGTACCGTCGTCTACTTGTTATGGTATTGGTGAAGATAAAAGTTATATTATACCGGTTATTTATGATAACGATGCGATCTTAATACCCATAGATACAAGCACACTAAAAATGACGGGTGGCTTTATAGTAAAAGATATCCCAACAATGTCTTGCAAATTAGAATATAAGAATGTTGGGCTAATTAAGAATTAAGATACCTATATATGTCCGTTCTTAAGATATGAATTGAAATAGAACTTAACTATTAAATATAAATCTTACTGTCACATATACTAGAAATGTGATACCCGTTATAAAGAAGCTCACTGGATACGGTAAATAGAAGGAAATAAATAGACCAACCCATGTAGCAAGTAGCGCTATGGCGACGGATATAGCTATCCCCTGCATCGGACGTTTGGCTATCAGCTGCGCTGTTGCTGCAGGCGTTACCATGAGCGCAAATATCAACAGCACTCCAACAACCTGCACGGATACAGATGTCGTAATTGCGACAAGCAACATAAACGCAACCCCGATCCAGAATATAGACAATCCTTTCGCCTCCGCGACATCTTCATCCAAAGAAGCAAATAGCATCGGTCTATATAGAACTGCTACTGCGACTAGGAGCACAGCCCCGGCGATAAGGGTCACCAGCACATCTGTGCTGCTTATCCCTAATATCTCTCCGAAAAGCAATGAATATGCTTCGGTTGCATAGCCGGAGTAAAGACTTATAAATAGGACTCCTAAGCCGAGCATGAATGCTAAAACCGTCCCTATCTGTACGTCGCGGTCCGCGGCCTTACGTCCGAGCGAAGCTATCGCAAAACTGCCGCCGCAGGTGAAAACGAGCAACCCGACGATCGGATTGATTCCCAATAAAACCGCTCCGGCGGCGCCGGCAAATCCTATCTCGGCCATCGCATGTGCGGCAAAGGACGATCTCCTGAGGACTATGAAATAGCCGATGACCCCGGCCACTATCGCCACTATCGTCCCGGCCTCGAACGCATGCCGCATGAAATCGTACTGCCACATGGCCGCGAGGTCGCTCAATATGTTCCAGCTGAAACCTATGCTATTCATGTTCGTGGACCGGCTCTTCCGTGCCGATGATGGCTATCCTGCCGTGCGAATCCTTCAATACCTCGACCGGTATGCCGTAAAGCTTGGAAAGCGACTCTGAGGTGAGTATCTCCGACGGCTTGCCGTCCGTGACCCGGCCGCTGGCGACGTAAATCACTCTGTCCAGGACCGGAAGCAGTGGATTGATGTTGTGAGCGATCAATAGCACCGTAACCCCGCGCGAGCGAACGACGTCGTGAATCAACTCGACAAAATCGGATTCCCTCTTTATGTCCAAGTTGGCCAAAGGCTCGTCGAGCAACAATAATTCGGGCTCGCCTACCAGGGCCTCGGCCAAGAATATCCTCTGCAGTTCGCCGCCCGAAAGGGCTCCCAGCGGCCGATGAGCCAGCTCTTCGGCGCCTACTATCTTCAGGGCGGCCATAGCCTTATCGGTATTGTCTTTGGATAAACCGATCCCCCAACGATTACCATCAAGTCCCAAACGCACTATCTGCAGCGCCTCTATCCCCGTCTCGCTGTCTATCGGATGCCGCTGGGGAATATAGCCTATCTTCGGATTGCCGCGGCTAGGAATATTTCCGAAGATCGTCAGGGACCCCTTGATCGGCTTGGAAAGGCCGAGCAGCATGCGGAAGAAGGTGGTCTTCCCAGCTCCGTTGGGGCCCAGAACCCCCACGAACTCCCCCTTCTTGATGGAGAAACTGGCCTTTTCCCAGACGGTATTCGTCGGATACCCTCCCGACAGATCCTTGGCCTCGATCACCACCTCCTTATCCGTCATTGTCCCAAAGCTTGCGCGTTTAGCGCGTTCTGCAGATCTATAAGTTCGGCGTTCATCCATTCCTGGAATGTCGCATCCGGCGGCTGAATCGTCTCGGTGACGCCGATCACCGGTATCCCCTCCTGGGCCGCAAGCGCCTTCATGCTCTGGGTAAGCGGTGTGACCGTCTGCTCGTTGTATACCAGGACTCTTATCTTCCCGCTCTTAAGCTGGCTCTCGAACTCCACAATGCTTTGCGCCGGCGGATCGTTCCCCTCGGCCACGGCCTCTATGAATGCCGGCGGCGAGACCAGATCCAGGCCGGATGCGGTAGCCAGATACGCGAAGATATCCTCGGTCGCCGCCACCTGCACGCCGCCGTATTGCTGCTTGATCGCGGCGATGCGGCTCTGATATTCGGCCAGACTGGACTGCAATGCCGCATACTGCGCCTGATAATAGGAAGTGTCGGCGGGATCGAGCGATATCAGGTCCTGCTCCATCCGTGCGATCACGGTGTCCACGTATTCCGGACTGTACCACATATGCGGGTTGTCGCCGTTCTTCTTTCCCAAAAGATCGGCGACGTTCAATACCTTCTCACTCTGATAGTTGGATGCGCTGAGAAGCTTGTCCATCCAGGTGTCGTATCCGGAGCCGTTCTCTATCACGTAGTCCGCGCTGGATACGGCGCGCGCATCACTGGCATTGCTCTCATACTCATGCGGATCGGCGTTGGGATCGGAAACCACCGAGAGGACCTGCACGTGCGAACCCCCGATCTGGGAGATAAGACTCCCCCAGAAGTTCTCCGCAGCCACCACCTGCAACACTTTTCCGGACGCCGGAGCACCGGCACTTTTATTTGTGCGCGACAAAAGAATTCCTACGCCGACTATTATCACTACTAAGACCAAGACTACTATCCAAATTCTTTTATTCATATTCATTACCTTTATATTATAAAGGTAAACCATAGGACAACGCAGCTTGAACTGTTTATACATGCCACCGTTTGCCGTATCCGCCTGAATACGGGGTGCTTTGTTCGCCGGAAAATACATTTTGACTTGGACCCGGATTATGGTATTTCTTAAGTAATCCCCCCAAAGGATCGTTCCCAATAAACCAAAGGTCAAAAAGGAGCGAACCATAGGGTCACTCTTTAAAAAAATAAAACCGCGGAGAGGAAGCTTCGAGAAGAGGCGCAATCTCATCCGTGAACAACATGTCTTACAAACATGACAGAGATAAATTGAGCCAAAGACTCCAAGAGATCTTGGAGGCGACCGAGGACGTATTGGAATCGGGTTCGCCCTTGGACAGCTATGCCATCTTCCCCGAGGTTTTCCGCAACCGGAGACGCCTTCCGAACGGGACCAACCTATGCTGGAAGCTCCTGAGGATAATGAACCAGGACCTGCTAAACCAGGAGGAGGATGAAATCGGCGGAGCGTTTGAAGATTACATCTACGTAGCCAAACGCTCGTTGGACTGCTTCGGACCGCTGGTATGGCCGTGGCAATGGAAGATATTCGTGCATGCTATGCTGGGAGCCTTCGACGCCGTCGAAAACATAAACCAGGACGAGAAAGTCGTGGAACTTCACTGGAAGCTCTACCGACTGCTCGGAGAGAAGGGCCTGAAAGAGGCCACTATCTGGGGTCACGTGCTCAGACTGAAAAATCGTTTTGTTTAAGATATGAATAAAATAGCCGCCCCTGTAAGGCGGCTATTTTTATAGCTTTCCGAAACCCTAAAGCGCGGCCAATATCTCTTCGGTCTTTCTGACCAATCCCATGCGCGGGAATGTATTGGCGACGGCGAACACGTGCGCTTCAGCCGACATCGAGGACATGGCATCCTCGGCGAAGACCTGGTTGTATCCGTACTCGTAGGCGAACCGCGCGGTGCTCTCTACGCCGATATTCGTCGCTATGCCGCATAGGACAATTGTCGTCATGCCGCGCCTCCGGAGTTCCAGATCCAGCTCGGTCCCATAGAAAGCGCCCCACTGGTGCTTGGTTATCACAAAATCCCCAGACTTCGGCCCCATTTCGGGGACTATATCAGCCCAGTCCGGTTGGCGTACCTGCGACCACGGCTCGGCGTCGGCAATAGGATGCAGCGAATCCTTCCCGTCGGGCGACTGAGTCACCCTCACTAGGAACACGGGCATGCCGTTCTTCCTGAAAGCATCGGCGATGGCCGCCGCGTTCCTTATCACAGTTCCGGAATCATGCGGGGCAGTAGGCCGTCCAGCAATTCCCTTCTGTAGGTCGATCACGACCAGCGCCGTCTTTGATTTGTCTATTGTAATATTGGCCATGGAAATTTTGCCGCTTTTATTGCTTAGATTGTAGCATGTATGAATCCCAAGACCTGTGCATTTGCAGGCGAAACAAAACAACCCCCGTTAAAGGAGGCTGTTTTGGGTCAATCTATATTTCGACGATTTACCACCACCAACGGAATCCTTCGTCGAGCCTATAGAGGCGGTCTGTGGATAAGGGGCCCGCGGGCCGGATGTAGTATAATCTAGCCATGAGAGTCCGCGACGTGATGATATCTCCCGTAATCACCGTATCGCCTACTGCCACCTACGAGGAGGCCGCGAAAATAATGCACACCAATAATGTGAGCGGCATAGTCGTTGTCGACGGCGAGAACAACGTATTGGGAATAGTCTCGGAGAAGGACCTGTTCAAGGCGATGTTCCCGCTAT
>Ga0181520_10010414_pt1 | contig 12498 bp, 8 predicted proteins | sample PEATcosm2014_Bin_29_FD_132451 | JGI IMG/M metagenome (GOLD analysis project Ga0181520, IMG submission 132451) | Peatland microbial communities from MTU Mesocosm Facility, Houghton, MI, USA - PEATcosm2014_Bin02_30_metaG | ecosystem: Environmental > Terrestrial > Soil > Wetlands > Peat | place...
CGGCGCTGCGCTTCGCGCCGCCGCCCCCTTCCCCCCCTGGGGGCGGCGGCGCGAAGCGCTTCCTCCAGGCACTGAGCCTTTGGGCATGAACCCCCAGCTCTGCGGCCACTTCCGTGGCCGCTTTACCGCTGTTGAGCCAGAGCTCAACAGCGTGTTGTTTGAAGGTCTTGTCAAACTTCTTCCGAGTCTTCTTGGATTGGATGACAGGTGCATTCATAGTTGCTTTATCTCTCCATGTCTCTCTTTACCTGTGTCCGTTTTTTCGCGCAGGCCCACTAAAACTTGCGGGTCGTTACTGGGGAGGAGAGGAAAGCGCTTGTCCTCAGTTTGAGTTGCTCGTGGATAACGCGGTAGTTGTAAGCGTCATCTTTACGACTCAATCTGAACGGCGACACGCCCTTGCGGAGCGAGCGGGGATTCAGTTACCGTGATGGTTTATCGCATCCGCGCGGCCAGTTCTCAAGTCCGATGCCGGTGGTGGGGTGTGGTTCAATACCGCCTCGTCACTTGCCCGCCTCCTTCATTTTCTGATAGGCGTCCTGAACTTCCCGCTGGATGCTTTCCAGTTCGCTCTCCTTACGCTGGCTGGAAAAGTAAATTATTCCCTCCTTTCCGTTTTGGTTCGTTCGTTCCTCGGTGGCATAAATGCCTTCCATAACCACTGCGTAACCGCTCGGCAAAATGTTGGCGTCGGCCACCCGCACAACCCTGATCGGCACGTTCGCCACCGCCAGTTCCTGGAACGCGGTCTGATTCTGCGCCAGCGTCTTTTCCGCTGACGTGATTTGCTCGGCCAGCGTCCGTTCATAATGCGTTTTGATTTTGAAATACGCCGCGCTGGTACCGACAATCGCCACGGCCAGCCCCAAAGCCAGTCCGCAAGTCAGCGCCATTTTCCAGATTCGTGCCGGCCAAACGCGCGCGGCTTCCTCGCTCGCGGCCCTGATTTTTTCCAGCGTCGGTATAACGATCTCGGTCAATTCCCCCGTCCGTTGCATGAACGGCGTGATTACTTCGGCCCGGACGCCGGCGTCAACGGATTGGCGGATGCTTTCGACAATGGCCTTGGTGTCCACCTGCTGGCCGATTTCCTTGGTCAATTTGGCCAACCGTTCCGCCGCCGCTTCGCATTTGTCTTGGGTTGCCATACAAAGGGCGGTCGTTTCCTCGCACAGATTATCCAGGTTCACGCTGCGGGTTTCCACGGTTTGCGCCAGCAAGCCCATTTCCTCCCGAACGTCTTTGAGCATGGCCAGCGTGTCCTCGTTGGCGGCTTTCATCGCCAGTGGGATGCGGTTGGAATAATTGGCGTACACGTCCAGCAATAAAAAAAGTTGTGTGAAAAAGTGGGTGCTGTCGCCGTCCACGAAACGGTTGTAGGCCGCCCGTGCCAACTCCCGTTTTTCCGCCGGATAGCCCGCCAGCATTTCCTCAAAGAGTGGTTGACGCTCCGGCATACGGCCTCCTATTCGGTGAGATTGGCTTTCGCACCACGCCGCGCTTTGGGAATACCCCCAATTCCCGGAACAGCCTTGGGTTTGATTTTGGCTGCTTCGACCGACGGTAATACTTTGCTGGCGATACGGTCGTACTGGCTGAAAATGTCGCCAATCCAATGCTGCAACATGCCCCGCGCCATAATGTCCACCGCCAGTCCGTCTTCAGCTATCGCCTCGTTAAACGGAATGCTGCGCTCCTGCTCGGCTTCAATCCGGCTCAGATTGATCTTCACGAAATCGGAAAGCACTGGCAGGGTGATCGTCTCCGCGCCAAAGCCAGTGAGTTCCTTTTCAAGCGGGCTATCGTCGAACATTTTGGTCCGGGCCGCCCGCGCCGGGTTTTTGACAATGATATAATCCACCCGGTTGCCGCAAAACTGGCATAGTTCGTCCAGATTGGTCATCACGTCCATGTCATCAAAGGGGAACAGGGTTACGGTGATGCCAATGCCCTGGCTGGCCGCAATGTCGAAAAAGTCCGTCGCCCGCAAGGCGCTCTTTATCATGCCGTCCAGATGCGCACGCGGGTCAATCAGCGTCACCGGCTTGGCGGCAACTTTTTTGAGGATGCGGACGATTTCGTCCTGATCGTCCGTCCGTCCCGTCAACGGCACCAACCGAACCTGATCGGGAAAGAGGCGCGACAAGGTTTGATTGTCCGCGTCCAGATCAAACCCCTGCCAGTCCACGTCGCGCTCGCAAAGCCAGCAGGCTCGCGCCGCAGTTTCGATGCTTTTACCAAGATTGCCTTTGGATTGCAGAGGCAGGATGAGCCGGTGATTCATAGTTTTCATATATCAAGATTGAAACGGTATTGCCGCTTCGGTTTGGTTTGCGGGGACGATATTGGGGCGGGTTGGGTGGGCGGGTCTTCCGGCTGTACCGCCATGGCCATAGATCGGGCAAGCACCCTCTGTCGGACACGGCAAAAACGAAAGACGCTGCTCGGCACGGCCTCCACTCCATGTTCCTTAAGCCAGCGGGTGATTTTTTCGTAGGACCACCGTTTACGGCGCAACTCGAAGATGGCGGCGCAATAGTTTTCCAGCTTGCTCCGGGGGGCTTCCTCCGGGGCTGACTGCGCCTGCGCCAGCAATTCGCTTTCGTCTGGCATAAAATGCCTTTGGAGCAAAGATAGCATGCCTCGCATGACAGCGCAAAATCGGCGGAATACACCGCAATGCCACTGCGCTTTATTGCGCTTCATTGCGTTCCCGCCTGCCACCCCTCAAGCACCGCTTAGGAGAGATGTCTGTGCCTTACTGGGCTTACGTCCTGTAAGCCAGCCACACGCCTTTTGCGCTCCTACATGGCACGGGCTATATTGCCGCTGTATGTTGCGGGTGGTTGCCAGCGTCAGTTCGGCTCAAGCCAAAACGTATTACACCCAAGGTTTGAGCAAGGAAGATTATTACTCGGAAGGCCAGGAGGTTATCGGCGAATGGCAGGGCTTGGGAGCGGAACGATTGGGGTTGCATGGCCGGGTTGACCAGCGTTCCTTTGACGCACTGGCCGATAATCTCAGGCCGGATTCTGATGAATCACTGACGCCGCGAACCAAGGAAAACCGGCGCGTCGGTTATGATTTCAACTTCCATTGCCCAAAGTCGGTTTCCGTGGTGTACGAGCACAACCGGGATGAAAGGATTTTTGGAGCCTTCAAAAACTCGGTCACGGAAACCATGCGGGAACTGGAAGCCGACATGAAAACGCGTGTCCGGGTTCACGGCGAAAATGGTGACCGTCACACTGGCAACCTGATCTGGGGGGAGTTCCACCATTTCACGGCCCGGCCTGTGAATGGGATTCCCGATCCGCACTTGCACGCGCACTGTTTCACTTTCAACGGCACTTGGGATGGTGTGGAGCAGCGATGGAAGGCCGGTGAGTTCGGTGATTTGAAACGGGATGCTCCATACTATGAAGCCGCCTTTCACGCCCGGTTTGCGAAACGGCTGGCGGAAATTGGGTACGCCATTGAGCGCACGGACAAGGGTTGGGAGATCGGCGGGGTGCCGCAAGCTGTCATTGACAAGTTTTCGCTCCGAACCCAGCAAATCGAGGCTCTGGCCAAAGAACGGGGCATCACGTCCGCCAAGGAAAAGGATGGGCTGGCCGCGCTCTCCCGCGAAAGTAAACGGCACGGCATTACGAGGGAACAACTGCGCGAACTTTGGCAGGGTCGGCTGACGGCGGGCGAGAAAAACTCGCTCGCCAGTCTCAAGGCGGGTGCGCCAAACATTTCAATCAATGGCATCACCGCCCGGCAGGCGATGGATTACGCCGTGGCCCATAGTTACGAGCGTGCATCGGTCGTCACGGATGCCGAACTGTTGCGGGAAGCTTTGCGTTACGGCATTGGCTCGGTGGCGGTCGGCCAGGTTCGCCGCCAGCTTTTGCGCGATGAGTTTGTCCGCCACGAAAGCCAGGGCCGTCAGTGGTTGACCACGAAACAGATTTTGGCCGAAGAAAAGCAACTCCTTGATTTCGTTCGCGATGGCAAGGGCGACTGCCCGCCGCTCAATGGCAGTCCGCATCAGATCCAAAATCCGCAACTGCGGTCGCCGGAAGCCGGGGAACAACGGGACGCGGTGTTTTACATTCTGCGGTCCCCGGATCGTGTGATTGCCGTTCGCGGCGCGGCGGGCACCGGCAAAACCACCATGCTTCGGGAAGCGGTCGCCGGGATTGAGAGCGCGGGCCACAAGGTCTTTGCCTTCGCGCCTTCGGCGGAAGCCTCGCGCGGCGTTCTCCGGTCTGAAGGTTTTGAGAATGCCACCACGGTGGCCGCGCTGCTGGCCAGCCGCAAGATGCAGGAGCAAATCCGCAACGGAGTCCTGCTGGTGGACGAGGCCGGGTTGCTTTCCTCGCCGCAACTCAGGCAGGTAGTGCAACTGGCGCAAGAAAAGAACTGCCGCGTCATTCTCTCCGGCGACACCGCGCAACATGGCGCGGTCGAGCGTGGCGACGCGCTCCGGCTGCTCGAACGCCATGCTGGTTTACAGGCCGCTGAAATAAAAACCATCCGGCGGCAAACGGATTTGACCTACCGGCAGGCCGTCGGCGCATTGCGTCACGGCAATGTCCAGTCCGGTTTTGAGCGGTTGGACCGGCTGGGGGCGGTTTTGGAAGTTCCCGCTGAGGAGCGTTACCAAGCTTTGGCCGCCGATTATTTGCAGGCCGTCCTCGACGGCAAAACCGCGCTGGTCGTCTCGCCCACTCATGCGGAAGGCACACGGGTCACAGAAAGAATTCGCGCCGAATTGAAGGCCGTGAAAAAACTGGGCACGGATGAACGCGAATTCGTGCAGCTCAAAAATCTGCGCTGGACGGAAGCGCAACGCGCCGATGCCAGAAGTTACCGGCCTGGTCTGGTCGTCCAGTTTCATCAAAATGCGGCCGGGTTCAAGAAAGGTGAAAAGGTCGTGGTCGCGGGTGTGGAACATAATAAACTAACCGTGCAGCATCCGAATGGAAGAAGCGGTTCCGTCAAGTTGGATGAAAACACGGCTGGCTTCAACGTGTATGAGTCCGGCCAACTGGCGCTTGCCCCCGGCGAACAAATCCGCATCACGCAAAATGGCTTGTCCAAAGAGGGGCACCGGCTGAATAACGGCGAGTTGCGGACGGTGAAACAAATCACCAAAGAGGGCGACTTGGTTTTGGAAAACGGCTGGGTTGTGGACAAGAATTTCGGCAACCTGACGCACGGCTATTGCGTCACGTCACACGCCTCCCAGGGGAAAACCGTCCAACGCCTGTTCGTCGCCGAAAGCGAAGCCTCCCTGCCCGCCGCCTCCCGCGAGCAATTTTATGTTTCGGCCTCGCGCGGGGTCGAAGCCATCAAAATTTACACGGACAACAAGGAGGCGCTCATGGAGGCCGTCACCGTGTCCGGTGCGCGGCCCGCTGCCACTGATTTGGTCAAGGGCACATTGCCGGAAGTGCTTAGGGAAAAAGCGCACCATGTTTTGCATGACCATAATTACACGCGGGCCATTCGCCAGCATGAAGGGCCGCTTGAGGCGGAGCTCAGGCCGGTACGGCAAGCACCGGAAGCGGAACAAATTTCCAACGCACAAAAACGAAAACTTCAACAAGGGATGCAATTATGAAAGAGGAAAACCGCCGCCCGTATAAAATCAGCCTGTCCAACCGGCCATTAATGCTGGATGTTCGCGCCACCGTCCGGGAATTTGTGGCGCTGCCCTACACCTATTTGGAAATGGTGCAATACAATCCCTCGGATGGCATTCTGCTCACCTTCGCCACCTGCGAGGTCCGCATTACGGGATGCAAGCTTGATGACCTTTATACCGGCTTCGTCCAGCACATGGTGGAATTCGTCCAAGAGAATGACGCCAAGTATGAGCAAGGTGCCGACACAGCGCCGTTCGTTTCGCGCATTGAAATCAAGCCGCTGGGCAAGGAAGTGGAAATGATTGTCAAAGGTTTTGACCCTGAGCGTGAAGCTCTCGCAGAGAAACAAACAGAAGAATAAGCCTGCTGAATGGCATTTCCGTCAAATTTCCTATTTTGCCAACTCTGCCACACTGACCGATTGGCGAACGTCGGCCAACCTGCCACCGTCCAAAATCACCCGGCTGAATGAGACCTTGGCGGTCAGATTGGTGGTGGCAAACGGCTGCGGACTGGTGATTACGAAATTGAAGCTGTTGGTCGCTCCGGGGGCAAGGCTGGTTTTGTTTTGACCGATCACCCATTTGGTGGATTGTCCCACCATCACGCCTTGGTCGTCCAACAGAAAGCAGACGGCGCGGGCGGATTCAATTCTTTCGGACAGCCCATTCTTCATGGTCAATTTCACGATGGCTTTCTGGCTTGCGATTTTTGGCGGCGAAAGGGTCACGGTGAGTTGGGCTTGTGCCGCCAGTCCAACAGACATGAGCAACAAAGGAAAAATTATCGAAATGGTCCTCATATGTCCGTTAACTCGGCACAGTTAATTACCTTCTCGGCACCAGCACAGATTTCGATACAAACCGGTTTCTTTTTGTGTATTCCTTTCAAGATTATACTTCGTGAAATACCACCGGCCTCAGTTGCCCGGCGCTGGACGAAAGCGGAAACGCTTCCCGCTGGGCAAAGGAATTCCCGAAAAGTGGTGCTTCTAAAACGGAAACGTCTGCCAACCTTAAATTCGAGCCAATCAGGTAGCCGTTTGTAAATGCCAGTTAGCAATTCGATCACATAAATACGGAACTCCTCTTCCGTTTCGTTATCAATGCTTTCGATTAACATATGTAGTTCGTCGGCACGTGAGGTTCATTTATACGGTCTGTCCGAGTATCTATTTGCCGCCAGAGACTTGAAATGGTGCTGCAAGAAATCTCTTTGCTTGTCATCACCAAGAAGATCGACGATTTTCATCGCTAATGCTGGCACCTGCCATGGGGCGTTTAGGTCAAATAAACCCGGTCTCCAACTGGCATTCGAGATGCACTTTGCGGTCACCTCGCCTAAGCGAAGATAGGCTCTTTCCGCCTCATTTTGTTCTTCCTTTTCTTGCGCTATTGTCACCTTCCGAATCTGTTGAAACAAATCGCGCCCTAAGTGCCAGTCCCATTCTGTACGAATAAGCGCATCAAGGTCGTCCCATATCTTCCGTTGCTTCATACCCGGCTTTAGCAACCTGTGCACGTTGTACGACCAGATTGATGTCCAGCGCCAGTCGCGGTTTTGGCAAATAATTTCCCCTATTTTGATAAGGTCGTTATCAGTATTAGCAGTTATGGTATGGGAAACGTTCATACGTCACTACAAATAGGAATATCTAAATGGATTTACGCACATTTTTGATTCGTTCGTAGATTTCCTCAATCGTTGTTACAGTTTCAACAATATAGCCAAGTCCGCTCAGATACGGTTCTCCTTCAAATTGAATCCACTCAGGCATCGCCAATTTTTCTTGGTCAATTTTGATGACAGGCTTTGTCTTGCCTATCCTTATATTGTTATCGGTAGGGTAGGTCGAGAAATTACGCATTAGCGTTCCCGCTCCGTCACGGGCACAAAAGCCAATCCATTGACCATTCAAAGGATGGTTTAGCTCTTCAATGATTGCGATGCCTCCTCTTATCCCACCGTCGAAATAGTGAAATTCAGAAATGCGCGCGTTGAACGGTAATGGCGGCTCTATTGAACTTCCAGGTTCCAACCTCGGGATGCCTGACAATCTTTGGCTCCATCCGAACCCAATGGTTGGCAAAACAAATACCAACTGATTTTTGAACCGTTCACATGAAATTTCAAGTGGCATAAAATATGTAGTTATTATTTAGGTGCAGTTGGAACCGGCATTGGTGTTCCAACAGAACCTGACGGCGTTGGTTTTATTACTTGCCAAGCAGGAACGCTGCTCCGTGCTGGTATGCCCGTATCAATCATAAGGTAATCGCCAGGATTTTCCAATGTTACTGGATAAACATAGGTTGGCGGATCAATTCCAAGGTTGAACATAGCCTCGGTAGCGTCAAAATCGCCGACAGAGGTTACGCCCGAATTAACATTCAAACCTTGCCCTGCCAGATTCGGGTTGTCTGTGTAGTGAAAAAGCGTGGTTCCTGCCGACGATTCCCCTTCGGTCGGGGTCGTAACTGGGGCCGGCGTTCCACTTTGCTGTGAATTTCCATCGGTTGGTTGATTTTGTTGTCCGCCGGTTGAATCTGAACCCGACGTTCCTCCTCCGCCGGAATCATTTGATGGCGATTGGAGCGGAGGCAGGTTCATGAAATTATACAGTCCATACGCTCCGACTCCGGTTTGAACGGCCCCGCCGGTCGCCAAGACTGCCCCTCCGGCAAATGCTGGCCCGGCAACAGGCGTGGCTGCGCCAAGAGTGACTGCATCGCCTCCGGCGCTGACCGCCATGATTCCAGCGCCGGTTCCCATGTTTGCGGTTCCGTCCAGGGTCATCCAAAGAGCGGCCAATCCGGCCAGATCACGCCCGGACATTTGCCCGTTATAATTTGCGGTGTCATAAGGATTTCCTGTGGAAATACCGGTGTACCCTTGAAGGAATCCCTGTCCAAGCCCAACTCCATAATTAGCGGCGGTTTCCACACAGCGACCATTCGAGTCGAACCCATTGACTGGATCACCGCCGCAAAAGCTTTGACCGTTTGGGTCACGATCATTCCACATGGGGTCATAGGAGAGCCATTGACCGGATACCGGGTCATAATCGCGCAGGCCCAAGTGATAGTAGCCGGTTACGTCCACGGCCCGTCCCCGCCAGGCGGACGATTGGGCGAGGTCCACCCCATTGCCAAAGGCCACCGGACGATAGCCGGGCACCGCTCCGTAGCCGGTTGGGCGGGCGAGAATCCACGAAGGGACTCCATTCGTGACTTCCGCCAGCACGTTGCCCCGTGCGTCGCTGATGACCGGATTGAACGTGTTCAGGTACGGGGACACACCCTCAAGTCCACCCGTGCCGTTCTCCCCGCCGTATTGCCCATTTAAGTCGGGTCCATACAATTTCCAGACGGCCTGAACCGTGGGTGACGTACCCGCTTCCAAAAATTCAACTTGGGGAGCGGAACTGAGCAACACTCCCAATTCGAGGAAATCTGTCTGCGGGTCAAAGTATGAGTTGACGGTTTGCGGTGGTACCGATGACGGTACGCCATTTGAAACGAGCGTGGTGACGGTGGCAATCCGTCGGTTCAAACAGTCGTAGACTGCCGACCAGACGAACCCATAGTTATTAGTGTTGAGTTCGATGACCTGCCGTAACCGGTTTTTGGCATCAAACGAAAGCGATTGCGTCCGGTTGATCCCGTTTGTTCCATTGCGCCAGACTCGGTTGGTGATGTTCCCGCTACCGTCGAAGGTATCGGCGGTGGCTTCGTAGGGGATGGTGTTGGTGAATGCATTGGTGGCGGAGGCCGTGTAGAAGCCGCTGGGATGGAGGGCGTTGACTTGCAGTTGGTGCGCCCCCTGCGCAATTTCGATGAACGTCCGCCATTGCATGTTGTTGGTGCCCACGTCCATGATTTGAATGGGCTGGCTGTCCAGCGATGCGCTGAGCGTGGACTGGCCATTGACGGCACCGTAAGCAAGGAAACCAATGGCATTGTTCGTTTCGGCGTTGACCCGTGAGAAGGCATCGGGGATGCCGCTCCACCAGAGGCCAAAGCTCGCGCCGACTGGTCCGTCCGTAGTCAAGGCTCCGGGACCACCGGCCACGCCCCGGTCATAAGAGAACGAATTTGTCCAAGTGATGCTGGCGTTTAGATTTAATTGCTCGGATGTGACCCGGCGACTTTGGTTCGCGTAGGCATAGCTGCGATAGTCGTTGAAATCTCCCCGGTACAAGGTGTGAGAGGAAAGCAGGCCATCACCCGACCAAGTCAGGGTTTCGGTCAGTTTCGGTACGAGGTTGATGGAATTGGTGATGGACAGGGGGCGGCCTTCACCGTCTCGCAACGCAACAAAGGTGTCGCGTCCGCTAACCAGACGATTGGTGAGCAACCCGGCAGTGTCATAACTATAGGTGCCGTTGCCCGTGGGGTTGCTGACGTAAACCAGAGCATTGTCCGCCCGCCAGGCAAAGTTGTATGCAGCGTTGCCGATGTTTAACGTAAGGCGTCGCCCGGCGTCGTCAAACGTTTGGGAGGTAGAGTAACCAAACGTCCCGTCACTGACGGTTTCCGCTGTTAATTCTCCATAAGCATCGAAGGTGCGTTGCACCGAAGTGGCCGGTCCGGTGCTGTTGGTGGCAAATTGTTCGGTGTAATTGGTGACATAACCACGGGGCTCATACTGCCACGACGTGGTGAGCTTTTGTTCGGGGAGAGAGCCGGTAAACGCATTGGTAATGACGCGGAACCGGTCGTCATACGCATAGGTGCAGGTCACGCCCCGCCCGTCCGTCTTGGTTTGCAGCATTCCGGCTTGGGGCGTGCCACTGGCGAAGTAGGCGTAGCCATTGCTCCGAGTGATGGACGCGCCCCCGACAATCCAATCGGCCAATTTTTGTCCCGCATTATTGTAGGTGGCCAACATTTGCACACTGTTGGTCAGGGTGCGGTTGGTGAGGTCGCCCAGCGAATCATACGAATAGGTGGTAAGGGCGTTGTCCCGGTCAACTTTGCTAATAACACGATTGAGGCCATCATAATTGAAGGCGGTCGTGGTCCAGTTGGTGACGATGCCGCTCGCAGACGAGTCGTGCTGCGCGGAAACGAGATTCCCGGCAAGGTCATATTGGTTCAACGTGAATTCGGTCGCACCGGGCGCGGGATTGGCGATGGAAAGCAAAGTATGTCCGTCAGGATCGGTATACATGGTATGACTGATGGCTGATGGCCCGGAACCATCGGTGATGGTGACGCTGTTGTGGTCGGCGGAATAGGCGGTGTAATGCTCGCGTACCAAGGTTCCCGTGGCGCTGAAAAGCAGGTTGGTGGTGACCCGCCCCAAGGCGTCCATTTTCGTAACGGCGGTTTCGCCCAACGCGTTAATGTTGGTCATGGCACGTCCGGCGGCGTCATAAAAATTGGTGCTGATTTGTTGCAGGACGCTGATGGAATTAGTCTGTTGGAAATAAATGTTTTCAAAGACGTTGGTCGTGATAACGTCCGGCCCGGCGGCGATTCTGACCCGGTCCAAACCATCGTAAACGCTGCTGAATTTGTTGCCGCCTTCGTCCACTTTCAGAATCACGTTTCCACGGCGGTCAACCTGGGTGGAGTTGGCCACTTCGGCCACCCCTGCCGCCGAATAAAACGTGCGCGTGGTGATGCGGTTGACATCATCATAGCTGGTTTGCCAGTAGGCTCCATTGGACTGGATTTCGCGCTTGATGCGACCGTCGAGATAATACCGCCAGCCATTGGTCGAGCCATCTGCATTGAGGCGGGATTCCGGCTTTCCGGTGATGGTATAGAGGGTGGTCGTGATTCCTCCAAGCGCGTTGGTGTAGGACTGAATTTGACCGCCTGGCTCATAGCCAAACTGTTCATTGCCCAATACGGTCGTGCCGTTCGTGTCAAGGTGGGTGGTTTTTATCAGCCGGTTGAGGGAATCCCAAACGTTGGTGGTCATTGCCCCGCGTGGGTCCACTTTCAGAAGAAGGTTGCCGTTGGGGTCATACTGATAGAATGTCTGGGCATACAGATTGTAGCCACTCGGGGCGGTGACACCGTTGCCGGTGTTGTTGGCCTGGGAACGCCAGTGGATTTCCGTCGTGGGCCTGCCCGCGCCGTCATAATCGTAAAAAATGTAATCCTCGGGATTATAACGCGGGCCGTCCACCCAATTGAGTTCGCCGTTGTCGTCATAGTAATTGAGGCTCCACGACAGGGGATTGCCGAATTCATCATCATTTTCCTGAGCAATGGGCCGGCCCATGGCGTCATAATCAAAAGATGTCACCGCCCCCAGCGAATCCACCTGATTCACCATCTGGCCCCGTTCATTGTAAAAGTACGCGTTGGTGACATTGGGGTCGCCGGTGGCGCTGTAACGAATGGACTGAGTCAGGAATCCGTTGCCATTATAGGCGCGGTCGTTGGTGGCCGCGTCGGGAGAATTGGTGGCGATCACCTCGCGGGTCAGGAGACCAAAGGCGAGATTGGTTTGTGTCAGGCTGCCGACAACCACAATATTGGTGGCGTCCCCGTAGACCATGAAGTTTGTGATGACGGGGGTGGTCCCGGCAACCCGGATGATTTGCTGGGGCAGATAAGTGAACACAGGGTCATAAACGATCATCATGCCGTTGCCCGATGGGTCGGTCATTTGAAGGGGCAGGCTGTTGGAATTATAGCTGGCGGTGTTGGTGGCCGTCTGCGTGGTGATGCCGTCGCCGGTCAGATCCCCGGTCATGATGGAATTGGTCACGTTGCCGTTGTTGTCGTATTCGTACTGCGTTACCAAGCCACGCTTGTCAATCGTCTGTTGCAGGCTGCGCGGGTAACCCGGCGTGGTGGCAGTATCAGGCCACCATGTTTGCTGAATGGTCTGCCCCAGC
>Ga0181520_10010416_pt1 | contig 12497 bp, 4 predicted proteins | sample PEATcosm2014_Bin_29_FD_132451 | JGI IMG/M metagenome (GOLD analysis project Ga0181520, IMG submission 132451) | Peatland microbial communities from MTU Mesocosm Facility, Houghton, MI, USA - PEATcosm2014_Bin02_30_metaG | ecosystem: Environmental > Terrestrial > Soil > Wetlands > Peat | place...
AGTCACGATCCCGGCGGTAAATTAAAATGGGCAAATACTTACACGGCTATTCAGGCAAAGAAAACAGGAGATTGTACGACCAGTCAGGGACGCTTACGGCCCTGTTGCATGAAGGCACGGTATATCCTAAAGGCAGTCAAGTGCTTGAGGCAGGCTGCGGAGTCGGCGCCCAAACCGTTATACTCGCCAAAAACAGCCCGCAGGCCTCAATTACTTCAGTTGATTTTTCGACGGCAAGAGCGTGGAAAAGAAAATAGCGATAATACGTTAAAATTATATCCTGCACAGGAACAAACAAGGAATTTAAACCGCTTCAATGCCAGTTTTTTAACCGGTTAACCACCGTGTTTCACATTATAAAACCGTTTTTTATAATTCGTTGACACTCTTATTTAAACGTATATAATTATGGCAATTATTTATCGAAACGTTTTACCAGAATGGTTGTCATAATTTGTAATAAAGCCTAAATAATGGCTAAAAGGAAGTATGTGAATTACATGAAAAATATAAGAAAAGCAATTACCACAGTATTTTTTACGGCGTTGATTATGATGCTTCCAATGATAATTATGGCCGGACCGCCAAAGATTGTATCCGTATCAATGGTACCGGCAAATCCGCAATTTGGTGATTATGTTCAGATAACTATTACTTTATGCAGTAATAATTATACCGATCCATATATTGATATAGCATTTTCTACTTTTAATACAGTACAACCTACGGGTACGGGCGGTCAGGTATTTGTTGTTGATGCAACCGGAATAGATGTTAAAAATGTAAATGAATCCACATCCAATCCAATAGGATATGATTTTTGGGCGCACAGCGGCTCGGGAACAAGCACCTGCACTGATTGCTCTGGAGGCATTCCGTCAACGCTTGTTACACAGACTTTTAACGTCCATGTTCCGAATGCCAGTTATTATGCATCATGTAATCCGACGTCGTTATATCTTGTGGTCGGGGCAAAGGATTCATATATGGGTTCCGGCGATTGGGCGGCTCTTCCGGCGACATGCCAGACAAGTTTTACCAGCTTCCCGATTGTTGCTCCGCCGCAATCATTCCAGATAACCAAAAGTTATCAGGGTGAACTTCAGCAGGCGGGGGATGAGATTCTTTTTTCAGTCGCTTATAATTATGCCAACGGCGCGGGTTTTCAGATAAAGGACCCGATACCGGCAGGATTTACAGTATTATCTTACGGCCCGACGACGATACCCGGAGGCTCTGTCACAACAGGCGCAACATATCAATGGAATTTTCCTGACAGGACAGGTATGGCCGGAATTGGCAGCGGGACCGTATGGGTACTCTGCCAGGTGACGGGAACGCCTTCAGGAAGCTATACCAACACTGCAACAGGCTCATGGGCCGGGGCAAACCCCCAGACCTCATCCGTAACCGTGACAACAGGGCAGGCGGCTATAAGCATCACAAAAAATGAAAGCGCGACATCGATACTGGCCAACGGCCCCGACGACATGACGTATACTCTCTCTTATAATATAAACGGAATGCAGCTTAAAAACTTTCAGTCGTTTGATAATGCCGCTACCGGAACTTATTGTCCGGCCGGATGTACAAATTCCGGGCCGCCTACAGGATGGCAGTTTCTGCCAAGCAACGGAAATTATGGCACCTGGACGGTATCCGACCCGTGCAACACGGGAGGCCATTATATTACAGCGGCATCCACTTCATATCCCGGGCTTTTGCTGAATGACGGCGGCGCGCATACCACTGATCAGTTCTGTACAGGGCAGATAGTTACTGATTTCTTTATAAATCCGGGAACCTTTCCCGGAGCCGACGCGCAGGTAATTATAAGAAATAACACCCAGGCTGGAGCGGCGGGATATTCGCTTGGAATTATCGCTTCCATCGATAACCAGCCGGGATATCTTGCCCTTCAGCTGGTTACAGCCGGCGGCAATCCCACTTATGATCAGACCGTAACACCGGGTGTCGGCCCCGTATCCGCTAGCAAATGGTATACCATGAGGATACAGGCGTCTGGGCCGGACGGTGACCATATTCAGGCGAGGATATGGGCAAGGGGGGACCCGGAACCATCCTACTGGGATATTGATTATACCGACCCGGCTCTTGCCACAGCTCCATGGGCATGCGACGGGACAGGAACATACACAGACTGGCGGCCAGGCGTAAATGAACAGACAGGCTCTACAAATGATGTACAGGATTCATATGATAACTTTTCTGTATTTGCGCCAAGGACTACCGACAATGCTTTTGTTGACGACACCGTGCCGACTAATATGTCATATGTGGGATGCAACGCATGCACCGGAACAAATCCTGTTTCATGGACCATAGGGACAGTATCACAGCAGTCGGGTTCATTTACCTGGTGGGGTAAGGTAAACGGATGCGGTGCAATAAGCAATCAGGCCCTTATAGGAAGCACCGGAAATTCTCCGGTTCTGTCAAACTGGGTTAATGCAACTATCCTCTGCTGGTCGCCGACGTTCACACAGACCCCGACATTTACCGTAACAAATACAATTAATCCGAGCACCCCCACATTTACCCCGACAAGGACGATGACTCCCACATTTACTTCGACCTTTACATCTACAGACACGCGCACATTCACCCCGACATTCACACAGACTTTTACATTTACACAGACCTACACATCCACAGACACACCTACATTTACATCCACATTTACCGCGACACCGACATATACCGCCACTTCAACGCGCACAAACACTCCGACATTCACATTCACATTTACATTTACTCCGACATTTACCCAGACTTCAACAAAGACAGCGACGCCCACATTTACGGTCACAAAAACGGTCACGGAGACAGTAACCGAAACCAATACTGTCTCTTCAAATACCCCGACATACACTCCCACATATACGGCTACGCCCACGAACTCGCCCACATATACGGCGACAAAGACGGATACTCCGACGTTCACTGAGACAAACACAGTAACGGCTACGCCGACCTATACGGACACCACCAGCCCCACTTATACGGCGACAAACACCCCGACTTTCACGCAGACAAACACCGTCACCAGCACTCCCACATACACGTCGACAACGAGCCAGACCTTTACTCCCACGGCCACCCCGACATATACTATGACCGATACATATACAATGACATACACATCCACAAGCACCCCGACATACACACCCACATACACCGACACGCCGGTTAATTCGCCGACGAACACACCCACATACACGCCGACAAATACGGCATCGCCCACTTTTACATCCACATACACAATGACAGACTCACCGACATCAACATACACGACAACGGACACCCCGACTTTTACAATGACATTTACCCCCTCTGACACGCCGACGGCGACGCCGAGCTATACAATGACATACACTTCCACATGCACGCCGACGATCACGCCGACCCAGCCGCCTTTCCCTTACACCATATCCATAGGAGTGTATAACAGCGCGGGGGAGCTTGTAAAAACCATAGCTGTAAAGCCGGCATCCACGCTTATGACCGTTGTTGATTTCTCGGAGGGGGCCAATACCAGCCCGACCACAGTCGTGCCGGGCCAGCCGCTTTCGATTTATCTGCCGGGGATGATAACCCCGGATGATATGGGGCAGACAGGGACGGTATTCACATGGGACGGAACGACGAACGCCATGCAGCCGGCGGCTTCCGGAAGCTATTATATAAAGATAGAACAGGTTGACACATACGGCCATGTGGCGGTGCTTATAAAGGACTTCTCCGTAATGCAGGTGGAACAGTATGTGGAACTGCTTGTTTACAACAGCGCCGGAGAAATTGTTTACGACTACAAACAGTACACCACGGCCCCCAATAACGTCACGCTCCAGCTCGCGGATATAATACCCGTGCAAAAAAGCGGCAACAACAATATCCAGGTGGTTTACGGCCCGGGGCTCACTGATTATATCAACTGGAACGGCCTGAACAGCAACGGTGTTGCGGTCGGCAGCGGAACCTATGAAGTGAAAATCATATCAAGGACCCTTGAGGGGACGGAAGTCACTGCCTCAAAAACTGTAATTGTTTTGAGCGAAGGGTCGAAATATCTTGACAATATAAAGGCTTACCCGAATCCTTATACCGGCACGGGCGTCCTGACATTCGCCTGGACGAGCTCATACCCTGGCAGGATTATTATAAGGGTATACAACATATCCGGCGAACTGGTGCGCACGCTGGGCGGCGACCTTGCCGCAGGGTCCCTCACATGGGACTGCACTACCGGCGCGGGGAACAGCGTCAGCCAGGGCTATTATGTTGCGGTCCTTACTTCTACGGACACTCAGGGATATATAAACCAGAAAATGGTAAAGTTTGTTATAACAAATAAGCCCTAAAAATATGGTTTTACAGGGGTTCAGGCAGTAATTTTAAGTGAAAAGGGAGGCTGTTAAAGCAGTCTCCCTTTTTCATTTTTTTTGCTCAAGCTTTCACCTAAAAATACGATATATAATATAGTGATTATTATCTTTTGACACAGCAATGCTAATATGCTAAAATATCTAAAATTCGCGAAACTTTACTGCGAAAATATTGTCCTAAGTATGGTTAAAAAATTTAAGGAGAAGAGTAATATGAAAATAAAACTCTTTAAGCAATTCAGGCGGATATTAATTTTAACGGCCCTTATGGCCTCATTTTCAATATTAAATGCCGGCAGCGGCGGCAAGGTTGTAAGCGTTACCATGAGCCCTGCGACAGCCAATTTCGGCGACCTTGTCACGATAACAGTTACATACTGCGCGCAATTATATAACTCCGAATACATCGCAATAGCAATAAGCTCATCTCCTACAAAATCAAGCGCCGACCTCTCGGCCAACGGACAGATATTTGTGGTAAGCGTGCAGGGAGTTGATGTGGCTACGGCTCTTCCTGACGGTGGAAACCCGGGCGGCCCAATAGGCTGGCTGGCCAACGCGAATCCCAACGGCGGCGCGTCAAATTGCCAGGACTGCTCACCGCAGGCAGGAAACCTTTTTACCAACACGTATAATGTCCACATACCGCCGGCCTCTGATTTTCCGGGATGCAACATAAGCCAGCTATACATCCACGTAGCGCTAAAGGATGCCAACATGAACGCGCCGGACTGGCTTTCTGCCGGCGATACGGGCGCATGCAACGCCGAACCGGTGCCGGTTGACTGGACAATGGGAACGCAGCCCAAGGGATTTACAATGAGCAAAACAACTGAAGGCGAAGTTCAGGCCCAGGGCGACCTGGTGCTGTATTCAATAAATTATACATACTGGAACGGCCAGCTTACATTAACAGATACTATACCTGGCGGCGGCGATTTGCAGCTTGTATCCTTCGGCCCTGCCGGAATGACCGGAGGCACAGTTACAGGACCGGCAATAGGCTCAACATCAGGAAATTTTTCATGGGCCCTGCCTGACAGGACGGGTATGCCGGGAACAGCGGCCGGGACCGTATGGATGTTATATAAAGAAACGCAGAATCCGCCTACAGCAGGAAAAGATTACGCTAACAGCGCAACCGGAACTATGGCCGGTGTGGCGAATCAGAACGCGCACGCGGATTGCATAGTCGGACAGGCTGCCATTTCAATAATAAAGTCCCAGAGTGAGGCAAATCCGGCAATAGGCGCGGTTATAACTTATTATTTAAATTACAACGTAAACGGAATGCAGCTTGTGGCATACCAGTCTTTTGACGACCTTGCCACAGACGTATATGGCAGTATGGCCGGAGAGACAGGAGCGCCTCCCACAGGATGGCAGTTTACACCGCAAAACGGCGTTAACGGGGACTGGACAATATCCGATGCCTGCAATACCGGAGACAGGATAATAACGGGCCAGGTTGACACGGCTTCCACCTATCCGGGGTTGTTATATCAGGGTATTTCTGGAAACAAGCTTTGCAGCGGCATAGTATATGGAGAGGCCTATATAAATCCGGGAACATATGAAGGCGCTGACGCCCTTATGTTTTTCAGGAATAACGGATTGGTTGGCGGCAACGCTTACGCGCTTGTAATATCGGTCGACAAAAACATAGGCGGATACACAGGCGGAAACATTGACTTCCAGGCATGCGTGCCCGGATGCATCTGGCCGACGCCGACAATAATAGGCGCCAACCCCGCTATCACCAGCAACAAGTGGTGGTGCATGCAGGTATGGATAGACCCCGCGAACCAGTACCATTTCCAGGCAAAAGCGTGGCCCAGAGGGTCGCCGGCTCCCGCAGGTTACCAGATAGACTGGACCGACCCCAACGGCGCGGCCGAAGGCATGAACTGCAACAGCGGAACAAACTGGATGGCCGGTTTTGGCGAGCAGGGCGGAGACGTTTCCAGCGGTTGGGTCCAGGATTCATATAATAATTTTGAAGTATTTAACCCGCGTGTGTCGGCAAGCACAATAGTATGGGATACAATACCCAATGCGGTCGCGGGAGCATCGGACGGCTCTGTATTATTTGTGGGCCAGCAGGGGCCATATGCCGCAGTTTCAACCGGGCCGAATATTGTTTCGTGGAACCTTGGAAACATATCAAATGAAACCGGGACATTTACATGGTGGGGGACGGTGAATTCCTGTAATCCGATAACCAATCAGTCGTTTATTAACGGCGCGGCGCCTGAAGTGGCGCAGGCTTCAAATATAGTTGTGGCAATTCCAATATGCCCCACGCCTGTAATTGAGCTGATAAAGACGGCAAATGTGACCACGGCCAAAGTCGGAGACACTGTAACATTCACGCTCTCGGCGTGTAACTACTCAACGACGACTACAACCATAAATCCGTTTACAATCTGGGATACTATTCCCACATGCATAACATATATTGGAGCTACCGGAACCTTTACAAAAGCCGGAAGCCTGCTTAACTGGAACTTCCCCGCGTTGACACCGGGCGGAGCGACGCCTACCGGCGCCGCCTGCACGGGAAATGTGACGTGGTACGGAACAATAAATTCCGCGGCTGGATGCATGATAAATTTAAGGGATTATTTCGCGAACTACCCGATGCACAGAAAAATAGTGGCGGATTCAAACTGTAAAAATGGAAATATAGGGCAATAAAACAGGAGAGAAACAATGATTGGAATTACCGGGATGAAAAAGGAAATGAGAGCAGGGAATATGAAATGGCTGAAAACCATTATAATTGCTTTTTCGCTTTTGGGTTTTGCTTCCTGGTCGTTGGCCTTTACTGATGCGGTTACAATTGTTTCTGCCACAAGCGCCAAGGGAAACTGCTATATAGCTGGACAGAATCTTACTATAACTATAAATGCCAGTATTGCGGCTGCGTGGGCAACAATGTATGGGCTTGTTATTGGCTCGCCTGGAGCACTTACATACAACAATGACGCTGGCGAGTTGGATGATTGCCTGTGGGGATTAACAGGAGCAACCGGAAATGCGCAAAATAATATTTCGCCATGGACGTCAAACGCAAACATGGCTGCGGGCGGAAGCGCAGGAACTTCTGTAACGAATTATCAGATGATAGTGCCTGTACCTGCAAATTATACTCTTGTAGGTCCAAAAACTTTTTATGTTATAATAGGAAATTCTAGCGCACAATTAAAGTTAGGACAATATTATTCAGCGACATTTATACAGGCTTCAATTACACTACCCGAATGCTCGCTTGATACTCCTACTTTCACCCTTACGCCTACACCCACAGTGCCGCATGTCTGCAACACAGGTTCGGCCATGTACGGCGCTACGGCTATTGCCTGTATCAATATTTTAAACTCAACCCCTACAAATACCCCTACTTATACCCAGACCAGCACAAAATCAAATACGCCGACATTCACATCCACATATACCATGACTGACACACCGACAAACACGCCTACTTTCACGGTGACGAATTCAAATACGCCCACTTATACATTAACATTCACGCCGACCTGTTCGCCTACATTTACAAATACTACCAGCGCCACAGACACTCCTACAAACACGCCGACATATACCCAGACAAACACGGTAACTTCAACGCCGACATATACTGATACCACTTCACCTACGGACACACCTACGAACACTCCGACTTACACTATGACCGATACATCTACCGCGACGCCGACGTATACCATGACCTATACGGTCAGCAATACCACCAGCCCCACAGATACCCCGACTTATACCAATACATTCACGGACACTCCCACTTATACCGTGACTTATACCGTCACAAATACACAGAGCCCGACAGACACTCCCACTTACACCATGACCTATACAATGACTTATACCATGACGGCGACACCCACGGTTACCGTTACAAATACTTTTACGCCTACTGACACGCCAAGCTCCACTTTTACTATGACATATACATACACCAACACGCCGACTATAACGCCGACCCCGCCGCCTTTCCCGTATATGCTTTCCATAGGGGTTTACAACGAGGCCGGCGAGCTGGTAAAGACGGTGGCTGACACCCCGACAGAAGAAATGCTGGGGAACATAGAATACCTTATAAACAGCCAGCAGAATACAAGCGGCTCAATGACCACAGACAGCCCGCTTGAAATACTGCTCCAGAACATTCAAACGCCGGGCACTCCTGTGGGCCAGATGGATACTCCTTTCTACTGGAACTGCACCACTGACGCCAACCAGCAGGTTTCCTCGGGCGTATACTACATAAAATTCCAGCAGACAGACGGCTACGGACATACCAATGTGGTAATAAAGGAAATCGACGTGCTCAATACCAACCAGTACGCCGATATTGAGATATATAACAGCGCGGGCGAAAGGGTCAGGACAATGATGATATATAAGGATGTAAGCACCACCCAGCTTACGCTGAAGGTTAAGGATATTATACCCATAGACAGCACGGGCAATACAGTGGCGATAACATACGGCACAGGGCTAACTGATTATGTGGACTGGAACGGCCTGAATGACCAGGGGAGCCTTGTGCAGAGCGGCACATATGAGGTTCAGGTCGATCTTGTGACGAACCAGGGCAAGACAACGGTGGCCTCAAAAACAGTGGTAGTGCTCACGCAGACGAGCAAATTTTCCGGCAACGTGGAAATATGGCCCAACCCATATGTGGGCGGCAAGGGAATACCCAAACAGCTGAAGTTTGTCTGGGTGCCCGGAACCACCACGGGAAACATGTCGGTATCCATATATAATATTGCCGGAGAACTTGTAAGGCAGTGGTCGGTTGACCTGCAGTCGGCGTCCATAGTATGGGACCTTAAGGCGGCTGATGACGTATCATCGGTGGCAAGCGGCCTCTATGTTGTGATATATCAGATAAAAGACAGCATGGGGAACCAGACGGTGAAGATACTGAAGATGACGCTGCAGAATAATTAAATAAATTAAGCGGTTATGTTATATATAAAATTAAAAACGGTATCTAATCAGGGCCCACAGGGCCCTGAAGCCGTCCGCAGCCCTTATTTTTTTGCCCTCTGAATACCCGCGGCCGTAAAAATTTACCGGCACCTCATATATCCTGCAGTGTTTTTTCAGTATTTTAGCGGTTATTTCAGGCTCAATCTCAAAACCATCGGACTTAAGATTGAGCCCCAGCAAAACTTCGGCGCGGAACATCTTATAGCATGTCTCCATGTCGGTGAGCAGGGTGTTGTAAAGGATATTTACGGTCATGTTGAGAATTTTGTTGGCCACATAGTTCCAGAACAAAAATGAGCGGTGCGCGTTGCCCATAAATCTTGAGCCGAAGACCACGTCGGCCCTTCCGGCGGTAATGGGGGCAAGCAGGCCGGCGTAATCGCCGGGGTCATATTCAAGGTCGGCGTCCTGAATTACGGCGTAATCTCCCTTAATATATTTGATTCCTTCGCGCACCGAGCGCCCTTTGCCGCTGTTTTTTTCCATAAAAATGACCCTGATATTCTTATCTGAGCGCGCTATTTTTTTGAGTATGGCCGTGGTGCCGTCTGTGGAGCCGTCATCGACCACTATAATCTGCTTTTTAAATCCGGGCAGGCGCGATTTTGAAACGGCTTTAACGGCCTCGGCTATGGTTTTTTCCTCGTTATAAACCGGAATTATCACTGAAAGCGTCTTCATTTAAGGGTTTTGCCCTCCGGATTTTTTAATTACGCAATATTTTAACAGAAGGGGGGCGGGTTGTAAATGGAGAAAATATTTTACAAATCTTTTACGCTGTTGTATAATACAGCGTTAAATAAGGCGGAAAACTCCGCCGGCTTGCAGTTTAAAAATAAAAACAAGGGTGTGTACAGGTGAAAATAAAATCCGGAGCCATTCTGACAGTTGTTTCGCTTTTAATTATTTCCCTGCTGCTGTTTCTGGCAAAACAGCCGTTTAACCCGGCGGATATAATGGAGGCGCTTAAAATAGGCCTGCTTCTGGCAGGCGGTTTTTACCTGAAGAAATCCTCTGAAAAAGGGGACATTCCGGTAATTATAGTTTACAGGACGGCATTTTTTACAGCTTCAATGCTTATGATAAACCACGGTTTTGTGCTCTTCCGCTCCCAGTATGGCATAAAAGGCTCGGTATTTTTCCTGGGCGGGTTTGCCATGATTGCCGCATTATTTTATATGCTTGACGATTTCGGGGCGCAGCTTACGGCCGCGGATATTAAGTATCTTCCTGTTTCCAATAAAACGCTTTTAATCAAGTCCGGCATAGCGCTCTTGCTGGCTGTTCTCGGCGTGGTTTTTATTAAAACATGCCACACAGTGATTGCCCTGGCAGCGTATATATTTATTACGGCGCAGTTGCTGTTAATATTTAAGACAGCTCCGGCAAAAGGTGCGCCGGCGGGCCCGGGGCCGCGGGAAGCTGAATTAAAAACAGCGGCAAAATTAATATCGCTTTTAATGATGGCCCTTGCCCTATGTTTTTATTATTTTTCGCTTTTATACCTCCAGGATTTTGACATACGCCTGTCAATTTTGACTTTCTTTGCCGGGGCGTTTCTTTTCGGCTGGGCATTTTCCGGGCCCGGATACGCGGCGCTTCCCGAAGATGGAAAGAGGTCCGTTGTTTTTGACCTGATATTCCCCGTATTCATATTCGCTGCCGGCATCGCGATATTCGGCTACAAGCTCATGGACATTCCGCCGGGCATTCACGGCGATGAAACCGCCACAATGGGCATGGCGCTGGCGCTGGGCCGCGGAGAAATAATGCCCGTGGTCCTTGACAACCCCTCCTACAACGGAATGTCCCTGCTTTATTACTGGATAATTTCTGTCCTTGGCAGGGTATGGGGCACCACGATAATGACGGGCAGGTGGTTCTCGGTATTTACCGGAGCGGCGGGGCTGCTCTTTGTTTATCTGCTGCTGAAGGATATTTTCAACAGGCGGCTCGCGGTTATTTCATCCCTGCTTTTATCAACCTTTTTCATGATGGTTTTTTACAGCAGGAACGCGATATTGTGGATACAGGTGCCTGCATTCGCGGCGGCGGCTTATTATTTTTTCTTCAGGGCGATAAGGACGGGGAAATCAAAATTCTTTGTCATTTCCGGAATAATCCTGGCAATGGACCTTTGTTTTTACAGCGCCGGAAAAGCCGCCCCTTTTGTCCTTTTCGGCTGGATAGCCCTTATGTTCCTGCGCAGGCAGACACGGCATATAATAACCTCCAACTGGAAGGGCATTGCGCTCATGCTCTTTACAATGTTTTTAATATTCCTGCCCATAATAAACTATATTATTTTCCACGCTTCTGATTATTTCGCGCGCATGAGCGGCATGAATTTCCTCTCTCATTACCCCAGGCTGGGGGAAAAAATATCGGCCCTCTCCGAGAATATAATCAGGAACATACAGATGTTCATGACCATATCGGCCAACGGCTACTGCCACAATCTGCCCCAGAAGCCGTTTTTTGACGCTTTTACGGCCTTTGCGGCGATAGCCGGGGCGGGCTATCTTGTTTACACATGGAAAAAGGAAACAAGCTCGTTTATCCTGCTCTGGGCGCTCTTCGGGCTGCTGCCCGGGTTTTTATCCCGCCTTGGCGTTGAGGACCCGTATCCCGCAAGGACCGTCCTGGCCATACCGGCCGTAATAATTATAGTTGCCCTGGGCGTTGAAAGGGTGCTCGCAAAAATCGAGAGCCTGTGGCCGAAATATTTCAAGCCTGCCGCCATTCTATGTGCTGCTTACTTTATTGTATGGTTTTCCTTTTATAACATAAGGAACTACTTCGTCCTTTTCGCGAACGACCCGCACACCCAGACCTATTACAGGTACATAGACAAGATGAACGCAGATTATATGGTAAAACACACGGACAGGAATATTGTAATTTCGCCCTTTTTTAATTCCAACTATTTTTACGGCCTGGAAAAAGAGCTCGCTTCGCCGGTCTTTCAGACATATGTAAAGCCCACGGACCTTTCGCTTTTTGAACTTTCGGCCATATACGATTACAAGGGCAGGGCCGCCACCCTTATAGGCGAGGGAATCTACTCGA